>Ga0316613_10001979_pt1 | contig 13548 bp, 12 predicted proteins | sample OWC_soil_day10_C_2_FD_207647 | JGI IMG/M metagenome (GOLD analysis project Ga0316613, IMG submission 207647) | Wetland soil microbial communities from Old Woman Creek delta, Ohio, United States - OWC_soil_day10_CT_b | ecosystem: Environmental > Terrestrial > Soil > Wetlands | place: USA: Ohio...
AACGCACCTGCAGCAATAAACAAAATATGATCAGTTTTTACAGGGCCGTATTTGGTAACGACAGTAGAACCTTCTACAATCGGCAGAATATCCCGTTGAACACCCTCGCGGGAAACATCTGGTCCTGAACTTTGACCTCTGCCCGAAATTTTGTCAATTTCGTCTAAAAAAATTATACCATAGTTTTCGGCTACATTGACAGCGCTAGTTATCACTTCATCCATATCAATCAATTTTTGCGCTTCTTCTTGAGTAAAGATTTTTCGGGCATTAGCTACTGTAACTTTACGTTTTTTCTGTTTCTTCGGCAATAAATTTCCAAGCATGTCTTGTATATTCATGCCCATTTCTTCAATTCCAGTTCCAGCAAACATTCCCATGACTGGTTGAGTAGCATCTTCTACGGTAATTTCAAGCAATTCATCTTCAAGTTCACCGTTAAGCAGGCGCTTACGCCACCATTCACGGCCAGCGTTACCTACTTGTGGTTCCTCGATTTCTGGTGGTTTATCCTGGTTTGTTCCCATTCCTCCCGCCCCGGAAAACAGCATTTCAAATGGATTCCGTTGCGATTCTTTTTTAGCTGTTGGAACAAACTGATCAAGAATTCGCTCCTCCGCCAATTCCTTGGCCTTATCATTAACCTCAAGTATCTTCTGGTTCTTAACCATGCGGATAGATGTTTCAACTAAATCACGCACCATGGATTCGACATCACGTCCAACATAGCCTATCTCCGTAAATTTAGTTGCTTCCACTTTTACAAAGGGTGCATTGACAAGTTTGGCTAACCTGCGGGCAATTTCAGTTTTACCAACTCCGGTAGGTCCAATCATCAAAATATTTTTAGGGATAATTTCTTCTTTAAGGTCTGCTGGCAGCTTCTTGCTGCGCCAGCGATTTCTAAGTGCGACAGCTACTGATTTTTTTGCTTGCTGCTGACCAATTATATATTTATTCAATTCCTTGACTATTTCTCTTGGCGTGAGTTCTAGCAAAATCATCCCCCCTTTTTATAGTTCTTCAACTGTAATATGATCATTCGTATACACGCAAATACCGGCAGCAATTTCGAGCGCCGTACGTGCAATATCAGCAGCATTTAATGGAGAATGCTGTACTAATGCCCTAGCGGCGGCAAGAGCATAAGATCCACCAGAACCAATAGCCGTAACGCCGTCATCTGGTTCAATTACCTCACCATTACCAGATATAATAAGAAGATGTTTGTCATCAACAACAATGAGCAGCGCTTCCAGTCGTCTGAGAACTCGGTCAAGACGCCATTCTTTCGCAAGTTCAACAGCAGCTCTCATCATATTGCCATTAAACTCTTCTAGTTTTCCTTCAAACTTATCAAATAGCGTAAATGCATCTGCCACCGAACCGGCAAATCCGGCTAATACTTTGCCGTGATATAATCGACGGACTTTTTTTGCACTGTGTTTCATTATTGTATTTTGACCAAATGTAACTTGCCCGTCACCGGCAATAGCCGTCTTCCCCTGATGGCTAACAGCAACAATCGTTGTAGCATGAAACGTAGTATCCATAATATCACCTCCCAGGAAAATCAAGCACGCGGATGAAACTTCCGGTAATTTGCTTTGAGTCTTTCAGTAGTTATATGGGTATAAAGCTGCGTAGTAGACAAATTAACATGACCTAAAAGTTCCTGCACAGTCCTCAGGTCGGCACCATGGTCTAATAAATGCGTCGCAAAAGTGTGGCGAATGGTGTGCGGACTGACATTTTTTTTAATTGCCATTACTTCAACATATTTATCAACAATTCGCCGCACGCTCCTGTCAGTTAGTGGTCCGCCTCGACTATTTACAAATACATAGTTATGAACTTTAGCCGTTTGATGTCCATATTCACCCGGATTAGCACATAACGTAGAGCGCACGCTGGACAAATACAGTTCCAGAACTTCAAGAGCCGCCCGCCCCATCAAAACAATTCGCTGTTTAGCACCTTTGCCTGATACAACAATGGCGCGTCCAGCAAAATCAATATCTGTCAGCATGATTCCTGTAAGCTCGCTAACCCTTATCCCTGTTGCATATAGCATTTCCAGTACAGCTTTATCACGAATTCCGAGTAAACTGTTGTCCGGTAAAGTGATTAATTCTCGAATTTCGTTTATGTCAAGAAAAACAGGTAATCTTTTATCAAGTTTTGGGGTTCTAACAGCCTTACAGGGATTTTCCTTTAAAATATTTTCCCGGCATAAAAATCTGAAAAACGACCTAAGCGCCGCAATCCGTCGCATAATGGTCGCTTTGGCATATTGTTCTGATTTTAAAAAAGCCAGATAACTGCGAATTATAAGCGGAGTGATGTCAATAAATAGAATCTCACCAGCACCCTGATTAGACACAAACTCCACAAACTGCAAAATATCTCGTTGGTAGTTGTGAATCGTGTGCTGAGAGGCATTTTTTTCAAGTTTTAGGTATAAGAGAAACTTCTCAATTAATTGGTCAACGCCAGCAAATGCTTCGCCTTTTAAGGACATTTTCATCATTCTTTCCGACAATGTTTACTATTGTTCTGGCGGAAATTACTATTATACTAACACACTTGAAACAATTCCGCAATATTATTGTCGTATTATTCAAATAAATTCTTGTAACGCCGCCAATGCTCTGTTGGCAATGGTTTGATTCTTAACCTTCTTATCTTTAATCTTATGCTCAAGGGGCGGAAGCAGACCAAAATTAATATTCATAGGCTGAAAGTGTGCCGAATCAGCTTGCGTAATGTAATGACACAAGGCACCATGGGCGGTTTGTTCAGGAAACACCTGCGGCTTACGTCCTTGTAGCAGCCTGCTTGCATTGATGCCAGCCACCAAACCGCTTGCTGCTGATTCAACATAACCTTCAACACCAGTAATTTGGCCAGCAAAGAAAATCTGCGGCTGCTCTTTCATTTGCAATGTAGGCTGCAATATCTTCGGCGAGTTAATAAAAGTATTGCGATGCATTACCCCATAGCGAACAAAGTCCGCATTCTCCAAACCGGGAATCAATCTAAAAACACGCTGCTGTTCAGGCCATTGTAGATGTGTTTGAAAACCGACCAAATTATAAAGTGTTGCCGAACGGTTGTCTTGCCTTAATTGGACCACAGCATATGGCATTTCGCCAGTCTCTGGATGTCGTAAGCCTACAGGCTTCATCGGACCAAAGCGCATAGTATCAATCCCACGGGTGGCCATAGTCTCTATTGGCATACACCCTTCGAAAACTACTAACTTTTCAAAATTTTTGACTGGTGCGGTCTGAGCACAGGTAATTTCCTGATAAAACAGTTCATATTGTGCTTTGGTCATAGGGCAATTTAGATAGTCATCATCGCCTTTACCATAGCGAGATGCCCGGTAAATTATCTTCATATTAAGGGAATCAGCAGTAACGATCGGTGCTGCCGCATCATAAAAATAAAGATATTCATTGCCAGTAAGACCGGCAATGGCAGTGGATAAGCCAGGAGAAGTAAGTGGCCCAGTGGCAATAATCAAGGGACGCCCACTAGGTATTTCCAAAACTTCAGCATGGTTAACCGTAATCCGCGGATGGTTACAGAGCGTAGTAGTAATCATCTCGCTAAAATCATTGCGATCAACGGCCAACGCCCCGCCTGCGGGTACACAATGCGCATCAGCCGCTTTCATAATTAACGAATTTAAGGTTCTCATTTCTTCTTTTAAGAGACCGACCGCGTTTTCGATGGCAGCGCCTCTAAGCGAGTTGCTGCATACCAATTCAGCAAATAAAGCGGTATGATGAGCCGGAGTCATCACCTTCGGGCGCATTTCATATAATTCCACATCAATCCCGGCTTCGGCCAGTTGCCAGGCAGCCTCACTACCTGCCAAGCCGGCTCCAAGTATAGTGACTTTATTCATTCTTTTTCCTCCGGTTAGCTGTAGCAGGCTTCTTCTTCGCCTTTGCCTGTACTTCTTTATCTTCTACGTTCTTAGCTGTTTCTTTACTATCATCAGCGACTTGACGGGACGAGCAATTCTCATTACTGCAAATGTTAGAAAACCCGCCATTTTTAAATTTATGTCTGATCATATAGGACCCGCATGTTTGACAATTTTCTTTCAGTGGCATATCCCAGGTATTAAAATCACATTCCGGATACTTCTCGCACCCATAAAAGACTCGCCGACGTTTAGTGTGGCGTTCAACAATAGCACTGCCGCATTTAGGACATGGAACACCAATATCTTTTAAAATGGGCTTAGTATTGCGGCAAGCTGGAAATCCGGGACAGGCCAAGAAATTGCCATAACGCCCCTGTTTAACGACCATCATCTGCCCACAATTTTCACAGGGAACATCAGATACTTCGACAGGTAATTCGACATGACCAATCGCTTCTTCGGCAAAACTTAAATCTTGGGCAAAAGGGGTATAAAATTCTTCTAAGACAGTTAACCAAGAAGCATCGCCTTCAGCAATATCATCCAACTTATCTTCCATTCCAGCAGTAAATTCAACGTCAAGAATTTTATCAAAATATTGCTTTAGAAGGTCAAGAACGACAAAGCCGAGCTCAGTGGGTTGAAATTTTTTTTCAATTCGCTCGACATAACCTCGGTCAACAATTGTCTCAATTGTTGGTGCATAGGTACTGGGACGTCCAATTCCTTTTTCTTCCAGAACTTTGACCAATGATGCCTCGGTGTAGCGAGGCGGTGGCTCGGTAAAATGTTGTTTGGGATCTAGCTTGTTGAGGTTCAGCACTTGCCCTGCAACCAAATCAGGCAGCGTAGTTTCCTTATCCAAATCACTATCAGAAGTTTGTTCAACCTCTTTACTCTTACCAATGGCACCGCTAAATGCTGCTAAAAATCCAGAAAATTTCAGTTGTGATCCGGTAGATTTGAGCTTATACCGTCCAGCAGTAATCTCGATAGTAAGCGTATCATAAATAGCAGGTGTCATCTGACTGGCAATAAATCTTTCCCAGATAAGTGTATACAGCTTTAACTGATCTTTACTCAAGTTCGTGCCAATAGCATCTGGGGCTAACTCCAGTGTAGTTGGCCTTACAGCCTCATGGGCATCCTGCGATTTTTTATTAGCATAGATTGGCGCCTTTGCCGGCAAAAAATGTAAGCCAAACTTATTCTCAACATAACTTCTAGCTTCCTGTTGAGCAATTTCAGCCACTCGGGTAGAATCGGTACGCATATAGGTAATAAGACCCACTTGCCCCATGCGCCCAATAGCAAGTCCTTCATATAATTGTTGCGCAATTATCATGGTTTTGCGGGAAGTAAAACCCAATTTGCGAGCAGCCTCTTGCTGCAAACTGCTGGTTGTAAACGGTGGCTGGGGATTACGCTTTCTTTCCCGTTTTTTAACATCATTGACTACATACTCCGCTTGATTTAACTCACTGACAATACCTTCTGCTTGCAGCTCATTAGTAACAGCAAGTTTCTTACCATCCATGGCTACTAGTTCAGCATCAAACGTTTTTGAATTAGTCTTTTCTTTGAGTTTGGCCGTTATTGTCCAATACTCTTGCGGCACAAAGGCCTGAATCTCTTTTTCCCTGTCACAAATTAGCCGGACAGCTACTGATTGCACCCGTCCCGCACTCAAGCCTTTACGAACTTTCCGCCATAACAGCGGACTAAGCTTATAGCCCACTATACGGTCGAGTATTCTTCTAGCTTGTTGGGCGTAAACCCGTGGCAAATTAATGGGGCGTGGTTTTTTGACAGCCTGTTGAATAGCCGTCTTCGTAATCTCGTTAAATTCAATCCGGCAAGTTGTCTGCTCCGGAATATTAAGTATGTGCGCCAAATGCCATGCAATTGCCTCGCCTTCGCGATCCGGGTCAGTTGCGAGATAAACAATATCGGCACTTTTAGCAGCTTCCTTTAGGCTTTTTATCAGATCGCCCTTACCTCGAATATTAATATACTTAGGTTCAAAGTCGTGTTCAAGATTAACACCAAATTGACTTTTAGGCAAATCACGCAAATGTCCCATAGAGGCTTTGACTGTATAATTTTTTCCAAGAAACTTTTCTATTGTCTTGGCTTTAGCCGGGGATTCTACTACAACTAGAGCTTTGCTCACTTAATTCCCTCCCTGGCGGTACAGGTATAGCGCTGACCGCTATGTTCGACCGTCAAACCCCGTAATGAAAGCTGGAGTATTATATATGCAGCCGTTGCCGGCAGTACATTCAATTTTGTCACAATTTCTTCAATTCCTATAGGCTCTTCATAATTTAGCAAACTATACACTTGCTGTTCTGCTTGAGATAATTCCGGCTCTACTTGATTACCCGGGCTTTTCTCCCAATCATACTCTTCTAAGATATCGATCACACAATCTACTAGCTTGGCCCCCTGTTTTATAAGACGGTTTGTACCTTTACTGTTACCTGCAAAAATACTGCCTGGTACGGCAAAGACATCTCGTCCTTCTTCTAACGCAAAATCAGCTGTTATCAATGCCCCACTTTTTTCTGCGGCTTCTACGACAATAACACCACGGGCAAGACCGCTAATAATACGGTTGCGAGCCGGAAAGTGACCTGGATGGGCTATAACTCCTGGTGCATATTCTGAGAGTACTACTCCTTTTTCAGCAATATTGCCTAGCAGTTTTGCATTCTCTGGTGGGTAAGCAACATCCACACCTGAACCCAGCACGGCGACTGTATAGCCCTGTTCCAACGCGCCTAGATGAGCAGCAGTATCAATCCCTCTGGCTGCCCCGCTAACAATACCTACTCGGGCAGCGGCTAATGCAGCTGCTAACATACCTGCAACATTTTTCCCATAAGCTGTGGCTTTACGTGAGCCTACAATAGCTATCTGTTTATCATTTATCGGTAAAGTACCACGATAATATAAAACACAAGGGGGATTAAAGGTATTACGAAGCAGCAGCGGATAATCATCATCAAAGAAACAGCAAAGAAAAATTCGCTTTTTCCTTAATGATTCGGCCAGTTTATGTATATCTATCTTATCCCGCTGACCAAGTAAATTATTATAGATTGTGTTATCAAGACACTTGGATAAAAATAAATCGCCCTGGTCAGCCAACCAAGCCTGCCGGGCGCTACCAAAATATTCAACCAAGGCCTTAATGCGTGAACTGCCGATACCTGGCACCATCTGCAAAGCAGCCAAGTAAAAATTCTCCATATCCAGTTCCTCCACATTTAGCTAACATTGAAACACCAATAGCACATAGTAAATACTTGGTAAATCGTAATACTAGCAATTATACCTGCAATAAAAAGCACAGGTCAAGGGCCTAATGGCCTAATTTAAAGATTTTTTTATAATAAATTAACATTTTCAGCAATTATTTTCGCAATATCTGCCGCTGCATTCGGCCGACCAAGTAAAGCAGCTTGCTGACATAGCGCCGACAAATCATTATTATCCTCAAATAAGAGCCGTGTTAAAATACCTTGCAGTTCCGGTAGAGAATCTGCCCTTAGAGCAACATGGCTATCCAATAAGAACCGCGTGTTTGCTTCTTCCTGCCCCGGTATAGGACGAAAAATGATGAGTGGTACAGCCTTAGTCAAAGCCTCCGCCGAACTCATTCCACCAGGTTTGGATATTAATAAATCGGCAACACTCATTAACTCATGCACATTATCGACAAAACCTAAAACCTTGACCGGATGCGTACTGGTTGCTGCAAACTGAACAAGTTTCCGATAAAGCGCCTGGTTCTTTCCCGCTACCGCTATTAGCTGTAACGGTCTGTCAATTTGATTACATACATTTAAAATCTTATCTATCGGTAAAACGCCTGCACCGCCGCCCATAATCAGAATATTCTTCCGGTCGTTAGAAATGCTAAGCTTCGCAAGTAGCTCAGCATTACTACTTGTTTGACTAAAGTTATTACTAACAGGTATTCCTGTAACGACAATAGCGTCAGCAGCGATACCATGATTACGCAAATAATACACCATAGCAGGGTGAGCTACAAAATAGCAATCTATTTCGGGGTATACCCATAGACGATGAACAATAAAATCCGTAATGATAGCTGCCGTTGGAATAGTAATTAATCCTTGTTTCTTTAGCCAAGCTACTAAACCCGCTGGAGTTGCATGCGTACATACAATCACGTCTGGCTGAAATTCATTGATATAATTTAGCATGCGTTTAGCAAGTAATTGGCTAATTAACTCCCGTCCCAACAGTGCCAAACGGCTTTGATTTCCCCAGCCATAGGCCGTTCCGTAGATCGCCGGAAAAGCTTCAAGTATTTTTAGGTATATCGCAAGTATTGTCTTGCCAATGGCTGGGGGAAAGAAATCAAATACATTGCATAACTCTGTTTGACAAGCATGGTTATCTCTAAGGATTTGACTAACTGCTTGCGCTGCCCTAATATGTCCTGCGCCTATTGGAGCGCTAATAAATAAAATTCGCTTATTAATCAAGAGTAGCCGCCTGCTCAGAAGGTTTTATCGCACCATATACATTGACTTGGCTGTCATCTATGGTGGCCATCAGCAGTTCTTGTGCCGTCTTTCCTTTGTATACTTTTGAATTGCCGGCAATCTCCACTAACGGAATTAAAACGAATTTTCTCTCAGGCATGCGCGGATGAGGAAGATCAAGCGCAGTAGTAGTCATCTCCACGTCATGATATACCAAAAGGTCAATATCAATGTTACGGGGACCCCAGCGAACTTCTCGAACCCTTCCCATGTGTTGCTCAGTGGCCAGACAGATAGTAAGCAGCTCCATGGGCGTTAAATCAGTACCAATAGCAATTACTACATTGAGAAAGCTCGGCTGCTCTCTCAAGCCCACTGGTTCTGTCTCATATAATAGTGACACCTTTTCAATAGATATTCTAGGGTGACTGCCTAGCAGGTTTATTGCTGTAGCAATGTTTTCTTCTCTGGTATGCATAGTGTTGCTGATATTAGAACCCAGTCCCAAAACAATCATTGATCACGTCTCCGAACAGACTCAACTTCGACATAATCAAGTGCTGCCGCAATTGGCACCGAGGGTTTGCGCACCCGTACAACCACTTCTTCTACAAGAGGGTGTAATCGTAAAATTTCCCCGGCAATATGGTAGGTTAATGCTTCCAGAAGCTGAAAGCGATGGTTTTCTACAATCTCTTTAGTTTGGTTATATATCGATACATAATCTACCGTTTCTTGAAGGTTGTCGCTTTTGCCAGCCTGGCTTAAATCAGCTTTCAGATCAAGATCAACATAAAAACGCTGCCCTAATTCCCGTTCAAATTCATATACCCCATGAAAGCCGTAAAACACCATGTTTTTTAAAGATACTCTATGACTCACTTTAACTCCCCCTATTTATATTTGGCATTAAGCATTGCATCAGTCATACGAGCAATGCGGGCGATGGCTTGTACATCATGTACCCTAACAATATTTGCACCTTTAGTAATTCCTACAGCAACAGTAGCTGCTGTTCCTTCCACCCGGTCACTAGGCGGAGCATCTAAGATATCGCCGATAAACCGCTTGCGTGAAGTACCTAAGAGTATCGGGCAACCAAGCGACTTAAGTTCGTCTAGCCGGGACATGATTACCAGATTGTCTGAACCCTTTTTGACAAAACCGATACCTGGATCTACAATAAAGTTATCTGACCTTATGCCAGCAGTCTCACCAATCTGCATACTACGCCGTAAAAATTCAAGCATATGAGACATAATATCCCTTTGATATTCAGCCTCGCCCTGATTATACATAATGACTACCGGTGCATTATATTCGGCTGCTACTTTAGCCATTTCAGGATCAAACTGCAGACCCCAGATATCATTGATAATGTGAGCACCCGCTTTTAGTGTCTCCCTGGCAACACTGGCTTTATAAGTATCAATAGAAATCGGTACACTAGAAATATCTAAAACTTTTTCCAGTACAGGCATTAGCCTTTCCAGTTCTTCTTCGGCCGAGATTTTACACGAACCATATGGCCTGGTAGATTCGGCACCAATATCAATGATATCAGCACCATCGTTAATCATTTGTTCAGCATGCTTTAAGGCTGCATCCAGATTGTTAAACTTTCCGCCATCAGAAAAAGAATCTGGCGTAAAGTTTAAAATGCCCATAACTAAGGTTTTTTCCGGAGAAATTGATAGCGTGTGCGCCCCTAGCTTATAGCTACGCTGGGGGAATTTTTCGTCAGCCGCTATTATAGCTTCCAATTCCCCAGCAAGTTTTTTCAGGCCCCACGGCTGAACTTTGAGTTGGGGAATGCAGTGTTTGAAATGTTTTAAACTGCCGCTTAACAGCACATCGGTATATTGACTGCTATAATCAGCTGCTCCTCTAGAAACCGAAGCCTCACCGCCTTTAGAAAGAAAAGTCTGCTTTAAAATAAGCGCAGCCTTGTTTACTACATTTTCAACTTTTATCGTTTTATAAACAGCCTTATTTGACATAATGGCGGCTCCTGCGGGGTCACACTGAACCGTTGCCACTTCTTTTCGGGCCTGTTCCTGATTTTTTATTTCAATTACTCGCATATTATATGTCATTAGCATCCTCCCCTATTGCGGAAAAATATGATTTTATTGTATCATAAAATTATGTAGAATAAAGATTATTATGCAAATTTTAGAGAATTACTATTAAATTTGCAAATCTAGGAGGCCTATCATGAGACAACGCCTATCGCCTGATTGTTTTAATCTCCCCATCGAACAGATAAAAAGTGGCTATTTCAGCGACAGTTATTTTTTGCGTACTCAAGAAATTTTGGACAAAGACAACCATCATCCACGAGTAATAATGCAAGTGTTTCAACGTCAACATGCAATTGTATGTGGTGTTGATGAAGCTATTGCTATTCTCAAAAAATGTGCTCACAATCCGGATAGTTTAGTTATTCATGCGTTGTATGATGGCGATCAGATTGAACCCTGGGAAACTGTTATGACCATCGAGGGCGATTTGGCAAATTTTTCACATCTAGAAACAGTTTATCTTGGCTCGCTTTCTCGCCAAAGTAAAATTGCCACAAATGTACAGCGAGTAGTACAGGTTGCTAATGGCAAACCTGTGTTGTTTTTCCCTTCACGTTTCGATCATTATGCAGTCCAGGCGGCTGATGGTTATGCGGCTCATATTGGTGGCGTATTTGGTGTTTCTACTCCTGCCAATGGCGCACTCTGGGACGCTGAAGCACTTGGTACTATTCCCCATTCTTTAATTGCTGCTTACGGTGGTGACACTATCCGAGCTACAAAAGCCTTTGATACCCATACAGATCCGCATATAGGCCGAGTAGCGCTTATTGATTTTTCCAATGACTGTGTTGCCACAGCATTAGCGGTAGCCAGAGAGATGGGCGATTCTCTCGGAGGAGTTCGCCTCGATACGGCTGATACCCTTGTTGATGCTTCTGTATTACCTTATATGGGTACCTTTAAACCTACTGGCGTCTGTGCACAACTAGTTCTAAATGTCCGTCAAGCTCTTGACCGCGAGGGTTTTAACCATGTAAAAATAATGGTGTCTGGCGGTTTCAACGTCGAGCGCATCAAGCAGTTTGAAGCAAATAATGTACCTGTTGATGTTTATGCTGTTGGTAGTAGTTTGTTTAATGACAATATCAACTTCACGGCAGATGTAGTTATGGTAAATGGTCAACCCAGCGGCAAAGTTGGGCGCAGTTACCGTCCTAATCCCCGTTTGACTTTAGTAAAATAATGAACAAAAAAGGTGAAACAACCTAATGGTTGCTTCACCTTTTTTGTTCATTATTATTTTAATAACCTACAGCTACCACTTTCGGCTTGAGCCACCGCCGCCACCTGAGCCACCACCATAGCCACCGCCTGAACCACCACCCCCGCCACGAATGCGCAGTAATGAAAGGATAAGATAGGTGATACTGCCACCTAGAAACAGCCAATCACAGATAAATAGTGCCAACGCGCCTGCTACTAATGCAACTTGTGCCCACCAGGGCAAAGTATCTAACATTGATTGGTTAGCCGCTGACTGTACCTTAGCTGGCTGGGCATTCGTATCTATATCCAGATTATACTCTTTAGCAGTTATACTAACTAACGCCTGATAACCATTCCAAATACCTTTATTATAATCATTGGCGGCAAAATAGGGTATCATATACTTATCTTGAATGGCACCTGTTTTAGCATCATTGAGGGCACCTTCCAAGCCATAACCTACCTCGATCCGCGATTGTCGATCATTTACTGCAACTAATAGCAGCACACCATTATTCAGCTGTTTATCACCAATACCCCATTGTCGCAGTACCTCCAAGGCATACGTCTCCACCGGGGCTTCCTCAAGAGACTTGACTGTCAGTACTACAATTTGTGCTTTAGTTTTGGCCGCCAGCTTACTACCTAAACTATTGATTTTACTCTTGGTTTCAGCATCCAGTACTCCAGCATGATCTTGAACATAGATACCCTGGGTTGGTGCCGGAGGAATTTGAGGCTGTGCCCAAGCACTAGCCGCTAATAATATATACCCCACCAAAACTAGCCAAGCTAACCGTTTATTCATAAGTTATCCCCCTTGCTTGGCAAATTAGAATTTAACCTGAGGAACTTGTTTTGCACCCTCTTCAGCTTTGAAATATTCTTTGGGACCAAAACCCATCATACCGGCAAACAGGCTTGTCGGCAAAGAATGTATTTTTACATTATAGCCTTGCACAGCGTCATTATAATCTTTTCGAGCCACAGCAATTCGATTTTCTGTACCGCTGAGTTCGTCCATAAGCGCCCGGAAATTTTGGTCAGCCTTAAGATTCGGATAGTTCTCAACGACAACCAATAATCTGCTAAGTGCTGAATTTAGTTCAGCATTTGCTTCTGCCTTACCAGCCGGTCCTTGTGCCCCCGTCAGCTTTGCACGGGCATCAGCCACAGCTTGAATCGCCTGTTGCTCATGAGCAGCATAGCCTTTTACAGTATTAACCAAATTGGGAATCAAGTCAGCTCGCCGCTGCAACTGATTTTCAATCTGACTCCACTTACCATTAACGCTTTCATTCATGCTAACCATTGAATTGTAACTGAACATGGCACCTACCAATAATACTCCAACTATCGCGATAACAATCCATACTGTCTTATTCATCTAAAAACCCCCTTACTATTTTTCAAAAAGACTCCCTACTTATTATATCTAACCTGGATAAATATATCAGTAGCGAATGGTAATCATTTCCGGGAAATTGTTTGAAAATCATTGCGAAATTGAATGGCTTCCGCAATATGAGTTGCTTCAATTTGCTCCATCCCACTCAAATCAGCAATAGTCTGAGCAACTTTTATTATTCTGTCATAGCCCCGTGCACTAAGATTCATCTTGATAAACGCTTGCTTAAGAATATCTGTCGATTCAGCTGTCATCTTGCATAGTTTTTTTATATGCTTGTGCTCCATTTGGGCATTTGCATAGAAGCCAAATTTTTGGAGCCGTTTGTGCTGAATCACCCTAGCAGCCTCTACCCGACGTCGGATAACAGCTGATGACTCTTGCTCC
>Ga0316613_10001982_pt1 | contig 13537 bp, 9 predicted proteins | sample OWC_soil_day10_C_2_FD_207647 | JGI IMG/M metagenome (GOLD analysis project Ga0316613, IMG submission 207647) | Wetland soil microbial communities from Old Woman Creek delta, Ohio, United States - OWC_soil_day10_CT_b | ecosystem: Environmental > Terrestrial > Soil > Wetlands | place: USA: Ohio...
ACTGGTGTAGTAAATCTGCCAGAAGGAGTAGAGATGGTAATGCCTGGTGACAACATTCAAATGTCAATTGAGCTTATCACTCCAATTGCTCTTGAAGAAGGACTCCGTTTCGCGATTCGTGAAGGTGGCCGTACTGTTGGCGCTGGCGTAGTAACTGCGATTGAAGCGTAATGCAAATAGCAAAAGAAAGCTTGGATTGTTCCAGGCTTTCTTTTTAATAGAATTTAGAAAGCATACATGTTCTTTCTAAATTTCAAATAAGAGCAACTAAGGGTTCTGCCAGTATTTAAGTATATGTTTAGGTAGTTGGCATAGGATATTGATAAAAATTCTTTACCTTGACATTTCACAAGTAAACGTATAAAATTTTTATAAATGGATATAGCTATAAGACAGGGGCTTCCCTGTTTTATTTTATTGTCATGACATTATAATATTTTCCACAAGTATAGTGAATGTCTGGTATTGACAGTCTGGTGTAAGTGTGCTAGATTATATTAGTGGCATTTTGAAATGGTGTCATATTTACAGGTAAGAGAGGTGTACAGGATGCGCAATGCGGTAACGTTAGCCTGCACTGATTGCAAGCAACGTAATTATCAGACCAATAAAAACAAGAAAAATGACCCGGATAGATTGGAATTCAATAAGTATTGCAAGTTTTGCAAAAAACATACTTTACACAAAGAAACGAAATAATTTATAGTGGATTTCGTAAGTAGGGGTGTAGCTCAATTGGTAGAGTAGCGGTCTCCAAAACCGTTGGTTGCGGGTTCGATTCCTGCCGCCCCTGCCAGTTGGTCTTTAATGCTTGAATTAGCAGTACAAGACAGGGATGTGAGAAAATGGTTGCCCAAGAAACAGCTGTTCAAAACACTTCGCGTATAAAAAAATTCTTTCGTGAAGTTAAAGCTGAATTAAAAAAGGTGTCTTGGCCTAGCAGACAAGAGCTTATTTCTAATACAGGAGTAGTATTTGTTGCTGTATTAGTGGTTGCGGGTTTGATCTGGGCAATTGATGCTGTTTTTACCCAAATATTACATTTAATTATCAAGTAGGCTAAGGGGGTGGGGACGTAAATAGGCGTCCCTGAAGGTAATGGAATCTGAAAAAAATTGGTATGTAATCCATACATATTCCGGTTACGAAAACAAAGTAAAAGCTAATCTGGAACGTAAAGTTCACTCTATGGGTATGGAAGATGAAATCTTTCGGATAGTAGTACCTATGGAAGATGAAATTGAAATGAAAGATGGCAAAAAGAAGATTACCAAGAAAAAAGTTTTCCCTGGATATGTATTGGTAGAAATGATTGTCAATGATAAATCGTGGTATGTTGTACGCAACACACCAGGTGTTACAGGTTTTGTTGGCTCTGGTACGAAGCCTATCCCGCTTACTGATGCCGAAGTGAAAAACATTCTTAAATCGATGGGCATTGAAGAGCTTAAGCAGAAATTAGATATTGAAGTTTCTCAAGTAATTCGTATTACTTCCGGGGCCTTCGAGAATTGGACAGCCAAGGTGCTTGAAATTTATCACGACCGTAGTAAACTGAAAGTACTTGTTGATATGTTTGGACGGGAAACACCGGTAGAATTAGATTTTTCTCAAGTAGAGAAAGTTTAAATAAAGTTTAATTTGAAACTTTATGACTCAAGTGGGAGGGTAATATACCCGCAAAACCACATTATGCATATAAGGAGGTGTAAGCAAAATGGCTAAAAAGGTTGTAAAACTTGTAAAATTGCAAGTTCCTGCTGGTAAAGCAACTCCGGCGCCTCCAGTCGGCCCTGCGCTCGGTCAAGCTGGTGTGAATATCATGGCGTTTGTAAAGGACTTTAACGAAAGAACCGCTTCCCAAGCTGGTTTGATTATTCCGGTAGAAATTACCGTATTCGAAGATAGATCCTTTACTTTCATAACTAAAACTCCTCCAGCTCCTATTCTTCTTAAGAAAGCTGCTGGTATTGAAACTGCATCAGGCGAACCAAACAAGAAAAAAGTTGCTAAAGTATCTCGCGATAAAGTTCGTGAAATTGCTGAAGCAAAAATGAAAGATCTTAACGCTGCTTCTGTAGAAGCTGCTATGCGTATGATCGAAGGCACTGCCCGTAGTATGGGTATTGATATCGTAGATTAATCTTTGATGTCATGTGGGAGGATTTTCCGCTACACCACAAATAAAGGAGTTTTTTGATATGCCAAAGCATGGTAAAAAATATGAAGAAGCTGCTAAGCTGATTGACGCAAATAAGTTATATGAAGCTGAAGAAGCCATAGAACTTACTAAAAAAACAGCTAGTGCTAAATTTGATGAAACAATTGAAGTTGCGATTAAATTAGGGGTTGACCCTAAGCATGCTGATCAGCAAGTACGTGGTGCGGTAGTATTGCCGCATGGTACTGGTAAAAGCAAAACGGTTTTGGTTTTTGCTAAAGGCGAGAAAGCTAAAGAAGCGGAAGCTGCTGGGGCTGATTTCGTTGGTGCTGATGATATCGTAGCGAAAATTCAGGGTGGATGGACTGAGTTTGATGTAGCAGTTGCTACTCCTGATATGATGGGTACTGTTGGTCGTTTAGGTAAAGTATTAGGTCCTAAAGGTTTAATGCCTAATCCTAAAGTTGGTACTGTTACTTTAGATGTTGCTCGTGCGATTAGTGAAATAAAAGCTGGTAAAATCGAGTATCGTACTGATAAAGCTGGCAATATTCATGCACCAATCGGTAAAATATCATTTGATAATGAGAAAATTGCTGAAAATTTCCAAGCATTGATTGATGTCTTGAATAAAGTGAAACCAGCTGCTGCTAAAGGGCAATACATGCGTAGTATCACTGTGAGTACTACTATGGGTCCTGGTGTAAAAGTAAATCCACTTAAGGTTTCTAGCAAGAAATAATTAATTGTAAGTATAAGCGCAGTATAATCTTCGGTCTATCACAACTAAATAAATGAATTTGGCTGTAGACAGCAGGTATTGATAATGAGCTAAGTAAGATGCAAATCTTTCTCGTGTTCGCCTGCCGAGGCCGGGGATTATTACTATAGCTTTTGCTATTAGCGACCTCCGGCTTTTAATGCTGAGAGGTCGTTTTGTTTTGTTAATCTTGTAAAGGAGGTGGATTTTAGTGGCTGTAACATCAGAAAAAATATCAATAGTTTCCGAACTTAAAGGTAAACTTTCTGCAACAAAAGGTGCGGTATTAACTAATTATCGCGGTCTTACAGTGGCACAAGATACTCAACTTCGTCGTAAATTGCGCGAAGCTGGTGTAGAATACCGTGTAGTAAAAAATACTATGACGCGAATTGCTGCTCAGGAAGTAGGAATTGAAGGGCTGGCTGTTTATCTTGAAGGCCCAACTGCAATTGCTATATCTGAAACAGACCCAGTTGCTCCAGCACGTGTAATTTCTGACTTTGTAAAAGAGAATAAATTAAAAACGTTAGAAGTAAAAGCTGGATTGTTAGATGGCAAGGTTATTGATGCTGAAGGCGTTAAAGCTTTGGCAAACCTACCAGCTCGCGAAGTGCTTATCGCTCAAGTTCTGGCTGGTATGCAATCTCCAATTGCTGGATTTGTCAATGTTCTTCAAGGTTCTATCCGCAAATTTGTATATGCGCTTGATGCTGTGCGCAAACAAAAAGAATCAGCATAAAAAATAATAAAAATTAATGGAGGTCTTTTAAAATGACTCAACAAGAAATTATGCAAGCTATTGAGAACATGAGTGTTCTTGAATTATCCGAATTGGTGAAAGCTCTAGAAGAAAAATTTGGTGTTTCCGCAGCTGCTCCAGCTGCAGCAGCTGCTGCTGCTCCAGCTGCCTCTGCAGCTGCTGCTGAAGAAAAAACTGAATTTGACGTTATTCTAACTAGTGCTGGTGGTAGCAAAATCAACGTTATTAAAGTTGTTCGCGAAATCACTGGTCTTGGTTTGAAAGAAGCTAAAGAAGTAGTTGATGGTGCTCCTAAAGCTGTAAAAGAAAAAGTTGCTAAAGCTGATGCTGACGCAATCAAAGCTAAGCTTGAAGAAGCAGGCGCTTCTGTAGAAATTAAGTAATTATAACTTGTTTATTATTACTAATTTAGAATGAAAAAATATAAAGAGTACCCTTTGTGGTGCTCTTTATATTTTTTCATAAATATATTTCTAAATGTCTTGACGAATAAACCTTATTGTGATATTATTGTTCAATGCAAAGAATGTTTATTTTAGGGTAATGTTTTTTTGTTGTGAAGTGTATAAAATATAGATTGGCAGGAAATAGTAATATATGGAGGATGAAATTCTATTTCATCCTGTAGACAAATGCAAGGTCTGTTATTTGACTGGAAAAACCTTGCTTTTTTTGTATTGTAGTGCCTAACCCTAAAGTTAATAGGTACTGCTGCTAGCAAATGTCTTTTGTTATTATGTTCTATGTTTTTGTTGAATTATTGATTATATTATGCACTGTACAACATTGTATTATGTAAAAGGTTTTATACCTGCGGCGAAATATTGTAAGTTACTAAAGTGACTGCAATATTGATATACATATTGTAAGTGAGCATGCTGCTGAGGTATAGAGTTTAATTTGGGCTAAGGGGTGAAGGATTTAATGTTTAATCCTGTTCCGGTTGGCAAAAAGATCAGATATAGTTATGCCAAAATTAAAGAAGTACTGGACATGCCCAATCTGATTGAAATTCAGAAAAATTCGTATAACTGGTTTCTGAAGGAAGGGCTGCAAGAAATTTTCCATGATATTTCGCCTATTCAGGACTTTACAGGCAATTTAGTTCTGACATTTGAAAAGTTTACTTTGGGCGAAGCCAAGTATCACGTCGAAGAATGTAAGGAACGCGATGTTACCTATTCGGCTCCATTACGTGTCAATGTCCGATTAATTAATCGGGAGACAGGTGAAATTAAGGAACAAGAAGTATTTATGGGCGATTTCCCACTTATGACCGAGAATGGTACCTTTATCATTAATGGTGCGGAGCGGGTTATTGTTAGTCAATTGGTACGCTCTCCTGGTGCGTACTATAATGAAACCATTGATGCGACGGGTAAAAAATTGTATAATTCCACGGTGATTCCTAATCGTGGAGCGTGGTTGGAACTTGAGACAGACGCTAATGATGTGATGTCTGTTCGTGTGGATCGTACGCGAAAACTACCAGCAACCGTATTAATTCGTGCCTTAGGCTATGCATCAAATGCATCTATTGCTGAGTTATTTCACGATGATGTGCGAGTTCGTGCTACTTTAGAACGGGATAATACCAATTCTAGAGAAGAAGCTTTAGTAGAAATATATAAAAGGCTGCGTCCAGGCGAACCACCTACCGTTGATAATGCTACCCAATTGTTAGAATCCTTATTTTTTGATTCTAAACGTTATGATTTAGCAACCGTAGGACGTTATAAATTAACGAAGAAATTAGGCTGGCGTCGACGTCTAATGGGAAAGACTCTTTATCAACCTATTGCAAATGCAGAAACAGGTGAAGTGATTGTTGCTGCAGATACCATAGTAGATGAGAAAGTTCTTGATCAGATTGATCAAAGTGGTGTATTTGCAAATGATGCTTTGATTGAAGTAAAAGTTAAGCTGAAAGATGGTTCACCAGTAAAAATGCTGTGTAATCCTGAATTGCCTTATAATCATCGAACAATTACTAGAGAGGATATTTTAGCTTCTGTTAATTATCTTCTTAACTTGATGGATGGTTTTGGGAATGTGGATGATATTGACCATTTAGGTAATCGTCGTTTACGTTCAGTAGGTGAGTTGCTGCAAAATCAGTTTCGCATCGGTTTATCCCGTATGGAGCGTGTAGTTAAAGAACGTATGACCATTCAGGATGTAGACGTTATTACTCCCCAAGCTTTAATTAACATCCGTCCTGTAGTAGCTGCTATCAAAGAATTCTTTGGTTCCAGTCAGCTATCACAATTTATGGATCAGACGAATCCGTTAGCAGAATTGACTCATAAACGTCGTTTAAGTGCCTTGGGACCTGGTGGACTTAGTCGTGAACGTGCTGGTTTTGAGGTACGTGACGTCCATCACTCTCATTATGGACGTATGTGCCCAATTGAAACGCCAGAAGGTCCAAATATTGGTCTGATTGGATCATTATCTACTTTTGGACGCATTAATGAGTTTGGTTTTATTGAAACGCCGTATCGTAAAATCGATAAAGAGAACCTTAAGGTAACAGAAGAAGTACGTTACTTGACAGCTGATGAGGAAGATGAAGTAGTGTGCGCGCAGGCAAATGAACCCTTAAGCGAGGATAGCTGGTTTGTTGAATCAAGGGTTACTGTACGTCATAAGCACGAAATTCTAGTAATTCCAGCAGAAAAAGTTGACTATATGGATGTATCTCCAAAACAGGTTGTATCCATTGCAACAGCGATGATTCCCTTCTTGGAGAACGATGATGCTAACCGTGCCTTAATGGGTGCGAACATGCAACGTCAAGCGGTACCGCTTCTTAGAACACAGGCACCGCTAATTGGAACTGGGATGGAATATAAAGCTGCCAGAGATTCTGGTGTTCTCATTTTAGCGAAAAATGCTGGTGTAATTGAGAAGGTTACGGCTACTGAAATAAAAGTACGCACCGAACGCGGTACTTTAGATAACTATAAACTGCTGAAATACTTACGTTCTAATCAAGGAACATGCATCAATCAAAAGCCAATCGTTTACAAAGGTGAGCAGGTAGAAAAAGGCCAGGTATTGGTTGATGGACCTGCTACTGATCAAGGTGAATTAGCATTAGGTTTTAATGTTCTAGTGGCTTTCATGCCGTGGGAAGGTTATAACTATGAAGATGCGATTTTGCTAAGTGAAAAAATTGTAAAAGATGATATATATACCTCCATACATATTGAAGAGTATGAATGTGATGCTAGAGATACAAAACTAGGCCCAGAGGAGATTACACGTGATATTCCAAATGTGGCGGAAGAAGTACTAAAAGATCTTGATGATCGCGGTATTATTCGTATTGGTGCGGAAGTACGCCCAGGGGATATTCTAGTAGGTAAGGTAACTCCAAAAGGTGAGACGGAACTTACAGCAGAAGAACGTTTGCTTCGTGCCATTTTTGGCGAAAAGGCCCGTGAAGTTCGTGATACATCTCTTCGGGTGCCCCATGGTGAAGCGGGCAAAATTGTTGATGTAAAAGTATTCAGCCGGGAAAATGGTGATGAATTACCGCCAGGCGTGAATTTCCTAGTACGTGTATATATTGCTCAAAAACGGAAGATTTCCGAAGGTGATAAGATGGCTGGTCGTCATGGTAATAAGGGGGTTGTTTCCCGTATTATGCGTGAAGAAGATATGCCATTCTTGCCTGATGGCACACCAGTGCAGATTGTATTAAATCCGCTGGGTGTACCATCGCGTATGAATATCGGACAGGTATTGGAAACTCATTTAGGAATGGCGGCTGCTGCTTTTGGTATGCAGATTAGAACTAACGCTCCTGGTGTTGCGGAACGTCTGAAAGAAGTTGGCTATGATTCTGATAAACATGGTCTACCTAAACCAGGTATTGCGGGTATTAACTTAGCAACTCCAGTATTTGATGGCGCTCATGAAGAAGAGGTCTTCAAAACATTAAAAGCAGCTGGACTGCCGGAAGACGGCAAAACCGTCTTATATGATGGACGTACAGGAGAAGCTTTTGATAACCGTGTTACGGTAGGTTGGGTATATATGTTGAAATTAGCCCATTTGGTTGATGACAAAATCCATGCAAGATCTACTGGTCCTTACTCTTTGGTTACACAACAGCCTCTTGGCGGTAAAGCACAATTCGGTGGTCAACGTTTCGGAGAAATGGAAGTTTGGGCTTTAGAAGCATATGGTGCAGCTTATACTTTACAAGAACTCCTAACCGTGAAATCCGATGATGTGGTAGGACGTGTGAAAACCTATGAAGCGATTGTGAAAGGTGAAAACATACCTGAACCTGGAGTGCCTGAATCCTTTAAGGTTTTAATTAAAGAGCTGCAAAGTATTGGGCTTGATGTTAAGATTTTAAATGAGGATGCTCAAGAGATTATGATTGATGATATTGATGAAGATATTCATCAAGTTGCTAAAGAACTTGAACTTAATATCGGTGTTCCAGGGGCTGTTGCTGCTCCAGAAGCTCATACTCGCACGAAAAGCGAGATAGAACCAGACTTATTGGATGAGTTTGAAGGTACTGATGAAATAGAACCTTTAGAAGAGGAATTAGATATTATAGCTGAAATCGGTGAAATGGATGAAGAAAAGTTTGACCTAGCTGATGGCGATGAGGCAGAGGAAATTGAGCTACCTGGTCGTAAATCGGTTAAAAAGATAAAAGGCAAAGATAAAAAACCAACACAGCGTGACTTCTTGGAAGAGATAGACGATGAGGAAATTGAGTAATTGGGTAAGGGAGTGATAACCCTTTGTTAGATGTAAACAATTTTGATTCAATGAGGATTGGATTAGCTTCTCCGGAGCAAATCCGCAAATGGTCATTTGGTGAGGTAAAAAAACCAGAGACTATAAATTACCGTACTCTTAAACCAGAACGTGATGGTCTATTTTGTGAAAAAATATTTGGGCCAACGCGAGACTGGGAGTGTCATTGTGGCAAATATAAACGTATTCGCTATAAAGGCATTGTCTGCGACCGTTGTGGTGTAGAAGTAACACGTTCAAAGGTACGCCGGGATCGAATGGGACATATTCAACTAGCCGCACCTGTATCTCATATTTGGTACTTCAAAGGTATTCCGAGTCGTATGGGGCTGATATTAGATATATCACCTCGTTCTTTGGAAAAAGTATTATACTTTGCTTCCTATATTGTGCTTGATCCTGGTGAAACACCACTTATGAAACGTCAACTACTGACGGAGAATGAGTATCGTGATTATCGCGATAAATATGGCAGTTCTTTTAAAGTCGGTATGGGTGCAGAGGCTGTTAAAAAACTTCTGGAAGAATTGGATTTAGAGAAAATATCCAAAGAATTAAAACAAGAATTAAAGGAAGTTAGCGGTCAACGTAAAATTAGAGCCATTCGTCGTCTAGAAGTAACAGAAGCCTTCCGTAAATCTGGTAATCATCCTGATTGGATGATTATGGATGTCGTACCAGTAATTCCGCCTGAACTGCGGCCAATGGTACAGCTTGATGGTGGTCGTTTTGCAACTTCAGATTTGAATGATTTATATCGTAGGGTTATTAACCGTAATAACCGTTTGAAGCGCCTGTTAGATCTTGGTGCTCCCGATATTATTGTGCGCAATGAAAAACGCATGCTGCAAGAAGCTGTAGATGCTCTGATTGATAATGGTCGTCGTGGTCGCCCAGTGACTGGCCCTGGTAATCGCCCTCTTAAATCATTAAGTGATATGCTTAAGGGTAAACAAGGCCGTTTCCGTCAGAATCTCCTAGGTAAGCGGGTAGATTATTCTGGTCGTTCGGTTATTGTAGTTGGCCCTGAACTCAAACTGCATCAGTGTGGTTTGCCGAAGGAAATGGCATTAGAATTGTTTAAACCTTTTGTTATGAAAAAACTAGTGAATGCTGGTCATGCTCATAACATTAAGAGTGCTAAACGTATGGTAGAGAGGGTGCGCCCAGAAGTTTGGGATGTATTAGAAGAAGTGATTAAAGAACACCCAGTGCTCTTAAATCGTGCTCCTACCCTACATAGATTAGGGATTCAGGCATTTGAACCAGTCTTGTCAGAAGGTCGCGCCATAAAACTTCATCCGTTAGTATGTACAGCATATAATGCGGATTTTGATGGTGACCAAATGGCGGTTCATGTACCACTCTCTGCGGAAGCGCAATCAGAAGCCCGTATGTTGATGTTAGCTGCTCATAATATCCTATCAACCAAAGATGGTAAACCGGTAGTAACACCGACCCAAGATATGGTTCTAGGAGCATATTACCTCACTATGGAAAAAGAAGGCGATATTGGTGAAGGTAAGATAATGTGTGATATTAATGAAGCACTACTTGCTTATCATCAAAAAGAATTGTCCCTTCATGCCTTAATTAAAGTACGTTTTCCAAAGTATGGTTTGGTAACTACCACGATGGGGCGTCTGATCTTTAACGAAAACTTGCCTGAAGAAGTTCGCTATTTCTTCCAAAAAGGTGGCGAATGGCATTTAGGTATTATGATGGATAAAAAAGAACTTGGTAAATTGGTAGCTGAAACCTATCGACAATTTGGTAATTCCAAAACAGCCGTAGTAATTGATAATGTTAAAAGACTCGGTTATTCATTTGCTTGTCGTGCAGGTATGACCGTTGCCATTGCCGATATTAATATTCCCCCTGAAAAGAAGGATATTTTAGCGACTACCGAGAGCCGAGTTGATACGGTTGATAAACAATATCGCCGTGGGTTGATTACGGAAGATGAAAGATACAAGAAAACCATTGAATTGTGGACAAAGGCAACAGATGATGTTACTTTGGCAATGATGAACAACTTGGATCGCTTTAATCCAATTTATATGATGGCTAACTCTGGTGCTCGTGGTAACATCCAACAGATTCGTCAGTTGGCTGGTATGCGTGGACTCATGGCTGATCCATCAGGCCGAATTATTGACCGTCCAATTAAAGCAAACTTCCGTGAAGGCTTGACAGTACTTGAGTACTTTATTTCTACTCATGGTGCTCGTAAAGGCTTGGCTGATACTGCACTTAGAACAGCCGATTCTGGTTATTTGACACGTCGTTTGGTTGATGTATCCCAAGATGTTATCGTTCGTGAAGAGGACTGTGATGTTGTAGGAATTAACCTGATCCGTGAACGGGCGCGGTTGGCGAAATCCAGTACAGGTGCAATTGAGGTGCTTAGAGATACACTGTTAGGAAGAGTCTTAGCTGAAGATGTTCTTGATCCGAAAACTACAGACATCTTGCTTCCTCGTTCTACAGTTCTTGCTGATGATAACTTGCGTATCATTGGTGAACATGGAGTACCAGAAATTATAGTGCGCGGTGTATCAACAACTACGGAAGAAGATATTAATGCTTCTGCATCCAATGAGACCATTGTACTAGGTGCACCGGAAGAAAAAATGCGCCAACTTCTGAAAAATGCTATGATCCGCGAAATGTTGGGTAAAAACACTACCAATGCTATTAAAGATAGCCAAGGCGTAGAAATTGTTGCTGCTGAGACACCTCTTACTGAAGAAGCTATTGAAGCTGTTTTGATAAGTGATGTGAAGGAAGTAAAGGTACGAAACAACAATATTAAAGGCATTGAGGTTGAGGCGATTACAGAAGGCACTGGTGTTATTGAATCGCTGAAAGATCGTATTGTAGGCCGTTTTGTGGCAGAAGACATTGTTGATCCTAAGACAGGTGAAGTCATTGTGAAAACAAATGATACGATCACTGAAGCTTTGGGAGATCGTATTGTAGCTGTACGTGAGAAAGTATCTATTCGTTCTGTACTTACTTGCAAATCCCAATATGGAGTATGTATCAAATGTTATGGACGTAATTTAGCAACTGGTCATCCTGTAGATGTAGGTGAAGCAGTTGGTATCATTGCTGCTCAATCCATCGGTGAACCAGGTACACAGCTCACCATGCGTACTTTCCATACTGGTGGTGTTGCTGGTGATGATATTACGCAAGGTTTGCCAAGGGTTGAAGAACTATTTGAAGCCCGCAAACCGAAACGCCAAGCTATTATTACTGAAATTGGTGGCGTAGCTGCTGTTGATACTAAAGAAGTAAAAGGCATGCGGAAAATTACTGTAGTTCCTGACGCAGGTGAAGAACGTATTTACCCAATACCATATGGCGCTCGCATTATTGTGCGTGATGGACAGCAGATCACAGCAGGTGACCGTCTCACTGAAGGATCCGTAAACCCACATGATATTTTGCGAGTATGCGGTATTCAAGCGACACAGAGGTACTTAGTATATGAAGTACAAAAAGTATATAAATCCCAGGGCGTTGAAATTAACGATAAACATATCGAAGTAATTGTTCGCCAAATGTTGCATAAAGTGAAAACCGAAGAATCCGGTGACACTGAACTTTTACCGGGTGAGTATATTGATACCAATACCTTTGAAGAAGAAAATGCGAAAGCAATCGAGGCAGGCGGTGAACCATCCGTAGCACGTCCTATCTTGCTTGGTATTACTAAGGCTTCATTGGCAACGGATTCCTTCTTGTCAGCAGCATCCTTCCAGGAAACAACTCGCGTACTTACCGAGGCTGCGATAAAAGGTAAAATTGATCCATTACTTGGTCTTAAAGAAAATGTTATTATCGGTAAGTTAATACCAGCTGGTACTGGTATGAGCCGATATCGAAACATTAAGCTCACTTATACAAAAAGTGTAAAAGTGGAGTAACTAAATAAAAAAGAGGAACTTGATTAAAAACAAGTTCCTCTTTTTTCTCATAAGAATAGAATTTATGGCTTTGTGGAAAAAACAACGAACCAGGTCGTTGTGAAGATATATGAAGAACACGAAGGGGATTAGGCTTATTTCCATTCTTCGTAGTCTTCGCATTTCAAAGTGTTTTGTTTTAAAAGGACGTATAGTGTTTTTCTTACTATATAGGAAAGTATAAGTTTTAGATAGGTCGCGCCAGGTCCATATTATTAACGCTTCGCCATTGTCATTTAACCTCCGCTTATAAAAACATGAACCTGTCGCTTAGTCTGAGATCTTTTCTTACAATATCAGAACGTATAAGTTTCTGGCTGTCATTGCGACGAGGTACGTCCCTACCTGCTAGAGATTGCTTCGCTATACTCGCAACGACAAAAATAAGACGCGATAGCGTTTTTCTTATTAGGTTATGAAATTTCTATGACGTGATTTTTGAAAGTGGTATAATGACCTTTTGTCAGCAATAAATCTAATATTTTTGTCTTTTTAATTACAAAACTCGGTAATTGCGATACACGTGGGAGCGTGTTCATAAAAAAACCTGCGGAATATAGAGAAAATATGAATTTATTAAGATATGTTTATTGACATTGTGTTTTGGTAATGATAATATATTAGAGGGTCAGTGAGAAATATCATTGGCTTTGCTAATAAGGGAGTGAACAATATGTCGCTCGATATGTTGCAAACGGCAAAAAAAATAGTTGGTGTTAAGCAAGTAACCAAAGCAGTTGAAAAAGATTTAGTGCAAGTGGTGTATATTGCTCAAGATGCTGAACAACGATTAGTGGAACCTCTGCGGACGTTGTGCAGTCGAAAAAAAGTAGCGATAGAGACGGTCCTTACTATGGTTGAACTGGGAAGAGTCTGCAGCATCGAAGTCGGTGCGGCCGCAGTAGCCGCTTTGAAACAGGCGTAATCATGTTAAATGTTTTACCTTAATACTAAGGTTTTGAGGTGGAATTTTTATATAATCATTTTAAGATAATTTGGAAGGGGGTGTATTGAATGCCAACAATTAATCAATTAGTACGTAAAGGTAGAGAGTCGCTTATAGAAAAAAATACAGCGCCTGCATTTAAGGA
>Ga0316613_10001983_pt1 | contig 13535 bp, 10 predicted proteins | sample OWC_soil_day10_C_2_FD_207647 | JGI IMG/M metagenome (GOLD analysis project Ga0316613, IMG submission 207647) | Wetland soil microbial communities from Old Woman Creek delta, Ohio, United States - OWC_soil_day10_CT_b | ecosystem: Environmental > Terrestrial > Soil > Wetlands | place: USA: Ohio...
CGAACAGGACGGTGAAACGCCTCAGCGCCGATGATAGTGCAGATTGCCTGTGTGAAAGTAGGTCATCGCCAGACTCCCCATAAGAAACCCCCAGCTCAAAAGGCTGGGGGTTTTGCTTTTGCTGCGCAGATTCAGCGTATGAATGTGCAAAAAAAAGCCCCGTTCATGCGAACGGGGCTTTGTTTTTATTAAGGACTGCAATCTACAGGGCGAGGCGTGACTTCCAGCGTTCAATTGCGGCACGAACTTGGTTCGGTGCAGTGCCGCCAATATGGTCGCGGCTGGCAAGCGAGCCTTCCGGTGTCAGCACGTTCAGAACATCTGCTGTGATCAGCGGGGAGAAAGTGGCGAGTTCTACCACTTGTAGATCGGCCAAGTCTTTCTTTTCTTCTTCGGCATAACGCACTGCCCGGGCGACGACTTCGTGGGCGTCGCGGAAGGGCAAGCCTTTCTTGACCAGGTAATCGGCCAGATCGGTGGCAGTGGCAAAGCCCTGGCGAACCGCGCGCGCCATGGCATCCGCTTTGACGGTAACGCCTTGCATCATGTCGGCGTAGATACGCAGGGTGTCAACCAAGGTATCTACCGTGTCGAACAAGGGTTCCTTGTCTTCCTGGTTGTCCTTGTTGTAGGCAAGAGGCTGGCCTTTCATCAGGGTGAGCAACCCGATCAGGGCGCCGTTGACGCGACCTGTTTTGCCGCGTACCAGTTCGGGTACATCCGGATTTTTCTTCTGCGGCATGATCGACGAGCCGGTGCAGAAGCGATCAGCGATGTCGATGAAGCCAAAGCGCGGGCTCATCCACAGGATCAGCTCTTCCGAGAGGCGGGACAGGTGTGTCATGGTCAGTGCGCCGGCTGCGGTGAATTCGATGGCGAAATCGCGATCGGAGACTGCATCGAGCGAGTTTTCACAGACGCCGTCAAAACCGAGCAATTGGGCAGTGAGATGCCGGTCGATCGGGTAGGTGGTGCCGGCGAGTGCGGCGGCGCCTAGCGGCAAGCGGTTGATGCGGCGGCGGCAGTCGACAAATCGTTCGGCATCGCGGCCCAGCATTTCAACGTAAGCCAACATGTGGTGGCCGAACGTGACGGGCTGGGCGACCTGCAGGTGCGTAAATCCCGGCATGACGGTGGCGGCGTGTTTTTCAGCAAGCGCCAGCAGGCTTTTTTGCAGTTCGCGAATCAGTCCACCGATATCATCGGAAGCGCCGCGCAGATAGAGGCGGATATCGGTGGCAACCTGATCGTTGCGGCTGCGGCCGGTATGCAGGCGCTTGCCGGCATCGCCGATCTTTTCCGTCAACCGGCGTTCGATATTCATATGTACGTCTTCGAGATCGATATCCCACTCGAAACGGCCTTGGCGGATGTCCTGCAGGATTTCATCCATGCCAGTCACGATGGCGGCAAGATCCTCATCTGACAGTACGCCAACCTGGTTGAGCATGGCGGCATGGGCCAAGGATCCTTGGATATCAACCTCTGCCATGCGTTTGTCGAATGTCACCGATGCGGTGTAGCGCTTGACCAGGTCGCTTACGGGCTCGGTGAAGCGGCCGGACCAAGTCTTGTTGCTGGTTTCCATGGGGTTGATCCTGCTGATAGGGAAAATTTGCTGATTATACGCAGCTGCATGATGCGATGCATCAGGCCTTGCATCTCAGCCGACAGGATGCTTTTTTCGATGCACCAAACTGGAAATCGGTTCCGGTGCGCTTTGAAAATGACGTTCCAATTTGGTGCATTTACGGGGAAATGTGCTTAACTTAATCATGCTTTTGCGCGATTTGTACTCTGGCACGCTTTATGCTCTTGTTGAGTGCGTGTTTGTTATCCATCTCAGCGAAGGAGTCTTTCCATGAAATTCGTTACCGCGATCATCAAGCCATTCAAGCTGGATGAAGTCCGCGAAGCGCTGTCGGCAGTTGGTGTCCATGGCTTGACCGTAACCGAAGTCAAGGGTTTTGGTCGGCAGAAGGGACATACCGAGCTGTATCGCGGTGCTGAGTATGTTGTCGACTTCCTCCCGAAGGTAAAGGTTGAAGTGGCCATTACCGACGACCAGCTCGAGTCCACCATTGAAGCCATTGAGAAAGCCGCCAATACCGGCAAGATCGGCGACGGCAAGATCTTTGTGTTCAGCCTCGAGCATGTTGTCCGGATTCGCACGGGCGAAACCGGTGACGCAGCCATCTGACAATAAAAACAAAGGAGAAATTCAAGATGAAAAAGCTGTTTGCTACGCTCGCGCTGTTCGGCGCGATGATCCTGGCAGCACCCTGTTTTGCGGATGATGCCTCTGCTGCAGCCAGCGCACCGGTTGCGGCCGAAGCATCTGTGGCCGCGTCGGCACCCGATGCGGCACCGGCTTCCGAGCCTGCTGCTGCAGCGGCTCCCACGGCCCCTAACATGGTCAAGGCTTCCGCCATCAATTCGGGCGATACCGCCTGGATGATCGTGGCAACTGCCCTCGTGCTGTTCATGACCATCCCGGGTCTGGCGCTGTTCTACGGCGGCATGGTGCGCAAGAAAAACGTGCTTGCCACGCTGATGCAATCGTTCGCGATTACAGGGCTGGCCAGCATTGTCTGGGTCGTGATCGGTTATTCCCTGGCATTTACCCCGGGTAACGGCTTCCTTGGCGGCTTCTCCCGCGTCATGATGGATGGAATTTCCTTCCTCAAGGAAGATGGGATGCTGAGCGTTTCCCACCTGGCCGGTACGATTCCTGAATCGGTGTTTGCCCTGTTCCAGATGACTTTCGCGATCATCACCCCGGCGCTGATTACCGGTGCGTTTGCTGAGCGGATGAAGTTCTCTGCCATGCTGGCCTTCATGGCTCTGTGGCTGGTGGTGGTTTACATTCCGATTGCCCACATGGTGTGGGAGCCGACCGGCTGGATGTTTACCGATGGCGTGCTCGACTTTGCCGGCGGTACCGTGGTGCACATCAATGCCGGTGTGGCCGGTCTGGTTTGCTGCCTGGTCATGGGCAAGCGTATCGGTTATGGCCGTGAATCGATGATGCCGCACAACCTGGTGCTGACGCTGGTTGGCGCTTCGATGCTGTGGGTGGGTTGGTTCGGTTTCAACGCCGGCTCTGCTGTTGCTGCTGATGGCCGTGCAGGTATGGCCATGCTGGTAACGCATGTGGCAACGGCTGCCGCCGCACTGGCCTGGATGTTTGCCGAGTGGGTCACCAAGGGCAAGCCTTCCGTGCTCGGTATCGCTTCGGGTGCCGTAGCGGGTTTGGTTGCCATCACTCCGGCAGCAGGTTTCGTGGGTGTATCCGGTGCCTTGATGATTGGCCTGATCTCGGGCGTGGTTTGCTACTGGTCTGCGGTTTACCTGAAGCACATGCTGGGCTACGACGATTCGCTCGATGCGTTTGGCGTGCACGGTGTTGGTGGTTTCCTGGGTGCCATCCTGACTGGCGTGTTTGCGGTCAAGGGTATTGGCGGTGTTGAAGGCAGCGTGCTGGTTCAGCTCAAGGGCGCCTTCTTTACCGTGATCTACTCCGGTGTTCTGACTTTCATCATTCTCAAGGGTGTGGACGTGATCATCGGTCTGCGCGTGCCGGAAGAAGAAGAGCGCGAAGGTCTCGACGTTACTCAACACGGCGAACGGATCGAGTAAGCAGCAAAGTTGCAAATGCGGTTTTTGGATCGCACAGAAAACGCCCGGCACCTGCCGGGCGTTTTTTATTGACCGTCCGGCGGACGGATATTGGCATTGAACCCGTGGCACGAATTCCATGTGATAGCTATTATCAATATCATTGGCGTGAACAAAGGGTTTGATCATGGATCAGAAATTCATACAGCTCTACGACGAGTACACCCATTCCACCATGAGCCGGCGTACCTTCATGGATCGCTTGAGTGCGCTGGCTGGCAGCGCAGGCGCTGCGGCCTTGCTCCCTGCTCTGGAAAACAACTACGCCTATGCGGAAACCGTTCCGGCCAGTGATATTCGCCTGGATGCCGGGTATGTGGATTATGCGGGAGCCATGAACAAGACTTTGCGCGCGTATTTTGCCAAACCCAAGGGGGGGACAAAATTGCCTGCGGTTCTGGTTATCCATGAAAACCGTGGCCTTAATCCGCACATCATGGATGTCACGCGGCGCTTGGCGCTAGAGGGTTTCCTGGCTTTGGCGCTGGACGCGCTTTCCCCGGTGGGGGGGACGCCTGAAGACATGGACAAAGCCTCGCAAATGATTGCGGCGCTGGATATGCAGGAAACGCTCGCCCATTACCTGGCAACCAGTGTCTATTTGAAGAATCGGCCGGATTCGTCCGGAAACGTGGGTTGCGTGGGTTTTTGCTGGGGGGGAAGCATGGCCAACCAGCTCGCCGTGAATGCGCCTGATGTGCGGGCGGCAGTGGCTTATTATGGTGGCCAGCCCAAGGCTGAAGACGTTCCGAAAATCCGGGCAAGTCTGATGCTGCACTACGCAGCGCTGGATGCGCGGATCAATGCCGGCATTCCCGCGTATGAGGCGGCGTTGAAAGCAGCGGGGAAGGATTACCAGCTCTTTATGTATGAAGGCGTCAATCATGCCTTCAATAACGATACCAATGCCGCACGCTATGACGCGGCTGCCGCTGCACTGGCGTGGACGCGGACGATTGCTTTTTTGAAAAACAAGTTGGCGCTCGCCTGAGTTTGCATCCGTCGCGGAGTGGCGAGCCGCATGCGGGAAGCTAACGTTTTATTTCTGCCGGCAACCCTGGCTCAGGGGTTGACAGGCCCTGCGTAGGGCGCGGATAATCCCGTTCTCTTCAAGCGGGGTGTAGCTTAGCCTGGTAGAGCGCTACGTTCGGGACGTAGAGGCCGGAGGTTCGAATCCTCTCACCCCGACCAGGTTCAGAAAGCAGGAGATTTTACGATCTCCTGCTTTTTTCATTTGAAATCAACGAAATACTCTCGTCGCTTTAATTCCCTCCGAATGACTGTGCAAAACGGCATCGATCCCGGTTGAACGATCCCGTGTCCCAAAATTTCAGGCGGACTGAGCCTCGCCCTCTTGAGGATCGAGATTTCGAACCATTCGCTATTCCGTGTGGCTTTGAATCTAGTCCTGTTTGGCTCGGATTGTTTGAACGAAATGCCCGCCATCCGTTGAATTCACCACCGCGATCATTACGCAAGTTCACGGCCCTACTGGCGCAGCGTATTATCCAGGCTGACGTGGATACCCCCAACCAAGGGCGCCAATGGCTGACCAGATCAAATCCAACTTTGATGTACTCAAGCAGCACGATAAGCAACTCTGGCGTCTGGGCGCACTGGCGGAGCGCTATTTCACCGAAGACCCCAATACCTGCCTGCTCAAGCTGCGCCAGCTTGCCGAAATGCTCGCGCAGACGCTTGCCGCCCATACCGGATTGTTGAATCAGCCTGCGGAAGCCCAGCTGGAGCTGCTGCGCCGCCTGAATGATCGTGGCGTGCTGCCGCGTGATGTGGCACAGCTTTTCCACCAGGTTCGCAAGGAAGGCAACGAAGCCAACCATGCGCTCAAGGATGATCATGGCAGCGCTCTGCAAGCGCTGCGGCTGAGCTGGCAATTGAGCCTGTGGTTCCATCGCACGCTCAAAGATCCCCATTACAAATCCGGCCCGTTTATCCCCCCGGCTGCGCCTGTCGACGAAAGCGAAGCGCTCCGTACCGAGCTGACACAACTGCGGGAAGCGCTGGCCACTTACCAGCAAAGCCATGAGGCTGCGGCAGCACAGCTGCAAGCAACCCGGCTGGAGCTTTCCAGCATCGCGGAAGAGAGGGAACTCTGGGCGCAACTTGCCAACGAGGCAGATCAAGCCAAAGCCGAACTTGCCGCGCAATTGGCAGCCCAACAGGCTGCCGCCGTGGCCGAACCCAAGGGTAATCTGGACAAGCTGATTTCCGCCGCAAGTAAGGCAGCATCGCTGCTGCAGCTCGACGAAAAAGAAACCCGCAAACTGATCGACGAACAATTGCAGCAAGCCGGCTGGGAAGCCGATACGGTTGGGCTGGATTATCGCAAAGGCGCACGTCCGCAGGCCGGCCGGAACATGGCCATTGCCGAGTGGCCCGCGCAGAACGCCGCGTGTGTGCCCAAGCGGGCGGATTATGTGCTGTTCGTTGGCTTGCGCCCGGTCGCCATTGTCGAAGCCAAACGCTATGGCAACGATGTTGCAGACGATTTGCGCCAGGCCGAAGAATACGCCGCCGGTTTGATCCTCAAGGATGTTCAGGCGGGTGTGGTCGCCGATGGCGCAGTAAGCTATCTGAACCAATGGGTCGGCCTCAACGGCATCAATTACTTGATTCCGTTCGTGTACGCCAGCAACGCCCGCCCGTGGCTGCAGCAGTTGCAAACCAAGAGCGGCATCTGGCACCGCGATCTGCGCGATGTGAACAACCATTCCCGCCCGCTGATGAACTGGCACCGGCCGGAAGAACTGCTGGCCCTGCTTGCGCAGAACCAGAACTCCGCCGAACAAGCGCTGGCGCAAGAGCCTTTTGCGCACCTGAACCTGCGCGATTATCAGGAACGCGCCATTCGCCGGGTCGAACAAGCCTTGCACGATGGTCAGCGCAGTGCCCTGCTTGCCATGGCAACCGGCACCGGCAAAACGCGCACCATCATCGGCCTGATCTACCGGCTGCTCAATTCAGGGCGCTTCAACCGTATCCTGTTCCTGGTTGACCGCAACTCGCTCGGCACGCAAGCGCAGGATGCCTTCAAGGAATACCGGCTGGAAGGCGGCATGCTGTTTTCCAGCATCTACGATATCAAGGAGCTCGAAGACCGCGAACCGGACAGCAAGACCCGCGTGCATGTCGCCACCGTGCAAGCCATGGTGCGGCGGATTTTCGAAACCGATTCCGCCATGCCGATCCGCCGCTACGACTGCATCATTGTCGACGAAGCCCACCGTGGCTATGTGCTCGACCGTGGCATGAGCGAAGGCGAAATGGTCCTGCGCGATGAGGAAGACTACATCTCCAGCTATCGCCGCGTGCTCGATTATTTCGATGCCATCCGCATCGGCCTGACCGCCACCCCGGCGCTGCATACCGTCGAAATCTTCGGCCACCCGGTCTTTACCTATACCTATTCCGAAGCCGTGGTCGACGGCTATCTGGTCGACCACGAACCGCCGATCAGCTTTGAAACCGAGCTGATGCAGAACAACATCCGCTTCGAGAAAGGCAGCGAGGTCGATACCGTCACGCTCGATGGCGAACTCAATACCGAAACGCTGGCCGACGATCTGGTTTTTGAAATCGACGCCTTCAACCGCGCGGTGGTGAATGAAAACTTCAGCAAGGTGATCGTCGACAAGATGGCGCGCGACTACCTTGATCCGACCGCGCCGGAAAAAACCTTGGTGTTCTGCGTCACCGATGTGCACGCCGACCTGGTGGTCGATCTGTTCAAGAAAGCGCTGGTGGAATACCACGGCCCGCAACCCGATGGCCTCGTGCAGAAAATCACCGGCTCGGTGCGCGATCCGGTTGGCGCGATTCGTCAATTCCGCACCCAGCCTTTCCCCCGCATCGTGGTGACGGTCGATCTGCTGACCACGGGGGTCGATGTGCCGGCCATCACCAATCTGCTGTTCATGCGCCGGGTACGCAGCCGGATTCTGTACGAGCAGATGAAAGGCCGCGCCACGCGCCTGTGCGACGAGTTCCCGAAAGACACTTTCCGTATCTACGATGCGGTGCGCCTGTATCAGGCCTTGGCCGCCGTGGACACCATGCAGCCTTCCACGCCCAAGCCCCGGCAAACGCTGGAAGAGCTGGTGGGCGAAATCCTCGACCCGCGCAGCGACGAACTCGCCGGCCATGTGCCGAACAAACCGGAAGCCAGCCATGCCGATCAGGTGCTGAATGCCGTACTGGCCCGCTTCCAGCGCCTGCAGCGCCAGGTGGAGCGCAATGGCCAGAAAATCGAAGTGCAGGAAGCGCTGGAACAACTCAATCGCACCTTGCAGGCTGCCGGCTCGCCGCCCCTGGCTGAAATTGTGCCGCACCTGAAAGCGCACGGCCCCAAGGCTGCGCGCGAACTTTTCAAGGCTGCGCCCAGGCTGCTGGACAAGCTCTCCGATCTGGCCGATGCCGTGGGCCTGCGCGAAAAGCTCTATATCTCCACCCACGCGGACAAGGTCGTCGATGTTATCGTCGGCTACGGCAAGGACAAGGACGGCAACCCGATCACCCGGCCGCAGGATTACCTGGCCTACTTCAACGATTTCATCCGCAACAACCTCAACCAGGTGACCGCGCTGCAAGTCATTGCCACCCGCCCCAAGAGCCTGACCCGTGCCGACCTGCGCGAACTGGCACTCTGGCTGGATACCCAGGGCTTCGGCGAAAAGGCCATCGCCAAGGCCTGGCACGATGCCAGGAATGTCGACATCGCCGCCAGCATCATCGGCTATATCCGCCAGGCCGCGCTGGGCGATCCGTTGCTACCGTTTGCCGAGCGCGTCGACCGCGCCGTGGCGCGCATCCTGCAGTCGCGCAGCTGGACCCCCAACCAGGAAAAAGCACTCAAGTTCATTGCCGAACGCATCAAGCACAGCATCGTGATCGACAGCGAGTTCTGGCAATCCGCCCCCGTACGTGATAAATACGGTGCCAACCCTTTTGAGCGCTTGAACCAGCTATTCGACGGCGAGTTCGGTCTGATCGTGGACCAGCTGGCCGACCACATGTGGGCCGCCCAAGCCTGACCGGCGCGACCCCGTCTTTGAAATGAAAGCCCCATGAACACCAACGAAATCGTCCAGAAACTCTGGAACCTGTGCAACATCCTCAAGGATGACGGCATCACCTATCACCAGTACGTGACCGAACTGACCCAGCTGCTGTTCCTGAAAATGGCGCGCGAAACCGGCACTGAAGAGCCCATCCCGCAAGGCCTGCGCTGGGACAGCCTCACCGCGCTGGACGGCATGGCGCAGTTCAAGCACTACAAGCATTGCCTGCTGGAACTGGGCGAATGCGACGACACGCTGGTTGCCGCCATCTACGGCAACGCCGTCACGCATATCCGCGAACCCAAGCACCTGAGCCAGCTGATCGACGACATCGACCAGCTCGACTGGTTTGGCGAGCAGCACGACCGCGATGATCTCGGCGACATGTACGAAGGCTTGCTGGAAAAGAACGCCAGCGAAACCAAATCCGGCGCCGGCCAGTATTTCACCCCGCGCGTACTGATCGATTGCATGGTGCGCCTGATGCAGCCCAGGCTCGGCGAATCGATCCAGGACCCGGCCGCCGGCACGGCCGGTTTTCTGATTGCGACGGAGCGCTACCTGCGCCGCAACAACAATTTCGACACGCTCAGCGACGGCCAGTACCGCTTCCAGCAGCAGAAAGCCCTGCTCGGCATGGAGCTGGTGCCGGAAACGCGCCGCCTGGCGCTGATGAACTGCTTCCTGCACGGCCTCGGCGGCAGCGAGGCCGAGATCGTCAAGCTCGGCAACACGCTCTCCAGCGAAGGCCGCGCGCTCAATATGGCGGACCTGGTTTTATCCAACCCGCCGTTCGGCTCGAAGAAAGGCGGCGGCCTGCCTACCCGCGATGATTTTCCGTTCCCCACCAGCAACAAGCAGCTGGTGTTTCTGCAGCACATCTATCGCAGCCTTGTCCCCGGCGGCCGCGCCGCCGTGGTGCTGCCGGACAACGTGCTGTTCGAAGGCGGCGTCGGCGCCGACATCCGCCGCGACCTGATGCACCGCTGCAATCTGCACACGATCCTCAGGCTTCCCACCGGCATCTTCTACGCACAGGGCGTGAAGACCAACGTGCTGTTCTTTAGCAAGATCAGCGACGAGGCCACCGATAGCACGAAGGAGGTTTGGGTCTACGATCTGCGCGCCAATATGCCGAATTTTGGCAAGCGCACCCCGCTGACGCGCGAGCACTTTGCCGAGTTTGAAGCGGCCTATGCCGCCGGCGAGGGGAATCGAACCCACGGCGCGCGAACCGACCAGGGTGAGACCGGACGCTTTCGCAGCTTCAGCCGCGATTGGATCAGGGAACGTGGCGACAGCCTCGACATCAGCTGGCTCAAGGACGACAACGCCGAAGATGCCGCCGACCTGCCCGAGCCCGCCGTGTTGGCACAGGAAGCGATGGTTGAGCTGGAAGGTGCGCTCGACGAGTTGCGCGCGATTCTGGAAGAGCTGGGGCTGGAGGTCGAGGAATGAGTGGGTTGCCGCAGGGGTGGACTTCGGCCCAACTCGCCGCACTTCTTGCGCCCAACGGGCTTTTCTCCGACGGTGACTGGGTGGAAAGCAAGGACCAAGACCCGAATGGAGTAATCCGATTGCTTCAACTCGCAGATATTGGCGACGGATTCTTCATCGACAAATCCAACCGGTTCATTAACGCAGCCAAGTTTGAAGAGCTTCGCTGTACGGAACTATTTGAAAGCGACGTGCTGATCGCTCGCATGCCAGATCCTCTAGGCCGTGCGTGCCTGATGCCAAAACTGCCGCAACGTTGCATCACCGTCGTGGATGTGGCCGTCTTCCGTCCCGGGTCCAACGGAGTCCAGCCCCAGTGGCTCATGCACACAATAAATGCGCCACAACTCCGAGCAGAGATCGAACTCAACTCGTCAGGTACAACACGCAAGCGCATTTCACGCGGCAACCTGTCGGCAATGTTGTTGCCCATCCCTCCGCTCCCCGAACAAAAGCGCATCGCCGACAAGCTCGACACGGTGCTGGCGCGGGTGGACGCCTGCCGCGACCGCCTCGATCGCATCCCGGCGCTGCTCAAGCGTTTCCGCCAGTCCGTCCTCGCAGCCGCGACCTCGGGCAAGCTGACGGAGGATTGGCGCGAGGCAACAGAACTCGACCTCACGCTTTGGCGTGAGGAGCCCTTCGGGCTGCTTATTCACGAGATGAGAAATGGCCTATCGCCAAAGCCAACAGAACAACCGCCAGGCGCAAAAATTCTGAGGATCAGCGCTGTGCGTCAGGGGAAAGTCGACTTCGACGACTACCGCTTCCTTGTTGTCGATCAGGCGACCCGGCAGCAATATGGTCTGCAGCAAGATGATCTTCTTTTTACTCGTTACAACGGCAGCTTAGAGTTTTTGGGGGTTTGTGCGCTGGTTTCAATTGCGCAACCGGACTACGTTTATCCTGACAAGCTCATCAGAGTAAGAGTAAACAAGCAGAAGATCGCCCCCAAATTTGTCGAATTAGCTTTTGGCAGTCACTTTGTCCGTAGGCAAGTTGAGGACTTCGTTAAGTCCAGCGCCGGTCAAAAAGGAATTTCAGGGGGCGACCTAAAAACCACGGAAATCCCGATTCCTCCGCTGGATGAACAACACGAAATCGTCCGCCGCGTCGAAACGCTGTTCGCGTTTGCCGACCGCCTCGAAGCCCGCTACGCCACCGCGCGCAAGCAGGTCGAACAGCTCACCCCGGCGCTGCTGGCCAAGGCCTTTCGCGGCGAACTCGTCGCGCAAGACCCGAACGACGAACCGGCCGCCGAGCTGCTCAAGCGCCTCGCCGCCCAGCGGGAAATTGCGCCCAAAGCCAGGCGTGGCCGCAAGGGGGCATGATGCGTATCGAACCACTGCGGCAGTCGGGCCTGATCGATGTTGCGGAATGGGCGCACCGCGTACCTCGCCTTGCCCCGCACTTCTTCCTGCGGGGCTTTTTTATTCATTCAGTTTGACGGGCGGATTCGTGCCCGTTGCGGACGGTTAGCGTGGAGATCGCCAACGTAGTCGGCTTCGAAGAAAACATTATGGTAGGGGCGATTGAAATCGCCCGCATCACTTTGGAATCGGGCGATTACGCTTTGCTAATCGCCCCTACGGACCTTCGACTGCGCTTTACGGCCTTGCTCTGGGAGGGGGCGGATGCCCCAACCGGCAACATCGATCACCCATTGCAATCGGCACAACGAAGCAGGCTTCCGAACGGGGTTTTCAGGACATGCGCTCGTCAGTTCAACGATTGACCACGGTTCAACGGCTCCGGATACTCTCGGAAATAATTGGCTTTGAATCCCTTTCCTTATCGACGCAATTGTTTTGGCCGCGGCTAGCCGTTGTTCCAAGCCCAAGCGCTGACGGCGCTGAAAAAACTACTTGGAGAGAAATACTGTGCAATTGAAATTGGCAAAAAATTCTATCTTCGCGCACCTGCTGAGATCGCCTTGGTGGGCCAGTTTGCTCATCGCCTTTATCGTCGGCACTCTGGCGCGCTTGTTTCTGGCCGATATATTCGGCATGGGGGTTATTTCAATTGCGTTTCCGTTCCTGCTCATCAGCGGGATCGCGGGCTGGCGACAACTGCAGGCGCCCAGCGCCGCACGTATCGAAGCGACCATTGCAGCAGCTTCGGCGATGTCCTGGAAAGAATTCTCGGCGGCGATGCAGCAAGGGTTCGAACGCGATGGGTATACCGTCAAACACATCAGTGGCGCTGCCGATTTTCTCGTAACGAAAGAAGGGCGCAGCTCGCTGGTTTGTTGCAAACGCTGGAAAGCAGCCAATCACGGAGTCGAACCGCTGCGTGAACTGCAGGCGATGCGCGAGGCACAGGATGCGCATGGCGCGATCTACGTGGCCGTTAACGACTTGACCAAAGACGCCCGGAGCCTGGCAGGCAACTACGGCATTGAGTTGATGCAGGGGGCGGAGGTCATGCGATTGCTGGGCAAATAGCCCGTGTGTTGTTGCCTTTCCAAAGCGGGCGTTCCTGCTTCAGTCGATATACCGCCATTGTTCTCCGATCCCCTTCCAGCCTGCTGCCACACCTACATTTGTGCGTAACAGCCACGGCTGCGGACAGCATCTGGTGGGATTTGCAAGGATGGCGACCGTCGGCAATTGGCCGATCACAAACTTCAACAGACGTCATGAAGTGGTAAGTCTAAAGCGCTCGCCCATGCTGAATCCGGGCGGAATATTCCCGGCAGTTTTGCGCTGAAGGCGCTTCTGCTGTCGGGAATATTCATCAGAACGTCAGCTGCACCTTCATCTGGGTGCGGCGGTCCGAGGCCAGCTCGAAGGCCTCCACTGCGCGCTCGACCGACAAGGTCGCGGTGATGATTGGTTTCACGTTGATGCGGCCTTCCTTCAGGAGGCGCGCGGCCAGCGCGTATTCGGTATTGAAGCGGAAGGCACCGACCAGGCTGATTTCCTTGCCGACGATCACGCCGATCGGGATCGGCACATCGCCAGTCACGCCGACCTGCACGATGGTGCCGCGCGGGCGCAGCGCCGGGATCACGTCCTTCAACACCGCACCGACGCCGGTGCATTCGATCGCGACATCGAAATAGCCCTTGTCGGCGGTGAATTCGTCCGCTTTCAGGCCCGGCTCGACCGAGACATTCACGGTGCTGGTGGCGCCCATTTCCATGGCCTTGGCCAGCGCGGCATCGTGCAAATCGGTCGCTACGACTTCCAGTGCGCCGGCATAACGCGCGGCAGCGACGACCAAGGCCCCGATCGGGCCGGAGCCGGTGACAAGCACTTTCTTGCCGGCGAGGTTGCCGGC
>Ga0316613_10001985_pt1 | contig 13532 bp, 13 predicted proteins | sample OWC_soil_day10_C_2_FD_207647 | JGI IMG/M metagenome (GOLD analysis project Ga0316613, IMG submission 207647) | Wetland soil microbial communities from Old Woman Creek delta, Ohio, United States - OWC_soil_day10_CT_b | ecosystem: Environmental > Terrestrial > Soil > Wetlands | place: USA: Ohio...
GAATATGAAAAAGTGTTTCGAGATGAGCAGAGTAGGTTAGAGCAGCCAGCTCAGGCGTTTCTATTAAATGCACGGAGCATGATAAAAACGGTGTTGCGAGAAGAAGTTCTTTGAGCAAAGAGGAGGGTCTGGAATTTTTCCAGACCCTTTTATGTTGTTATTATGCTATTTATCATGGTAAGCTGCCTGTGATATGAGATATAGTTGTGGCAGTGTGACCGATGAAGCAATATGAATTAGTTTAGATACTGCTCTTGACAATAACATAGGTGTCATACTTTATAATGTAATTACAGATGCCAGAAAGGAGAGTGCCGTGTTAATTAAAGAGTTATCATGCCAAACGGGTGCAAGTATACGGTCACTTTTCTATTTAAATTAACAGGTCAGAAATTTTATCCATAGCATTCTTCTTCATACTTTGAGAAGGATGAATATATGTTCTCGCGGTAAATCCTTCTGTTGAATGACCTAGTAATAAACTAACGGATTACATTTCCTTCAATTAACAATTTCGCTACGGAATGGCGAATTCCATGCAGTTTTAAATGATTAAGTCCTGCTCTTTCCAATAACATATAATAAGCTCTATTAAAATTTCTTGGTGAAACAAATGTTTTATTTTTAGTGCCAACTAAAGAAGAAAGCACCAGGAGTAGATGGCGTAACCAAAGTAGAGTATACTTTGGTTACGCCATATTATATTTTAAAAAAGTCTGCAATCTGGCATAAAATTTTTTTCGTTAGCATGCTTTAAGCCTTTTCGTGAGGTGTCCACTTAATAAAATTCAAAAAAAAGTTACTACAAAAAAAGTAGCATGCTATAATATTAGTAGCATCATGCTGAAATATACATATTGAAAGGAGGTGCGGTTATGCCAGTAATTACGATAAAAATGAAAAAAACTCAGGCAGAAAAGAAAAAGGAATTGATTGAGAAATTAACTGCTGCAGCAGTTGAGGTTACCAATTCTCCAGCAAGCGCTTTCACTGTCTTTATTGAGGAGTATGAGCCTGATAGTATTGGTATCGGCGGGCAGACGTTGATTGAAAAATTAGCTAACAAGTAAGATAAAGATACCTAAGCCCCCTCGTTCTTCTTTCACGGACGAGGGGTATTTCATAGAATTTATAATTTATATTGAGAGATACTTCAAGGAGGAGTTAATATGTCAATTCCATGTCCAGGTAAACCCGTTCGAGGATCCCAATCGGGAGTCCCAATTATGGCTCTTTTTGATCTTTTAGGTAGGAATTGGGCACTAGGTATCATCTGGAATTTACAGACGGGCTCTTCTACCTTCAGAGAACTTCAGGAACGGTGCGAGTCAATCTCCCCTTCAATATTAAACACCCGTATCAAGGAGTTGAGAGAAGTCGACATTATAGAGCGCACTAATGATGGTTACCAATTGACCCAACGGGGAGAAGAACTGATGGAGTTGTTGCGCCCATTTGGGGAGTGGTCATGGGTCTGGTCAAAAGAGGTCTTCAACTTTACAAAACACGTGTAATAAGGAAATAACGTATCTAGCTTACATGTGACATGGAGCCTAGAAAATCCATTGTTCTCAGCAAATAAAAAAGAATAACCGAAAAAATATTTTTGTAGTACTATTAGTTTGAAATGGAAAAAGTGGAAAGGAAGGATTAGAATGAGTTTGCTTACTGTGGATCGGAAAAAATGTATTGGCTGCGGAATTTGTGCCGAGGTTTGCCCGAAGAATTATATCAGAATAACTGAGGAAGGGATTCCGGTTGATGCCGGGGTTGCCTGTATCACCTGCGGACACTGTGTTGCTATCTGTCCCCAAGCGGCATTGGATCATGCTCACGCGCCGCTTACCAGTCAAGTTTTGTTAGATAAGACTCCGGTGTTGAACGCTGAGACGGCGGAAAGTTTTCTTCGGGGCAGACGCTCTATTCGGGTGTATAAAGAAGAGGCCGTTCCCAAAAGAAAAATTCTAAAGCTGCTGGATATTGCCAGGTTAGCACCTACCGGAAATAATACACAAGGTGTGCAGTACTTGGTTATAGATAATAAAGATACGCTACAGGCTATTACCCAAGCCACGGTAGCCTGGATGGATAAAGCAATCGCCCTAGGGGAACCATTGGCAGCTCATTTTGCCGGTTTGGTGGAACACTATCATAAAACCGGGCAAGATGTTATTTTGCGGAATGCACCGTGCTTTATCCTGGCACTGGCCGAGAAAAGTTTTACGCGTGGGCGTGATAACACCCATTTTTCTCTTGCGTATGCCGAATTGTTTGCACCAAGTCTTGCATTAGGAACGTGTTGGGCAGGCCTTGTCGAGGCGTGTGCCAGGTCTGACTATCAGCCGCTGCTTAAAGTATTGGATATTCCGGAAGAGTTAATAGTCACCGGCGGGATTATGGTTGGTTATCCTAAATACAGTTATAAACGACTGGTAGATCGGTCTCCGTTGAAAGTAACTTGGCGTTAACCGACTAATTCTTATAGATGCCAGGAAAAGCAAAATCGCTACTAACTTTATTAAACGTTAGTAGCGACTTTTTTAAGCCAAATATTTATGCAAAGATAAGGACAAATAATTGTGCAAATAATACTAAATTATAGAAGAAAGCCCGCTATACTGGTGGCTACTCAACATATAGAAGGGATGTATCAATTTGGGGTTCTGGTGCAAAAAATTTAAGCATGATATACTCTTAACCATAAACTTGAAAATTGAGGTAAAGAGAATGGCACAGCAAATATTTAAATGGAAACGTTTTGAGTCAGAAATTATAATGCTGTGCGTTCGCTGGTACCTAAAGTATCCTCTCAGTTACAGAATGCTTGTTGAAATGATTGAAGAGAGAGGTTTGAAGATAGCCCACACAACCATAATGAGATGAGTTCACCAATATTCTCCCATTATGGATGAAAGAATAAGAAAACACCTTAAGCCAACGAATGATTCATGGAGAATGGATGAGATACATCTCAAAATCAAGGGTGAAAATGCCTATTTATATCGAGCAGTTGATTCTGAAGGAAAAACGATAGACTTTTTTGTATCTGAACATCGTGATAAAGATGCCGCGAAGAATTTCTTCAAGAAGGCTTTAAAAGCCATACATAATCAGCAACCAAGAGTAATAACAACTGACAAGTAGGCTGCAACAGAAGTTGCTATTCATGAAATGACTTATAGTGGAACCCTATCAGTCAAAACCATGCTTCGAAAAATAAAGTACTTGAACAATATTATTGAGCAGATCGTTTTATTAAAAGAAAGATCAAACTAATGCTGGGATTTGATAGTTTTGAAACTGCTGAGAAAACAATCTGCGGAATTGAACTTATGCATATGATCAGCAAGGGACAGGTTGAAGAAATTGAATGTGTCCTTACTGAGGTTGAATTTATAAACAAAATTATGGGTGTAGTTGCTTAAAAAATGATCAGATTGGTGATAGATTTATACTTATTGGGATTTTGTTGAGTAGTTGCACCACAACCGGCAAGTCAACCATTATTGCTTCTACGGAGGGGAATGTGTCAGTACTTGGCAGGGATGAAGTCAAGATCGGGCTTAATATTTACACGAAGTAAAATGGGTCATGGCGTAGCGGTAACAGCGACACTGAATAGTTGACAGCAAAAACAGTGACGAGAATATGACCAAAAGGCGAAGCAACACGGGAATTCCTGGCTTGCCTTTTCTTGGCGGAGGGTCTTGGGTATTAGTCAGGCACAGGAAAAGTTAAGCCGCAGATAGGTATACTGTTATTCAGATCCGGGCAAAAGAGGAAATTTGGCCGCATAACGGGTTGCATGCTGCTGGTAGTGGTGCTCATCATTATCGGTAGCATGGTAGGCATGGCAGTGGTGGCGGTAATTTAGTACGCGGGTAACAACAAGGAGGATATTTAGATGAATAAGATACGGTTGGGTCGTACGGATTTAATGGTGAGCAAAAGCGGCTTTGGTGCGTTGCCCATACAACGGATTTCCTTTGAAGAAACTAAAGTTATATTGAGATCAGCTTATGACAATGGAATAAACTTTTTTGATACTGCTCGAATGTATACGGATAGTGAGGAAAAGATAGGTTATGCTCTTTCCGATGTAAGGAGTAATATTATAATTGCTACTAAGAGCCAAGCGAAGGACAAGAAAACACTCTTTAGCCATCTGGAAACCAGCCTGAAAAATTTAAAAACGGACTATGTAGACATTTTACAATTGCATAATCCTAAAGAGATACCTAATCCTGAAGATCCTGAAAGTCTTTATGCAGGATTATTAGAGGCAAAGCAAAAAGGGATGATCCGTTTTATTGGATTTACAAATCATCATATAAAAACGGCAATACGCGCAGCAGAATCAGAGAGGTATGACACCATTCAGTTTCCGTTGAATTCTATTTCATCCGATGAAGATTTAAAAATCATTGATGTGTGCAAGGGAAAGGATATTGGAGTTATCGCAATGAAAGCGTTATCAGGTGGATTAATCACCAATGCTTCAACTACGTTCGCTTTCTTAAGACAATTTGATAATGTGGTACCTATTTGGGGAATTCAGAAGATGAGTGAACTAGAAGAATTTATAGCCTTGGAAAAGAATCCACCAGTATTGGATGATGCCATGTGGAAGATGATTCAGAAGGATAGGGTAGAATTGGCGGGCGATTTTTGTCGTGGATGTGGATATTGTATGCCATGTCCTGCAGGAATAGAAATACCTACACAAGCAAGAATATCACTGCTTTTAGGAAGAGCCCCTTATCAACCATTCTTGGAAGATAGTTTCAAGGAAAAGATGGATTTAATACATCAATGCATCGAGTGTAGTCACTGTAAAAATAATTGTCCTTATGAATTAGATACACCAAATCTCTTGAAGCGGGAACTGAAGAAATATTATGAATTTTACGAACGACATATTTAAAAATAGGTAATGGATGCTGTGCCGCCTGACAATTTAGGCATTAAAAAAACAGGGACTGTGGTAAAGTCTTATTAAAGAGTGTTACAGGTAGCTTAATTTCCATAACAAACTGAGGGACAGTTTTGATGTTTCAAATTACTAGTATTAATAATTAGAAACCTGCCAAATACGGCAAAAATGGTAATAATAGCCATGAAGGCGGGTGTTCTTATGACGATGGATGTTCATTTTATAATGTTATCTCAGATATTAGTGTGGGCTGTTGGTATGGTTGTATATGACGTAGACAGATTGTACTTGTCGTAAATGGTTAATTTCTTGACGTGTGGTGCTATGTTGGCAATAGGATATATATAATATCAAATCAAAGTAAGGTACAATATATTTTGTCCCGTTGTTAGTTTTATGGTTGTAGCAATATCAATACTTTGACGACAAAAAGTTGTCCCTTAAAATGTCCATTGAAAGATGCTTATATATAGGGTTTGTTGGTGGAAAGTTAGTGACACTTTTAGTGACAGTCGTATCTGAATTGCCATTAATTAAGACTAATATTTACTAACAGTGATAGTGATGAATTCAGTAAAATTAGTAGTTTACCTACATAACAGAATGTAAACTAACACCTAAAACCTCATTCGTAACAGATAGCTCCAAATTTTCCATTATATACAAACGTAAGACCCTACAAGATTGTAGGGTCTTTATTATGCTGTGTGTGCTGTAGGCTTTTCTATTTAAATTAACAAGTCAGAAATTTTATCCATAGCATTCTTCTTCATGCTTTGAGAAGGAAGAATATATGTTCTAGCTGTAAATCCTTCTGTTGAATGACCTAGTAATAAACTGACAGATTTCAAATCTACATTTCCTTCAATTAATAATGTTGCTACAGAATGCCTTATTCCATGTAGTTTTAAATGCTTAAGTCCTGCTCTCTCCAATAACATATAGTAAGTTCTATTAAAATTGCGTGGAGAAACAAAAGTATTATTTTTAGTACCAGCAATCCAGTCATTATCGTCTTTTTTATATTGACTTAATATATCAATTATACCACTAGTTATTGGGATTTTTCTTATAGAACATTCAGTTTTAGGAGTGTCGATTATATTTCCATATGTTCTTGATTCAATTATTTGAGTAGCAATTGTTAATATTCCAGTATCAAAGTTTATATCTTTCCACTTTAAGGCTAGGCATTCACCACGGCGTATACCAGTAGTTGCTAGTATCAGAAAAGATGGATATAGATAGTGTTCTTTAGCTTGTGCTAAAAACTGCTTTAATTCTTCTACTGAGAATGTCTTTATAGCATTTCTAGATATTTTAGGTGTTGCAACATCTGCCAAGGATTGTTAGTCACTAAATTGTTTCTGATAGCTTGGTTTATAGAAGCTGATAAAACAGTAAACATATATTTAATGGTTGTAGGAGCTATTTGCTTATCTAATTTTTTATCAAATACCGCTTGGTTTTTTGAATGTTAATAGAATATTGTTGTTTGCCGAAAGGCTTTGTATTATCTGAATACGCATTTAAACAGTTATTGATGGTCTGTGACCTGCATTGTTCATACGTGGAACTTATACATGATTCAGCCTCTGGTCCAAGGTATTGGTCAGTGTCACAATCATCTTTATAATGCCTTCTTAGTCATAAATCAATTTCAATTCGAGCTGTTTTTTCATCATAATGGAGAAAACTTTTAAATAAACATTTTCCAGAGACCTTATAGATAATGGTGTTGATCCTTTGAGTGGCATTCATAACATATGAATATGAGGATTTGTAAATTAACGATTTGGATTAGCCGTGGTGAACCGTATTACAGGTAATAGCAAAAAAATGAAGAGAACTCGTGTCAGATCGTGTGGATTTTGGGGCAGGAGTTCTCTTTGTTTGCAAGAATGTAATAGTAATTTAGTGATATAATCGACTCATCTAGCACAGATGGAGGAGCTAAAAGTAATGGCGAAAAGAACATTGGAGGAAGTATCTCAATATGTTGAATGGCAAAGTCAAAATAAATGCAAGGTTGTAAGTGCAAAACCAGAGCATGAATTTAACGATTTAGGTGTAGAAGTACGAGTTTGGAATATCAAAACTGATATAGATGGTGCTTGGTGGGTTGTTGAGGGTGATTCTGTACCAATGAATTTATATCCACAAGAGGCCTATTATTTCTCGGCAGATGAGGTTTATTCTTTTCATATGGGTTTAATGGAAAGAATGAATGCTTCTGCTGAATATAAACCGGAAGAATTTATAGAAGCAATAACTTTAGGATGTGATATAGCTCCACAACTATTTAGAAAACTTAAGATTATTGCTTTATCAATAGATTCTGCGGTAGAAATTGAAGACTTTCAAGCAATAGGGGTGCAATGTAGAGAAATACTAATTGAGTTAGGAAATTCGATTTATTTTGAAGAAATGGCGGATGGCAATGAGCAACCACAAGCATCAAATTTTAAGAAAAAAGCAGAGTTATTTCTCCAGTTCTATTTAAATGGATCAGATAATGGCGATTATAGAAGTATTATAAAAAAAGTTACAGAAGCTACTTGGGATTATACATGCAAAATCACTCATTCTAGCAATTCAACATTCTATGAAGCATCAACATGTGTAACCCTTTGTACATCGTTAGTAGGTATCTACGAAAATATAAGACAAAAAGTTTTTGACCCAATTTCTCAGTGTAAATGTAGAGTTTGTAAAAGTAAAAAGCTAAAAATTGTAAACGATGAGTTGAAAGAAGATGGATCTGTAAAAAAGTTATTTTTAGAATGTGAAGAATGTGGCGAAACTACAGAAGTTGTTTTTGAGGATGATGGTACCCAAATGATTCAGAACTCGAATCAATAGCTACATCGTAAGGAGGGGGAAGCTCTGTGTATTTAGGCGTATTTATCAAGTTACGAATTGCTTCCACCAGTCAAATTCCGACCTTCTTACAAATAAAGGGAAATGAATTTTCCTTTCTACAGATAGCTTTTTTGTTCTAGAGCTAATAAGATAATTCTGGTGCTTTAAATTAACTATTAAATTAGTAACACCTAAACTTTTAGAAAAGAACGCTCAGGTATCATTTTTATGCTATAGCCTTATGCTGTAAAATATGCTACACTTCTTTGTTCTCTCTGTTGGAAGAGAAAATTATTTATGAATCTATTGATTCAGGGATAATATGGAAGTTTATCAAATTAAGTACGGGCAGCGTTCTTGACTATGGGTCTGTAGTGAGATAAAATAGAAAAGGTAGATTGCCGGTATAGCTCAGTTGGTAGAGCAACTCATTCGTAATGAGTAGGTCTGCAGTTCGAATCTGCATATCGGCTCCAGAGAAATCAGTGGTTGCACCGCGTGGAGTTAAAAATAAGCGGGTTCTAGTGGTGCAATTGGTTATAAAATGAAAGCAGACAAGATTACTTGTCTGCTTTTTTTTTGTTATTTGGGTGGGTTCTTCAGGTGCTATTTTTTTAGCTTAAGGTGACGCTATAGAATATTTTCAAGGTGAAATATTTATATATATTATCAGCGTCCCTATAAATATGTACTGTCTTATGTCTGACGATTGATGTAGCCTACATGGTTACGGCTAAGATTAACAGAATTATTCGATCATATTAATTTCTTTAGCAAATATTTTTTGAGGATCCAAAATTATAATCATTCGATCCTCAAGCTTACCAATACCTGTAATGTAACTAGAGTTACAAGTGTTGATAAACTCAGGTGCCAACTGGATGTCCTGATCATCTAATTTAACAATATCTGTTACTTCATCCACTATACAGCCAGTTGTAGATCCATTAACATTTAACATAATAAATTTACTTTCTTCTAGAAATTCTTTTTTTACCAAATTAAACTTTGTTCTTAAATTGAATATATAATTTATTTGTCCTCGTAAGTTTATAATACCTTCTATTGACTTATCCGTATCAGGCAATGATTGTATTTTAAATTTTTTCGCTCGTAAAATGCCATTTATAGTTGAGATATCAATACCATATTCATCTGTGCCTAACGCAAAAACAACTAATTGGACGCTCACATATATTGCCTCCTTTTGTGGATTTTACTTACTATTTGCAAGATCGTTTAATTCTGCTGTAAGACTTGTAATTTCTTGTACACTTGCTGTCACTTCTTCGATGGCAGCAGCCTGCTGTTCAATTGTAGAAGTCGTTTCATTTCCCATACGTACGGTTTTATCTACGGATTCTTTTATAATGGATGTTAAATCTCTTATTTTTCCTACTGTTTCTTTTGAATCAGCGGAAAGTTTTCTAATCTCCTGGGCTACGACACCAAATCCTAGTCCGGCTTCTCCAGCTCTTGCTGCCTCGATTGCAGCATTTAAACCCAATAATCGAGTTTCATCAGCAATATCTTTAATGAAATCCATTACCTCATCAATTTTTCCAGTTACCGTATTTACATTTGTTATCTCAGCATTTAGACGTGCCTGATTAGCACTAATATCTGTTGCGGAAGCTGCTAATTCTTCCATAGTTGCAGATACCTGATTTAATCCATCATTAAGTGTATCGGAGGCTGTTCTTAACTTTCGTTGTTGATAGGCAGTTTTCGACATACTATTAGCCACAATAAACAATACGTTCGCCGCTGATTCTATGCTATCTCTCGATAATTTTCGAATTTCTTGTACCGCATCTACATAGACTTCTTCATCCACGCCAATTTCTTTGGCAATTTTACGATATTTCGCATCAACTGGAACATCCGTTAAGACTTGTCCGCCTAAAATAGTACCAATCTGTCGTCCTTCTAACATAATCGGCGCTGCAAAATCTATCAGGCCAGCATGGCATTCATAAATAACAGGCTTCCCTGTCCTGGATGCTTCTTCGCCGCCTTTTCTATGTGACTCTGCACAACGATTGTCACCGGATTCTGTTGAATGTGTACAGTCACAAAAGCGAGTATAACTACTAGGTTTTGTAACAGGATTTCCATCGGGATCAACGGTGACACTTGCCAAACCAACACTTTTGGCAAAGTCATCTTGAAAAGATTGTAAGAACTCAAGATCAATAACATCTGCTAACTTAATTGCACTCAAATCTACATGATTGCCTGTACTTTTTACGTCACTTTTTTGATATTGGGACATAATAGCACCTCCAAAGTATATTTATGCAATAGTTTAAAATATTCTAACTATTGCATAAATTATACTACATAAAAAGACAAAATACCTTTTAAAAGTAAAAAAAAATACAAAAAACGACATGTAATTTAGAGCGTTAATACTATTTTGAGCATAAATGCTAGTGGCATGGGGTATACGTGGAATGTAAACAAGAGTCGTCTACCTAATAAGTTGACGACTTTTTTCTAAAATGAAAGCAGACAAGATTACTTGTCTGCTTTTTTTTGTTGTTGTAAAGAACCACCAACTATGCTGGTGAGAGGGGAAGAGCTTTAGCGGTGAGAAGTGAAAAGAAGACCTCCTAATTGTGCTAATATAGATGTGGTTTCGTCAGCCAATCTAAAAAGCCAAGGGAGGTCGTGTCAATGGACAACAATAGTTTAGCACATAAAAAATGGAACTGTAAATATCATGTAGTATTTTCGCCCAAGTATAGAAGGCGTGAAATTTATGGGAAATTAAAAATGGAAATAGGAAAGATATTGAGAGAGCTATGTAAGTGGAAAGGAGTTGAAATACTAGAAGCAAATGCCTAATCGATCACATCCATATGTTATTATCGATACCACCCAATATAAGTGTATCAAGCTTTATAGGATTTTTAAAAGGCAAGAGCAGCCTAATGCTATTTGAGAGACATAGCAATCTAAAATATAAATTTGGTAATCGACATTTTTGGTGTAGAGGATATTATGTAGATACAGTAGGGCGCAATAAAAAAGTGATACAAGAGTATATAAAGAATCAGATTCAGGAAGATATGATTGCAGATCAAATAAGTGTAAAAGAGTATAAAGACCCTTTTAAGGGTGACGAGTAACAGCTTTTGCAGCTGGCGAAACCGTCGTGTATCTTATGATACCGGCCATTCATATCCCCTTATAGGGGTGGCGGTCTGACTATGTCAAATTGGTGACAATTCAGTGACACTTGCTTGCAAACCAACACAAATGACTAAAAATAAATATAAAGAACTAAAGGACAAGCTTTATGCCTGTCCTTTAGCTGTTGATGTTTTAGTTGTTGATGTATTGTTTTTTTGAAAAATAATGTTGTTCATGGTGTCGGCAATTTGCTTGTCGACGCTTTGTAGAGCGTGGCCGTAGATATTAGTCGTAGTTCTTATATCAGAATGGCCTAAACGTGTACTTATATTTTTTAATGGGACATGATCTTATATAGAAAATGCTAATAAGGTACAATAATAAAAAGTCCTAAAGATGATTTTGAATATATGGCTGATATGCAGTATCAAACATAAGAACAATCTTAGATTTATATGCCCAAAAATATTGGTGACAGAATCATTACGTAGGGAACGGTAAATTCTATATTAGTATCACCAATAAAAGTTTGGCTTTCTTATTGCAAAGCTTCATTCTCGCAAAACACAATCCTATCCTAATCGAGTTTAAATTTGCTAAATGAAACAACATATCTTTGTGAATATGTTATTCGCACTTGCAATAAAAATGCCAATCGCAATTCAGGGGGACTAAGACGTGTTATCATAAAAAAACACACCATAGCACGACAGTGGTATAATGAAAAAAAGAGTACTGAAATGGATAATTTCTATTAATATTCAAAATTTAAGGGATAATGTATGCTAGGACATAATGGTGCATTGGAGGGGTGGGGACTGTGGTAGATGGTCAGGATATTGGAAAGGTAAGACTCGCTTTAATTTCAACGTATCCAGATATGACAGAAATATTTACAGAATTAGCGGAAAGGGAGGGCTTCAAGCCATATATTGCTATTGCTACCCTTGGTGAGGCAGCGGCAATTGCAAAAAACATTGAGCACCATACGGATGTTATTTTGAGTCGGGGTGGGACTGCCGAGTATATAAAAGATGCTGTTGAAATTCCTGTAGTGGCAATTCCTGTTACGCCATTTGATGTGATACGTTCCATATATGGGATTAAGAACTGTGTAAAAGAGCTTGCACTATTTACTTATAAGGAAAAAATGCCTGGCATTCGAGACATCGAAAGAATGCTTAATCTTAAAATTCATGAGTATACTTTTTGTTCGAAGGAGGATATAGAATATGGTATCCAAGATGGGAAGAATAAAGGGATACCGATTGTTATGGGGGGGATTTTGGTCAGGCAATTGGCCCAAACATATGGATTAGAAGATATATTGATTGAGAGTGGTGAGGAGGCAATTTACCGTTCGATGTATGAAGCCATACACTTGGCCGAATTGAGGCGCGTGGAACGTAGTAAGGCGGCCAGGATTAAGGTTGTACTGGATTCTGTTGTTCAGGGAATTATTGCAACAGATGAGCTAGGCTGTGTGACCATATATAATCCTGCTGCGGAGCGGATCTTCCGGATTCCTGATGACCAAGTAATAGGGAAAAGAGTGCAGGATATTATTCCAAATACGCAGATGCATAAAGTGTTAGAGAATGGCGAGGCACAAATGGATGTCTTCCAGGAAGTAAATGGTGGGACTATAGCAACGAATCGGATTCCCATATTGGTTAGTGGTAAACGGATTGGCGTTGTTAGTACCTTCGAAGATGTGACCAAAATTCAGTATTTAGAACAACAAATTCGCCAAAAAATGTATGATAAAGGTTTTGTAGCCAAGTATACGTTTAAGGATATCTTGACGGTAAGTCCGATCATGATTGAACTTAAGGAGATGGCTGCCTTATACGCAAGTACTAATTCGTCAGTACTGATTCAGGGGGAGTCCGGCACAGGGAAAGAGCTGTTTTCCCAAAGTATTCATTGTCACAGTAAACGTAGTAGTGGCCCGTTTGTAGCTGTCAACTGCGCTGCAATACCTGAGCATCTGTTGGAAAGTGAATTATTTGGATATGAGGGTGGGGCTTTCACTGGCGCCAAAAAAGAAGGTAAACAAGGGCTATTTGAATTGGCCCATAAGGGGACTATTTTTCTCGACGAGATTGGGGAAATACCCCAATCTTTGCAAGCAAGATTGCTGAGGGTGCTGCAGGAAAAGGAAATTATGCGAGTTGGTGGAGATAAAATCATACCAGTTGATATTCGAATTATTAGTGCCACTAATAAAAATCTCGAGAAAAAAATTGAACAAGACAAATTTCGCGAGGATTTGTACTACCGTTTGAATGTATTTAGCCTAAAAATACCTCCTCTCAGAGACCGAAAAAAGGATATTACGGTGCTTGCAACTTCATTTTTACGCATGCTTATTTCTGAGCGTGACTGCTCTCAGATAGTACGTGAACTGGAACCTTGGTTGGTGACCTATGACTGGCCAGGCAATATCCGTGAGCTGTACAATATTATGGAACGTTTGTCCCTCATGATTAGTATTTCGGGCAATAAATGGAGTTTGGTGGAAATACTGCAAAAGGTGATGTACGACTCTGCTTCTAACTCTAACGATGATTGTATCGCACTCAGAGTGGATTTGGGT
>Ga0316613_10001986_pt1 | contig 13529 bp, 13 predicted proteins | sample OWC_soil_day10_C_2_FD_207647 | JGI IMG/M metagenome (GOLD analysis project Ga0316613, IMG submission 207647) | Wetland soil microbial communities from Old Woman Creek delta, Ohio, United States - OWC_soil_day10_CT_b | ecosystem: Environmental > Terrestrial > Soil > Wetlands | place: USA: Ohio...
ATTCCCGTATCTTCAATGGTATGGTGGGTATCTACTTCCAGATCTCCCTTAACCGTCAGCTCCAGATCAAAAAATCCATGGCGGGCAAAGCTGTTTAACATGTGGTCAAAAAAACCGATGCCTGTATAAATATTGGCAGTTCCGCTCCCGTCAATATTAAACTTCATCTGAATATCGGTTTCTTTGGTTATTCGAGATATCACTGCACTTCGTCCCATATTTTCCCCCTCTATTCCTGGATTTCATCCTCTTCAAACCGTATTTTTACCGAATTGGCATGGGCTGTCAGCTGCTCTGCCTGAGCGAAGAAGTCAATCTCCTTGTACACATCTGCCAGTGCCTCTTTGGAATAGTAAATAATACTTGATTTTTTGATAAAGTCGTCTACACTGAGAGCTGAGAAGAATCTCGCGGTACCATTAGTCGGAAGAACATGATTTGGTCCTGCAAAATAATCTCCCAAAGGCTCAGAACTGTATTCACCGATAAAAATGGCTCCTGCATTATGAATCCTTGTCATATCTTCAAACGGATTCTTCGTTACAATCTCAAGATGCTCCGGGGCAATCTCATTGACTGCGGAAACCGCATCCTTCATATTATCCGCCACAAGAATGCATCCGTAATTATCCAGTGATTTATTAATAATCTCAGATCTGGAAAGCTTTGAAGCCTGCAGCCTCGCTTCTTTAGAAACCTCTTCAGCCAGTTCCATGCTGGTAGTTACAAGAATTGCAGAAGCAAGCTCATCATGCTCCGCCTGGGATAACAGATCCGCTGCTACGAACCTTGGATTTGCACTTTCATCTGCAAGCACTAAAATCTCGCTGGGTCCTGCAATGCTGTCTATGCTGGCATGACCGTAAACTGCTTTTTTAGCCAGTGCCACAAATATATTACCGGGACCTACAATTTTATTAACCCTTGGAATGGACTCCGTACCAAAAGCCAGAGCAGCAATTGCCTGGGCTCCACCCACCTTATACACCTCAGTCGCTCCTGCAAGATGAGCAGCCGTCAGCGTTACCGGATTTACCTTTCCATCCTTTCCAGGAGGCGTTACCATAACGATCCGTCCCACTCCCGCCACCATGGCCGGTATAATATTCATCAGAACAGACGACGGATAAGCTGCCTTCCCACCCGGAACATACACTCCCGCACTTTCAAGTGCTGTTATCTTCTGGCCGAGAATGGTTCCGTCCGGTTTGCTGTCAAACCAGCTGTACTGTCTTTGTTTTTCGTGGAACAGCCGGATATTATTCATGGATTTTTCCATGACTTCCAAAAGCCTGGGATCTACGGATTTTACCGCTTCTTCAATTTCCTCTTTTGTTACACGGATATTAGTCTCGTTCACTTCTGCCTTGTCAAATTCTCTGGTATAGGCAAAAACTGCTTTGTCTCCCTCTTCCTTTACCCGATCTACAATCTCCTGAACGGTTTTGGCATAGGAATCGTATTGGTTGGGATCTCTTTTTAACAATCCGGAAAGAATATTCTGTTTGGATGTCTCATCTAATTTTACAATCTTCATTGGTTTTCCTCCTGCAGCAAAAGTCTCAAATCCCGAATCAGCTTTGTGATCCTGTCATTTTCCCGCTTCATGCTCACCTGGTTCACCACCATACGGGCAGAGAGAGGGCAGATTTCTTCCAGTACCGTAAGCCCGTTCTCCTTTAAGGTCGTTCCTGTTTCCACAATGTCAACAATGACCTCAGAAAGACCAACAATAGGAGCCAGCTCAATGGAACCGTTCAGCTTAATGATTTCCACAGTCTGATGCTTTTTATTGTAAAAATAATCCTTGGCTATAGCCGGATATTTGGTTGCTACACGGATTCGCTCATGGTGCTTTAAGAGTTCACTGGCTGACTGGGGGCCGCAAACGCACATACGGCAGTTTCCGATTCCCAGATTCATCACCTCATAAAGCTTTCGTCCCTCTTCTAAAATCGTATCCTTACCGACTATGCCGATGTCCGCCGCACCATATTCCACATAGGTGGGAACATCACTGGCTTTTGCCAGGAAAAAACGGATTTTCAGTTCTTCATTGGTGAAGATCAGCTTCCGGGAGTCCTTATCTTTCATCTCTTCGCAGGTGATTCCAATCCGTTCGAACATTTCAAGTGACTGCTTGGCCAGACGCCCTTTTGCCAGGGCAAATGTCAGATATCTCATACGTACCCCCATTATTTTAAGTATTCTGAAAGCGGAACCACATCCATACGCTTTAAGTCAAGATTGATTACAGTTACCGATATTCCTTCCTGATCCAGATACAATAAATTCTTTAAGTCCCGCCGCATGGCATATTCTTTATAAGCTTCTATGGACCGTTCCGGCTTCTTACACTGCAGCTGAACCGGAACCTTTAAATTACGAAAATATTCTGCCAGAGAAATGGCATTCTCTCTTGATTCCTGCTCATAAAGAATCATGGTGTTTGTCATGGAAATCTCTGTTTCAATCTTCTGCCTGCTTAAAGCCAGCAAAAGCTCATCTACAGAAATGCCAAATCCCACAGCCGGGGAATCCTTGCCAAATTGTTTTAAGAGACTGTCATACCGTCCTCCGTTAACAATATAATCCCCGGTTCCATACGTATAGGCCTTAAATATAATTCCGGTATAATACTGATACTGGCTGAGCATTCCCAGATCATAGGAAACATAGTCGGAAAGCCCGTAATATTCCAGAATCCGGTTCACTTCTTCCAGACGGCTGATGGCCCTTAATGCCCGCTCATTGGAAGTCAGTTCCCTGGCAGCCTGTATCTGCTCCAAAGAACCAAAAAGCTCGGGAAGCTTTAAAAACACCTGTTTTAACTCCTGGGAAATAGGCTGGGTCATGACTAATTCTTCCACACCAAAGTAATTCTTATTTTCAATCAGTTCCCGAAGAGTTTCTTCCATCTCCTCATCCATACCTGCTTCTTCCAAAAGCCCTTTAAAGAAATCCACCTCTCCCAGCTCCACCTGAAACTCTGTCAGTCCGGTTGATTTCAGTGCCTGAATTACCATTGCAAGAATTTCTCCATCTGCATCCGCTGAATCATCACCAATTAACTCAACCCCTGTCTGGCTGGCTTCTTTCAGCCTTCCCTGATAGCTGGAATTGTTAATAAAGGTGCGCTCCACATAACAAAGCCTGATTGGCATATCCTCATCCAGAAAATACTTGGCTGCACATCTGGCGATGGCTGGTGTTTCATCTGGCCGAAGTACCAGAGTGTGGTTATCCCGGTCAAAGAACTTGAACATTTCCTTTGCCTTTACGCTTCCTCTGGATTCATTAAAGATATCAAAAAATTCAAAGGTAGGAGTTTCTATATCCTGATACCCGCAAAGATGAAACTCTTTCAGCATCTTTTCCTGAATGACTGCTTTTCTCGTACACTCTATTCCATAAATATCCCGGACACCATCCGGCGTATGTAACAGTTTATTAGCCATAACAACCTCCAACCGTTCAAGAAATTATATTTCATGTAATTCAAATTCAGTCTACTTTCATGTAGTAAAGTGATAATTTAATAACGTGTAGTTTATTATAGGCGAGAAATATATTCTTGTCAATCTCTTCTGTCCAAATCTTTTTGAATCAGTTCCAGATAGTGAATCAGAATATCCCTGCAGCTGGATATTTTCCAGGTCTTATCAAGTTCCTCATAGGTAAAGCTTTTTCTTCCCCCTGCCTCCATTCTTTGAAAATAACACTGAATCTGGTCAAAGGGAAGGTAATAAACTTCATTTTTATGAGTATAGGAAACGATAATAAATGCGATTCCGCCTTGTTTCTCAAATTCCTCCATAAAAGTAACCTGGTGCGGGTGAATATTCTGGAGCGGAAATGTTTCAGATGCACATTCTTTTGCATCAAAGCAGACAGGAATACCCTGAACTGCACCAATATAATCCACCGTACTTTTCTGGTCAAAATAGGCCAGGGTAATATGTCTGCTTTCTTTATCAATGGAAATAGGTGTAATGGGAGTGGGAATTTTCTGAATCAAAGCCAGCCCTTTTTCCCGATAACTGTCATTGCTCCGGTTAATCAGTTCCTCTAACGTGGAACCTCTTAACCCTCTTGTTTTCCAGGTACCCATTTTTATTCCTGCCTCCATTCCCTGCATATGGCAGAATAAACAGGAGGAAGGGGGGCGGTAAATTCCTTCCCTGACAGATAAGAAAGGGGCTCCGGAAGCTGGGGCAATACCAGCTGATAGGAATGAAGCAGCTGTGACTGTACTTTGTAAAGCCTCTTTGCCTCTTCATTGACCCTTTTATCTCCGTATTTATAATCTCCTACGATCGGATGCCCAATGGAAGCCAAATGAGCCCGGATCTGATGGGTGCGCCCAGTGATCAGCGTCACCCTTAACAGAGTATAGTCGCCGTAATAATCTAATGGCACATATTCCGTCGAGATTGGCACGCTGTCTTTAAATTCACTGGTACGGACAGTGACCTGATTGGTCTTTTCATCCTTGGAAAGAAACCCGGTAATCATCTGTCTCCCAGCCACATGCCCTTTCACCACACACTGGTAATACTTGTGAATGGACCTGTCCTTAAACACCTCTGACATGATCTGAAGACCAGCCAGGGATTTTCCTCCCACTACAAGACCGCTGGTATTCCGGTCCAGCCGGTTGCAGACAGATGGGCGGAAACTTTTTAACTGATCTGTGGATAATTCACCTTTTGATATGAGATAATCAATCAGATATTCCACAAGGGATTCATCAGACTCCTTTGCTTTTTGCGACAGCATCCCTGCGGGCTTATTAATGAGGATGATATTTTCATCTTCATATATGATGTTTAATTTAACCTTACTTACCTTGGGAACCTTAACCTGGGAAAATTTTTCAATGGTCTCATCGGAAAGAAACAGTTTGATCTCATCTCCCTGGGAGAGCTTTTCAGAACCGTCGCATTTTTTCCCATTTAAAGTGATGTTCTTTTTCCGCATCATCTTATAAAGGAAGCTTTTCCCTGCAAGATTTAAATATTTGGACAGCAGCTTATCAAGCCGCTGCCCTGCTTCATTCGTTGATACAATCACAGACTGCATAATGGTTCCCTCTTTTACTGAATTTTACATGGACAGACTCTTCAACAGGGTAACTGCCTGGTCAGATCTGCCGTTTTCTTCATTTTTCTCTTTTGGTCTCAGACTGCTTAAACGCTTAAAAAATGAATTCTCATCAAATATTACTTTTACATTATAATCCAGCTTATGCTGGCTCAGCATCTGTTTTATATATTGTTCCGCTTTGTTCGAGTCTGCCTTGTTTGCAGTGCAGTAAGCATAGACTTCACCCGGCATAACCAGTATCACATCCATTGGCAGAAGCTGTTCCTTCGATGAAATAATAAGATCATACAAAAGGACTCCCTTTTCTTCATAAGCAGAAGCCCTTTTTTCAAGCATCGGGGATAAAGACCGGTACCTGAAAGAGGCAAACAGAGGTGCTGCTATATTAGCCACTGGCAGAACGGAAAGGATTGCCATCACAGTTAACGTATTCTTTAAAGCAGTGCTTCCGGCAAATTCTCTGAATATTAACTGAATGATGATAAGAACTGCCCCGATTAAAACCTTTAACAGTTCTTTCTTTTTGTGGTAATCCCGATAACCTGACTGCCCTTTTAAGCGTCGTTTCACTTTCGTAACCCTCTTTCTTTATCTTCGGTTGTCCACTACCCCCATAAATCCTTTCATGAAACGAAGTATTATGGAATGGGGAACTGTCTTACACAAAAGCCGGAAAAACTTCATGGTTGTTCCGTATACAGAAACCGGCCTTCCCATCATACTGTCACGCAAGGCCAGGCGCACAACCTTTTTTGGATCAGCCATCACTATTTTTTTATAGAAAGGAATTCTGCCTGTCGTCTCGGCAATATCAAAAAATTCCGTTCTGACAGGACCCGGACACACGGCAGTTACAAGAATCTTCCTTGGTTTTAATTCCTCGTTTAGCGCTCTGCTGTAGCTTAAAACAAAGGCTTTCGTTGCTGCGTAGATGGCAAAGCCAGGCTGGGGCAGAAAAGCAGCCGCAGACGCAAACTGTATGATCCTGCTGTTTTCCGACATATAGGGAAGTACCATATGGGTTACTGCACAAAGTGCTCTGCAGTTTAAATCCACCATTCCCAGTTCATCATTTAAATTGATGGAGCCTGCCGCCCCGATCTTTCCAAAACCAGCAGCATTGATCAGCCACTTTACCTCTGGTTTTTCTTCAAATAAAATATCCTGCAGACACTCAAGTCTGCTGTCATCTGTTAAATCAATGGCAAATGATCTTACCTTCACCGGGACAAGAGGAGATAATTCTTCAATCCGCTCCTGTCTTCTGGCAATTGCCCAGATCTCTCCGATGCCGCCAAAACGGTCGGCAATCTGCATGATAAACTCTCTTCCCATACCGGAAGACGCTCCTGTTACGATAGCTACCTTCATCATGATCCCTTCTTTCAATCAGACATTGTTATTATTTTTTAGTAGATTTCTTATGAACATTGCGGATGGTCTTTTTCTTTCGGTCTCTCTGACCTCCCCCTGGGATTTCCGTCCTTTTCCCATTTCCATTCTCTTTTCCCGCTTTTCCCTGGGAAAAACCAGGTTTAAAACCAGATTTGGGGCGAATCAGGCATTTCTTGTCAAAACCAATTAAATCAGTTCTGCCAGCTTTCGTTAATGCCTCTTCCACCAGTTCATAATTTTTCGGATTCCGGTATTGGATTAATGCCCTCTGCATTGCTTTTTCATGGGGATTGGTGGGAACATAAACCGGTTCCATGGTTCTGGGGTCATAGCCTGTGTAATACATACAGGTGGAAATGGTAGAAGGCGTAGGATAAAAATCCTGAACCTGCTCCGGCATGTATCCAAGATCCCTAAGATACTCGGCAAGCTCAATGGCTTCCTTTAATCCCGATCCCGGATGGGAGGACATTAAATATGGAACCAGATACTGTTTTAACCCAAGACGTCCGTTCATATCGTTATATTCCTTTACGAACTTACGATAAACATCATTTCTTGGTTTGCCCATTTTGCTGAGAACATTGTCCGCTACATGCTCCGGTGCCACCTTTAACTGACCGCTGACATGATATTCACAAAGCTCTTTTAAGAATTTCTTGCCCGGATCTGCAAGCACGTAATCAAAACGGATTCCTGAACGGATAAATACTTTCTTTACCTTGGGTAAATTTCTTAACTTTCTCAAAAGCTCAATATAATCGGAATGGTCTGCCCTTAAATTCTTACAGGGTTCCGGGAACAGACACTGCTTATTGGGACAGGCTCCTTTCCCGATCTGCTTTTCACAGGCTGGATAACGGAAATCAGCTGTGGGACCGCCTACATCATGGATATAGCCTTTAAAATCCGGTTCATTGGTCAGCCATTTTGCTTCCTCAATCAGGGAATCATGACTTCTGGCCTGTATAATCCGTCCCTGATGGAAGGTAAGGGCACAGAAGCTGCATGCTCCGAAACAGCCGCGGTTGCTGATAAGACTGAACTTAATTTCTCTGATCGCCGGTACTCCGCCCAGCTCTTCATAGGAAGGGTGATAATTTCTCATATAAGGCAGGGAATAAACCCGGTCCATTTCCTCTGTTGACAGCGGTTTTGCCGGTGGATTCTGAACCACGTATAAATTGTCCTTGTATGGTTCCACAAGACGCTTTCCAATAAAGGGATCTGTATTACCATACTGAATATAATAGCTCTTTGCATACTCCAGCTTGTCTTTTTTCATACTGTCATATGAGGGAAGAACCTGTGCGTCATACACAGATTCCAGGCTGTCTGTTTTGTAAACCGTTCCCTCTACAAAGGTAATATCCCTGATGTCAATGCCGCTGTTTAAAGCATCTGCGATTTCTACAATGGATTTCTCCCCCATACCATAGGAGATTAAATCTGCCTGAGAATCAATCAAAATGGAGTGTTTCAGACGGTCTGACCAGTAATCATAATGAGCAAGACGCCTTAAACTGGCTTCAATTCCTCCGATTATAACAGGTGCTTTTTTATAAACAGAGCGAATCAGATTGCAGTAAACCGTTGTGGCATAGTCCGGACGCTTTCCCATAACGCCACCCGGTGTATAGGAATCCTGCTGACGTTTCTTCTTGGAAACGGAATAATGATTCACCATAGAATCCATATTTCCGCCGGAAACCAGAAATCCCAGCCTTGGCTCACCAAGAACAGAAATGCTTGATGGATCTTTCCAGTCAGGCTGCGCTATGATTCCCACCTTATATCCATGTGCCTCTAACAGACGGCTGATTATGGCGTGTCCAAAGGACGGGTGGTCTACATAGGCATCCCCTGTTACATAGACAAAGTCACATTGTTTCCACCCCCGGATATTCATGTCCGCCCTGGTGATCGGTAGATAGTCGTGCATCATGATTGAACTCCATTTCTTTCTAACAGCTGGTAATAATCGTAAATAAAATAATCGGCAAGTTCCCGTTTTTCTGCTTCCATTGCTTTGGAAAATCCGTCATCTATGGCACAGACTGTCATTCCGGCGCGTTTCCCTGCCAGTATCCCTGCCGGAACATCCTCAAACACCAGACACTGTGACGGTATGACATTAAGTTCCTTTGCCACCTTTAAATAAATATCCGGTGCAGGCTTTCCTGCCGCAACCTCACAGGAAGTAGCTACTACATTAAAATACTTCCCGATTTTTAAGGAATCAATCACCGCATCTACCATCTCTCTGCCGTTGCTGGTGGCAATTCCCATGAAAAGGCCCTGGGATGCCAGATAAGCCAGAAATTCTCCTGCTCCCGCTTTTAAGGGAACTTCATTCTTATATTTATCCAGAGACATATCTGTCCATATTCCTTTGATCTCTTCCAGAGATTCTGTAAGCTTAAAACGCTCTTTAAAATAAAAAGCAGTTTCCGTAAAGCTCATTCCTTCGATCTCTTTTTCTAAATCTTCCGGACAGGGTATTCCCCTGCTTCCCAAAAATTCTATATCAATGGATTTCCACATCCACATGGAATCCACCAGGGTTCCATCCAGATCAAAAATCACGGCCTTTTTCTCATTTAACATCTTTTGTTTTTTCTTCCTTTCCATGGCTCTTTAATAAGTCAATCTCTTCTATTGTAAGGGGGCGGTAATCTCCCGGCTGTAAATTCTCATCCAGCTTTAAACTTCCCATAGAGAGTCTCTTTAAGTATACCACACTGCACCCCAGCGCTTCAAACATTCGTTTTACCTGATGAAATTTTCCTTCCCTGATGGTAAGAAGAATGGTGGATGGATTTCCGTATTCCAGGATTTCAAGAATGGCAGGCATGGTCAAAGTCCCATCTTCCAGTTCCACTCCCTCTTCCATACGCTTCTTTGCATCAGCAGGAAGTTCTCCATCTATTTTTGCGTAGTACACCTTATCCACATGCTTTTTGGGAGACAATAGCTGATGAGCCAGATCTCCGTCATTGGTAATGAGAAGCAGCCCCTCTGTATCAATATCCAGTCTTCCTACCGGGAACAGATCTCCCCGCTTTCGATCTGTAATTAAGTCAATTACTGTCTGATACCGTTTATCTTCCGTTGCTGATACAACCCCCTGGGGCTTGCACAGCATATAATATTCAAATTCTGCGTAGGAGATGGTTCTTCCGTCAACAGAAATGACATTCTGGTCGGGTATAATTTTGCGCTCCGATTTTTTCTCTGGAATTCCGTCAACGGTAATTCTGCCTTTTCTTGCCATCTCTTTAATCTGACTTCTTGTTCCTTCTCCCATTTCAGTTAAATATTTATCTAATCGAATTTCTTTCATCATTGCCACCGCCATCCCGGATAGTATTTATTTTTAAGGGTATCGCCATTGCCTTTTGCAAAACCCAGCGGGAATCCGTCTACACAGATTAAGCACCAGCCCTTTATTCGTTCTTCCGTATCTGTTAAAAAAACAGTTTCTCCTTTTAAATACCGGATCACTCTCTCATCTTCTTTTTGAAACGAGATAGTTTGTTTAAATTCTTCCATTTTTAAAGACTGGGCCAGCGCCTGAGAAGGTTCAAACCGTTCTTTTTTCATTTCGCCAAGGCAAAGGCCTGTTCGCAGATAACGGAGTTTTCCTCCATTTTCCGGAAAATATTCCGGAAGATAATACACGCAGTCATTCTTTATCTCAATACGGGAGCTGATAAGAGGTTTTGATATCAGGGAAAGAAACTGGGAAAGCTCTTTAGGAAGCTCCTTTTCCTTTTTCCTTCCGGTCTTTGTTTCTTCTGTCCCAACTGATCCGTCCTTTTTCCTTAAAAGTGCCATAAAATGGCCTTCTCCCTTAATTTTATGGGGAAACAGACGCAGGCAGCCTGACAGACCGATTCCATCGGAAGCTCCTTCAAACAGCGGCAGCTTTACCAGTTCCATATCAGTATGGTTATCCAGGATCAGACGGATAATATCTTCGTTTTCACAAATGGAGAAGGTACAGGTGGAGTACATCATAAGTCCGCCGGGAGCCAGCATATCCACTGCATGTCCAACGATTTCTTTCTGAATTGCGCAGTAGAATTCGGGCCCATGCTCTTCATAGCTTTTTACCATGTCTGCGTCTTTTCGGAACATCCCTTCTCCGGAACAGGGCGCATCCACCAGAATTTTATCAAAGAAACCAGTAAATGTGGTTTTTAACTTTTGAGGTTCCTCGCTGGTAACACAGATATTTTCGATTCCCCACAGCTCCAGATTTTTTAACAGTGCACGTGCCCTGGAATTGCTGATATCATTAGAGACAAGGAGTCCCTTTCCCTTTAACCTTGCCCCAAGTTCCGTGCTTTTGCCTCCCGGAGCAGCACAAAGATCCAGTACCTTATCTCCCGGCACGATTGAAAGCATATGTGCCGGTGTCATGGCGCTGGGCTCCTGCAGATAATAAAGTCCGGCGTAATAATAAGGATCCTTTGCAGGACGCTGCTCTCCTTCATAATAAAATCCGTTGTTGATCCATGGAACAGGGCGAAGCCTTAACGATGTCATTTCCACAAACACTTCGGGGGAAATCTTCAATGTATTGACCCGCAGTCCGTACAGTCGTTCTTCCTCAAAGCTATTTAGATAGGCCTTGTAATCCTCTTCTCCCAGCAAGTCCCTCATTCTGTTTAAAAATTCTTCCGAAATTTTAATTTCTTTCACTTTTTTACTCCCATTTCATCTCTATGTAAGCAATCTTAATATACTAATATGAATATTTCAACCGGTATTTCTCCAGATATTTTAATACCCAGTAGGGGTTTACACTCATCTCTTCGTTGTTATCCGTCCGGATATAGATTCCCAGATGAAGGTGTACATCAAAATTTCCAGTAGTACCTTCTACTTTACTGTATCCGGTATCACCCATAAAGCCCAGCAGATCTCCTGCATTCACCTTATCGCCTTTTTTCCACTCTCTGCTGTAACTATAGAGATGGGCATAATATAAATATGCCCCTCCCGGAGCCCGTATTCCCAGCCGCCAGCCGCCTTTTTCCAGCCAGCCCACCTTTTCCACCACTCCGTCGCTGATGCTGATGATGGGATACGTTCCTCTTGGTTTTGTGTTCCCCATCACATCACAGCCCTCATGTCCCCGCTCTCCTCCATAGCTGCGGCTTTCCATCCAGCCGTTTTGAAATTTCACATCAGGAAAATCAGGATCGGAATTTTCAGGTACCGGAAAATATTTTAAATCACCCAGTATGATTTGATATGCCTTTTTTAATTTCCGGTACTCTGCAGGCTTTATTTTTAAAAGTCTGTCGGTATGTACGGTTAAATCCTTTACTTTTGTTAAATCATACTGATGCTCTACCATCAGGGAAGTCAGGGTATCATAGTCGATATCTTTTAAGTCAGCAACTATATTTCCAAGCTGCATACTTCTGAAATCATCGCTTTCCCAGGTGTAGGCATTCAGCTGATAAAACGTCGGGTTATTATACAGATAATCAATCATGGTCACATGAAATACAGAAAGGATCAGGATTAAAAAAACAATCACCATCATATCAATCTTGCCTTCTCAATATAATTGTATAAAACAATCTATTCAGGTGCGTATGAAAAAATCCTTTTTCCGTTTTCTTTCTGTAGCCGCACTCTTTGCGCTGCTTCTTTTTCATGATACCGCATTTGAAGGAGCCAAAAGCGGACTGATTCTCTGGGGCAGTGTGGTAGTACCCACTCTCCTGCCGTTTATGATCTGTTCCAATGTAATTGTTTCCCTAAATGCCATACATATTCTGATTTTTCCGGTCAGACAGCTTCTGCACCGCTTCTTCTGCCTGTCTGATGCCGGGTGCTATACCTTTGTCTCCGGACTTCTCTGCGGCTATCCCATGGGGGCTAAAACCTGCAGCGAATTTATGGATGCCAACCGGATTACACAAAAGGAAGGAAAATACTTGTTAGCAATCTGCAACCATCCCAGTCCCATGTTTCTTTTGGGATATGCGGCTTCTGGTCTGCCAAAGAGTGTACCAGTCTGGATGCTCCTGCTTTGCATTTATGCCCCAGTCATACCAGTAGCACTGGCTGCCCGGTACTGTTACAAAGTGGAACGTCCGTTCCGCTCCATGCCGGTTTCAAAAGAATCCATAAAGTCCTTCGATGAAAGCCTCATGAGTTCCTGTGAGGTAATGGTAAAAATAGGCGGATATATTATGCTTTTTTCCATCCTTGCTTTCTATATTACAAAGCTTCCTGTCCTTTGTGCCGAATTTAAAGCAGTACTTCTTGGATTTGTGGAAATCACCACAGGAATCCAGGCTGTTTCCCATGTATTCTCCGGGACTATGGGCGGTTTATGGATCAGCGGGGCTACGGCTTTCGGCGGTTTATCCGGTGTGTTTCAAACAAAGAGTGTCATAAAAAATGCCGGATTATCCATCCGGCACTATGTAGCATGGAAAGCAATACATACTCTCCTGACAATTCTACTGTTTATTCTGCTGACTCGTTTTGTGGTCCTTCTGCCGTCTGCATAACAGCTCCTGTCAGTTCCTGGCGGTTAGAAGAAACAATATCGTAGCTTGACTGCATGGAAGTCATAAAAGCGTCAAAACGCCCCTGTGCACCCTCCATGGAGTGACTGATGATCGTCTGCAGACTCTTTAACATATCATCTGTATATTGAACAGAGCTTTGACGAATTCCGTTTGCATCGGAAACTGCCTGTTCAACGATCTGCTGTGCCTGAACCTGAGCCTGTTCAATAATCTCATTGGCCTGAGCATAAGCTTTTTGCATAATCTCGTGTTCATTTACCAGTTCATTGGTTTGGGCATTGGCCTGGGCTAAAATGGAATCTGCCTGCTGACGTGCTTCGCCCATGATGGCATCCCTGTTGCTGATAATCTTCTGGTACTGCTTGATCTCATCCGGAATTCGAAGGCGAAGTTCCACCAGCAGCTCTTCCAGTTCATCTTTGTTTACCACAATCTTGCTGTTAGAAAGGGGCTGGTACTTACAACTGT
>Ga0316613_10001987_pt1 | contig 13527 bp, 11 predicted proteins | sample OWC_soil_day10_C_2_FD_207647 | JGI IMG/M metagenome (GOLD analysis project Ga0316613, IMG submission 207647) | Wetland soil microbial communities from Old Woman Creek delta, Ohio, United States - OWC_soil_day10_CT_b | ecosystem: Environmental > Terrestrial > Soil > Wetlands | place: USA: Ohio...
CAATGTGAAGGACAACTATTTTCTCAACCATCGCGGCAAGAGCTTCGAGGGCTGGGGTTACGCCGTGTTCGGCCAGGTGGTCGACGGCATGGACGTGGTCGACGCCATCGTTGCGGTGCCGCGTGGCAATCGCGGGCCGCACGGCGATGTTCCCATCGAGCCGGTGGTGATGACGCGCGTCAGCGTGCTGCCGGACGTGGCCGCACCTGCCGCAGCGCAGAAGTAGCAGGTTCGATCTGACCTCCACCGCGAAACTCCTGCTGCTTGGTCTGTTCGCACCCGCGGCCATCGTGCTTGGCCTGATGGCCGGCGCGCTGCCGGCCGACCGCGAGCTAGCACTGCAGATTCTCAGCGAGCTGCGCGGTCCACGCGTCGCGGCGGCATTCGCCTGCGGCGGCCTGCTGGCACTGGCGGGCGCGCTGATGCAGACGCTGTTCCGCAATCCGCTGGCCGAGCCCTATCTGCTCGGGGTATCGGGCGGCGCCGGCCTGCTGGCACTGCTCGGCATGGCGGCCGGGCTGGCGTGGCCGTGGGTATCGGCACTCGCCTTCGCCGGCAGCCTGCTGGCGCTCGCGCTCGCTGCCGCGCTCGGTGGCCGGCTGCTGGCGCGCGACCACACTCCGCTGCTGCTCGCCGGGGTGATGCTGGCGGCAGGCTTCGGTGCCTTGATTGCGCTGGTGCTCTCCGTGACGCCGGCCGAGCGCCTGCCGGGCATGCTGTTCTTTCTGATGGGCGATCTGGCGTGGACTGGCCAGCCCGCGCTGCTGTGGGTGGCGCTGTTGCTGGCACTCGGCGCTGCACTGGCGCTGTCGCGGCGGCTCGACGTGCTGCAGTTATCGCCGCTGAAAGCCGCCTCCCTAGGCGTGGCGGTCGCGCCCACGCGCTGGATGCTGTTTGCGCTGGCCGGTGCCTGCACTTCCGTGGTCGTCGCGCAAGCCGGCAGCATCGGCTTCGTCGGCCTGATGGTGCCGCATGCGCTGAGAAGGCTCGGTTTTGCCGGCCACCGCGCCCTGCTGCCGGCCGCCGCCCTGGCCGGCGGCAGCCTGCTGGTGCTGGCCGACGCTCTGGCGCGGACCGTGATCGAGCCGCGTGAGTTGCCGGTGGGGGTGCTGACCGCGCTGCTCGGGGTGCCGATGATGCTGTGGCTGTTGCGCAAACCATGAGTCTGGCGGCGCATCAGCTCAGCCTGCAAACCGGCACCCGCACGCTGCTCGACGCGCTCGACCTCACGCTCGAAGCAGGGGAGGTGCTCGGCGTCCTCGGTGCCAACGGCGCCGGCAAGTCGACGCTGCTGGGGGTGCTGGCCGGACTCGCCGCGCCCGCACATGGCCGGGTCACGCTCGACGGCCATGCGCTCGACACGCTGCCGCCGCTGACTCGCGCGCAGCACATTGGTCTGCTGCCGCAAGGCGACGAAGGCGGTTTTTTCGGCAGCGTCGCCGACTTCGTCGCGCTCGGACGCTATCCCTTCGGCCAGGCCTCGCATGTTATGGGCCCTCAGCTGGCAAGCTGGGAACTCGCCGACCTCGCGCACCGCCCGCTCGACACCCTGTCCGGCGGCGAGCGCCAGCGCGCACGGCTGGCGCAGCTGGCGGTGCAGGCGCCGCGCATCGCCCTGCTCGACGAACCGCTCACGCATCTTGATCCGGCGCACCAGGTCCGCGTGCTGGACTGGGCACGTCGCGAGGCGGACGCTGGCCATAGCGTCGCGCTGACCCTGCACGATCCCAACTGGGCGGCCTGCCACTGCGACCGCCTGCTGTTCCTCCATGGCGACGGGCGCTGGCAGCTGGGTATGCCTGCCGAGCTGCTGACCCCGGACTCGCTGGAAGCCCTGTACGGTCCCGGCACCGCGGCGCTGTGGCGACAGAAGGCCTGAGTCCAGCCTGTATAATTGCGAACTGTCCCGCACAGCCCCGCCATCGCGCTCCCCCATGATTCGTCGCTTCATCAGCAAAGTATTCGGCCGCAAATCACCTGCCCCCGCCGGCTCGAGCGCACAGATCCTGCCGCTCGCCGTGCACGGCATCCGCCGCGACCAGCTCGACGACTGCGCCCTGAAAACCTGCGAGACACTGGCACAGTCAGGATTCAAGGGCTACGTCGTCGGCGGCGCGGTGCGCGACCTGCTGCTGGGCAAGACGCCGAAGGATTTCGACGTTGCCACCGATGCCACTCCGGAAGAAGTGCGGCGGCTGTTCCGCCGCTCGCGCATCATCGGCCGGCGCTTCCAGATCGTGCACGTGATGTGCGGCCGCGTGACCATCGAAGTCACCACCTTCCGTTCCAATGGCCAGAAGGAAACCGAAGACGAGGACGAGCGGCCGACCGACGAGCACGGCCGCCTGTTGTCCGACAATGTGTTCGGCAACATGGCTGACGACGCCGCACGCCGCGACTTCACCATCAACGCGCTGTATTACGATCCGGCGCGCGAGGAAGTGCACGACTATTTCGGTGGCGTGGCGGACTGCAAGAAGCGCGTGCTGCGCATGATCGGCGATCCGGAAACACGCTTCCGCGAAGACCCGGTGCGCATGCTGCGCGCCGCGCGCTTCGCCGCCAAGCTCGACTTCCACATCGATCCCGATACCCGCAGGCCGGTCGCCACGCTGGCCCCGCTGCTGGCCAACATTCCGCGTGCGCGCATTTTCGACGAGGCGCTGAAACTGCTGCTGTCGGGCCACGCCCTGCGCGGCGTGCACCAGTTGCGCGCCGAAGGTCTGCACCACGGCATGCTGCCGCTGCTCGACACGATTCTGGACGACACCACGGGCGAGCGCTTCATCACCGCCGCGCTGAAAACCACCGATGCGCGCATCGCACAGGACAAGCCGGCCTCGCCGGCCTTCCTGTTCGGCACGCTGCTGTGGCCGCAGGTGCTGAAGCGCTGGCACGCGCTCGAAGCCGCCGGCGAGAAGCCGCAGCCCGCACTGTTCATGGCGATGGATGACGTGCTCGACGCGCAGCGCAGCCAGCTCGCCATCCCGCGCCGCTACGACGGCATGATGAAGGAGATCTGGGCGCTGCAGCCGCGCTTCGAGCAGCGCGGCGGGCAGCGCCCGTATCGCCTGCTGGAGCATCCGCGCTTCCGCGCCGCCTACGATTTTTTACTGCTGCGCGCCGAATCCGGCGAAGTCGCTGGCGAACTCGGCGAATGGTGGACGCGCTTCCAGGAAGTCGGCGACGACGAGCGTGCCGCCATGCTGCTGGCCGACACCGCACCCAAGCCACGCCGCAAGCGCAAGCGCAGAAAGCCGGGAGAAGCGTCATCCGGCGAGGTGCAACCGGCGTGAAGGTGATTGCCACCATCGGCCTCGGCGCCAATCTCAACGATCCGGCGGCGCAGGTGGAATATGCGCTGGCCGAACTCGACCGCCTGCCCGGCACCCGGCTGCTTGCCCATTCCAGCCTGTACGCCTCGGCCCCGGTGGGTTACGTCGACCAGCCCGATTTCATCAACGCGGTGGCGCAAGTCGAAACCACCCTTGCGCCGCGCGCCCTGCTCGCCGCGTTGCTGGACATCGAGCACCGCCACGGCCGCGAGCGCAGTTTCCGCAATGCGCCGCGCACCCTCGACCTCGACCTGCTGCTCTACGGCGACGCGCACTTCCACGAAGAAGGCCTGACGCTGCCGCACCCACGCATGCACGAGCGCGGCTTCGTGCTGCTGCCGCTGCTGGAAATCGCGCCCGACGCAGGGATTCCCGGTCGCGGCCACGCCGCCGACTGGCTCGCTGCGTGCGCCGACCAGTCGGTCACACCGATGTTTCCCCCCGCTGCCGCCGTCAACGCATGAGCCTGACCCGTTATCGCTATATCGTCGTCGAAGGCCCGATCGGCGCCGGCAAGACCAGCCTCACCCATAAGCTGGCCGAGCACCTGGGTGCCGAGACCTTGCTGGAAAATGCCAACGACAACCCGTTCCTGCCGCGCTTCTACCAGGAGCCGAAGCGCTACGCGCTGCCGACTCAGCTGCATTTCCTGTTCGACCGCGCGCGCCAGCTGCGCGACCTGGCGCAGGGCGACCTGTTCCGCGCCGGCACCGTGTCCGATTTCCTGATCGACAAGGACATGCTGTTCGCGCGGCTCAACCTGGACGACGACGAGTTCGAGCTGTACCAGAAGGTGTATGCCGACCTCGCGCCGCAGGCGCCGACACCCGACCTGGTGATCTACCTGCAGGCTCCGATCGACGCCCTGCAGGAACGCGTCAGACGCCGCGGCGTCGACTTCGAGCGCGGCATGGATGCGGGCTATCTGCAGCGCCTGGCCAACAGCTACAGCGAGTTTTTCCATCGCTACGACGCCGCGCCGCTGCTTATCGTCAACACCAGCAACCTCAATTTCGCGCAGAGCGAAGCCGATTTCGAACTGCTGCTGGAACGGGCGAGCAAGATGCGCGGTCCGCGCGAATTCTTCAGCCGGGCGGCGTGAGATGCGCGTCACGCTGACCACCCTCAAGGCGATGCGCGCGCGCGGCGAAAAGATCGCCGTGCTCACCTGCTACGACGCCAGCTTCGCACGCGTGCTCGATGCCGCGGGTGTCGACGTGCTGCTGGTCGGCGACTCGCTCGGGATGGTGGTGCAGGGCCACGCCTCGACCTTGCCGGTGAAACTCGCCGAGATGACCTACCACACACGCTGCGTCGCCGCCGGCACCGAACGCGGCTTCATCGTCGCCGACCTCCCCTTCGGCAGCTACCAGCCTTCGCCCGAGCGTGCGTTTGCCGCCAGTGCGCGGCTGATGGCGGCCGGCGCGCACATGGTCAAGCTGGAAGGCGGCGCGGTGATGGTCGACACTGTCGCCTTTCTCACCCAGCGCGGTATTCCGGTGTGTGCGCACGTCGGCCTGCTGCCGCAGTCGGTGAACCAGCTCGGCGGCTACCGGGTGCAGGGGCGCGATGACGCCGCTGCGGCGCAACTGATCGCCGATGCGCGCGCACTGGAAGCAGCCGGCGCCGGCCTGATCGTGCTGGAAATGGTGCCCGCCACCCTGGCGCAGGCGGTCACCGAGGCGCTGACGATTCCCACCATCGGCATCGGCGCCGGTGTCGACTGCTCCGGCCAGGTGCTGGTGCTGTACGACATGCTGGGCCTGTATCCGAACGCACCGAAATTCTCGAAGAATTTCCTGGCCGGCGCAGACGGCATCGAGGCGGCGGCACATGCCTACGTCACTGCGGTGAAGGACGGCTCTTTCCCCTCCGCCGACCACGCGTTCTGATGCAGATTATCCATACCGCGGCCGAGTTGCGCGCCTCGCTCACCGGCGCGACTCGCAGCGCATTGGTGCCGACCATGGGCAACCTGCACGCGGGGCATGTATCGCTGATCGAACTGGCGAAACAGCACGGCGCGCCCGTCGTCGCAAGCATTTTCGTCAACCCGCTGCAGTTCGGTGCCGGAGAGGATTTCGAGCGCTATCCGCGCACCCTAGCGGCCGACTGCGAGAAGCTCGCCGTCGCCGGATGCGACCTCGTATTCGCGCCTGACGTCGCCGAGATGTATCCGGTTCCGCAGACCTTTTCCGTGCAGCCACCCGACAGCCTGGCCAATGACTTGTGCGGCGCCTTCCGCCCCGGGCATTTCAGCGGCGTGGCGACCGTGGTGCTGAAGCTTTTCAACCTGGCGCAGCCGCGCGTAGCCGTGTTCGGCAAGAAGGATTTCCAGCAGTTGTTCGTCATCCGCGAACTGGTGCGGCAATTCAATCTGCCGATCGAGATCCTTGCCGCTGACACCCTGCGCGAGTCCGATGGCCTGGCAATGAGCTCGCGCAACGGCTATCTCTCGGCTTCCGAGCGCATCCGGGCGGCGCAGCTGCAGCAAGCGCTGGCCGGCATCGCCGATGCCGTTCAGGTCGGCGAGCGCGACTTCGAGGCCCTGTGCGCCAAGGCCCGCCGTCATCTCAACATGGCCGGCTGGCGCGTCGATTATGTCGCCGTGCGCGATGCCACGACGCTCGCCGCCCCCACCCCGGACAGTACCCGACTGGTGGTGCTGGGCGCAGCCTGGCTCGGGTCGACCCGGCTGATCGACAACCTCGATTTCGGCTTGGGCAATCCGGGCTGAGGTTTTATAATATGAGCCCTTTCTTATTGAGGGCACCGTCATGCAAAGAACGATGCTCAAGTCCAAGCTGCACCGGGCGACCGTCACCCATTCCGAGCTGCATTACGAAGGCTCGTGCGCGATCGACGAAGCCCTGCTGGACGCGGCCAATATTCACGAATACGAGCAGATCCAGATCTACAACGTCACCAATGGCGAGCGTTTCACCACCTATGCCATTCGTGCCGCGCGCGATTCCGGGATCATTTCGGTGAACGGTGCCGCCGCGCACAAGGCGAACCCGGGCGACCTCGTCATCATCGCCACCTACGCGGTCTACAACGAACTGGAACTGTCGCGCTACGCGCCGGAGCTGGTCTACGTCGACGCTCACAACCGCATCGTCGACACGCGCCAGGCGATTCCGGTCCAAGCGGCGTAAAGCAGCCTTTCAGCAACAAAAAATGGCCGGGGAATTCCCCGGCCATTTTTTTGCGGCACACCCCGCAGGGTGCGCCGTCACAGCAGCTTACTTCTTGGCGCCGGTGACTTCGATTTCGACGCGGCGGTTAGGCGCGAGACAGGTCTTCAGCGCTTCCTTGGCCAGATTCATGTCGCAATCGACGACCGGCTTAGTGTCACCCATGCCAGACGAGGTGAACGTCTTGGCTTTCACGCCCTTGCTCTTGAGGTAGGCCGAGACCGATTTGGCGCGCGCCACCGAAAGCTTCTGGTTGGCGGAAGCCTTGCCCATCTTGTCGGCGTGGCCGGTCACCTTGATCGAGTCGATGGCGCCGAAGGCCTTGATCTTGGCAACCAGGTCATCCAGCTTGGCACGGCCTTCCGGGGTCAGATCCTTGATCGAGGACTTGCCGGTCCTGAACAGCGCGTCGCCGCCCAGGCTCAGCGTCGAGGCAGCGCCCGCCTTGACGGCAAAGGCGGCAGGGGCGGCCTGCTGGCTGGCGAGGTAGGGGTTCACGGCTGCGCCGCCCACCGGAGCCGGCAGCGTCAGCGCTGCAGACTGGCCTGCGCCGGGCATGCTGGGGATCATGTTGAACGGGAACGGGGCAGCGCCCGGCACTGCGCCAGCTTGACCGCCGGTGAAACTGGGCAGGCCCGTCGGCATGCCGGGGATGATGTTCAGCACGTTACCGTAGGTTTTGGGATCCAGCAGATTGATCGGCAGTTCGAGCGGGGCGCGGGGTTGCAGCGAAATCACCGGCTGGGTGGGGTACATGAAGGTGCCCCAGGTGGAGTTGGCGCCGCCCACCAGTTGCGGATTGACCAGTCCACCCATCATGCTGCCGTAAAGCTGCGGATTCATGGGGGCGAACATCAGCGCCATGCCGCGCGGATCGGTCGGCATCATCATGAATTTCAGGTACAGGTTGGGATCCAGCATTTTCATGCTGGCCTGCATCAGGCGCTGGTCCATCGGCAGCATCATCCAGCCCATGATCTTGCGCGGATTGGCCATGTCGGTCGCCAGCTTGGTGTACCACATCGGGTTGACCATGGCGCCGCCCCAACGCGCATAGATCATGGGGTCCATCATGAATTGCGCATAATTGGTCATCGCGGCCGGCTGCAGCATGGTGGTCATCATGTGCAGCCAGTTGCCGGGCTCGAGCCCGGCTTCGGTCATGGCGGCCACCATGGCAGGATCGGTCATCGCATTCATCCAGTAGGCGAAGACTTCGGGATCCTTGAAGGCCTGCGAGTTCTTGGTGAAATCGGCCATGCGCGCAACCCACTGGTCGGCGCTTCTGGAGGCCGGCGGAACTTCAGCTTCCGCAGCGAGGCCGATCGTGCCCTGCATCGCGGGTTGGGTAGCAGGCGCTGCAGGTGCCTGAGCGAACAGCGGTGCGCTGAACAAGGTTGCGGCGACGGCGACAACGAGTGATTTGATTTGCATGGCGGGCTCCAAAAGGAAGGAAAACGGAATCAGGTTTGCGCACCACTTGGGTGAGCTTAGGCATGGACGAATCAAACGCGCTTAACCATGTCATCGCAAAATATTAGGGGTTGATTATATGACACCCCCCCAGAACGTGATTCAGCACCGCGTTCCGAAGCGGCATTTTCACCACAAAACGTTGCCAATTAGAGACACAATTGTCCGGAGATGCCTGCCTAGCGTGAGGGGTTCAGTTTCCAGATATCGCGGTTGTACTCCTGCATGGTGCGGTCGGTCGAGAAAAACCCGCTCGATGCCGTGTTGAGAATGCTCAGCCGCGTCCAGTTGGCCTGATCCTGCCAGGCAATCGCGACGCGGTGCTGGGCGTCGACATAGCTGCGGAAATCGGCCAGCGTCATCCAGGGGTCGTGCGGGCTCAGCAGCGAACCGAGAATGATGTCGAAAATGCCCGGCTCGAACGTGTTGAAATGCCCCGCGGCCAGCAAATCCATCACTTCGTGCAGTTCGCGGTCCTGCTCGACATAGGCCGCCGGCTGGTAGTGGCCGCGCAGGGCCTCGACCTCCTCGGCCCGCAAGCCGAAGAGGAAGAAGTTTTCCTCGCCCACCGCTTCGAGAATCTCGATGTTGGCGCCGTCGTAGGTGCCGACCGTCGCCGCGCCGTTCATCATGAATTTCATGTTGCCGGTACCCGAGGCTTCCTTGCCGGCGGTGGAAATCTGCTCGGACAGGTCGGTCGCGGGAGCGATGATTTCCATGCTCGAGACGCGGTAGTTGGGCAGGAACGCGACCTTCAGGCGGCCGTTGACGTCGGGGTCGTGGTTGACGACGTCGGCGACGTTGTTGATCAGCTTGATAATGCGCTTCGCCATCACGTAGCCGGGCGCCGCCTTGCCGCCGATCAGCACGCAACGGTCGGCCCAGTGTTCCAGTCGGCCGTGCTTGATGCGGTTGTAGAGATGAATGACATGCAGCACGTTGAGCAGCTGCCGCTTGTACTCGTGAATGCGTTTGACCTGGACGTCGAACAGCGCGGTCGGCTCGAACGTCACGCCGCATTCGGCCTGCACCAGATCCGCCAGGCGGCGCTTGTTGGCGAGTTTGGCCTCGCGCCACGCGGTGTGGAACTTCTTGTGCTTGAGCGCCGCCAGCGGCTTGAGTTTTTCCAGTTGCGACAAATCCGCCACCCAGCCTTCCCCGATCTTCTCCGTGATCAGCGCAGTCATGCCCGGATTGGCGTGGGCCACCCAGCGGCGCGGGGTGACGCCGTTGGTCTTGTTGTTGAACTTGCCGGGCCAGAGGTCGACGAAATCGCGGAACAGGCCCTCCTTCAGCAAGCGCGAATGCAGCGCCGCCACGCCGTTGACCGAGAAGCTGCCGACGATCGCCAGCCAGGCCATGCGTACCTGGCGCGCATGGCCTTCCTCGATGATCGACATGCGGCGCTGGCGATCGATGTCACCCGGCCATTTCATCGACACCTCGCGGAGGAAGCGCGCGTTGATCTCGTAGATGATTTCCAGCAGCCGCGGCAGCAGGCGTTCGAACAGGGCGACCGGCCAGCGTTCCAGCGCTTCCGGCAGCAGGGTATGGTTGGTGTAGGCCATGCATTTCGAGGTGATTTCCCAGGCCGGTTCCCAGGTCAGGCCCTGCTCGTCCATCAAGATACGCATCAACTCGGCGACCGCGATGGTCGGATGGGTGTCGTTCATCTGGAACACGTTGTCGGCGGCGAAGCGGCTGATGTCGGTGTTACCCGCTGAAAACCACTGCCGCAGCGCGTCCTTGAGGCTGGCCGATGCCAGAAAATACTGCTGGCGCAGGCGCAGTTCCTTGCCGTTCTCGCTGCTGTCGTTGGGGTAAAGCACCATCGAGATGTGCTCGGCCTCGTTCTTCGACTGTACCGACTCGGTGTAGCTGCCGGCATTGAATTCGTTGAGGTCGAATACGTCGGTGGCCGTGGACTTCCACAGACGCAGGGTATTCACGGCATGGTTGCGGTAACCGGTAATCGGCATGTCGAACGGAATCGCCAGCACATCCTGGGTGTCGACCCAGCGCACCCGCTCGACGCCATGGTCGTCCCGATAATGCTCGGTGCGGCCGCCGAAGGAAACGCGCTGGGTGAACTCGGAACGTTCGATTTCCCATGGGTTGCCGTCGCGCAGCCAGTGATCGGGTTCCTCGACCTGATAGCCGTTCTCGACGCGCTGGCGGAACATGCCGTATTCGTAATGGATGCCGTAACCCATCACCGGCAGGTTGAGGGTGGCACAGCTGTCCATGAAGCAGGCCGCCAGCCGCCCGAGGCCGCCGTTGCCCAGCCCGGCGTCGTGCTCCTCGTCGGCGATGTCCTCCAGGTTCTGGCTGAAACCTTGCAGGGCCTCGCGAACGGAGCCTTCGAGCCCGAGGTTGAGCACATGGTTGCCGAGTGCGCGCCCGATCAGGAACTCCAGCGACAGGTAATAGGCACGCCGGCTACCCGGTTTGTCGCGGGCCGTGTAGCTGTTCATCCAGTCGCTCATGATGCGGTCGCGCAGGGTCCAGGACAGCGACTGGTAGCAGTACACCTTGGGACAGCCATGCAGCCGCCCCTGGTGATAGAACTGATAGCGTTCCAGATCCTTGACCAGGGCGGCGGCGTCGCTTGGCAATGGCTCGAGGATTTTGCACGTCACCGGGGCGGTTTTCTTCTTGGCTGGCATGGTTTTCACCTGGTTTAGATATTGCGTTACATGCTGTAGAGAGAAAGGTAATGCCCCGCGCTGGCATTCCAGTCGAAGGTCTGTGCCATTCCCGCTTGTTGCACCCGCCGCCATTGCACCGGCTGGCGGTATAGCGCGAGCGCGCGGCGAATGGCGTCGAGAAAGGCCTCGACGCCGGGCGTGTCGAAAACGAAGCCGGTGGCGCTGGCGTCTGCCAGCGTGGTTGCGTCGACATCGACGACGGTGTCGGCGAGTCCACCGGTCTTGAAGACAATGGGCGGGGTGCCGTAGCGCAGGCTGTACATCTGGTTGAGGCCGCACGGCTCGAAGCGTGACGGCATCAGGAACATGTCAGCGCCGGCTTCGATCAGGTGCGCCAGCGGCTCGTCGTAACCAATCTCGACGAACACCCGGTCGGGATGCTGCTTCGCCAGCCGCGTGAATTTCTGCTCGTACATCGCCTGGCCGCTGCCCAGCATGACGACGCGCACATCGGTTTCAGCCAGCAGAACCGGCAGCGCAGCAAGCACCCAGTCGACACCCTTCTGCTCGACCAGTCGTCCGACCAGACCAAGCAGCGGCGCATCCATGGCCACATCGTCCGGCTTGCCGAGGAAGCGCTGGAGAAGCGCCTGCTTGTTGCGCCGTTTGCCTGGATTGATGCGACTCAACGAGTAATGCGCCGCAAGATGCGGGTCGATCGATGGATTCCACAGGGTGGTATCGATGCCATTGAGAATGCCGTGCAGTTTGTTCTGCAGCGATTGCAGCAGGCCGTCGAGGCCGTAGCCGAATTCCGGGGTGCAGATCTCCCGCGCGTAGGTTGGGCTGACCGTCGTCACCGCATCGGCAAAGACGATGCCCGCCTTCAGCATCGAGAACCCCCCATGGAATTCGACGCCTTCGGGCGACCACCAGGGGCTGGGCAACTGCAGGCGGACAAAATCGGTATGCGAAAAATAGCCGCCATACGCCAGATTGTGGATGGTGAACACCGTCTTCGGCGGCGCCGGGAGCTCGTGCAGAAAGGCCGCAACCAGACCAGTCTGCCAGTCATGACAATGCACCACGTCCGGCTTCCAGCCGATGTCCAGGCTGTCCTGGCCGAGAAGCGCGGCGGCGCGCGAAAACACCACGAAGCGTTCGGCGTTGTCCTCCCAATCCTGGCCGCTGGCGTTGACGTAGGGATTCCCCGGGCGGTCGAACAATGGCGGGCAATCGACGATCCACAGCGGAAACGCAAAATCGGGGTGGCGGGTTTCCAGGATGCGCGCGCTGACGATGCCCTCTGCGCCGCGCAGATCCATCCAGCCGATGATGCGCACCTGATCGAGCTGGCGCAGCAGCGCTCGATAGCCCGGCAGCACCAGCCGCACGTCAAGCCCGCGTCCGTGCAGGGCATGCGGCAGGCTGTACAGAACGTCGCCCAGGCCACCCGTCTTGACCAGCGGAAAAGCCTCGCTGGCCACAAACAGCACTTTCATCGTTCCGCGCTTCATTATTCTTTTTCCGTCTTTCTTGTTGGGTGGGCTCAACCGCAGGGTTTGAGGAAGATGGCCCCCAGCGGCGGCAGCGCCACCTCGATGGACTGCTCGAAACCCATCCACGGCACGTTTTGCGGGTGCAGCGGCTGGCCGTTGCCGAGATTGCTTCCGCCGTAATAAATCGAGTCGGTGTTCAGCACTTCGCACCACGCCGAACCCGACGGCACGCCGATACGGTAGCCGTGGCGCGGCACCGGCGTGAAGTTGAACAGCGCCACCAGTTGCGCGGACGCGTCCCCGCCCTGGCGCACGAAGCTCAGCACCGACTGGTCGGCATCGTGGCAGTCGATCCAGCGGAACCCGCGCGGGTCGAAGTCGAACTCGTGCAGCGCTGCGTCCTCGCGGTACAGCCGGTTGAGGTCGCGCAGCAGCGCGCGAATGCTGTCGTGGGCCGGAAATTCGAGCAGGGCCCAGTCGAGCTGGCCGGCTTCCTTCCACTCGTTCCACTGGCCGAACTCGCCCCCCATGAACAGCAATTTTTTTCCGGGATGCGCGTAATGCCAGGCGTAGAACACCCGCAAATTCGCGAAGCGCTGCCAGACGTCGCCCGGCATCTTGTCGAGCAGGCTTTTCTTCAGGTGCACCACTTCGTCGTGCGAAAGCGGCAGCACGAAGTTTTCGGTCCACGCGTACATCTGGCTGAAGGTCAGCTGGTTGTGCTGGTACTTGCGGTAAACCGGCTCCTTCTCGATGTAATCCAGGCTGTCGTTCATCCAGCCCATGTTCCACTTCATCGAGAAGCCGAGCCCGCCCAGTTCGACCGGACGCGACACCGCCGGCCACGCGGTCGACTCCTCGGCGATGGTGAGCACTCCGGGAAAGCGGGCATGGACCTCAGTATTCATTTCGCGCAGAAACTGGATCGCCTCGATGTTCTCGCGCCCGCCATACTGGTTGGGCAGCCATTCGCCGGGCTTCCTCGAGTAGTCGAGGTAGAGCATCGACGCCACCGCGTCGACGCGCAGGCCGTCGATGTGAAACTCGTCCAGCCAGAACAGCGCGTTGGCGACCAGGAAATTGCGCACCTCGTTGCGGCCAAAGTCGAAGATCAGCGTGCCCCAGTCCTGGTGCTCGCCGCGCCGCGGGTCGGCGTGCTCGTACACCGGCTCGCCGGTGAAGCGCGCCAGCGCGAATTCATCCTTGGGAAAGTGCGCCGGCACCCAGTCGAGCAGCACGCCGATGTCGGCCTGGTGGCAGGCATCGACGAAGGCACGGAAATCGTCCGGCGAACCAAAGCGCGCGGTCGGCGCGTAATAGCCCGACACCTGATAGCCCCACGATGCGTCGAGCGGATGCTCGGCCACCGGCATCA
>Ga0316613_10001988_pt1 | contig 13525 bp, 9 predicted proteins | sample OWC_soil_day10_C_2_FD_207647 | JGI IMG/M metagenome (GOLD analysis project Ga0316613, IMG submission 207647) | Wetland soil microbial communities from Old Woman Creek delta, Ohio, United States - OWC_soil_day10_CT_b | ecosystem: Environmental > Terrestrial > Soil > Wetlands | place: USA: Ohio...
CAGTCACGTAACAATCACCATCTCCTAGGTAAAAAGCATTTCCTATCTATTCTAACGTTATAAATACCAAAAAAGTAACGCCATCTTTTAATAATACATTTCCCCAATCCTACTTATCGTATAAAAACAACTATCATTTAAAGAAAGGATACCACCTCTACTACCATATACTCCAATCTCCATTCAAATCCTGCACCCCCTTTTGTCAATTGCGAATGGAGTGAAACAATCTTTTAGCACGCAGGGGATTGCTTCGCTATGCTCGCAATAACAAAGAGGTAAAGAAAACGAATCGAACCACAAAGACGCAAAGGACACAAAGGGTTTTATTTCTATTTTTTTGTGCACTCCTTTGTGGTTCATAAAATCTTTTCTACCTATAAAACTTATACATTCAAATAGATACTATAATAAAAGTGCCTACAGTATTGAACTGAAGGCACTTTTATATAGGATTCAAAAATAAGCTGAATAAATTCATTTAAAATCGATATTCTGAATTTCATATTCTATTATGATTTTTTTTATGTGTTCAACTTTTTCTGCATCAGGTGCATTGAAGATTTCCCATCCCTCACGATCTAACGCACTCATCTTACTGCTCCCAAGTGGGTGATAAGGAAGAAGTTCCACACCAAGAATCCTGGTATTTTCTTGAAGAAATTGGCACATTTGTTCAATATTATTTCGATCATCATTAACCCCACTGATTAAAGGTACACGAATAATAAGATCATGATGATTCTGAGAGATTCTAATAACATTCTCAAGGATTTTCCGATTACTAACGCCAGTCAGCCTTTTATGAACCTGTTCATCCATATGTTTAATGTCTATAAATACAGTATCTAATTCTTTAACAATATCTTCTGCATCTTCCCACTCAAAATACCCGCTGGTTTCAACCGCAGTATCAATTGCAAGCCTTTTACAAGCTAGAATCAGTTCTCTCAAAAACTCACTTTGAGCAAATGGCTCTCCTCCAGAAAAGGTAACTCCCCCTTTCGATTCCCGATAGAAAATACTGTCTCGCTTAAGGATCTTGATGACTTCCTCTACTGTCATTAACGATCCGATCTTCTTTTTTGCGCCATTGGGGCAGACTTCACAGCAATCACCACAACAGCAGCATTTCTCTCTGTCAAAAGAAAGAGGAATGCCCCCATCCTTGGAGATTGCCTGATGATTACAAGCCAAAGAACATTGTGCACAGCCTATACATCGATCACGAAAGTATAAGATTTCAGGATTGGGATTCCAGGATTCAGGGTTAGCACACCATTTGCATCGTAAAGGACATCCTTTTAGAAAAACAGTGCTTCGAATCCCATCACCATCATGAACTGACCATCGCTGAATTTGAAATACATTACCAGCGATCCGATTACTATCCTTCATAGGATCACACTATAGACTTTCATAGGTTGTTCTTTCGATAATTGCATCTTGCGCTTCCCTAGAAAGGTTAACAAATTGTGTACTATAACCTGCCACTCTAACCAGCAAGTCTTTATAATCATTTGGCTGCTCTTGCGCTTTTCGTAATATTTCCGTGGAAATAACGTTAAATTGAACATGAAATGCACCAAGAGAAAAATAGGCGCGAATGATCGAAGCAAGGTTCTTTTTATTCCTCTGCGTCTTTAACAGATCTGGCGAAAACTTAACATTCAGCAGAGTACCTCCTGAATGTACATCATGATTGATTTTAGCAGCAGACCGCATCGCAGCCGTTGGACTGGTAATATCCGTACCAGCATGAGGCGATACCCCTTCCGTCAAAGGAGTCATGGATTTCCTGCCGTCAGGGGTTGCACCAATAATACTTCCCGCAGGAATGTAGTTGGAAATTCCCATAAATGCAGAGTTAAATGGCGATCCAAAATAATCTTCATAGGATTTAATTTCTTTATTATAAAAATCAGTAATTTCTACAGCAATACTGTCAACTTCATCTTCATCATTACCATACTTAGGACAAGCCAGTGCGTCTTTTCTCATTTCTTCATATCCCTTCCAGTTGACAGCTAGTGCTTTGCCCAACTCTTCTAAGGTATATTTCTTTTCTTCAAAAATCAACTTTTTGATAACCATCAGAGAATTAGCAACATCAGCCACTCCGATTCCAGTAATGACAGGACCAACATTATATTTGGCTCCGCCTTTACTCAAATCAACACCTTTATCCATACAACCATCTACGAGCATCGAAAGGTAAGGACGAGGCACCATTTCCCCATGTATCTGCTGAGCGGTTACCGTTCCGATGACAGAATGCTTAATCAAATGAGAGAGCTGTCGCCAAAAAGCCTCTTTAACCTCATCATAACTCTTAAACGCAGTAATTTCTTTTTCCACAAGTCCCATCACGTTGCCGGTGATCCGGCTTTTTCCGCTGTTTAGGGCATATTCAATAGCAGCAGCTAAATTTAGATTGACTGCTGAGGTCCATTCACCAACTTTTCTAAAATGAGGTACTACGCAGCCGCAATTACTCCAGTCCCGTGCATCCTCCGGCGATAATCCTGCAGCCAAGAGCATCTGGGAACCAACCCGATCATTGTGAACTGCCGGGAATCCAGTTCCAACACTAATAAGATCACATACCGCCAACAGAAATTCATCAGGACTGTCCGGATGAATGCGCACACTAAGTCCAGGCTGATGCGTTTTCACATTCTCCGTAGCTTTTAAGCACATATACGAAAGTTCGTTGGTTGCATCTTTACCATCTCTCGTTCTTCCGCCAATGGTTAAATTTTGAAACGAATTATAACCCGCAAAAAATTGAGCCGTATTGCTTGAAATTGCCCAGACCCATTCAGAAAGTTTCAACCAAAGGGATTCGATTAATTCTTGTGCCTGCGCTTCATTGATAATCCCTGCTTTTATGTCATGGGCAAAAAAAGGATACATATATTGATCAAATCTGCCTAAATTGAGAGCTAATGAGTTCTCTGACAGTATGGAACCTAGCTGTGTAAACCAAACCATCTGAATTGCCTCATGAAAGGTCTCAGGGGGATATTGCGGAACTTTTCTACAGATCCGTGCAACTTCCAAAAGTTCATTTTTCCGTTTGGAATCCCTCTCCTCTTCTGCCAATTCCAATGCTTTATCGGAATAGCGGTGAGCAAAAGCAATAATGCCGTCACAAACTAAGACAGCTGCCTTGTAAAAATCAATTTTTTCCAGCGCTTCTTTTGTGATAGGCTCTAACTCTTGTATACGACTTACTGCATGCCTCTTTAGTTCCTCAAAACCTTTTTTGAAAATAATATCTTGATAGTCCGCAGTGATTTCACCAACTGCGCTCCTCCACTTAGAGTCATTATCGATAACACCTGTATCAATTAAAAGCTTAGCTGTTTCGTCGTTAATTCGTAATAGGAATGTTTCTTCCAGTGATTTGCCCCGCCAGTAAGGAAAGACCTCGCTTCGAAGGGTCTCTTTGTCTTCTTCATTAATCTGATATTGATCTTGGCTCCGAGTACTAAAAGAATCCATTTCCTGCTCAACCCATTTCCAGGAATATTCAGGACAGACAATGCCTGATCTTTGGAATTCGCCAATTGATCCTATAATGAGTTCATTATCAAAAATAGTGATTGGAATACTCCTGCATACGGCATTAAATGCTTTTGCTCTTCGAATAATCACCGATTGCCCCTCTGTTTCCCTGTGGGATTGAGTAAAAGCAACCGCCCGATGAATGCTGATCGAAGGTTTAGAATGAATATAGGATTGTTTAAACTTTTCAATTCTGTAACTGGACATCTTACTACCTCCTGTCAAAAAATAGTTAGGATAGAAACTCCGACAAACGCTCACTGGCATCAGCCATATGCTTCTTTAGAATTTTCTTAGCTAATTTAGCATCCTTGTCTTTACAAGCATTAAGTAAATCCCAATGCTGTTTTTGAGATGTAAGCTGATAATTCATCGATACAAGATATAAGCGCATATAGCGCTCAACGTTGTTATGCATGACTTGAATCAGTTTCAGTAAGCGAGGCCGTCTTGCCTGCCGATATAAAATTTCATGAAATCGTTTATTTAACTCGCCCCATCGACTGCTATTCATCTCATTCTCTAGCTGCTTTAAAACTGTCGCTGCTTCTTCCAAGTCGATTGTAGTTAACTGAGGAACCGATAACTCTAATGCACCGATTTCAAGAAATTGACGAATATCAAATATTTCTCTTGCTTCCTCTGCGCTCAATTCACTCACAATGGCCCCTCTGTTAGGATAAAATTTCACTAAATCCTCCGCTTCCAAATTTTTTAGTGCTTCTCGCAGGGCACTCATGCTTACATTGAACTGCAGCGCTAATTCTTCTTGTTTTAATTGCATTCCACCCTGCAGATCACCATTTAAAATCCTTTCACGAAGAGCTTCTGTAATAGCGGTGGGTATACTACGATGTGAGATTGTATTGGTTTTATAATTATTATTTTTCATAGCATTATTATAACATGTATCAAAATTAATTTCGATTTTCGAAAATCTTTTCTTTATTATACGCTTCTCTGCCAATACAGTAAATAATATTATCGATTGTATACAGTATATATTCGATAATATTATTATTCTATTTAGAAAAACGCTACGCGTCCTTTAAAAAACCGATAAAGTGAATGGAACCACAAAGACGCAAAGGACACAAAGGGGTTTTATTTATTTTTTTGTCATTGCGAACAGAGTGAAGCAATCTCTTAACAGGCAGGAGATTGCTTCACTCTGTTCGCAATGACGAATTAATGCTACTTTCATCTTCTAAAACGTATCGATTCTTTACTATAAAAAATGGGGATATTCAGATTCTCATAGAATCTGAATATCCCTCTCTCTGCTCCAGTCTTTTTTATAAAGTTAATCTTATATAGAAAACTTCCTAATTTCTTGTTGCAATTCTGCTGCCATATCAGCTAATGCATGACTGGAAGAAGCGATTTCCTGCATGGATGCTGACTGTTCTTCTGTCGCTGCTGAGATGCTTTGTGTTTCGCCAGAAGTATTTTTCATAATACTTTCAATATCCTGTACGGCAGTAACAATTCTTTGACTGCCAGTCTTCATTTGCCCGATGGAATCCGTTATCTGATATACTTGGCTGGCTACCTGAGCAATAAGCAATTCGATCTGTTTAAAAGCTGCGCCTGCAGTGCTTACCACTTCATTGCCAATCTCAACTTCTCTTGTACCATCCTTCATTGTTACTACAGCTTCTTCTGTATCTGCTTGAATTTCATTAATCATATCCGCAATTTGTTTAGCCGCCTGTTGGGATTGTTCTGCTAATTTTCGTACTTCTTCCGCTACAACAGCAAATCCGCGTCCTTGTTCACCAGCACGTGCCGCCTCAATAGCCGCATTTAAGGCTAATAAGTTGGTTTGCCCTGCAATTCCTGAAATGGTGTCTACAATTTGTCCAATTTCTTTTGATCGTTCACCTAATTTCGCTACTACTCCTGCAGATCCTAAAATTGTCTTTTCAATAATATTCATTTGATTTACAGCATTGAAAACAGCCTTACTTCCCTGGCCTGCAGCCGCTGCGGCCTCTTCTGAAGTCACATTAACGGTTGCAGCATTTGTGACAACACACTGTATATTAGCCGACATATCCTCTACAGCCGCAGAAGTTCCATTGATTGCTTGCAGCTGCTGTTCCGCCCCCTGGGCTACGTCCGTAATCGAGGTGGCCACTTGAGTAGATACATGGGCAGATTGTTCTGCACTGGCTGTAAGTTCTTCTGATGAAGCAGCTACATGTTCTGCCGTTTGAGCGATTGCCTTAATTAGATTACGCAGATTTCCTGCCATAGTAGAAAAATCTGCAGCGAGTTGACCAATCTCATCGTTTGTCTGAATCGTAAGGTTTTGTTCCGAAAGATCTCCCCCAGCTAGACGTTGTGCAGATTGAGATAAGATTGCAACATTCTTGGTGATTCCACTAGACAATCTCCAAGAAGCAGCTGCTGACAATAAGATGCCAAGCAAAGCAGTAAGTCCAAATTGATATCCTAAAGCCGTGACCTGGCCATACACATCTTTTACGTCAACGGTGATACCCATTGTCCAGCCAGTAGCAGGAATCTTAGTATAAATCATTAACTTTGCTGCTCCGTTTTCCTCATAGGTTTGCATACCTTTATCCTGAGTCAGTATTTCTTTTGCAAATTTTTGTAATACGGGATCTTCATTAATGTTCTTTGAAACTTGCGCAGCATCCGGATGAGCTAAAATAATTCCCTGTTGATCAATAATGGTGCCATACCCTTTTCCATTTACCTTAACGTCTTTAATCTTTTCACTCAGCAAATCTAGAGCTATATCAATGCCAACAACACCGCGAAAATTTCCTGCTTCACCTTTTAATGGTACCCCTGCTGACACAATATATTTTTTGGTAAATACATCAACATATGCATCCGTAAAAACTAGTTTGTTTTTCTCTTTTGTTTGCTGATACCACCCACGCTTACGGGGATCATACCCTTCAGGCAAAGTAGCTCCTGAACCATCAATCATTTTACCATCTTCTAGTCCGGCATATAGATCCAGTAAACTAGAATCTGCTTTGTAGTTTTGTACGAAAGAAACCGGGATTTCCCTATCACCTAACACAACTCGAATATTCTCACTTGTTGTCACTGCGGTTTGCGCCTTCGCCAATAACCAGCCGTCTAATTGATTTGAATAAGTATTGGCAACCGAGAACATTTCATTCTTAATATTTTCCTCTACCTGACTTTTCGCATAAAAATACCCCATAGTCGTAACTACTAATAAGACCAGACTCGTAATCGCCACCATCATTAAAAATTTCATTTTTAATTTCATATATACGCCCTCTCCTCTCGCCTAACATTCCAATGAATAAAACACTGAATTAAGTGTCTCAATATAAAAGATTGCCAAGTTACATCATAATCAACAAACGATGCAACCTGGCAATCATAGATGTAACATCCTTAGACCCATGGCTTTGCGTCCCCACCTTTAGGTTGGTTTGCTCATTATGGCATTTTCTTCTATTTTTCGACATTTTTTTTAAATTTCCTTTCGCTTCGCTAAAAAAATAATAGAACCTCCCAATTGAGGAGGTCTGCTATGTACCATATTCTTCGTTCTTTCATACTATAAACAACCTAGTACCTCATCTGCATTAAAAACGCTGCTACTTTAGCAGTCTTTTTCCGTCCTGTTTCGTTGTCGCCGCCTTACAGGTCAAAAAAATCCTCGCTAAATTATCTATAGTTTTAACGCAGATGAGGTACTAGAATGCTTAAAATGTAAGGGAAGTGTTATCTTGGTTTTAAAATCTGATTTTCAAGATACCTTAGAGTTTTTCATTTTCTCAAATCTTCCCATCCTTATGAACCCAGGTAATGCTATGAATGTAGTTGTTTCCAATGAAATCATTCCTACAACTCCCACTGTTCCTCTTACTGCCACATCTGCGGTTCCAACTGTCGCCACAGCACCTGTACTTGTTATCACACCAGAGACGTTAAAGGCATTGCAATCGTATACGATAAACAATTTTCCAGATATAGGACTTCCTCAGGATATTGCCCAAATTGCCAAAGATTTCATTGCAAATCTTCCTCCGCTCATCCCAATTACTCAAACTACAGCTGTTAGCACAGCTGTAACTATATAAGATATCGCATCAAATAAGTCTTGCAACTCCAATTCCGATCCACGTAGCTGCAAATCCAAGCAGAAGATTAAGTCCAATGTTATACAACGCCATTATCATATTAGAGTCCTCCAGTACACGAAAGGTTTCGTAACTAAAAGATGAAAACGTAGTTAAACCGCCAACAAAACCAACGGTAATCAGTAGCCGCCAATAGGGATTTACAATGAAACGTTCTGTCGTCAGTGTCATAAATATGCCAATAATAAAACACCCTACCACATTTACGATGAGTGTTCCATAGGGAAAATCAGCTCCAAACCGCTCGGCAGCCCATACAGAGACTAAATACCGAGCTGTAGACCCAATACTTCCTCCAACGGCTACCGCTATGATTCTCAACATCCTTATCACCACCTCATCCTTTACATATTATACTCTTATCCACGACCTCCAGCAAAAATTTAAAAAGGATCTTTCTCTGCGTTTATTTACAAAAAAATAGACTCCTACCAATATATTGGTAGGAGTCATTACTGCATCAGCAGATTTAATGGCGAACCCCATCGCCCCCAGTTTAATTTTCATTATAGCAGACCTCTTAAATTAGCGTCAATAGGACACTTTTCTTATCCATTCATATTGTTTAAATCGGTTCTTCCTTTGTTACTTTTTCCAAGGGTGGAATTGTAACATCTACCTTTACTCTTCTTTTCATAAAATCATCTAATAACGAATATACAACTGGTACAACCACCAAGGTCAAAATAGTTGAGGTAACCAAACCGCCAATAATCGCATGAGCCATAGGAGCACGTGCTTCAGCTCCTGGTCCAATTCCTAATGCTAGTGGAATCATCCCAAAGATCATCGCTGCAGTTGTCATCAGAATCGGACGCATCCGAACTACAGCCGCTTCTACTAATGCCTGATTTCGTTCGATTCCTTCTCCCATACGTTGTTTGGCAAAGTCAATCAGCAAAATCGCATTTTTGGTTACGAGACCCATCAGCATAATAATCCCAATGAGAGACATCATGCTAAGCATACTGCCAGCAATTAGGAGACCTAATATTGCGCCAATGATCGCCAGCGGTAATGCCAGCATAATAGCAAAAGGCTCAATATAGCTTTCAAATTGAGCGGCAAGTACAAAAAAGATGAAGAGCACCGCAGCAGCCAACGCCATTATAATACCGCTAAAGGCATCCGCCATTTGCTGTGATTGTCCGGTAGTTACAAACTTGTAGCCTTCCGGCAATTTAACCTCTGCTAACTTTTTATCTAGCGCTGTATTGAAATCACCAAGAGAGACTCCACTTAAATTTGCCGAAATAGTGATTTGTCCCTGACGGTCATATCGCTTGATTTGGGTCGGACTTGTGGCATATACCATCTTAGTTACCTGTGACAAAGGAACCATAATCGCCTGCCCATTTTTATCTCGATTCGAGCTTGCTGCATAGATATTGTTTACATCTGCTAAACTCTGACGGTCACTATGTGCTAAAATAAGCCTCACGTCATACGAATCATCTTCATCTCGATACTGTGTTACCACTGTTCCGTTAAACATAGTTTGAAGAGTAGTCGCAATATTGGAAGTAGACACACCAAGATCAGAAGCCTTATCATGGTCTACTACGATTTGCGCATCAGGTTTTCCAGCTTCATAACTAGAAGTAACATCAATTGCACCATGAGTGCTTGCTACAATTTGCTCTACTTGTTCTGCAATGTCTGCTAATGTATCCAAGGATGTTCCCTGGATAACAAGGGAGATTGGCTTACCGCTGGACATACCTGATTTTTTTGAAACACTGACTTGTACTCCCGCAATACCGCTTAATTTTTCACGAAGCGTAGTTACAATTTGATTGTCACTCACCTTACGTTCACTTTTATCCGTTAACTTCGTCAAAATGTTAATGTTGTTTATATCGGCAGTACTGTAAGTTAACGTTACCTCTGGTATGGTGCGGATAATTTGTACCATATTGTCGGCAATTTCGCCAACAACTTGAGGGCTCTTACCAGGATCAACGCTTGCAGACACTGTAATTTCACCAGCGTCGGAATCCGGAACAAAGGTCGAACCAAGGAAGGGTATCAGCATTAAACTGCCCACAAATAATGCACCGGCAAGTACCATAATTTTCTTGCGATGTCCTAACGCATATCTTAAGAATTCGCCATAGCGCCCTGTCCAATATTCAAATTTTTCATTCCATTTACTCCATATTTCCCCTAATTTACTGGTAGATTTCTTATGTTCACCGGATAAATATTTGGCCGACAACATAGGAGTCAATGTAAATGCAACAAATAGGGAAACCAAAACACTGACCGCCACCGTTATACCAAATTGTTTAAAAAATTGTCCTATGATACCAGTCATCATACCGACTGGTAAGAATACAGCAACTAAAGTAAGAGTTGTTGCGGTAACAGCCAAACCAATCTCCGCAGTTCCTTCAGAAGCGGCTTTAAATTTGTCCTTACCCATCTCAAGATGACGGACTATATTCTCGATGACAACGATCGCATCATCAATTAACAAGCCGACTGCTAGGGACAAGGCCAATAAGGACATCGTATTTAACGTAAAGTCTAACATTTTCATTGCTAGAAAAGAGGTAATAATAGAAGTCGGAATTGCAATCGCCGCAATCATCGTGCTGCGCCAATTACCTAAGAACAAAAATACTATGGCAACAGCCAATAAACCGCCGATAACTAAATTAAACAATACGTCGTGAATGGATTCATTAATATTTTTGGAATTATCCCGTACCAATACCAATTCAACGCCGGCTGGTAAATCTTTTTTGATATTCTCTAGTTCTTTCTTGGCGTTTTCCACAACTTGTACGGTATTACTACCTGACTGCTTCATAATATCCAAGCCAATAGAGGTTTTATCATTGAGTTTTGTTACAGCAGTTACATCTTTTGTTGAATCTTCTACCGCAGCAATATTTTTGACATACAGTTGTACTCCGTTTCTTTGAGCAATAGGGAGATCTAACAACTGATTGGGAGAAGTAAGATTACCTACTGATCGTAAACTAGTTTCCCGTTTGCCATCCGTTACCTTACCTCCAGGGGTATCCATATTTTCACTGCGTATACTGTTCATTACTTCTGAAACACTCAGATTATAGGCAGCAACTTTATTACTATCCATATTAATTTTGATTTCACGATCCACCCCACCCTGCACATTTACCGCTGCAACCCCACTGATTGCTTCTAATCGTTTTACAACGATATCATCAGCAACAATGGTTAATTCCCTTGGGCTGAGACTACCTGTGACTGCAATGGAAGCAACAGCTGTATCCGATGGATCGAACCTTGTAACAATAGGATCATCTGCCTCATCTGGCAATACACCTTGCATTCTGCCAACTTTATCACGAACATCCTGAGCAGCAGTTGCTGCTGAAGTCTCGATGGTAAACTGGATAACGGTTGTAGAAACCCCTTCTTTTACCGTAGACGTTACATGTTCTATCCCAGGCACAACGCTTACAGTTTCTTCCACCTTTTGGGTGATTTTTGATTCAACCTGTTCTGGCGATGCACCTGGATAAGTTACTGTAACAGCTACAACCGGAATTTCAACGTTTGGATATTCATCTACATTCAGAGAAATATAGCTAAATAATCCTAAAACGACAAGTGCCAGAATCGTTACTGTTGCGAAGACTGGACGTTTTAAGCTTATATCTGTCAGTATCATAGCTAACTCCTCTACTCTACAATTTGAACTACGTCACCGTCTTTAAGTTGGCTCACATTACTTACGGCTAACTTATCACCTGGCTGTAGTCCGGATTTAATCTCAATACTATCTCCTGAAGTTGCGCCAACTTCAACTTGATGGCGGGTGACTTTATCATTTTCAACGATAAAGACATAATAAATACCTTGTTTTTGAATGATAGCCGCTTGTGGTATTGTCAAAATTTGCGCAGCATCACCAGTAGCGAGCTGTATTTTGCTGAACATACCGCTTTTTAAAGCGCCATCTTCATTATCAATCTTTACCTTTGTACGGAACATTCGATTGGTAGAACCAGCCTCAGGGTTAATCATTTCAACAGTACCGGAAAATACTTTGCCGGCATAAGTATCAACAGTGACTTCTGCTGGCTGCCCCTGTTTTATCAAACCTAAATCTTTTTGTTCAACATTGACAACTGCATATACTTGACTAATATCTTGAACACTCATCAGCGCAGCACCAGGTGAAACAACCTGACCGACAGTGACAGTTACATTAGCAACCACACCATTCACTGGTGCTGTAATGACACCATAGCCATGCTGCTGCTCAGCATTACTTTTGCTACTCACTGCACTAGACAAGTCTGCTTGCGCAATTCTTTTCTTCCCCTCAGCATTATCTAATGTTTGTTGGGATGTAGCCCCTTGATCAAACAAAGCCTGATAACGATTATAATCTTTCACTGCCATTTCATAGTTAACTTGCGCTTTACTTACAGCATCCTGTGCCGTCCGCACGGAATTTGCTAATTCAGTACTTTCTAATCTGGCTAAGGGATCGCCAGCTTGCACCTGCTGTCCTTCTTGTACCATGACTTCTTCAATACGTCCCGCTAGCTTAGCACTAATCGTCGCTGCTGTTTTTCCCTCAATTGATCCATTCAGCATTAATTTGGGGATAGTGTCTATATATTGTGCTGCTGCAATTTTTACATTTACTCCTGTAGTATTGGTTTGCAATTGAGTCTTCTCGCTGGAAAATGCACCACTGCGGAATACTGCAACTAATCCAATAAATATCACAATTGGTATAATCCAATACTTAAATCTGAAACCCTTCATCAAACATATCCTCCCTAAGTCCATATCATATTTAAAGTCTAAGTAACTACTCTAGCGCCCATACATACCGACTGGTCGGTATGTATGGGACGAAGGAATTCATTCATTCCTTTTCCCCCCAATAAGCTGCCAAAGACTGTCTATCACCTGCTGGTGCATATCTGGGTTAATTATATTCTTACCTAAAACATTCAGCCCGCTGGAAACAGAAAGTACAATGGTCGCTACGACCTTAGCATCTAAGTCTCCCCTGGTTTCGCCTGTTTCTTGAGCCGCCTGTAATTTTTCTTTTATTATATTACGTAATCTCAGCTGCCCCTGATCAATTTGTTCTTGGATCTCAGGAAAATTGTGCATGATCTCTAATGCAAGACTCGCATTATTTGCACGATAATCCCCTGGCTTAATATTGAGCAATCCTTCCATATAAGCTTCTTGTTCTCCGCTTAGCAAAAGGTTCAAGGTCCCTCGGAATGTTTTTTCTTTGCTTAAAAATTCGGTATATCTTTTTCCGAAATAGTCAAATAGATAACCAATACTTGCGCGAAATAATTCTTCTTTGCTTCCAAAGTAATGATATATTCCACCTTTGGTAATGCCAATTTCATTTGCTACATCCATGAGAGACACATTCCTGTATCCACGTAATAAAAATAATCGTAAAGCAGCTACTATTATATTGTCTTTCGTCAAGATTTCTCCCCCTCGAAACGTACCTACCAGTCGGTATGTTTTTATTATCTATCAAATCATGCCTAGCTGTCAATATAATTTTTAATAATTCCTGTACTTCTCTAACAGTGTATAGTAAGGGATACTAAAAAATTTGGTAAGATCCATTCCGTAAAAATAGACAATTCGCCTGTTCAGACAAAATTGACAATATTTGAGAAACGAGTTATAATGAATGACAGTCAGTCATATATCGTAAGGAGAGTCGTGAAAGAATTGGATGATAAGAAAAGTCGTTTACTATCTGCTGCTAAGGAAGTGCTTGCTGAAAAAGGTTTAGAAAAAGCTAC
>Ga0316613_10001990_pt1 | contig 13516 bp, 11 predicted proteins | sample OWC_soil_day10_C_2_FD_207647 | JGI IMG/M metagenome (GOLD analysis project Ga0316613, IMG submission 207647) | Wetland soil microbial communities from Old Woman Creek delta, Ohio, United States - OWC_soil_day10_CT_b | ecosystem: Environmental > Terrestrial > Soil > Wetlands | place: USA: Ohio...
CACGCCGTGATTTTCTCACTGCTTTTAAACGGAAAAGTGAGAATTTCATCACACAGGTATTGCCCGATATGATACTCACTACCGCTGACAATCCCCGGGAAAATATTAACGGACTACAAAATCCCATGGACGAAGCCAAACATTTACCCGAGAAGTGGTGCTCATTGGTTAAATCGCTAAAACAACTACAAAGCACAGCAATTCCTATGAAATTTCAAAGTAGCCTATGGGGAGATATTAGCATTGCCGACAACTGCAATGGCTGTGGGGCCTGCGCCGAGGCATGTCCGACGTCAGCCATCGTTATTCTTGAGCAGGATGGACTTAGGAGCATTTCCTTAAATATGTCATGTTGTACACAGTGTGGTTTATGTAAAGATGTTTGTTGCTGTGAAAGTATTGAAATTATATCAACCGTCGCTCTTGAAGCAATATTTGCCCAGAATCCACGAGTGCTTATCGAAAAAAAACAAGAAGAAATCGATAATTTGTTGGAACCGCTAGAAGAGAGGATGGCACGTTTATTGAGGTGTGTGGTTAAAAAATGAGACAGAAAGCAGAGCGGCATACTCGGTAAGACGAGCGAAGGGTGGAGTGGCTACTTTTTGTTCAGTGAATTGAAAAATTAGGAGATTAAATTGCTCCCAAAAGTAAGTTTAAGTACTGAAAGATATCTCTGTTTAGGTATGTCTTATAATGAAACGAATTTTTAACGATATTCTCAAAATAAAACAATATGAGCAAGAATAATTTTATATTATTCTTGCTCATATTGTTTTATTTGTGATGTGAAGTACGAGTCATAAGGACTTACAAAAAAAATATATGTTTTTTGCCAAAATTGGTATGAGATTTGCATTTATATTTAAATGACAAAATATGGCTAGGAGAGATTGGATTGAAAAAATTTTTAATACTTTATTTCACAATATTATTAACAGTAATATTTACCGGTTGTGCGAGCGAGCCCGTTACTTTGCAAAAAAATCAAAAAGAAGTGAAAGAAATTCGTGTGGGTACAGTACCGTTACCGTTTTACTCTCATATGTGGGTTGCCTATAAAAAAGGCTTTATTGATGAAGAATTACAAAAAGTCAATTATAAGTTAAATTGGCAAACAATTAGTTTAGGACCAGTAGTAAGTGAATCATTTGCTGCAGATAAAATCGATATGGGTGTAATGGGGGATTTTCCAGCCTTTGTTGGGCGTTCGGCGGGAATTGATTATCGTATGGTCGCGATTGCGTCTACTATTTCAAAATCGCAGGCGCTTCTTACCAAGAAAGACTCTGGGATTAACATGGTTAGTAATTTAAAAGGAAAAAAAGTAGCGACTACCAAAAATACATCAGGGCATGAACTTTTGATTTCATTAATAGAAAGAAATGGCATGTCAATCAATGATGTAGAATTTGTGAATATGTCGATGGGTGATTTGGGAACGGCATTGATCAATGGCGATGTTGATGCTGGTGTAATGTGGGAACCAGCTGTTACACGATTAGAAGAAAGTGGAGAGGTAAAGGTAGTAGTCGACGGTACAGTTTGTCCAAATTATGCAGTATTGTTAGCTAAAGAAAGTATGATAAACGATCACCCAGAAGCAGTCAAGGCTGTATTAAAGGCATATCAGCGGGGTAATGAATATATGCAAAAAAATCCGGAAGAGTGCTTGAAGTTACTAGCAGTGGAAATGAAAATTCCCGAGGAACAATTGCGTAAAATGATGGATAAATATATTTATTATCCACCAATAGATGATAAATTTATCATGGATATGCGAAGTACGGAACAGTTTTTATTGAAAAATAGCATTATCAAAAATCCTGTTGACATCAATCTATTTATCTTTAAATAATGACAAAAAGTAAGGGGTAAAATTAATCTTTACGAAAGCGGAGGGACATCAATATGAGTTATTTAGATACTACACACGAATTATATAAGGAGGCAGCAATGGAGACACAAAAAAATCTTTGCTGTGGACCTAGAACCAATCAACACTTACCTGATTTAGTAATTCCTGATATTATGCATGAAATGAACTACGGTTGTGGGACAACTGTGCATTTTGGTGATATTAACAGTGATGAAACCGTTCTTTATGTAGGTGTTGGTGGTGGATTAGAAGCGTTACAGTTTGCTTATTTTACCCGTCGACTAGGTTCCGTTATTGCGGTAGATAGAGTACCAGAAATGATGGTAAAAGCCCAGGCAAACTTAAAGTTAGCAAAAGAATTAAATTCTTGGTTTCAGTCAGAATTCATTCAAATTCTTCAAGGGGATGCCCTTAAATTGCCAGTACCGACAGATAGTGTAGATATAGCGGCTCAAAATTGTTTGTTTAATATTTTTAAAGAAGAAGATTTACTGAAAGCTTTGCGCGAGATGAATCGTGTGCTTAAACCAGGTGGTAGATTATATATTTCTGATCCGATTACCACCCAACCAATTCCAGAAAGCTTGCAAAATGATGAACGATTAAGGGCGATGTGTTTATCTGGAGCTTTATCTTATCAAGGGTATTTAGCTAAAATTGCTGAAGCTGGTTTTGGTGAAATTGAAATACGTGCTCGTCGGCCTTATCGTGTACTAGATAAAGCTACGTATGGAATTAAGCAGAATATTTTACTAGAAACCCTTGAACTTGTGGCGTATAAAAAAGCTGTACCAAGCAATGGCGCCGATGTTTATGCGGGTGAAACGGCTACTTATTGTGGCGCAAATGATGTGTATGATATTGGCGATGGAGTTATCATTCAGAAAGGTGTGCCAACATCAATTACACAAAAAATGGCGGTTCATTTAAGGGATTTAAATCAAGGCGATGTTTTTGTAACGAATCCAACGTATCATTTTGTTGGTTCAAAAAATAATACAAGTTGTTGCTGTTGTTGTGGCTAGAAATAATTTTGATTGTGTGATTATTGGAGAGTAAAGCATGGAAATAGTAGTAAGGCTAGCTAAAAAATATAAAAACAAATTTTTTTTTACTAGACAGATAAAATGGAATAGTGTTATCTTACCTTTTGCTTTGTTAGTTATTTGGCAGGTTATTATATTTTTGGGGCTAGTAAAGCCAATCCTATTACCTTCACCACAACAGGTTATGAAAGTTGCGATGGAGATGATTGTGAGCGGAGAGCTCATTCGGCACTTAAGTGTTAGTTTAATCCGCGTACTGGAAGGCTTTTCTTTAGCCGCTATTCTTGCTGTTAGTTTAGGCGTTGTTTTGGGGATGTCAGCGGTTGTATTTCAACTAGCCAATGGCACAATACAGCTACTTAGACCAATTCCGCCGATTGCTTGGTTACCATTAGCTATTCTTTGGTTTGGTATTGAAGAAGGATCGAAAGTTTTTATTATTATAGTAGGTGCCTTCTTCCCGATTTTTACCAATGTTTTAGATGGGATTAGGCAAACAGAAAGCAAATATGTAGAATTGGTAAAAGTTTTAGAAATATCTAGATGGCGAATTATTACAAAGGTTGTGATACCAGGCGCATTGCCATTTATTTTTGCTGGCTTACGCACTGGATTAGGATATGCTTGGATGTGTGTTGTGGCTGCGGAATTATCGGCAGGGATGACGGGAATTGGCTATATGTTAACAGATGCACGCGCGATGATCCAAACAGATCGAGTTTTGGTGGGGATGTTAGCGATAGGGGCTATTGGTAAACTTATGGATATGATGTTGCAGCTTATTGAGAAAAAAGTTATTAAGGGCAAGGAGTTTTATACAGGAAAATGAACGATGAAAATTATGTAAGCATCCAACAATTATCGAAGAGTTATCAAATAAAAAATCGTCTGGTAGTTGCTTTGAAAAATATTTGTTTATGTGTTGCTAAGCATGAATTTGTTAGTATTATTGGTACGAGTGGTTGTGGTAAAAGTACTTTATTGCGTATTGTTTGTGGACTTGATACTGACTATAGTGGCAAAGTAATAGTCAATGGTAATATAGTCGTTGGTGCTGGACTTAATTGTGGGATGGTTTTTCAAGAGCATCGGCTATTACCGTGGCTAACGGTAGCGGAAAATATTACCTTTGCGTTACATGATAAAACAAAAACTGAAAAAGTAAGATTGGTAGAACAGTATCTTGATTTGGTAGGCTTGCAAGGGGTAGAAGGATTTTATCCCAAACAGTTATCAGGAGGAATGGCACAGCGCGTTGCTATTGCTCGTTCCTTGGTCAATAAACCGAATCTTTTACTGTTAGATGAACCCTTAGGTGCATTAGATGCACTGACAAGATTAAAGATGCAACAAATATTATTGCGTATTTGGGAAAAAGAAAAAACGACCATGCTTATGGTTACGCATGATATTGACGAAGCGATTTATCTAGGAAATCGCGTTGTTTTGTTATCGGAAAGTCCAGGCACGATTAAAAAAGAATTTTTAATCCCAAAGGGAATTGATCGTAGCGATACTGCATTTGTTAAAATGCGTGATGAAATATACCATGAATTTTAGAAAAATTGCAAGGATATTTACATTTACTAAAACGATAAGCGGTTAATAAGTAGAAGTGGAGTGTGATTTCTTTGAAAATGAATTTACAAACTAAGATATTAAGCTCTTTTTTAATTACGGCAATTATTACGATGATTGGTTTTGGTATTATCGTTTACAAAATGGCAGAAATTGAAGATTTATCACAAAACATAGGAAATCGCTATTTTGTTAATTACGAAAAATATGCAAAAATTTCCGTTAACATGGAAAAACAAATAAGTTTAGCGAGACTATTTGTTATTAATTCTAGTGAAGATGCGGCAAAAGAATTTTCCGCGCTTAGCAAAGAGAATGATCAACTTACGGATGAACTAATCAGCACGGCTCAGACAGATAAAGGCAAAGCATTATCTACAGAAATAAAATCCTTAAACCTTAAATATAGTGGATTTGTTGAAACTACATTTTTTCCGAAAATTCGTGACGGTAAGGTAGTGGAGGCTCGTAAAGATATGCTGAAGGAAGCGTCTGCCACAGAAGCGCAATTGTCAAAACGGTTACGTGAAGCTTGTAGTGAAAATACGCAGTATATTTCTTCCCAACTTGGCACAACAATGGATAATAGCAAGCAGGTAACGCGATTATCTATAATATTAGCGATTGTTATCTTTGTTTTGAGTATCGTTATTGGTATATGGATTGCGAGAAATATCGCTAAAGATGTTAATCTGTTGGCCGAGCTTATGAAAAAACTAGCAGAAGGGGATTTGGGCAGTAAGAGCGAGGTAAAACGCGATGATGAATTGGGTGTGCTTGCTGAAGCGGTCAATCATATGATTGAGAATGTCAGAGTATTATTAAAAAAAATTCAAGGCAATGCCGAACAGGTAGCTGCATCCTCAGAGCAACTGAATGCGAGTGCTGATCAATCGGCACAGGTAACCAATCAGGTTGCAGAGTCTATAAGTAATGTAGCCAATGTATCGGATCAGCAATTGCAGGAAGTCAATTCAACTACACAAATTATCGAACAGATGTCGAGTAACATTCAACAGGTAGCAGGTGATGCAGAGGCTTCTGCTAAACAAGCTGGTATTGCCACCGACACAGCAAAAGAAGGCGCTAGTTTTATTGATAAAGCGGTAAAACAAATGAATGTAATTGAAGATACAGTCAATCATTCAGCTGGTGTTGTTAGCAAACTAGGTGAACGATCAAAAGAAATTGGACAAATTGTTGATACAATTTCTGGAATAGCTGGGCAGACGAATCTGTTAGCGTTGAATGCGGCGATTGAAGCTGCGAGAGCTGGTGAACAAGGGCGTGGTTTTGCTGTTGTCGCTGAAGAAGTAAGAAAACTGGCCGAACAATCACAAGAAGCAGCGAAACAAATCGCAAACTTAATTCATGAGATTCAAAATGAAACCGAGAAAGCTGTAAATGCAATGGAATCAGGTACTAAGGAAGTAGAAATTGGTGCTGAAGTAGTAGGTGATGCGGGCAAAGCATTTACGAGTATTGTTGATTTAGTCGGACAGGTATATGGTGCAATACATCATATATCAACGACATTTGCCGATATGGTTAGTAGTACCAATCAAATCGTAGTTTCAGTAGAAGGAATCGAAGCAATAAGTAAAAATGTTGCTTCGGAATCGCAGTCGGTATCGGCGGCGACGGAGGAACAATCGGCAGCTATGCAGGAAATAGCCGCTTCTAGTCAAAATCTAGCGCAAATCGCACAAGAATTGAGAATAGAGGTTGCCAAATTCCATATGTAAGCGATCAAAAAATATTGAAGAATTTTTCGGCGAAAGAGCTGTTGAATTGCATAAGTAAGGGGCTGTCGCACTAAGCGAAAATCATACTATATATTGTGATTTATTTTAAAAACATTCACAACATAAAGTAGAAATTTTTCTTAGTGCGGCAGCCCCATTTCTTTTCTATTAGAAAAATTTTTACCTTGGTCTCAAAATAAAACGGATTTATTGGTGTATTCCCAATATAAGAACCCATAATTTGAATTTTATTCATTCTTATATTGCAAAAATGGAACAAATCGCGATAAATCAAGAGTATAAAAAAATAATAATGCTTGGCATGAAAATTGCAATTAATTAGGTTGAGATAAAGAGATGAATAGATGAATAGAGTCATGCCGAAGAGCGAGCATGAGATAAATAAGTGCTTTTAACGTGTTTAGAAAAAATTTAGTTTAATCTTATACAGCGAGGAGTTTATCAAATTGAAAAATATCATTATTGTTTTTACCAAAGTACCTAAAGTAGGAGATACCAAAACACGTCTTACTGAAAAAAGAGGTGGAATTTTAGAACCGGAAGAAGCAATGCATCTTTATGAGGGATTACTGCTTGATGTAATCAATGCAAGCGTTGCTGCAAATTGTGGTGAAGTAAAGATTTGTTATAACCAAAGTGGTGATCGTGAATATTTAGAAAAACTGCTTTCTGGTGTAACGCATAGAGATAAAATTAAAGATATCTATCCTGATCAAGGCGGTAGCTTTGATGAATGTATGCAATATGCTACAGATTATGTGCTCAAAAATGGCAGCAAAGAGCGTTTAGCGGATAGTGTGATCGTCGTTGGTGGCGATTTGCCTAGTTTGCAACCGGGTATTTTACAAGATGTGATGAAAAAAATAGAGAGATTAGCCGCTACCGATCGTGGTCACGCAGTCGCTTTAGATTGTGATGCCAAGAGAGAGGAAAATATTGGTGCAGCCTTAGTTGAAGGGGCTTGCCAAGAGGGAGGTTTCTCGATTATCGGCTATACTTGTACAACACCATTTACTTTTGCTGGTGTATTTTACAATATGACGGGAGTAACCACACTGGATATGACGGTGAATAAAGCAGCTGAAAAGAAAATCCCGATGGCAGCGTGCGAAATGACACCAGATATTGATATTCCAATTGATTTAGCAAGTATGATTCCAGTTCTTCGCGTATTGGAACTAGCGGCAATTGATGATGAAACAATTATAGCACCAGTAAATACGATTCGGATATTAAATGAACTTGGTTTAGAAAGTTCATCAACGCCACCACAACGCTAATTAAATGGGAGTGAAGGGCAGTGCTTAGAAAAAATTTCACGCAGGAAATTGCACAGCAATGTGTAGAGTGTGGTCAATGTGCGGATGTTTGTACGTTGCTAAAAGAAATTGGCGAATCACCATTAAAAATAGTAGAACGTGGGGCAAAAGCAATCGAAGCGTTTAGTTGTGCGCTATGTGGGGCGTGTGAAAGTGCCTGTCCATTACAGCTTAGTCCGAAAAAGATGTTTGAGCAAAAACGGGCTGAGGCTGTGAGTCAAAAAGAGTTTGCGGTAGATGAGTTGAAATATCTTTATCCTGATCGAAAAAATTGTGTGACAAACGTATATCGTCGTTATAACAAGATTGATTATAGTGACATAAACGTGAAAAGCGTTGCCAAAGTTTGCTTTTTCCCGGGCTGTTCCATGATAACGTATTCACCAGAGCTTACGAGGGGTGTTTATCAAGAGCTTGTAAAATCTGCGCAGTGTGAAGGTGTTTGGCTTGAATGTTGTGCAGTGCCGCTTGAAATGTTAGGACTAATTGATCGGGCAAAAGCAATGCATAAAACAATGCGTACCTTTGTGGTCGAGCATCAGATTGAAACAATCATTGTCGCTTGTGCGAACTGTTATTATGCGCTGCGAGAAATATTTAGTGATCTTGGGGTCAAAGTAAAAACAGTGTATGAAGTCTTAGACTTTACCCCAAGTGCACAGCTAAATAAAAAAATATATACGATTCATGACACTTGCCCTGATCGAGCAGAGGGGATTTTTGCAACACAAATACGCGAAGCTTTTAGAAAAAAAGGCTTAGCAATGGTTGAAATGGAGCATACAAAAAAGACCGCGATTTGCTGTGGCAGTGGCGGGCAAATATCACATACGCGTCCAGATTTAGCAAAAGCATTGATTGATCAACGGATGATGGAAGCGCGCAAAACAAAGGCAGATGAATTGGTTGGTTGTTGCTTGAGTTGTGTATTAAAACTAGAAACAAATGATAGTGGCTTCCCTGTAACGCATGCATTAAATTTGCTATTGGATATTAAAGAAGATTTTAAAGGAGCGAAGGCTCGATCAAAAGCAATGTTAGAAGGCCCAGACGGAGAAGAAATCTGGGATGAGATCATGACCGATTGATCGGTAGATAGGGGAGCGTACAATGAATCATATTGAACTTACGAAAGCATTCACTGAAATATTAACACTCAGATGGTCGCCGGTGGCTGTGAAATTATTAAAAAAAGGAGAAGCAATTCCGCCAGGAGTTGTCGAACCGTCGGTTCCACTTAGACATTGTCAAGCAATTACGGTTGCTAGACGTGGCAATAGTTTATATATGCCGCCGAGCAAACATGCTTGTCCAGATGGTTCGGCGATTATGGGGCTAGTACCGATGTCGCCTAAATTGCGATCAGGGGAGTTGTACTTGTTATTTAAAAAATTACCCAATATCGAATGTGCAAGAAAAATGATTGCCAGTCGCGAGGAATTTGAGCCAGGTCTGTATGTTTCATCGGTAGTTGCACCACTAGAAAAAGCCGAGTTTGAACCTGATGTTGTTATCTTTACCATTTATCCAGAACAAATGATGTGGCTATGCTGTGCATCAAGTTATGCAACAGGTGATCGTCATGTATTTCATACTTCAGGGTACAATTCAACGTGTTCTGATCTTACGGTACAGGTCATGAAAAGTCAGAAAATGAATATATCTTTTGGCTGTTATGGGGCAAGGGCAATCAGTGATATCAACGATTTTGAAGCGTATCTATCCGTACCATATAATCAGTTAGAGATGTTAGTAGAAGCATTGAAAAAATTGTCAGTAAAGAGTATCCCCGAAGCACGACATAAAATTTATATGCCGCCAGTCATTGATAACGTAGCTGCGCCAGGAGAAGGCGGTACAGATTGTAAAGCTGAGATTATTATGGATGAAGAACGTTGTAACGGCTGCGGTTTATGTGAGGCATTTTGTCCAGAAGCTGTATTTAGTAAGAATACAGAGAATCAAGGCACAAGATACAAAATAGATGCAGATAAATGTTGTGCATGTTATACCTGTGTTGGTCAATGCCCACAGAAAGCAATTCAATTAAAATATAAACCAAAATAATAAAAAATAAATTGCGATACATTAAAAATATTGCAATCAAGGTGAGGGATATAGAGGATGACGGAAATCAAAAAAACAGCATGCCATTTTTGTCATATGAATTGCGGCATGTTAGCAACGGTTGAAGATGGTAAGGTTACTAAAGTTGTCGGGGATCCGGAGCATCCATTTAATATGGGCGCACAATGTCCACGGGGAAATATGGCGCTAGAGCATCTTAACCATCCCAATAGAATTAATTATCCGCTAAAGCGTGTTGGCGAAAGAGGCTCTGGTGAATTTAAAAGAGTTACTTGGGAAGAGGCTTTAGACGATATTGCTTCACGTCTTAGTGAATTAAAAGATAATTTTGGAGCAGAAACACTTAGTACGGTTGGAGGAACAAATCGTACGGATGATTTTGCCAGAAGAAGATTTTTTAATTTATTTGGTAGTCCAAATGTAGCACATACTGCACCAGATTGTTGGATACCAAATTTTTTAACGGAAGCGGCATCCTATGGGTGGGCAGCATTTGATCCTGAAATTACAAATTCACGTTGCGTAGTTGTTTGGGGACACAATCCAGCAGCTTCTTATTTGCCAGAAATGCGTGGTGTTTTGCAGGCAAAGGCAAATGGGGCAACGATTATCGTGATTGATCCAAATTTTAGTGAAACTGCGGCAAAAGGAGATATATGGCTTCCGCTTAAACCTGGCTCAGATAATGCTTTAGCATTAGCATGGTTGAATGTAATCATCAATGAAGGATTATGTGATTATGAATTCATCGAAAACTGGACGGTTGGCTTTGAAGATCTTTGCCAAAGAATTGACGAATATACGCCAGAATGGGCAGCCGAAAAAACTGGTTTATCGCCAGAATTAATCATAGAAACAGCAAAAATATATGCGACGGCAAAACCAGCTTGTATTCAATGGGGTGTTGCAACTGATCAATTAGGTAAAGGCAGCAGCGCGTCAGCGCAAGCAAGGGTAGCATTACGGCTAATTTGCGGTAATCTTGATGTTCCTGGTGGTGATGTTATGCCAGGCCCGCATCCAGAGTTTATCACGGATTGGGAAATGGAATTAAATGAAAAACTTCCAGAAGAACAACGTGCCAAACAAATTGGTTCCGATCGTTTTAAACTAAACGCATGGCCTGGTTATCAAAAACTAACCGATAGTATGCTTAAAGTTTGGGGCAAGAGCATCCCCGCAGAATGGTTCTGCGAGGCAAATCCACCGCTTTTATTTAGAGCAATGATCAGTGGTGACCCATACCCAGTCAAAGCTTGTATTATTTTAGCGAATAATCCGTTAATTTCTTATGGAAATTCTAAACTCGTTTATCAAGCGTTAAAAAGTTTAGATTTAATTGTTGCAATGGAATACTGGATGACGCCCTCAGCGGCATTGGCAGATTATATTTTACCAGCAGCATCATGGCTAGAGCGACCAGTAATGACAACGACTTACGGTGTATCTGACTGGTTGATTGCTTCAGAAAAAGCGATTGAACCAATGTTTGAACGCAAAACTGATATAGAATTTTGGATGGAACTTGGTAGAAGATTAGGGCAAGCAGAATATTGGCCTTGGCAAACAGATGAAGAAATTTTTAAATATCGCTTAGATCCAATCGGCTTGGATGTCGACAGCTACGAAGAGTTTGTCGAACTTTATCGGATGCATTTTGCTGAACGTGATTACCGTAAATATGAAACAAGGGGGTTTGCTACGCCATCAGGTAAAGCCGAATTAAAGATATCCTTATTTGAAGAACTCGGACTAGATCCACTGCCACACTATGTAGAGCCTCCATTTAGTCAAGCTGCCAATCCTGAACTTGCCAAAGAATATCCATTAAGTCTAATTGGTGGTGGTGGGTTCATGCCGTTCTTTCATACAGAACACCGTGAAATTACGAAACTTAGGATGCTCAGACCATATCCTCGAGTGGCAATTAATCCACATTTAGCAGAAAAAATGAATATTAAGGATAATGAATGGATCTGGATTGAAACGCCAACAGGCAAAGTTAAACAAAGAGCATTGATTACTCCGGCTGTAGCGCCAGAGGTTGTTCAAGCCGAACGTGGTTGGTGGTTCCCTGAAAAAGATATTAAAGATCCTTGTCTTATGGGGGTTTTCGAGTCCAATATTAGCGTATGTTTAAGTGATGATCCTGATACTTGTGATGAAGCCTGCGGTAGTTGGTGCACTAGAGGTGTATTGTGTCGGATTAAGAAAGTAGAAGGTGATTTGTGATGCACTGGGGAATGCTCATCGATTTAAGAAAATGTGTGGGTTGTTATGCTTGCACGGTTGCTTGTCAAAATGAAAATAATCTACCAATTGACCTTAAATACAATAAACTTAAGAAAGTCGGACCAGTGGGCGAATACCCAAATTTAACTTCTTACAATATCACGACAGCCTGTATGCATTGCGCCGAGGCCCCTTGTGTTGAAGGATGTCCGACGGGGGCCAGCTATTATCGAGAAGATGGCATTGTAGCTGTGGATCAGGAAAAATGTGTGGGCTGTATGTTTTGCATGATTGTTTGTCCATATGATGCTCGTCATTTAAATGAACAAACTGGCGTGGTAGAAAAATGCACAATGTGTGTAACAAGGTTAGAAGAGGGCAGAGTCACACGATGTGTAGAAACATGCCAGTTACAAGCAAGAGTTGTTGGTGATTTGGATGAACCGGATAGCGAAATTGTCAAACAAATAAGAAAACATAATGCAAAACCTTTACATGAGCATTTAGGAACGAAACCATCAGTTTATTATATTATGCCTTAGGAGGGGTTTCTATGGAACAGCGACAGGAATATTGGAAAACCATACCTGCTAGTTATTTTTTTCTAGCTGCAATGGGGGCGATGATGTTTGTCATTTCTGCTGTAAGCGACTTAATGGCAAATCAAGTCGCACTAAAAATTAATGGCTGGGTAAGTATTATTGCACTTGTCATTGCTGGCTGTGGTTCACTCTTGTTACTAGCGGAATTAACGCATAGATCAAGGGCGCATTTAGTGAATGCTCGACCATTTTCTTCGGTGATGAGCTTTGGCTCAGTGATTCAAACGTTATATATGGCGTTAGTTTTTATCTATGCAACTTTTTTCTTTAGCTTTATCCCTTGGTCGGGAATGATCATGATAAAAAACGGTGTAGCTGTTTTAACGATTATTGTTGCCTTGCTCTATGTTGCGTACCCTGGGGTGGAATTGGGTGAAGCAAAAGGGCGCGCTTTCTGGAATGGCGGCGGGTTGGTCAGCCTATTTTTAATCAGTGGCATGACAACGGGAAGTGCAGCACTTATTTTGCTGCTCATGCTGTTTGGCTACGCGGATACTGCCTATACGAATATGATTAAATTGTTTTCTACTGCGATGCTACTTTTACAACTCGTGGCTATGGTAGGCTATGTCTTCGGCATGAAGGTATCAGCCAATGAAGAAGCGCGGCGCGGCGCAAATATACTATGGTGTGGTGAGCTTAAAACATCATTTTGGTGGGGCATCATCTTTTTTGGCACAATACTTCCTTTGCTTGGCAATTTGTTCATGGGTTCTATCTATTGGCTAGTCATGAGTTCTATTCTGGTTCTGGTAGGCGGTGTTTATTTCCGGATTGATTTTTTATTGGCGGCAGTTCGGATTGTATTACCAGGTGAAGAGCATGGAGAAATGAGTAGAAAAGAAATTAAAGAATTTGCAGCAATGTTAGAAAATCGTTGGCAAGAAAAGGCGGTTTGTTTAGGAGCGATGAAGGAGAAATAATATGGTTGAAGATATTGTGTTTGCAACACAAAAAGATGAGAGTGAACTTCAAGCTATGTTTTTAGCGTATGGAATGTACACGG
>Ga0316613_10001991_pt1 | contig 13514 bp, 14 predicted proteins | sample OWC_soil_day10_C_2_FD_207647 | JGI IMG/M metagenome (GOLD analysis project Ga0316613, IMG submission 207647) | Wetland soil microbial communities from Old Woman Creek delta, Ohio, United States - OWC_soil_day10_CT_b | ecosystem: Environmental > Terrestrial > Soil > Wetlands | place: USA: Ohio...
GGCCGGCGTCGGCTACAAGCTCAACCCGTCGGTGGAGCTTGGCCTCGACGGCGAGCACAAGATCGTCCGCTCCAGCGAGGCGGGCGGCGACTATACCGATAGCAGCATCACGGCGACCCTGACCTTGCGCCGTTAAGAGACCGGTTGGAAATTCTACTCCGGCGGCCGCCTGACGCGACTTTCTGCGCTTCCGGTGCTCACCGACCCCAAGGTCCGCTGCGCTCCGGTTCTCGAGAGCCGTGCCAGCCGACTCACCGGAGCGAATTTCCAACCGGTCTCTGACACCCTCGCTTCCCTCAGCCGATGACCGTGCCGCGCTTGCTCCATTCCGCCCAGAAGATGCCGCCGAGCACCAGTGCCAGCGCCAGCGCGTGATAGGGATGGAAGCTCTCGCCGAGCACCAGCACCGCGAGGATCGAGCCGAAGACCGGGATGAGGTTGATGAACACGCCGGCCCGGCCGGGGCCGACCAGTTCGACGCCGCGGACGAAAAAGATCTGCGAGATGACCGAGGGAAAGACGGCGCAATAGGCGATCACCCACCAGCCGAAGGGCGTCGGTGCCACATACTGCCCCATGGCGATTTCGGCGGCGAGGAAGGGCAGCGAGGTGAGGAAGGCGGCGACCGACAGGCCGGCGAAGAAGGACAGGCCGCTGATCTTCGGCCGGCGCGGCAGCAGCACCGTATACAGGGCATAGACGACGCAGGCGCCGAGCATCATCAGGTCGCCGACGTTGAAGTCGAGCGAGGCGAGGGTGCTCGCGTCGCCCTTGACGGCGATGACGCCGACGCCCAGCAGCGTCGTCGCCATGCCGGCCAACTGGCCCGAGCCGGCGCGCGTGCCGACGATCAGGTAGGCGAAGACGAAGACAAGGCCGGGCAGGGCACCCTGGATGATGCCGATGTTGACCGCCGAGGTGAAATGGGCGGCGATGTAGAAGAAGGCGTTGAAAAAGGTGAAGCCGAGCGCCCCCATCGCCAGCATGTAGGGCAGGCGGCCCTTCATCACCGGCCAGTCGGCGAAGACGGGCTTCCAGGCGAAGACGGCGAGCAGCAGCAACACGCCCGACCAGCGGTAAGTGGTGAGCGCCATCGGCGACACCTCGCCGACGGCAAGGCGGCTCGCCACGGTGTTGCCGGCCCAGAACAGCGGCGACAGCGTCAGGAGCAGGTAGGGCCGGCCGTAGAGGCGCGACCAGAAACCATCATCAGTCACGAAACACCTCTCGCCACGTCGTCATCTGCGTTCTTCCTAAAGTCTTCCACCGCGCTCCGCACGCCTCATTCGAATGATCCGGTACGCCTGTCGGCAGGCAACAGGCAGATTCCCGACATCGCGGCTTTCCTTGGCCGGCAGGCGTCGTTATAGTCGGTCAAGCCCCGGTGCCCCAAGGTATCGGGGCTTTCCGTGTGCGTGCTGCCGGCGGCGGCGCGGCGCGGAAAGGTCTGACACTTGAACGACGGGACCTTTTCAATGGCGAACGTAGTTGTGGTCGGCTCCCAGTGGGGAGACGAGGGTAAAGGCAAGATCGTCGACTGGCTGTCCGAGCGGGCCGACGTGGTCGTCCGCTTCCAGGGCGGTCACAACGCCGGCCACACGCTGGTCATTGACGGCGTTTCCTACAAGCTGTCGCTGCTGCCCTCCGGCGTCGCCCGCCCGGGCAAGCTGTCGGTGATCGGCAACGGCGTCGTCGTCGATCCCCGCGCCTTCGTCGCCGAAGTGACGCGCATCCGCGAGCAGGGCGTCAAGATCAGCCCGGACAACCTGCGCATCGCCGAGAATGCCACGCTCATCCTGTCCATTCACCAGGAGCTCGACGAGCTGCGCGAGAACGCCGCTTCGCCGACGACCCGCATCGGCACCACCAAGCGTGGCATCGGCCCCGCCTATGAGGACAAGGTCGGCCGCCGCGCCATCCGCCTCGTCGACCTCGCCCATCCCGAGACGCTGACCAACCGCATCGAGCGGCTGCTCTCCCACCACAATCCGCTGCGGCGCGGCCTCGGCCAGCCGGAGATCGCGCCCGAGACCATCCGCAACGAGCTGATGGCGGTGGCCGATTTCATCCTGCCCTACATGGACGTCACCTGGCGGCTGCTCGACGAGAAGCGCAAGTCGGGCGCCCGCATCCTGTTCGAGGGCGCGCAGGGCGCGCTGCTTGACAACGACCATGGCACCTATCCCTTTGTCACCGGCTCCAATACCACGGCCGGACAGGCGGCGGCCGGCTCCGGCATGGGGCCGGGGGCGCTCAGTTACGTGCTCGGCATCACCAAGGCCTACACGACGCGCGTCGGCTCGGGTCCGTTCCCGACCGAGCTGTTCGACGAGGTCGGCGACTTCCTTGGCGAGCGCGGCCGCGAATTCGGCACCGTCACCGGTCGCAAGCGCCGCTGCGGCTGGTTTGACGCGGTGCTGGTGCGCCAGACGGTGGTCGTCTCGGGCATCACCGGCATCGCGCTGACCAAGCTCGACGTGCTCGACGGTCTCGATGAGATCAAGATCTGCATCGGCTATGAGATCGATGGCCGCACGCTCGACTATCTGCCTGCCAACCAGGAAGAGCAGGCGCGGGTGAAGCCGATCTACGAGACCATGGAAGGCTGGAAGGAATCGACGGCCGGGGCCCGTTCCTGGGCCGAGCTGCCGGCGCAGGCGATCAAGTACGTGCGCCACATCGAGGAACTGATCGGCGCGCCGGTGGCCATGCTGTCGACCAGCCCTGATCGGCTTGATACGATTCTTGTGCGTGATCCGTTTCAGGATTAAGTGATTCACCACGTTTTGCTGGCCTTCCCGCCGCAAAAAAGCCCGGCCGCCGTCACAAGGCTGGCCGCTGGGTGTCCTGTCGAAACAGCGTTCCGCCGCAAGGCGGGGCGCCAAGCCGAGAGATGCGGTACATGGCCGACTACTATCCCGTGTTGAAGCGCGCTATTTCCTCGTTGCCGTCCGGGTCGGGCGAGGCGAGGCGCGCCGTCTACGAGAAAGCCCGCGTCGCCCTCCTGCGTCAGCTCAGTTCCTACAATCCGCCGCTGTCGCCAACCGACATTGCCGACCAGCGCGTGGCGCTCGAGGACTGCATCCGCCGGGTCGAGGCCGAGGTGGCCGGTGTCAGCGATGAGGCCGGGGGTGAGCCCCATGCGCCGGTCGTCGCCAAGAGCGAACCGTCCGTGCCGAAGGAGGCTGCGGCCCGGAGCGAGCCGGAGCCGCGCCCCGAACCCAGGCGCGAGGCCTCCCCGCCCCCGACCTCTACCCCGGCGCGCAAGGGCGGCTTGGCCTCGCTCGCCCAGCCGGAAATGAATCCGTTCCGCCATATCGAGCCGCTCGCTACGCCAGAGATGAACCCGTTTCGCCACATCGACCCGCTGCCGGGTCGTGGCGCCGCGCCGGTTCGCGTCGAGCCGCCGGACATGGAGGCGCCCCGGCCCCCCGCCAGTTTGCCGCCCGAACGGCCGCGCCTGCCGGGCTCTCGCCTGCCCGACGAGCACGGCGAACCGCGCATCGGCGTCGGTGTCAGCGCGCTGTCGCGGACGCTGAAGCAGGCCGATTCCCTCGGTGAGGCGTCGTCCTCCGCCGTGCGTGCCGCCCGTCATGCCATGAGCGAAGTCGACGAGGTCGACGAGCCGATCCTCACGGACAGGGTCGAGCCGGATCTCGGTGACGCCCGCCCGGGTGGGCCGCGCTCGGAAGCGGTGGCCGGTGGCTCGTCCGACAAGCGCGAGCCCGAGCGGCTGCAGTCCCAGCGCGAAGCGGCGACGCTGCCCTGGCCGGAAGACAGCGCTGGCGCCGGCCGGCGTGGTCGTATGCTGCTGATCGGTCTTGCCGTCGTCGTGCTGGTTGCGCTCGGCAGCGCCGTCTTCGCTTTCCGCGACACGTTGTCGGGGCTGGTAGCCGGTGAGCCGCAGGCCGAGACGGCGGCCGCGCCGACCGGCGGCGATGGCCTGGCGCCGAAGATCCTCGACCGCCTGCCGGCCGAAGGCGAGGCGCCAGCCGAGCCCGTCGCCCCGGATGCCGTCGCCGTGCAAACGGAGGCGGTTCCCGCGCCTGCTGCCATCGACCCCGATCTGCCGCCGGCCCCCGGTGATGCCCTGGCCCTGGCTCCTACCACGCCGACGGAAGCGTCGCCGGCCGCCGACACCGGTTCCACCTTGGCGAGCCCGATCGCGCCGACGACCCCGCCGGCTGCGACGTCGGCCGGCCAGACCATCGGCGTTGCCCAGAAGGCCATCCTCTACGAAGAGCCCATGCCCGGCTCGCCCGGCACCAAGCTCAGCGGTTCGGTGGTCTGGTCCTTCGTCAACGAGCCGGCGCTGCCCGGCGACAAGCCGGTGCCGCAGATCCGTGGCGATGTCGAGGTGCCGGAGCTTGGTCTCAAGATGCGCCTGGCCATCCACAAGAACGACGATCAGGCGCTGCCGGCCAGCCATATCGTCGAGTTTTCCTTCGATGTGCCGCCGTCGTTTGCCGGCCGCTCCATCGATGCCGCTCCCGGCATGATCGCCAAGCAGACCGAGGAAGCGCGCGGCGACACCATCACCGGCGCCGTCGCCAAGGTGTCGGACAGCCTGTTCTGGCTGGCCCTGTCCGGTCTCGAGCAGGATGTCAGCCGCAACATCCAGCTCCTCAAGGACCGGCCGTGGATCGACATTCCGATCCGCTACGGCAACCGCCGCCGCGCCATTCTCACCTTCGAGAAGGGCGCCCCCGGCGACAAGGTGTTCGCCGACGCCTTCGCCGCCTGGGGACAGTAATCCACGACATCGGCGCCGCCTGAACACGCGGCGCCGGTGTTGTCTCAAGCCGGGCTGGACAGTTTCATCAGCACCAGGCCGGCGAGAATCAGCGCTGCGGCGAGGAGACGCGTTGCCGTCACCGCTTCGCCGAGCACGGCGATGCCGACCGCGAAGCTGCCGACGGCGCCGATGCCGGTCCACACCGTGTAGGCGGTGCTAAGCGGCAGCGTCTTCATGGCAACGGCGAGCAGTCCGAAGCTCATGAGCATGGCGACAATCGTGACGAGGCTGGCACCGACCTCAGTGAAGCCGGCCGACAGCTTCATGCCGTAGGCCCAGACGACTTCCAGAAATCCGGCGATCAACAGATAAATCCAGGCCATGGCGGCCCTCCTTTCGGTCGGGCCGGGCCGTCCCGGACTTGGGCCCGCCGTAAATGGCGGAGGAGGACGTTGCCTCGGGTCGGAAGATGGAAGCGCCGGTCGTCGGCGTCAAGCCGCCGCCGTCACTTCGCCAGCAGCACGGCGCGGCCGATCAGCTTGCCGGATGGCAGGTGGTGGATTTCGACCACCTTGCCCTCGGGGCCGTCGATGGTCAGCGACAGACGGTCGGCGGTGACGTCGGTACCGACGATGGTGCCGGGTGTCACCACCTCGACCAGCGTCTGGAACGGGCCACCCGCCGGGGCGGCATCCTCGCCGCTTCTTGCCACGCGAAAGGCGATGGCGACGAAGACGGCGATGAGGCCGATGCCGAGCGTGCCGGCGGCAATCAGCATCATGGTTCTGAGGCGCGCCTGCACCCGGGCGATGGCCGGATCGAGCGGCGCCTCGGGTTGGTCGTCCATCGGACCTGCCATGATGCTTTCCTTCAGCGCGGATTTCTGCGATAGGCGGGCTTTAGCGAATCCGGCGCGGTTTGTCGACGCGCCGCCCGAAGCAAGCCGCGATCCTCCGGATCGCCTTTTGCCCGGCCGACTGTTTTCATGCATCCGCTTTGCCGAAAAGTCTCTCAACTTTTCGGGCGGGTGCCCAAGAGGTAGCAATGGCAGACGAGGACGATATCAGCCTGGAAGACGAGATTGGCGAGGCGCGGGTGGCCACCGTCGAGGCGGCGGCGAAGACGCGGTTCGACAAGCTGGTCGCCGAGGCCTTCCCCGACGTCAGCCGTTCGCGCCTGAAGGCGTTGATCGAAGCGGGCGCGGTTGCCGTCGATGGCGTCGTCGTCACCGATGCGTCGAAGAAACTCTCCGGCAGCTTCGCGCTGACCGTTGTGGTGCCGCCGGCCGAGGATGCGGAGCCGAAGGGCGAGGACATCCCGCTCGACGTCGTCTACGAGGACGACGACCTGATCGTCATCGACAAGCCGGCTGGCCTGGTGGTGCATCCGGCAGCCGGCAACTGGACCGGCACGCTGGTCAACGCGCTGATCGCCCATTGCGGCGACAGCCTGTCGGGCATAGGCGGCGTCCGCCGGCCGGGCATCGTCCACCGGCTCGACAAGGATACCACCGGCCTGATGGTGGTGGCCAAGACCGACCGCGCCCATGCCGGCCTTGCCGCCCAGTTCGCCGACCACGGCCGCACCGGCCCGCTGGAGCGCGGCTATCTGGCGCTGGTCTGGGGCAGTCCCGAGCCGTTCCGGGGCACCATCGAGGCGCCGCTCGGCCGCTCGTCGTCCGACCGCATCAAGATGGTCATCGTCCGGGGGACCGGTGGCAAGGAGGCGATCACCCATTACGAGGTGGCGGAGCGCTTCCCGGCCGAGTCGGGGCGTGGCGCCGTCGCTTCGCTGGTCGAATGCCACCTCGAGACGGGGCGGACGCACCAGATCCGCGTCCATCTCACGTCCGCCGGTCATCCGCTGGTCGGCGATGCCGTCTATGGCGCGCATTTCTTCACCAAGGCCAACCGGCTGCCGGAGGCGACCGCGGTGGCGGTGCGCGCCTTTTCGCGGCAGGCGCTGCACGCCTTCCTGATCGCCTTCGAGCATCCTGTCACCGGCGAGTTGCTGCGTTTTACCAGCGAGCTGCCGGCGGACATGGCCGACCTTGTGGCGGCTTTCCGGGAACTTTAGGCTTTTTCAAACGTTTCTCATGAAATTGCCGGGATTGTTCCTATATTTGTCTTTCGGTGCGCTTGCAGGGCAGGCACCGAAGGGGATGCCGTGTCCGTCCGGGAGCGGCCCTGTGAACGCAAGGGGGTGCTCGATGGCCCGAACGACATTGCCGATGATCGCCGCGGGAGAGGGTGGTCTCAGCCGTTATCTCGACGAGATCCGCCGCTTTCCGATGCTTGAGCCGCAGGAAGAATACATGCTGGCCAAGCGCTACGCGGACTATGGCGATCGCGATGCCGCCCACAAGCTCGTCACCTCGCATCTGCGCCTCGTCGCCAAGATTGCCATGGGCTATCGCGGTTACGGCCTGCCGATCGGCGAGGTCATTTCCGAGGGCAACGTCGGCCTGATGCAGGCGGTCAAGCGCTTCGAGCCCGAAAAAGGCTTCCGTCTCGCCACCTACGCCATGTGGTGGATCAAGGCGGCGATCCAGGAATACATCCTGCGCTCGTGGTCGCTGGTCAAGATGGGCACGACGGCCAACCAGAAGCGGCTGTTCTTCAACCTTCGCAAGGCCAAGAGCCAGCTTCAGGCGCTCGGCGACGGCGACCTCAAGCCCGATCAGGTCGACGCCATTGCCACCAAGCTCGGCGTCACCAAGGAAGACGTCGTGTCGATGAACCGGCGCCTGTCGGGCGATGCCTCGCTCAACTCGCCGCTGCGCTCGGACAGCGAGAGCGGCGAGTGGCAGGACTGGCTGGTCGACGACCGCGACAACCAGGAAACGGTGATGGCCGAGACCGAGGAGCTCGACCAGCGCCGCGCCATGCTGAAGCGGGCGCTGGGCGTGCTCAACGAGCGCGAGCGCCGCATCTTCGAGGCACGCCGGCTGGCCGAGGATCCGATGACGCTCGAGGATCTGTCCACCGAGTTCGGCGTCAGCCGCGAGCGTGTCCGCCAGATCGAGGTGCGCGCCTTCGAGAAGGTGCAGGAGGCCATGAAAGCCATGGCCCGCGAGCAACTGCCGACCCTCGTCGACGTCGGCTGACGGAAAGCGCGGCAACCGGACCGAAAAGCACCGGCCCGCGGTCCTCCCCGCTTGTTCGCGCCGAGGCTTTGCGTTATAGAGGCGCCCGACCGGGCCATGCGGTGGGCCGGAGACGAGCCGCTCGAGGATTTCCTCGGGGCGGCTCGTTCCTCTGATGAGCTGCCGCGCGGCCGACATCCCACACCGGGCACGCCCCCTGAAAGGGCAGGCGTTGCCGAGCACCTTGCGGTGCCAGAAAGGACCGAGAAGATGAAGCAGGGCATTCATCCCGACTATCACGACATCAAGGTCGTCATGACCGATGGCACCGTGTTCGTCACCCGTTCGTGCTACGGCGCGAAGGATGCGACGCTCAACCTCGACATCGACCCGAAGGTGCATCCGGCCTGGACCGGCGGTCAGCAGCAGCTGATGGACCGTGGTGGCCGTCTGTCGCGCTTCAATAACAAGTTCGGTGGCCTGTTCGCGACCAAGTAAGGTCGGCGACAGCGCAGACACAAACAACCCCGGCGAGCTTGGCTCTCCGGGGTTTTTCTTTTTGGTGTGAAGCAGATGGACGCGGTCGTACGCCGACGCGTCGGCGCACGACAAGACGGCGGGCTCAGATGCGGCGGGCGCCGAAGGCGTCGGCGAGGCGGTCGAAGTCGCGGGCGACGAGGTTGGCGGTCGGCTGGGCGGTGGCGAGGTAGGCGGCCTTGTCCATGTGGACGATGCGCTCGTGCAGGCGGTCGGTGCGCTCGATGATCGACCGCAGCGTCGCCGGCAGCTCGCTCCACAGCGGGCCGGACATCACCGGCGGCTGGAAGTCGAGGCGAACCTTGTTCTTTTCGGAGCGGGCCTGTTCGGAGGACATCTCGCCCTCGTTGACGGCGCGCTGCATCAGGAGCCAGGAGGCGATCTGCATCAGGCGGGTGGTGAGGCGCATCGACTCGGTCGAATAGGTAAGCGTGGCGGCGCGGCTGAGCGACCGGCTCTCGGTGCGGCCATCGCCGTCGAGATAGGTGGCCGTTTCCTCGACCAGGGCCATGCCCTCGCGGAACAGCTCGCGGAACAGTTCCGAATTGAGCGCACGCGCGCCGAAGGCGATGGCCTCCGTGCCGGATTGGGACTTGCCGGAAAAATCACTCATCACGCCACCTCTGCACCAGACGATCGGACGATCGGCCCGGCCGGTTCCACTGCCCATGACGTGGACCGTGGAAGCGCCATCGCAAAGACAAAGCTGACGATCACCGCCGCTCGTCCCCGCAATCCCCAGAAGGAGTCACACTGCATCCCCTTCCGGGACAGTCGCCCGATTTTGCGATCAAGGTCGCAACAGGCATGCCAGCGACGGCCGAGGCCTCGTTGGACATGAACGAAAGGTTAACGCAAAGCGGGATGGGAGTCTCGGCGAATCCGACCGCGATAAATCGGCGGGGCGCGGCGACAAAAAAAGAAGGCCGCCAAGGGCGGCCCTTCGTAAGTTGAACAGGGAGGCGTCAAAAGAGTGACAGGAGCCACTCGTGATCCAACCAAAGGGGATCGCTTCCTTGATAAACAAAACTGGTAAATGGACCCTTAACAATGAATATTTTTCGATAGAGTCCGTTGACCATCCGGGGCTCAGAACTTGAACAGGGAGTCGGCGGCGCTGCGGACGTCGTCCTTGAGGCGCAGGGTCTCCTCGATCCGGCCGATCTCGGCGCGCAACAGATCGAGGCGTTCACGGAGATCGACCACCGAGAGGCGCGACAGATCCTGGCCGACGACATGCTGTGGGGCCGGCGGTTGGGGCCGATCGTCATCGATGGTCATCGGGCTTCCTCCTCTTGCGGCAGACGGGGAAGTGAAGGCTCGGTTGCCCGGCGTGTCAAGACGGCGATGAGGGGATAGGGTCGTCCGGCAGGCTTTTCAGGATCGGCGATTCGCCATCCGTCCGGACAGGGAAGGAACCCGCCATGGTCGCGTTGCCCCGGGACATGCTGGCGATCGAGATTTCCCTCCCCGGCGGGCCGGAGGTGCTCAAGCCGACACGGCGGCCGCTGCCGGCGTTGCCCGCCGACGGCGTGCTGATTGCCGTCAAGGCGGCCGGCGTCAACCGGCCGGACGCGTTGCAGCGGCAGGGCGTCTATCCGCCGCCATCCGGCGCATCCGACATTCCCGGCCTTGAGGTGGCGGGGAGCGTGGCGGCGATCGGCGCCGAGGTGCACGGGCTGTCGGTCGGCGACAAGGTGACGGCGCTGGTGGCCGGCGGCGGCTATGCCGATTATTGCGCGGCGCCGGCTGGCAGCTGCCTGCCCTGGCCAGACGGCTACGACGCCGTGCGGGCGGCGGCGCTGCCGGAGACCTTCTTCACCGTCTGGTCCAACGTGTTCGACCGGGGCCGGCTTCAGGCGGGCGACAGCTTTCTTGTCCACGGCGGCACGTCGGGCATCGGCACCACGGCGATCCAGCTCGCCCGCGCCTTTGGCGCCCGCGTCTTCGCCACCGCCGGCAGTGCCGACAAATGCGACGCCTGCCGCCGGCTCGGTGCCGAGATTGCAGTCAACTATCGCGCGGAAGACTTCGTTGCCACGCTCAAGGCGGCAACCGGCGGGCGCGGCGTCGACGTCATCCTGGACATGGTGGGCGGCGACTATGTCGATCGCAACTATGATCTCGCCGCCGTCGATGGCCGCATTGTGCAGATCGCCTTTCTCGGCGGGGCGAAGGCGACGGTCAATTTTGCGCCGCTGATGCAGAAGCGGCTCGTTCACACCGGCTCGACGCTCAGGCCGCGCGAGCCAGCCTTCAAGGCGACGATCGCCGCAGCGCTCCGCGAAAAGGTCTGGCCGCTATTGTCGGCCGGCACCGTCGCGCCGGTGATCGACCGGGTGCTGCCGCTCGACCGGGCGGCCGAGGCGCATGTCCTTCTCGAAGCCGACCATGTCGGCAAGATCGTGCTGACCTGCCGCTAAAAGCCGGTTTTTCCGGCTTAGCTCGATTGCGGAACGGCGACGTGATCTGTATATAGGGGTCATTCCCCGGTCATCGTGATACGAGACGGAGGGCCGCCAGCGAAAGCCGGTGGACCAGCGAAGAGGATTTATCGATGTCGACCCCCCTGATGCCCAAGGCAACCGCCGTCTGGCTGGTGGAGAATACGGCCCTGTCGTTCGAGCAGATCGGCGCCTTCTGCAAACTGCATACCCTTGAGGTCAAGGCCATCGCCGACGGCGAGGCGGCCCAGGGAATCAAGGGCCTTGATCCGATCCTGACCGGCCAGCTTAGCCGTGACGACATCGAGCGGGCCGAGAAGGATGGCGGGATCCGCCTGAAACTGCTCGACCCGAAGGTGCGGGTGCCCGAGGCCAAGCGCCGCGGGCCGCGCTACACGCCGGTGTCGCGTCGCCAGGACCGCCCGAACGCCATCCTGTGGCTGGTGCGCAACCATCCCGAGCTCAAAGATGCGCAGATCATGCGCCTCGTTGGCACGACCAAGACGACGATCGCCCAGATCCGCGACCGCACCCACTGGAACTCCGCCAACCTGACGCCGTCCGATCCGGTGACGCTCGGCCTCTGCTCGCAGATCGAGCTGGATATGGAGGTCGAGAAGGCAGGCAAGGTGTCGCCGGAAAAGGTGCTGACGCAGACGCTGCTGCCGGTCGAAGAGACCACCTCGCCCGACGCGCTCACCGGCTTCCGTGCGCCGTCGCGCGACGAGGAAGAGCTCGATGCCGAGGCGGTGTTCGCCAAGCTCAATGCTCTGTCCGGTCCGAAGCCCGACGAAGACGACGATCTCTGATTGTCGCGAAAGCCAGTGAACGGCGGCCGTCCCTCGGGGCGGCCGTTTTCATTTGGACGATCAGGGCGTCGCGAAGCGGGTGCCGGGAAAGATCGAGGCGATCCATTTGCGGTGCGGTGACACGCGGCAGAACCAGGATGTCTCGCCATAGGTCGCCTCGCCGGTGCCGTTGGAGTTGACGCCGACCAGCAGCCAGCCGGCCTTGGTCTTCATCCAGGCAGAGCCGCCGCTGTCGCCGGAACCGAGCAGACCGACCAGCGGGGTGGCTGGCCGGCTGAGGCCGCCGAGCGAGTTCTCGATCGACCCGTCTTCCTTGGGGAGAAAGACACCGAGCTCATTGCCGGCCTCCTCGCCATCGACCGGCGGCCGCACCAGCTCTTCCCAACTGTCGACAATGCCCTGGGCGGCCGCCTTGTCCGACCCTTCGTAATAGTCGTCCCCCTCGCCGGACGAGCCGATGCCGCGGCTGCCATAGCCAACGAAGGTGATCAGCTTTCCTGCCTCGTTCGCGCCCGTGTAAAGCACCGGTTGCGGCCCGGCGCCGTCAATCTCGTCCTCGAGGCGGAGGATGGTGAGGTCGTAGCCGGCGCGGATATTGGGATCACCATCCCATTCGGGCAGCACCCAGACGCGGTCGATGCCAAGCGTTTCGCCATCGGGCGCCCGCACCACATACTGATCGGTGGTGAGCGGAACGTCGAAGATGTGAGCGGCCGACAGGATGTAGGCATGGCCATCCTTGTTGCCGAGCCATGTGCCGGAGGCCTCGCCCCAGGCCTCGCCATCGCTGGACATCGCCAGCACGGCGCGGAACTGCGGTGCGGCGGCAAGGTGCAGGGCGGAGTCGAATCCGGCTGCTTCGTTGCCCGGCTCGCCGCCGTCTCTGGCCCAGGTGGAATCGAGAATCACGACGGCCTCGGCCGGCATGGCCGGGACGACCAGGCCGATGGCCAGCAGCAGGACGGAAACCTTGTCGGCGAGCATGTTCACCTCATGGCAGGCAAGGGATTGACGCGACGGTTCGCGGCAGCCCGATGATGCCGTTTCCTACCAGCGAAGATTGGATGATTGGTTGACGAGGCGCCGCAGTCGTCGACCACGGCGCAGGCATCCGGGAAGACGCCTAGGGTGTCGGGGGGCGGAGAGCGGCGATTTGCGGCCTTCACTCAGACCTTGGTCGATAGCGCAACATTCGCAATCATGGATGGCCACTTTGCGCAATTATACACAATAATTACGCCGATAGACGCAGTTTATAAACGTCGCGCCGCGCCTTGAAGTCGGCGGCCATCGACTTCATATCAAATTTGTGACACCATGAATGTGTTGAGGCTTAGCCCACAGCAAGGAGGCCCGAATGTCTGTTCAGTCGCACATTGCAGAACTTGAACGCCGTCACGCCGCTCTCGAGCGTGAACTCGATGAGGCTCATCAGCACCCGAGCATGGACGGCACGGCATTGCACGAATTGAAACGGCAAAAACTGGCCCTGAAGGACGAGATCGTCAAGCTTTCCTCTGAAGCCAAGGTCCTGCACTAAAGACTGACATTGTGGTTCGGTACACCCTGATCCGGCAAACGCCACGGACCCTGTCCGTGGCGTTTTGCTATTGGGGCCTGTCGCCCGTGGCCTGTCAGGCCGCCACCGCGTCCTGGCTGGCGGGGTCGGCGACCGTCTTCGGAGCGGCCTTGGCCTTGCTCGCCTTGCCGAGGTAGTCGAGGAAGTAGGCGAGCCCTGCCTGGGCCAGGATGCCGACGGCGAGGAAGGCGAGCTGTCCGACCGGGCCGGGCTGGTCGGCGAACAACACCACCTGACCGACCACCGACAGCGCTGTTCCCAGCCAGAACACCGGCAGCGAATTGCGGCCGATGCGCGACAGCATGTTGTCCGGCGACAGGCGGCC
>Ga0316613_10001994_pt1 | contig 13495 bp, 12 predicted proteins | sample OWC_soil_day10_C_2_FD_207647 | JGI IMG/M metagenome (GOLD analysis project Ga0316613, IMG submission 207647) | Wetland soil microbial communities from Old Woman Creek delta, Ohio, United States - OWC_soil_day10_CT_b | ecosystem: Environmental > Terrestrial > Soil > Wetlands | place: USA: Ohio...
GCCGGCGCGGTGTATTTGCTGTGCCTGCCAGAGGCGGGCATGATCAACGGCCACACGCTCTTCGTCGATGGCGGCTTCGCCATCTCGGGCTGAGCACGGCGCACGCGATGGACATCGATTCAGGCCTGGCCGGCAAGGTGGCGCTGGTCACGGGCGGCAGCCGCGGCATCGGCCGCGCGGTGGTGGAGCTGTTCGCCCGCGACGGCATGGACGTGGTCTTCTTCTACCGCGGCAACGAGCAGGCCGCGCAGGAGGTGGTGGCCGCGGTGCGCTCCGGCGGCGGCCGGGCCGAGGCGATGCAGGTCGACGTGGCCGATGCCGAGGCGGTGGCCGCGGCGGTGGAACGCGTCGTCGACGGCCGCGGCCGCATCGACGTGCTGGTCAACAATGCCGGCATCGTGCGCGACAACATCCTCGGCATGCTCGAGGACGAGGACATCCGCGCGGTGCTGGACACCAACGTCGGCGGGGTGTTCAACGTCACCCGCGCGACTGTGCGGCACATGATCTCCAAGCGCTCGGGCCGCATCATCAACCTGAGCTCGGTGGCCGCCGACAAAGGCGGTCGCGGCCAGGCCAACTATGCGGCCAGCAAGGGCGCCATCAACGCCTTCACCAAGGCCATGGCGGTGGAGCTGGCCTCGCGCAAGATCACGGTAAACTGCGTGGCTCCCGGTGTGATCGAGACCGAGATGTCGCAACAGGTGCGCGATCTCGCCGATGACCAGATCAAGGCGCGCATCCTGCTGCGTCGCTACGGCCAGGCCCAGGACGTTGCCCACGCGGTGTGGTTTCTCGCCTCGCGTTTCGCCGACTACATCACCGGCGAGGTGTTGCACGTCGACGGCGGCTTCAAGATGGAATGAACGAAAAGGATTTCCCATGTCAGAAAAGGCAATCAGCCAGGCAGAGATCGACGCCGTGTTCCCCAAGGTGGCGCAAATCGTGTCCGACGCACTGGGCTGCGATCTCGAGGACGTGAAGCCCACTGCCTCGCTGATCCAGGACCTCGACGCCGAGTCGATCGACTTCCTGGACTTGGTATTCCGCCTGGAAAAAGGCTTCGGCGTGAAGATCCCGCGCGGCAAGATCGTCGAGGACGCGCGCGGCCCGTTGCCTGAAAGCCAGTTCGAGACCAAGGGCATCGTCACCGAAGCCGGCATGGCGCGGCTGCGCGAGTTCTTGAGCGAGGTGCCTGCCGACCGCTTCAAGACGCCGATGAAGGCGGGCGACGTGCCGCGCCTGTTCACCACCGAGACCTTCTGCAAGGTCGTGATCCGCGCGCAGCGCGCGGCTTGAGGTCTGTCGCGGCACGCGGACGGCCATGAGCGGGCGCTTCCGCAGCTTCTCCTTCGTCGACCGCATCACGCGTCTGGATCGCGGCGGGACGGGCGGGCGAATCGAGGGGCACTTCGCCGTGCCGCTGGGCGTGCACTTCCCGGCCTCACTGATGGCCGAGGCGGTGGGCCAGCTGGCCGCCTGGTCGGCCATGGCGCAACTGGACTTCGCCCACCGCCCCGTCGCCGGGCTGGCCAGCGCGGTGCACTACCACCAGCTGCCGCACCCCGGCTGCACGCTGCAGCTGCAGGCCGACATCGAGCGCAGCGATGCCGAGGCCGTGGCCTACAGTGGAAAGGTCTTCGTCGAAGGCCGCTTGGCGCTGGAGCTTGTGGACAGCGTCGGACCGATGCTGCCGATGGATGAGTTCGACGCGCCCGAGGCGGTGCGCGCCGACTTCCACACCCTGCTCGGCGCCGGCGCCGCGCCAGGACGCTTCGGCGGCGTGCCGCTGCCCGAGCTGCACGATCTGCAGCTGCAGCCGGGCGAAAGGCTTGCGGCCGTGCTGCAGGTACCCGAAGTCAGTGCGGCGCCGTTCTTTGAAGACCATTTCCCGCGCAGGCCGGTGTTCCCCGGCACGTTGCTGATGGAAGCCTTGTCGATGCTGTCGCTGCGGCTGGCGCAGCAGTCCACCCCGCTGACCAACGCCGGCCCGCTCGTCACACAGAAGGTGAGTCAGGTGAAGATCCGCTCGTTCACCGCGCCCGGCACACGCCTGGAGCTCGAAGTCGTGCTGCAGGACATCGACGCCCAGCGCGCACGGCTGAAGGTCGCGGCGCGCAGCGACGACAAGACCGTCGCCACCGCGCGCATCGAGCTCACCCCGCGGAGCAACGCATGAACAACCCACGCCGCCGAGTCGCCATCACCGGGCTGGGCCTGGTCACCCCCGTCGGTAACGATGTCGCCAGCACCTGGGCCGCCCTGCTGGCGGGCCGCAGCGGTGCCGCGCGCATCGCCAGCTTCGATGCAAGCGGCTTCCCGGTACGCATCGCGGCCGAGGTCAAGGGTCTGGACGATGCCGAAGTGCTGCAGGCCTTGGGCGACCGCAAGCTGCTGAAGTTTGCCAACCGCTCGCACCGCTTTGCGCTGGTGGCCGCGGCACAGGCCTTTGCCGATGCCGGCATCCGCCCGACCGAGGCCACGGCCACGCGCTGGGGCTGCGTGGTGGGTACCGGCATGATGGGCGTGACCTACGACGAGCTGGCTCAGGTGCAGCAGGACGCCGCACCCAAGGGCGAGTTCGAGCCCGCCCGGTTACCGCACTCGCGCGGCTCGGCGGCCGACCCGATGGCCTTCTGCCGCAGCAGCTCGGCCGGCGGCGCGGCGCTGCTGGCGCGGGTGTTCGGCATCCAGGGCTATTCCAGCTCGGTGCACACCGCCTGCGCCTCAGGTGGCCAGGCGGTGGGCACGGCGCTCAAGCTGATCCGCCGCGGCGAGGCCGACTGCGTGCTCGCCGGCGGCTTCGATTCGATGATCAACCCGGTGGGGCTGGCGGGCTTCTGCCTGCTCAACGCCGTGTCGCCCGACAACGACGCGCCCGAACGTGCCAGCCGCCCCTTCGATGCCACGCGCAACGGCTTCGTGCTGGGCGAAGGCGCCGGCTTCCTGGTGCTCGAAGAATGGCATGCGGCACGACAGCGCGGCGCACGCATCTATGCCGAACTGGCCGGCGACGGCAACTCGCTGAGCAGCTACCGCATCACCGATTCGCACCCTTCCGGCGACGGGCCGATCCAGGCCATGCGCCAGGCCATCGCCGATGCCGGCGCGACGCGGGCCGACGTCAACTATCTCAATGCCCACGGCACCTCCACGCCGATGAACGACCGCAGCGAGTGCGCGGCCGTCAAGGCGGTGTGGGGCGAGGCCCGCGACCAGGTTGCTGTCAGTTCGACGAAGAGCGTGACCGGCCACCTGATCGCCGCCGCGGGTGCGGTGGAAGCCGCGATCTGCGCGCTGTCCATCCACCACGGTACGCTGCCGGTCAACGCCAACCTGCGCGAGTTGGACCCGGACTGCGACCTGGACATCGTGCGCGATGCACCGCGCGCGCGCCGCGTGCGCGTCGCGTTGTCCAACTCGCTGGGCTTCGGTGGCTCGAACAGCTGCCTGGCTTTCCGCCACCCCGAGGACGTGGAGGCGCTGTCATGAGCGCCGAACGGCCGTTCCCAAGGCGCTCGCGCCCCCTCGGGGGGCCGGCGCGCAGCGCGTGGGGGGCAATATGAACACGCCACGCATCCTGATCACCGGCGGCGGCGCGATCTGCGGCGCCGGGCAGACGCCCGAGGCCATCTTGGCCGCGCTGCTGGAAGGCCGCTCGGCCATCGGTCCGATCACGCAGTGGGACGCCGAAGGCTGGCCGGTGCGCATCGCCGCCGAGGTGCAGGGCTACAACGCCGGCAAGCTGACGGGCGACCGCAAGCTGCTCAAGCACATCCGCCGCGGCGACGTCTTCGGCCTGTATGCCGCCGACCAGGCCATCGAGCAGGCCGGCTTCGCCGGCTGGCGCGCCACGCTGGACGAAGCCGGCGCCGAACGCTTCGCCGATGGCACCGGGGTCTTCGTCGGCTCCGGCGGCGGCAGCTTCGGCAACCAGTACGACTATTTCCCGCTGATCGCCGCGGCCAAGGGCGACCTGAAGGTCTTCGGCCAGGAGCTGGCAGCCACCGTCAACCCGCTGTGGCTGCTGCGCTCGCTGCCCAACAACGTGCTCGGCCATATCGGCATCCGCCAGGGGCTGAAGGGGCCGAACGCCTGCATCACGCACCACAGCATCAGCGGCGTGCTGGCGCTGGCCGAGGCCACTGCCGCGCTGCGCGCTGGCGAATGCAGCCGTGCGGTGGTGGCCGCACATGAGGCGCCGATCGAGCCGCAGACACTGCTGTATTACCACCAGCTGGGCCTGCTGTCGGCCGAGGGGTTGCGCCCCTTCGACGCACGCCACGATGGCAGCGCAATGGGCGAAGGTGCGGCGGCACTGACGCTGGAGACCGAGGCTGCCGCGACAGAGCGCGGCGCCCCCGTGCTTGGCGAGGTGCTGGGCTTCGGCAGCGCCGGCGAAGCGCTGGGCCTGCTGCCGGTGCGCGACGACGGTGACGGCCTGGTGCGCGCGATCCGGGCCGCACTCATCAACGCCGGTCTCCAACCCACGCAGGTGGGCCTGATCGTCGCCCACGGCAACGGCACGCCCAACTCCGACCGCTCCGAGGCGCGCGCACTGGTGCAGGTGTTCGGCGCCGACATGCCGCCGGTCACAGGCTTCAAGTGGGCCTTCGGCCACCTGCTGGCCTCGGCCGGGCTGATCGACGCGGTGCTGGCGGTGAGCGCGCTGCGCGCCGGCGTGGTGCCGGGCATCGCCGGGCTCGGCGACGTCGATGCCGACGGCGCGGCGCTCAATGTCAGCGCCGAACAGCGCAAGCTGCGCGGTGACGTGGTGCTGGTCGTCTCGCGCGGCTTCGGCGGCACCAACGCCGCCTGCCTGCTGCGAGCGACCGCGGCGTGAACACGGCCGCGGGCTCACCGCCGCCGCCCGAAGGCGCCGTGCGCTGTGGTGTCGACACGGTCGAGATCGCGCGCATCGAGCGGCTGCTGGCCGACACGCCGGCGGCCGAACTGGCCAACTTCTTCTCGGCCCAGGAACTGCTCGACGCCGGCGACGGCCCGGGGCGCACGGCCAGCCTGGCGGGGCGCTTTGCTGCCAAGGAGGCCTGCGTCAAGCTGTTCCCGCGCGAGGCGGCACTGGGCGCCATCGGCACCATCGACTTCTCGGTATCGCGCGATGGCTATGGCGCCCCCACCGTGTCGCTGAGCGACGCGGCGCAACTGGCCTTGGGCCGCAACCGCTTCAGCGCAATCCAATTGTCACTGACGCACGACCGCCACCAGGCCACCGCCATGGCGCTGGCGCGGCCGGCGCAGGCCACGCCTTCGTTCGCGGCGCGGCTGCTGTACCGGGTGCTGCCGCTGCGCCGTCAGGTGGTGCTGGACAACCTGCGGCGCGTCTACGGCGAAGTCACTGATGAGGCCGAGATCACGCGGCTGGCGCAGGCGCACTACGGCCATCTCGGCCGGTTGCTGTGGGAGTTCCTGTGGTTCCCGTGGCTGTCGCGCGCACGGCGCATGGCCATGGTACGGGTGGACAACCTCGACGCTCTGCTGGCCGCGCACGCGCAGGGCAAGGGCGTGCTGATCCTCACCGGGCACTTCGGCAACTTCGAGGTATCGACCAGCGCCGGGCTGGCGAGCTTTCCCGAAGCCAAGGGACGCTTCCATTTCGTGCGCCGGCCGATCCGCCCTGAATGGCTGGACAAGCTGGTGACGCGGCGCTTTCGCAAGGTGGGTTTCGGCGTGCTGCCCAAGCGCGGCGGGCTGGAGGCCATCCTCGACCGGCTGGCCGCCGGCGACCTGGTGGTCTTCCCCTTCGACCAGCACGCGCAACGCAAGGACGGTGTGCTGGTCGAGTTCTTCGGCCACCCGGCCGGCACCTTCCGCAGCCTGGCCGTGATTGCGCTCGCCACCGGCGCCCCAGTGGTGCCGGCGTCGAGCTGGCGCGAGCCGGACGGCACCCATGTGCTGCGCTTCGAGGCGCCGCTGCAGGCGGTCGAAGATGCAGATGCCAACGAGGCCATCCGCCTGAGCACCCGGGCCTTCAACCGCGCGCTGGAGCTGCTGATCGTGCGCCGCCCCGAACAATGGTGGTGGGTGCACCGGCGCTGGAAGCCCTGGCCGAAGCGCAAGCGCGCCGGTTGAGCCAGGGCCTCAGGCCGTGGCTTCCTGCCCCAGCCCCAGCAGCCGCATTGCGTTGCCCTTCAGGATGCCGGGCTTGACCCGGTCCTTGAAGCCGGCCTCCTCGAAGTCGGCCATCCAGCGGTCGGGCGTGATCAGCGGGTAGTCGCTGCCGAAGAGCATGCGGTCGGACAGCAGGGTGTTGGCGTACTGCACCAGCTGCGGCGGGAAGTACTTCGGGCTCCAGCCCGACAGGTCGATCCACACGTTGGGCTTGTGCAGCGCCAGGCTCAGCGCCTCGTCCTGCCACGGCCAGCTCGGGTGGGCGACGACGATCTGCATGTCCGGGAAGTCGATGGCCACGTCCTCCAGCAGCATCGGGTTGCTGTTCTGCAGGCGCAAGCCGCCGCCACAGCGCATGCCGCTGCCGATGCCCGAATGGCCGCTGTGGAAGATGGCCGGCAGCTTGTATTCATTGATCACTTCATAGATCGGCCAGGCCATGCGGTCGTAGGGCAGGAAGTCCTGCACCGTGGGGTGGAACTTGAAGCCCTTGACGCCGTGCTCCTCGATCAGCCGGCGCGCCTCGCGCGCGCCCATCTGGCCCTTGTGCGGGTCGATGCTGGCAAAGGCGATCATCATGTCGGAGTTCTTCTGCGCGGCCTCGCAGATCTCCTCGTTGGGGATGCGCTTGCGCCCCAGCTTGGCCTCGGAGTCGACGGTGAACATCACCAGCCCGATCTTGCGCTCGCGGTAATACGCGATGGTTTCGTCGATGGTCGGACGGCGGTTGCTGCGGAAGTACTTGTCGGCCGCGCGGTCGTACTCCTCGCCATAGCTGTCGAAGGGGTTCCAGCAGGACACCTCGGCGTGGGTGTGGGTGTCGATGGCCACCAGTTCGTCGACCTTCATGTGCATGCTCCCGGGCTCATGGGCCCCGATTTTGATTACCGTTAATAAATAGTTGAGTGGCGCTCTGCCACCCTGGCCCGGAGCCGTCGCGGCCTTGAAGCTCTGGACATTCTTGCAGGGCATTCGGATCACCACAAGCCCGACGCATCAGTAAAAACCCTATGGCAACGAGCTAGAATATGTTTACCATTAATAACTAATCATCCACCGCGCGGCCTCGACCCCCGCCCCCACCGCCATGACTGCAACCCCTACGACCCCCGACGCCGCGGAGCCCCTGCTGCGCAGCGAGCGTGACGGTGCCGTGCTGCACCTGCGCCTGAACCGCCCGCTCAAGCGCAATGCCGTCAACGACGGCCTGATCCTGGCGATCGACCAGGCCTTCACCGGCATCGCATCGGACGTGCGCTGCATCGTGCTCAGCGGCGAAGGCCAGCATTTCTGCGCCGGGCTGGACCTGTCCGAGCTGTCCGAGCGCACCGTCTACGAAGGCGTGCTGCACTCGCGCATGTGGCACGCCACGCTGGACAAGGTGCAGTACGCGCCGGTGCCGGTGGTGGCGGTGCTGCACGGCGCCACCATCGGCGGCGGGCTGGAGATCGCCGCCGCGGCGCACATCCGCGTGGCCGAGCGCAATGCCTACTATGGCTTGCCCGAAGGCCAGCGCGGCATCTTCGTCGGCGGCGGCGGCTCGATGCGCCTTCCGCGGTTGATCGGCACCTCGCGCATGACCGACATGATGCTGACCGGCCGCGTGTTTGATGCCGAAGAAGGCCAGCAGGCCGGCCTGAGCAACTACCTGGTCGAGCCCGGCGAAGGCCTGAGCAAGGGCATGGCACTGGCCCACAAGATCTGCGGCAATGCCCCGCTGTCGAACTTCGCGGTGATCCAGGCGCTGCCGCGCATTGCCGAACTGCCGCCCGCCGAGGGGCTGTTCGTCGAATCGCTGGTGGCGGCCATCGCCCAGGGCGACCCGACCGCCAAGGAGCGCATCCGCGCCTTCCTCGACGGCCGCGCGGCCAAGGTGGCCAAACAATGAGCGCCGCGCTGTACCGCCAAGCCAAGGTCGGCGGCTGCCTGGCCGCCGAACATTGCATCGATGCCGAGGGCGTGCATCACCTGCGCTCGAAGGAGCCGCTGCAACCCTATCCCGCCCGGCTGACCGACCGGCTCGAGGAATGGGCCCGCCATGCGCCCGACCGGACACAGGTGGCGCAGCGTGGGCCGGACGGCGAATGGCGCAGGATCAGCTACGCGCAGATGCTCGACCGCGTGCGCCGTATCGGCCAGGCGCTGGCGGCACGGGGCCTGTCGCCCGAGCGGCCGATCGCCATCCTGTCGGACAACGACCTGGAGCACTACACGCTGGCGCTGGCTGCGCAGTGGGTGGGCGTGCCCTACACGCCGGTGTCGGTGGCCTACTCCACCGTCTCGCAGGACTTCGGCAAGCTCAAGCAGATCCTCGGCACGCTGACACCCGGGCTGGTCTTTGCCGCCGACGGCCATGCCTTCCGCAACGCCATTGCCACCGTGGTGCCGCCTGACGTGGAGGTCTGGGTCACCACCGGCGACGACACGCCGGCACTGCAGGGCCGCAAGATCACGCGCTTCGACAGCGTGCTCGGTACCGAGCCTGGGCCCGAGGAGATGGAGGCGCACGGCCACGTGGGCCCCGACACCATCGCCAAGTTCCTGTTCACCAGCGGCTCGACCAAGCAGCCCAAGGGCGTGATCAACACCCAACGCATGATCTGCGCCAACCAGCAGATGCTGCGTCAGTGCTTCGCCTTCATGGCCGAGGAGCCGCCGGTGCTGATCGACTGGCTGCCGTGGAACCACACCTTCGGCGGCAACCACAACATCGGCATCGCCCTGTACAACGGCGGCACGCTGTACATCGACGACGGCAAGCCCACGCCCAAGGGCATGGCGGCGACGCTGCGCAACCTGCGCGAGATCGCGCCGACGATGTACTTCAACGTGCCCAAGGGCTTCGAGGAAATCGCCCGCGCGATGGATGGCGACACCGCCTTGCGCGACCAGCTGTTCTCGCGCGTCAAGGCCTTCATGTTCGCTGGCGCGGGCCTGAGCCAGGCGGTGTGGGACCACCTGGACCGCCATGCCGAGGCCGCCATCGGCCAGCGCATCTGCATCTTCACCGGCCTGGGCATGACCGAGACCGCGCCGTCCTGCACCTTCGCGCTCGGCAGCGACGTGAAGAGCGGCCACATCGGCCTGCCGGCACCGGGCGTGGCCGTCAAGCTGGTGCCGGTGGACGGCAAGCTGGAGATCCGCTTCAAGGGCCCGAACGTGATGCCGGGCTACTGGCGCGCGCCCACCGAGACCGCCGCCGCCTTCGACGAGCAGGGCTACTACCGCACCGGCGACGCCGTGCTCTATGTCGACGAGGCGAACCCGCAGCGCGGCCTGCGCTTCGACGGCCGCATTGCCGAGGACTTCAAGCTGTCCACCGGCACCTTCGTCAACGTCGGCCCCTTGCGCATGAAGATCGTGCTCGCTGGCGACCCGCTGGTGCAGGACGTGGTCATCGCCGGCCTGAACCGCGATGACATCGGGGCGCTGATCTTCCCGCGGCTGGACGATGCGAAGAAGCGCTTCGGTCTGCCGGCCGACGCCGGCGCAGCGATGGTGCTGGCCCACCCCGAGGTGCGCGCCTTTTACCAGGCGCTGGTCGACCGGCTGTGGGCCGAGGGCACCGGCAGCGCCAACCGCGTGGCGCGCGCGCTGCTGCTGGAGGAGCCGCCGCACATCGACCGCGGCGAGGTCACCGACAAAGGCTCGATCAACCAGCGCGCGGTGCTGCAGCACCGTGCCGACCTGGTCGAGCGCCTGTATGCCGAGGTGCCCGACGCCGAGGTCATCCTGCCGCGGCGCGAGACGCCGTGACCAAGGCGCCTGAAGCCCGGCCTGGCGCCGCGCTCGACCAGAGCGCGGTGCAGCACCTGATGGGCTACCGGCTGACGCTGGCCGAGGTGGCCTCGCGTCGGGTCTTCCAGCGCCACATCGGCACGCCCTTCAAGCTGCGGCCAGTGGAGTTCACGATCCTGGTCCTGCTGCTGGGTAATGGCAGCGCCACGCCCAAGCAGCTGGCGCAGACGCTGGGACTGCCGCCGTCGAACGTGACCGTGTTGGTGGACAGGCTGGTCGAGCGCGCGCTGATGCAGCGCGAGCGCAGCCCCACCGACGGCCGGGCGATGAATCTGCGCCTGACCGACAAAGGCGCCGAGCTGGCCCGGCGCGTGCAGCGCGTGTCGCAGACGATGGAAGCCGGCCTGCTGGCACCGCTGTCGGCGGGCGAGCGAGCGATGCTGGCCGAGCTGCTGCACAAGCTCGTGCACATCGACGCGGATGCCGCGCCGGGCTGATCGTCCCCGGCGCGGCGGCGACAATCGCCGACTCCATGAATGCCGGCATCGCCTACGCCACACTCGCCTTCGTCATGTGGGGGCTGTTCCCGCTGTACTTCCGGCACATCGCCGCGGTGCCGCCGCTGGAGGTGGTGCTGCACCGCTCGGCCTGGTCGCTGTTGTTCGTCATGGGCCTGCTGGCCGCGCTGCGCCGCTTCGGCTGGCTGCGCGAGCTGGCCGCGCAACCGCGCCGGCTCGGTTCCTTCGCCCTGAGCGCACTGCTGCTGGCGGTCAACTGGTTGCTGTACGTGTATGCGGTACAGAGCGGCCAGGTGGTGGAGGCCAGCCTGGGCTACTTCATCAACCCGATCGTCAGCGTACTGCTCGGCGTGCTGGTGCTGCACGAGCGGCTGAACAAGGCGCAATGGTGCGCAGTGGCGCTGGCGGCCGTCGGCGTGCTGTGGTTGACGCTGCTCGCCGGCCGGCTGCCCTGGATTGCACTGATGCTCGCGGTCAGCTTCGGTCTGTATGGCCTGATGCGCAAGACGGCGTCGCTGGGCGCGCTGGAAGGGCTGGCGCTGGAAACACTGCTGCTCGCGCCGTTGGTGCTGCCGGCCCTGGCCTGGTGGAGCTTCAGCGGCCGCGGTGCCATGGCCCAGGGCGACCCGGCACTCGCCGCCTGGCTGATCATCGGTGGACCGCTGACCGCGCTGCCGCTGCTGCTGTTTGCCGCCAGCGCCCGCCGCCTGCCGCTGGCCACTGTGGGCCTGCTGCAGTACTTGTCACCCACCATCCAACTCGCTCTGGGCGTGTGGGTGTTCCACGAGCCCTTCGACCGCACGCGCCTGGTCGGCTTCGGCTTTATCTGGGCCGGCCTGGCGCTGTATTCGGCGGACGGTTGGCGGCGTTCGCGCCAATCGCAGCAGCCTGTGCCTCAGGCGGCGGGCGTGCGGATCAGGTAGTCGAAGGCCGCCAGAGCCGCCTTGGCGCCGTCGCCGGCGGCGATGACGATCTGCTTGAAGGGCACCGTGGTCGCATCCCCCGCGGCGAACACGCCCGGCAGGTTGGTCGCGCCGCGCGCGTCGACGAGGATCTCGCCATAACGGCTGAGCTCGACCGTGCCCTTCAGGAACTCGGTGTTCGGCACCAGGCCGATCTGCACGAACACGCCGGCCAGTTCCACATGCTGCTCGGCGCCCGTCGTGCGCTCCTTGAAGCGCAGGCCGTTGACCTTGTGGCCGTCGCCGGTGATCTCCAGCGTCTGGGCATTGGTGTGCACGGTGACGTTGGGCAGACTCAGCAGCTTCTTGACCAGCACGGCGTCGGCCTTGAGCTGGTCCATGAACTCGATCAGCGTCACATGCGCCACCACGCCGGCCAGGTCGATGGCTGCCTCGACGCCGGAGTTGCCGCCGCCGATGACCGCCACCTTCTTGCCCTTGAACAGCGGGCCGTCGCAGTGCGGGCAGTAGGCCACGCCCTTGGTGCGGTATTCCGCTTCGCCGGGCACGTTGACGTTCTTCCAGCGCGCGCCGGTGGACAGGATCACCGAGCGGGCCTGCAGCGTGGCACCGTTGGCCAGCTTCACGCCCGTCATGCCGCCCGGCTGCGCGGCGGGCACCAGCGCCTCGACGCGCTGGCCGTTCATGATGTCCACGTCGTAGGCGCGCACATGGGCCTCAAGAGCGGCGGCGAACTTCGGGCCGTCGGTTTCGAGCACGGAGATGTAGTTCTCGATGCCCAGCGTGTCCAGCGTCTGGCCACCGAATCGCTCGGCCACCACGCCGGTGCGGATGCCCTTGCGCGCCGCATACACCGCCGCCGCGGCACCGGCCGGGCCGCCGCCGACGATCAGCACCTCGTAGGGCGCGGCCTTGGCCAGGCGCGCCGCATCACGGGACGCCGCGCCGGTGTCCACCTTGGCCAGGATCTCGGCCAGCTCCATGCGGCCCGAGCCGAAGGGTTGGCCATTCAGGAACACCGTGGGCACGGCCATGATCTGGCGTTGCTCGACCTCGGCCTGGAACAAGCCGCCGTCGATGGCCACGTGGCGGATGCGCGGGTTCAGCACCGCCATCAGGTTCAGCGCCTGCACCACGTCCGGGCAGTTGTGGCAGGTCAGGCTCATCCAGGTCTCGAACACCAGATCGGCGTCGAGCGACTGGATCTGCTCGATCACGTCCGCTTCCACCTTGGGCGGGTGGCCGCCGGCTTGCAGCAGCGCCAGCACCAACGAGGTGAACTCGTGACCCATCGGCACGGCCGCGAAGCGCACGCCCATGTCAGCGCCGGCGCGGCTGATCTGGAACGAAGGCCGGCGCGCGTCGCTGCCGTCGAAGCGCACGCTGACCTTGTCGTTCAGCGGCGCGATGTCGTTCAGCAGTTCGCGCATTTCGGCCGCTCCCGGGCTGTCGTCCAAGCTGGCCACCAGTTCGATCGGGTGTTGCAGGCGCTCCAGGTAGGCCTTGAGCTGACCCTGGATGGTGCTGTCGAGCATGGTCTTCTCCTTCGATGGGTGTGGGCTGTGAAGGCCCGGTCGTCAGCCCCCTGTTCTGGAAGGCTGACGACAAGGCCCGAAGGTCTTGTCGTGAGGGGGTCTCAGGCCTCGCGCACGGAGCCGCGAGGCTTTGCTGCAGCATCGGTTGCCGCGCAGGCGGCGCCCGATGTCCCCATCAGATCTTGCCGACCAGGTCCAGCGACGGGGTCAGCGTCTTCGCGCCTTCGTTCCACTTGGCCGGGCAGACCTGGCCGGGGTGCTTGGCGGTGTACTGCGCGGCCTTCAGCTTGCGCAGCGTTTCCTTGACGTCACGAGCGATTTCGTTGCTGTGGATCTCGGCCGTCTTGATCACACCTTCGGGGTTGATGACGAAGGTGCCGCGCAGCGCCAGGCCCTCTTCGGGGATGTGCACGCCGAAGGCATTGGTCAGCGTGTGCGTCGGGTCGCCTACCAGCGGGAACTTGGCCTTGCCGACGGCCGGGCTGGTCTCGTGCCACACCTTGTGCGAAAAATGCGTGTCGGTGGTGACGATGTAGACCTCGGCTTCCATCTTCTGGAACTCGGCGTAGTTGTCGGCCGCGTCCTCGACTTCGGTCGGGCAGTTGAAGGTGAAGGCTGCCGGCATGAAGATCAGGACCGACCACTTGCCCTT
>Ga0316613_10001995_pt1 | contig 13494 bp, 12 predicted proteins | sample OWC_soil_day10_C_2_FD_207647 | JGI IMG/M metagenome (GOLD analysis project Ga0316613, IMG submission 207647) | Wetland soil microbial communities from Old Woman Creek delta, Ohio, United States - OWC_soil_day10_CT_b | ecosystem: Environmental > Terrestrial > Soil > Wetlands | place: USA: Ohio...
CACGCGCTTCTACCAGGACGCCTACCTGTCGGGCATCATCGCCGGCGCGATGACCAAGACCAACACGCTGGGCTTCGTCGGGTCGTTCCCCATTCCTGAAGTGCTGCGCAACATCAATGCCTTCACGCTGGGCGCGCAGAGCGTCAATCCGAAGATCAAGACCAAGGTGGTGTGGGTCAGCACCTGGTTCGACCCGCCCAAGGAGGCCGAGGCCGCGCAGAGCCTGATCAACGCCGGCGCCGACGTGCTGTTGCAGAACACCGACTCGTCGGCCGTGCTGCAGACCGCCGAGAAGAACGGCAAGTACGCGTTCGGGTGGGACGCCGACATGAGTGCGGTGGCACCGAAGGCGCACCTGGCTTCGAACATGGTGTTCTGGGGTCCGTACTACAAGAAGGCCGTCAAGTCGGTGATGGACGGCACCTGGAAATCCGAGCGCACCATCTGGGGCTACAAGGAAGACGCCAACGGCGTGATCAAGATCGCCGACGTGGTGCCCGAGGAGATCAAGAAGAAGGTCGCCGACGTCAAGGAAGGCTACAAGGCCGGCACGATGGACCCGTTCAAGGGCCCGATCGTCGACAACGAAGGCAAGGAACGCCTGCCTGCGGACGCGATGCCCGACCAGGCCTGGAAGGACAAGGTCGACTTCTACGTCAAGGGCGTGGACGGCAAGATCCCGGCCGGCAAGTAACGCCGCTTCGCTTCGATCTCACGCCGCCGCGCGCCCCCGTCGGGCCCGGCGGCGTTTTCCATTCCGAAAGGATCCGACCATGGCTATCGAGTTCGACCGTATCCCGCGAAAGAGCCTGAGCGCGCTCCTGCGCACCATGCCCAAGGCCGAACTGCATGTCCACATCGAAGGCTCGCTGGAGCCGGAGCTGATCTTCGCGCTGGCGCAGCGCAACGGCGTGGCCTTGCCCTATGCCGACGTCGAGACGCTGCGCGCAGCCTATGCCTTCACCGACCTGCAGAGCTTCCTCGACCTGTACTACGCCGGCGCGGCGGTGCTGCGCAAGGAAGAAGACTTCTTCGACCTGGCCTGGGCCTACTTCGAGCGCGCCGCGGCCGACAACGTGGTGCATGCGGAAATCTTCTTCGACCCACAGACCCACACCGCGCGCGGCGTGCCCATCGAAGCGGTGATCGTCGGCCTCGAGCATGCCTGCCGGCGCGCGCATGCCGAGTTCGGCCTCAGCGCGAAGCTGATCCTGTGCTTCCTGCGTCACCTCAGCGAAGAATCGGCCTTCGGCACGCTGCAGCAGGCTCTGCCCTACCGCCATCATTTCATCGGCGTCGGACTGGACAGCGGCGAACGCGGCAACCCGCCGGAGAAGTTCGCGCGCGTGTTTGCCAAGTGCCGCGAGCTGGGCCTGCATGTCGTGGCCCATGCCGGCGAAGAAGGCCCGCCGGCCTACATCGAAAGCGCGCTCGACGTGCTGAAGGTCGAGCGCATCGACCACGGCGTGCGCTGCGTCGAGAGCCCGGCCCTGGTGCAGCGGCTGGCGGCACTGCGCATGCCGCTGACGGTATGCCCGCTGTCCAACGTCAAGCTGTGCGTGTTCAAGTCGCTGGCCGAGCACAACCTGGCCACGCTGCTGGATGCCGGCCTGTGCGCCACCGTCAACAGCGACGACCCGGCCTACTTTGGCGGCTACATCAACGAGAACTTCGTGCAGACCTTCGACGCGCTGCCCGCGCTGCATGCACGCCATGCCTGGCAGCTGGCAGCCAACAGCTTCGAGGCCAGCTTTGCCGACGCGGCGCACAAGACGCAGTGGCTGCAGCAGCTGGACGCAGCCTTTGCCAAGGCGGCTGCTCAGGGTTGAGGCCAGGGAGCTGTTGCTGCCTTGCCGCTGATCGACCTGAAGCGCTGTGCCAGTTCCTGGCGCAGCTGCTTGCGCAGCACCGCCTCCTGAAAGCGCCGGGTCTCGTCGCCCGGCGCCGGCTGCAGTGCTGGCACGGCCACCGGCCGGCGCTCGTCGTCCACCGCCACCATGGTAAAGAAGCAGCTGTTGACATGGCGCTTGCCCTGGCTGCGGATGTTCTCGGCGACGACCTTGATGCCCACTTCCATCGACGAGGTGCCGGTGTGGTTGACCGCGGCGAGAAAGGTGACCAGTTCGCCGACGTGGATCGGCTGCAGGAACATCACCTGGTCGACGCTGAGCGTCACCACGTAGCGGCCGGCATAGCGGCTGGCGCAGGCATAGGCCACCTGGTCGAGGAACTTGAGCACGGTGCCGCCGTGCACGTTGCCGGCGAAGTTCGCCATGTCCGGGGTCATCAGCACCGTCATCGTGAGCTGGTGGGCAGGCATGTGCATGGCGGTGGATTGTCCCTGTTCAGACCAGGCCATGCTCGGCGGCCAGCGCCATCAAGCGCTGCACCTCGCGGTCGTGCACGCCGCGCTCGCGCAAGGCATGGGCGGTGGCCACCAGGTACTGCAGCGTACTGCCATAGCGCCCGCTGGCGTGGCGCAGGATGTGCAGCATCTGCTCGTCGCCCAGGCGGCCCATGAAGGCCTCGCTGCGCCGGCTGAGGGTGAAGGCCAGTGCCTTGACCTCGCCCCGCGGCGTGCGCGCCGGCAGCCAGCGCGGGTCATACACGCCGGTGGGCATCTCGCGCTCCCACAGCCGCTGCAGTTCCTCGTCGGCGCTCTCGCGCCGCAGCCTGAAGACCACGCCGCGGCAGGCGCCGCCGGGCAGCAGCGCGAACACCAGCCCGGGTTGCTGCGGCGTGCCGCGGTTGACGCGCGAGCGCATGCGCAGCGCGCGGTGCCAGCCGTGCACCAGCGCGCTGCGATGCTCCACGGCCTCGAATTCCTGGCGCCAGATCAGCGACGCATAGCCGAAGACCCACAGGTCGCCACGGCCGCCCCACTGGGCGCGCGTGCGCTCCAGCATCTGCGCCGGACTGCGGCCGGGTAGGTGGGGTGGCAGCTCCTGCATCTTGGCCGTTGGCGTCCGGGTGTCGCAGGCTATCATCGCCGCCGCCCGCGTGGCCGGTCGGCGTTGGACTGGGCCGGCAGCGCATCCCTGCGGCGGCGATGGCCCTGAACTTGAGCGCCCGCGTTCCATCATTTGCTCTCGAGCGTTGCTGCATGCATCCCATGTTCGCCCCTCAGCGTGTTTCAGGTCGCCATGGCGCATGGGCCTGCGGCTTGTCTGCGGTGATCCTGGTTGTGTTCGCATCGTGGCTGCCGCCGGCCGCGGCGGCCGACCAACCCAAGGGTCTGGGTGGTGGCCCCGCCGTGGCCCCCGCGGCCCCCGCGGCCTCGGCTCCCCCGCTGGCGGCGGTGCCGACGCCGCGACCGCGCATCGGCCTGGTGCTGTCGGGCGGCGGCGCGCGCGGCGCGGCGCACATCGGCGTGCTCAAGGTGCTGGAAGAGCTGCGCGTGCCGGTCGACGTCATTGCCGGCACCAGCATGGGCTCGATCGTCGGCGGCTCCTATGCGTCGGGGCAGACGGTTGCGGCCATGACGCGCGACGTGGCCAACATCAAGACCGACATGCTGGCCCGTGACCAGCCGCCGCGCTCGGAGATTTCGATCCACCTGAAACAGGAAGACTGGCTCGACTACATCGGCCCGCAGTTCGGCTACCGCGACGGCTCGCTGCAGCTGCCCAAGGGCGCGATCACCGGCGTGGCGCTGGAGGCGGTGCTGCGCGAACTGGCGCTGGCCAAGGGCGACTCCAACTTCGACAAGCTGCCGATCCCCTTCCGCGCCATCGCCACCGACGTGGTCAGCGGCCAGATGACCGTGCTGCGCTCGGGCGACCTGGCCATTGCGATGCGCGCCAGCATGTCGGTCCCCGGCGCCATCGCCCCGGTGCAGATCGACGGCAAGATGCTGGTCGACGGCGGCCTGACGCGCAATCTGCCGGTGGACGTGGCCCGCGCCATGGGCGCCGACGTCATCATCGCGGTGAACCTGGGCACGCCGCTGCTCAAGCGCGATCAGATCAACTCGGCGCTGAGCGTGGCGGCGCAGATGCTGAACATCCTGACCGAGCAGAACGTGCAGGCCTCGCTGGCGACGCTGAAACCCACCGATGTGCTGATCCTTCCGGAGCTGGGCAGCTTCTCGGCCGGCGACTTCGACAACATGCCCAGCACCATCCCCATCGGCGAGGCCGCGGCGCGCAAGGTGGCCGACCAGTTGCGCCGCTACAGCCTGCCGCCGCAGCAGTACGCCGCGCATCGCCTGCGCCAGGTGCGTGTGGTCGCGGAGGACTCGCGCAGGATCGACGAGATCCGCGTCGAAGGCCTGTCGCGCGTCAACGAGGAGGTGGTGATCCAGAGCATGGAAACCCGCGCGGGTGCGCCGCTGGATGTCAGTACGCTCGATTTGGACATGCGGCGCATCTACGGCCGCGGCGACTTCGAGCATGTCAGCTACAAGCTGATCGACGAGCCCGATCACCGTATCCTGGCGGTGGAGGCGGTCGAGAAGGCCTGGGGGCCGACCTACGTGCGCTTCGGGCTGTCGCTGTACAGCGATTTCCAAGGCGACAACGCCTTCAACCTGCTGGCCAGCATCCGCCGCACCTGGGTCAACCACCTGGGCGGCGAATGGCGCGCCGACGTTCAGCTGGGCAACGACGGCTTGCTGTTCACCGAGTTCTACCAGCCGTTGGTCGCCAACCAGTACTTCTTCATTGCGCCGCGCGCGATGGTGACCAACGGGCCGGCCGACATCTTCGGCGGACCGGACGGCGATGACCTGGCGGCGCGCTACAACGTCACCATCAGCACCCTCGGGCTGGACCTGGGCAGCCAGTTCACCAAGTACGGCGAGCTGCGCGTCGGTCTGGTCGCCGGCCGGGGCGAGGCCGAGTTGCAGATCGGATCGCCGATCCTGGCGCAATACAGCATCAAGCGCGACATCGGCGCGGTGCGAACGCGGCTGTACCTCGATCAGATCGACAGCACCAACTTCCCGCGCAGCGGCTACAGCCTCGACGCCCAGGTGCTGTCGTCGGACACGCGGCTGGGCGCGAGCGACACCTACAACCGCTGGAGTGCCTACGCCGTCGGTGCGAAGTCCTTCGGCGCGCACACCTTCCAGTTTGCGCTGGCCGGCGGCGGCTCGATCGGCGGCAACCCCTTGCCGCTGTACGACTACCTGAACTACGGCGGCTTCATGCGCATGACCGGCTACCGCGACGGCCAGCTGCGCAACGATTCGATGAGCTACGGGCGTATCACCTACATGAACCAGCTGTTCAAGATGCCGCTGCTCGAAGGCGTCTACGCCGGCGCGTCGATCGAGGCGGCGCGTCTGGGCGACCCGCTGGTCCCGACCGGCATCCGCGGCAATGTGGCCTCGGGCAGCCTGTTCCTGGCGGTGGACACGCCGCTGGGTCCGGCCTACCTGGCCTACGGCCACACCTACGACGGCAACAGCAACGTCTACTTCTACCTGGGCAAGCGCTGAACGCCGACCGGGCACCTGCCGCGCATGCTGCGCGCAGTGCCAGGGATCACGCCGGCTTGCGCATCATCAGGTAGGGCAGTGGGCCGATGGTCCCGGCCGGCAGGGTCAGCACGATCCACAGCCTGATGTTGCGCCCGCGCGCCTTGGCGTCGTGCCACATCCGCACCCGCGTCAGCGCGATCACCAGGTTCACGAACATCTTTGCCCCGCCAAAGCTCTTCAAGTGCGGCCCGACGATGCCCCAGTCGCCGTGTTGCCGCAGCGCCGCGGCAGTGAGCGCGCCGACCAGGACCAAGGTGACGAGGAGCAGGGTGCGTTGCATCGGTGGCGCCGATGGTGTCTCGAGGCACGCAGTGTCGAAGCGGCGGCGGCCGGCCGCAACTGCCTCCCAGGTCATTGCCGCGGCGCGTGCGGCCGCGCCCGGGTGCACCGGCACTGGCCACCCGCCTCGCGATGGTGCAGGGCGAGCGGGTCTTCTGCGACGCGCGCGCTGCAGCGCGCAGGGGCCGGCCACACCCGTGGCCTGATCCTTGCTGTGCGCCACGCCAGTCCTGCGGCCCTGCGCCGTGTGAAGAAAAGCATTGACGATGTAACCCGGTTACATCAGAATTCGATCACGAGTTACAACGCCGGCAGACGCTTGCGCCGCGCCGGCCTGAAGGCCATGGTCACAGCCGCCGTCGAAAGCATCACCCGCCGCATCCGCGAGCGCAGCGCGCCGACGCGCAACGCCTACCTGCAGCGCATCGAGCGCCATGCCCGGCGCGAGCGCAGCACCGACCGCATGGGCTGCGCCAACGTGGCCCATGCTTTCGCCGCACTGCCCAGCCACGACAAGCTGCGCGTGGTGGCACAGCGTGCGCCGCACATCGGCGTGGTCAGCGCCTACAACGACATGCTGTCGGCGCACCAGCCCTACGAGAGCTATCCGGCCGTGATCCGCGACGCGGCGCGCAAGCTCGGCGCCACGGTGCAGGTGGCCGGCGGCGTGCCGGCGATGTGTGATGGGGTGACGCAGGGGCTGCCGGGCATGGAACTGAGCCTGTTCTCGCGCGACACCATCGCGATGGCCACCGCCATCGCGCTGACGCACGATGTCTTCGACGCGGCGCTGCTGCTCGGCGTGTGCGACAAGATCGTGCCCGGGCTGTTGATCGGTGCGCTGCACTTCGGCCACCTGCCCTGTGTGTTCATTCCGGCCGGGCCGATGGGCACGGGGCTGTCGAACTCGGCCAAGTCGAAGGTGCGCGAACGGGCGGCGCAGGGCCACGTGGGCCGCGAGGCACTGCTCGAAGCCGAAAGCGCGGCCTACCACGGTCCCGGCACCTGCACCTTTTACGGCACCGCCAACAGCAACCAGATGCTGCTCGAGGCGATGGGCCTGCATGTGCCCGGATCGGCTTTCGTGCACCCACATGCCAGCTTGCGTGAAGCGCTGACGCGCGAGGCCGTGGCTACGGTGCTCAGGCGCGTGCAGGGCCCGAACTTCCTGCCCATCGGCCAGCTGGTCGACGATCGCGTGATCGTCAACGCGATGGTCGCGCTACTGGCCACCGGCGGCTCCACCAACCACCTGATCCACTGGGTGGCGGTGGCCCGTGCCGCCGGCATCCTGATCGACTGGAGCGACTTTGCCGAGCTGTCGGCCACCACGCCGCTGCTGGCCCGCGTCTACCCCAACGGCGCGGCCGACGTGAACCAGTTCCAGGCGGCCGGCGGCCCGGGTTTCGTGCTGCGCGAGTTGCTGGATGCTGGCCTGATGCACGACGACGTGCCGGCCGTCAGCGAGCGTGGCCTGCGCGCGCATGCCGAGGTCCCTGCACTACAGGGCGAGCAGCTGCGCTGGAGCGCGCTGCCGGCGGACAGCGGCGACACGCAGATCGTGCGCAAGGCGGTCGCGCCGTTCTCGGCCAGCGGCGGCCTGAAGCTGCTGATCGGTAACCTGGGCCGCGCGGTCATCAAGGTCTCGGCCGTGCCCAACGACCGCCATGTCATCGAGGCGCCGGCCAAGGTCTTCGCCAGCCAGGAGGCGCTGCTGCAGGCTTTCAACGCCGGCATGCTGGAGCGCGACTTCATCGCGGTGGTGCGCTTCCAGGGCCCACGCGCCAACGGCATGCCCGAGTTGCACAAGCTGACGCCGCCGCTGGCGGTGCTGCAGGGCAGGGGCTTCAAGGTGGCGCTGGTCACCGACGGACGCATGAGCGGCGCGTCGGGCAAGGTGCCGGCGGCCATCCACGTCAGCCCCGAGGCCCTGGCCGGCGGGCCGTTGGCCAAGGTGCGCGACGGCGATCTCATCCGCCTGGACGCGGTGGCCGGCACGCTGCAGGCGTTGGTCGAGCCGGCGTCATGGGCGGCGCGCGAACCGGCCGTGCTGGACGAAGCCGCAGCCGAGGCCAATGGCCACGGCCTCGGCCGCGAACTCTTCGCCGGCCTGCGTCGCAACGTCGTCAGCGCCGAAGAGGGCGCCTGCTCCTGGATGTGAATTGACCCACCCCCGTACGCGCTTCGCGCGCCTCCTCAAGGGGGCGCCGCAGGCGGACCGGCAAAGCCGGATCCGCGGCGGTCGCTCGATTCACGCGTACCACGCGCCGTGCACTTGTTCCATGAAGGTCCGCCGATGAATACGCTCGATCTGGTATCCCACGGCCCGGTGATCCCGGTGATCGTCATCCAGCGCGTGGCCGACGCGGTGCCGCTGGCGCGTGCGCTGCTGGCTGGCGGCGTCAAGGTGCTGGAGATCACGCTGCGCACGCCGGTGGCGCTCGACTGCATGCGCGCCATATCCGCGGCCGTGCCCGAGGCCCTGGTCGGCGCCGGCACCATCCGCTCGGTGGCCGATGCGCAGGCTGCACTCGATGCCGGCTGCCGCTTCGGCGTCAGCCCCGGCTATGCGCGCGACATCGGCCGGGCCTGCCGGGATATCGGCCTGCCGCTGCTGCCCGGCGTGGCCACGGCCAGCGAGGTGATGGCCGCCAGCGCCGACGGCTACGACTTCCTGAAGTTTTTCCCGGCCACCGCGGCCGGCGGCGTGCCAATGCTGAAGGCCCTGGCCGGGCCCTTTGCCGACGTGCTGTTCTGTCCCACCGGCGGCATCACGCTGCAGACCGCGCCGCAGTTCTTGTCCCTGCCCAACGTGCGGGTGTGCGGCGGCTCGTGGCTGACGCCGCAGGACGCGGTGGACGCGCAGGACTGGGCGCGCATCACCGCGCTGGCGCGCGCCGCCAGCGCACTGCGTCAAGTCGCCTAGGCGATAGTCTTCCCAGGGTAACTCCCGCCCCTGCACACCCTTTCGCGCAGCGGTGTGTGCACGTAGACTCGCGCCGGCCAAGCACCCCAGGTCGGGTGCATGCTGCTCGAGTCACGTTCCGGCCGCACTGCGGCCCGCATTCACAGGAGACTTCCCCATGCAATTGCGCAAACTGCTGATGCTGGCCGGTGCCACCGTCGCGCTGTCCAGCGGCATCGCCCAAGCCCAGACGGCGCTGAAGATCGCGTCCGCGGCCCAGCCCGGCTCGGTGCTGATCGGCTTCGTCGACGAGACGGTGGACAAGATCAACAAGGGCTCCAACGGCGCGCTGAAGAGCGAGCGGCTGTTCATCGGCAGCGAGCAGGAGATCACCACGCAGGTGGCACGCGGCCGGCTGGAGATGGGCAGCATCTCCTACACCGGCACCTCGGTGCTGATCCCCGAGGCGGCGCTGCTGAACATGCCCTACCTGTGGAAGAGCGATGCCGAGCGCGACTACGTCACCGACACCCACGCGCTGCCGGTGATGAAGAAGATCTTCGAGACCAAGGGCCTGGTCATCCTCGGCCTGGGCGACGTCGGCTGGAACGACGTCGTCTGCAAGAAGGCCTGCCTGACGCCGGCCGACGTCAAGGGCATGAAGGTGCGCGTGTCGCCGGCGCCATCGTCGAAGATGTTCTGGGGCTCGCTCAACACCAACGGCGTGCAGATGCCGCTGTCGGAGCTGTTCCCGGCGTTGCAGAGCGGCCTGGTCGAAGGCGCGGACCTGCCGTTCCTGTACTACATCACCACGCCGGCGGCGCAGAGCGCGCCGCACTACGTGATGACGCGGCACCTGCACCACGGCTCGACCTTCGTCATCAACAAGGGCGTGTGGGACAAGCTCACGCCGGATCAGCAGAAGCTGGTGGCCGGCGCGCGGCCCGACGTGGCGCGCGTGCGCAGTGAAGTGGCCGCCACCGAGAAGCCGAAGATGGCCGAGTTCAAGGCCAAGGGCGGCTTCGTGCACGAGCTGACGCCGGCGCAACGCGCCGAATGGGCCAAGCTGGTCGAGCCGAACCAACAGAAGATGGTCGACGAGATTGGTGGCCAGTCGGCCGAACTGTGGGCCGCCATCCAGAAGGGCAAGCAGGAGTACGCCGCCAAGGGCGGCAAGTAGGTCCCCAGGCTCGCATTGGCGCCCGGCACATGGACGCGGCACGCCGCCTGCTGAGAGGGCTGTGGTTGCTGGAGGCCACGGTCTGCGTGCTGGCCTTCTCCATCACCGCCGTCGCGCTGATGGCCGACGTGCTCGGCCGCGAGTTCTTCGGCAACGGGATCTTCGGCGCCCAGCGCCTGGCCGTATGGAGCACCGCCGTCGCCGGGTTGGTGGGTTTTGCGCTGGTCACGGCCGAGGCCGGGCACCTGCGGCCGCGTTTTGCCGACGGCTGGCTGCCCAAGGCAGCCGAGCCGTATATCGACCGGCTGGCCGAGCTGATCTCGGCAGCGATCTGCATCTTCCTGGGCTGGTACGCGATCGACTTCGTGCGCAACTCGGCCGCACTGGGCGAGCGCGGCATGGCGATCCCTATCCTGGTGTGGCCGATCCAGATGATCCTGCCCTGGATGTTCTTCTCGTCGGCGCTGCGCCACCTGTGCTTCGCCGCATGGCCCGCGCTGAAGCCGGTGCCCAAGCAGGAGCATTGATGAGGCGCGGCGGCTGACATGGTCTGGCTCGGGCTGCTCGCGATCGTGCTGCTGTTGCTGCTGCTGCGGCAGAGCCTGGTGCTGGTGCTGGCGGTGGCCACGGCCTACGTGCATGTCTTCGTTGCCAACAGCAAGATCGAATTCCTGATCCAGGACTTCTGGTTCACGGTCGACCGCGAGGTGCTGCTGTCGGTGCCGCTGTTCATGCTGGCCGGCAACGTCATGTCGCGCGGTTCGATCGCGCGCCGGCTGATCAACTTCATGTCGGCCTTCACGTCGCCGATTCCGGGCGGGCTGGCGGTGGCTTGCGTGCTGTCCTGCGCGGCCTTCGCGGCCATCAACGGCTCGTCGATCGTGACCATGCTGGCGGTGGGCACGATCATGTATCCGGCGCTGGTGGCGCGCGGCTATTCGCAGAGTTTTTCCATCGGCGCCATCGCCTCGGCCGGTACGCTGGGCATCATCATTCCGCCGTCGATCCCGCTGATCCTGTACGGCATCATGACCGAGGAGAACATCGCGCACCTGTTCGTGGCCGGCATCGGCCCGGGGCTGCTGCTGATGACCATGTTCGCCGTCTATTCCTTCTGGGTGAACCGGCACATCGAGCGCACGCCCTTCAGCATGGCCACCGCAGGGCAGGCCACCTACGGCGGTATCTTCGCGATCCTGCTGCCCTTCATCATGATCGGCGGCATCTACACCGGCTGGTTCAGCCCCACCGAGGCCGGCGCGGTGTCGCTGGCCTATGCGCTGCTGATCGAGTTCTTCGTGCACGAGGACGAACACGCCAAGCCGGCGCCGGCCGGCGCGGCTTTAGGCCAGCGCGTGCGCCACTACCTGGCCACGCGCGAGATGAACCTGCGCACGCTGATCGACGTGATCCTCGAGACCACCAAGCTGCTGGCCACGCTGCTGCCGCTGCTGTGCATCGCCGGTAGCCTGAACACCATCCTCGACCATTCGGGCGTGCCCAAGCAGATGGTGGCGTCGCTGTCCGAGGCCATCACCAGCCCGACGCTGATGATGCTGGGCATGAACATCCTGCTGCTGATCGTCGGCTGCCTGATGGACGTGGGCTCGGCCATCCTGATCCTGGCGCCGCTGCTCAAGCCGCTGGCCGTGGCCATCGGCGTGGACCCGGTGCACTTCGGCATCATCATGATCTCCAACCTGGAGATCGGCTACCTGACGCCGCCGGTGGGCCTGAACCTGATCGTGGCGATGGCGGCCTTCAAGGTCGCCTTCGGCACCATCGTCAAGTCGGTGGTGCCCTTCATCACCATCATGCTGTTCTGGCTGGTGATCGTCATCGTCTATCCGGCGCTGTCGGTGGGATTGCTGGGCCGATGAACGGCGACGCCGCGCTGCGCGAGCGCGCCGCGCGAGTGATCCCCGGCGGCCTGTGGGGCCACATGCGGGTGCAGGGCCTGCCCGCGGGTTTCCCGCAGTTCTTCCAGCGTGCTGACGGCTGCCGGTTGTGGGATGCCGACGGCCGCGAGTTCATCGACTTCATGTGCAGTTGGGGCCCGGTCGTGCTGGGCCACCACGATGCCGAGGTCGAGGCCGCAGCCGAGGCCCAGCGCCGCGCCGGCGACACGATGAACGGCCCCGCGCCGGTGCTGGTGGACCTGGCCGAGACCTTCACCGCCATGGTGGCGCATGCCGACTGGACGATCTTCGCCAAGAACGGCACCGACGCCACCACGATCTGCGTGACCACGGCGCGCGCCGCCACCGGCCGGCGCAAGCTGCTGGTGGCGCGCGGCGCCTACCATGGCGCCGCGCCGTGGTGCTCGCCGTCGCTGGCGGGCGTGACCGCCGAGGACCGGGTGCACCTGGTGCCCTACCGCTACAACGAGATCGCCAGCCTGGAGCAGGCCGCAGCCGCTTGCGGCGACGACCTGGCCGGCGTGCTGGCCTCGGCCTTCCGCCACGACTACGGCGTCGACCAGGAACTGCCCACGCGCGAGTTCGCCCACGCCGCGCGCGAGCTGTGCGATCGCAGCGGCGCGGCGCTGATCCTGGACGAGGTGCGCGCCGGCGGACGCATCGACCTGGCCGGCAGCTGGGAATCGATGGGTGTGCGCCCTGATTTGTCGGCGTGGAGCAAGGCCATTGCCAACGGCCATGCACTGGCGGCCGTCACCGGCACCGACCGCTTCCGCGAGGCCGCCGCATCGATCTTCGTCACCGGTTCGTTCTGGTGCGGCGCGGTGGCCATGGCCGCAGCGCTGGCCACGCTGCGCAAGCTGCAGGCGGTGGACGGCATCGCCCACATGCTCGCGATGGGCCAGCGCCTGCGCGACGGCCTGGCGCGGCAGGCCGCAGCGCACGGCTTTCGCATCCGCCAGAGTGGGCCGCCGCAGATGCCGATGCTGCTGTTCGACGACGACCCCGAGGCCGCGCTGGGTTCGGCCTTCTGTTCGCTGGCACTGGAGCGCGGCGTGTACCTGCACCCGAAGCACAACATGTTCCTCAGCGTCGCGCATCGGCCGCAGGACATCGACCAGGCGCTGCAGGCCACCGACAGCGCGTTCGCCGCGCTGGCCCTGCGTTGATCGAGCGCAATCGGCCGCACATCGGCGCGGCGTAGATTGCCATCGTCCCTCGACTCTGGAGATGGTGATGAATGCAGTTTCACGGTGGATCTTGATGGGCTGCATCGTCGGTGCAGCGGGTTCGGTGGTGGCCCAGGGTGCATCCGCGCCCGGAAGCGGGCCCGCTGGTGGGCAGGGTGCCGGCCCAATGGCCAGCAGTCCGGGTATGGGTATGGGACCCGGCATGGGCCGCGGTCGCGGCGCGCCCTACGGGCCGGACTATTCGCACGGCTGGTCGATGATGACGCCCGAAGAGCGCAGCCAGCACCAGGCGAAGATGCGTTCGATGACGAACTACGACGAGTGCAAGTCCTACATGGCGCAGCAGCACGAACAGATGGCGGCGCGGGCCAAGGCGCAAGGCACGCAGCTGCCAGCTCAGCCGCGCCGCGACGCCTGCGCCGGCCTGAAGCCCTGATGCGGCAAAGCCCCGCCGCGCGGATCAGGACGTTCCGGAGCCGTCGCTGGCACTGACCAGCATCGACATGGCGCGCGCCGCGTCCCGTTCCAGCGAGGTGAGG
>Ga0316613_10001998_pt1 | contig 13476 bp, 13 predicted proteins | sample OWC_soil_day10_C_2_FD_207647 | JGI IMG/M metagenome (GOLD analysis project Ga0316613, IMG submission 207647) | Wetland soil microbial communities from Old Woman Creek delta, Ohio, United States - OWC_soil_day10_CT_b | ecosystem: Environmental > Terrestrial > Soil > Wetlands | place: USA: Ohio...
GGTAGAGATTTTTTGCGCGGTGATGATCAGTGAGGGAGTCAACAAGGGGCGACTCTCCCTTGAACAGATGGTAAAAGTGACGAGTGAAGGAACGGCGCGCTTATTAAATGTATATCCCCGTAAGGGAGCGCTGGTGCCCGGCGCCGATGCGGATATCGTGATCGTGGACCCCCATCGGGAGTGGACGGTTCGGTCAAAAGAAATGGTGACGCGGGCCAAGGAATGGTCTCCCTATGAAGGGATGAAATTGAGAGGAATGCCTGTTTCCACCCTGGTCATGGGCGAGTTGGTGGCCGAGAACCGTCAATTAACGGAAAAACCAAACGGGCGCTTCGTACCGGTGGCCAAACCCTAAGGCTCCAGATTGACTCTTACCGTTGAGGCGGGAAAAGGGAACAGGAAATTCTATTCCTTCAGCATGATCAAGACCTATCGAGAGGGAGGGTCTGCTTATGAAAATTGGTTGGACGAACTTGTTGCCCAAGGAGACGAAAGGTGAGGCGGGTTTGGATTTCCGACCTGTATGGCGAGGATTTGAACAGTATTTTGAAAAGGTTACCAAGCAGCGTCCGGAGACGAAGGTAAAAATTTATTTTCCGGAGAAATCCGGCTGGACCGTGCATTTTCCGTATATTGAATTTTTGAACAACCGCTGGTTCGTGGAGGCGGGCCTAAAAGCCGAGAAAGATGGATGCGACGCGGTTTTAGTCGGCGCAGCCACAGATACCGGACTTCAGTACCTGAAAGAGGTGCTGACCATCCCGGTTGTCGGGGTGACCGAATCGGCCTGTCACCTGGCCTGCTTGTTAGGGGCGAAGTTCGCCGGGATTACCGTGTTTCGGCGGTTGATTCCTCCCAAGTCGAATTTGATTCGATTTTATGGTTTAGAAAGCCGGGCGATTATGAATCCGATCCGGTCCTGTGAATTGAATGGGCAGGACGTAGAGGGGCTGTTTGACAAAAAAGTGATGGAGAAGAGCATCTGGCCAAAGTTTGAGGCGGTGGCGCGGGAGTGCATTCGGGATGGGGCCGAAGTGATCATCTGTGCGGACGCCTGGTTGGCGCCGGCCCTGGCATATTTTGATCATTTTGAAATTCCCAGGACCGGAGTGCCGGTGGTGGATGCTTCGGCGGCGGCGATCAAGCTGGCGGAGATCCTTGTGGACTTAAGGAAGCTGGAAAAGCTTGGGGTATCCCGGCATCTTACCTATCAGCGGGCGACCGACCCGGAGTTGGATAAAGCCCGGAAATTTTATTGGGGATAAAATTCCTTCAGGGACCCGAGATAATGAATTTTATGGAGGATATCCATGCGCTATGGAACCATGGGAGTTGACTTCGAGGAAAGAGTGAATTTTGAACGCCTGCGCAAGGAGCGGCTGGATAAAGCCAAATCCGCTTTGAAGGCCAGCGATTTGGGAGCCATCATTTGCTACGATTTCGACAATATTCGTTATATTACAGGCACACATGTGGGCGAATGGTGCCGTAACAAGATGAATCGGTATTGCATCCTGCCCAAGGGGGCGGAGCCCCTGCTCTTCGATCCGGCGGCGCCGGCAAAAAAAATATCCTGCCCTTGGCTGGCCGATCGCATTTTCCCGGCTGTCGGCTCAATGCGGGGAGCGATTCCGCCGGAAGTGCGGAGCGTGGAAAAGGTGGCCCAGGAGATTTATCATTGGCTCCAGAAGCATGGGGTTGAGAAAATGCCTGTGGGGATGGACATTGCCGACATCCCTCTCGTCCGGGCTCTGGAGCGACTGAACTTGAAAGTTGCCGACGGGCAGGAAACCATGTTGGAAGCCCGGATGATCAAGACAAAGGATGAAATTGAACTGCTCAAAATCTCGGCCGCCATGGTGGACGCCGCTTACGAGGAGGTGGTGCGCCATATTCGCCCCGGGAACCGGGAAAACGATCTCGTTGCCGTCGCCAACCAGGTCCTTTATTGTCTGGGGTCTGAGCTGGTGGAATGCGTCAACAGCGTGGCGGGAGAACGGGGGAAACCCCATCCCCACACTTTTTCGGACCGGATCATTCGCCCGGGGGATATGCTCTTTCTCGACATCATGCATTCCTATATGGGCTATCGTACCTGCTACTACCGGACCTTCATCTGCGGCAAGCCGTCCCGCGAACAGTTAGAAGCCTATGCCACCGCGTGGAAATGGTTGAAAGACGCCATCGATGTCGTCAAGCCCGGGGCGACGACCGCGGACATTGCCAGGGCTTGGCCTGCGCCCGGGGAGTTCGGCCTGAAGAGCGAGGAGGAGGCCTTCCTGTTGCAGTTCGGGCACGGGGTCGGATTGAGCATTTGGGAAAAACCGGTTGTCTCCCGCCTGATCTCCCTGGAACATCCGTACCCCATCCGCGAGGGAATGGTCTTTGCCCTCGAGACCTACTGCCCCTCGGCAGACGGAAAGGGAGCGGCCCGAATCGAGGAAGAAGTGGTTGTTACCAAAGATGGGTGCGAGCGTATTTTCCGCTACCCGATTGAAGAATTAATCTCCTGCGGCGTTCCCGGGACTATGGCCTATGTAGGGTCCTAAGGGATTCAAAAGACTTCCGCCGGAAAAAGCGCTGGAAGATCGGTTTTCTTTCCGGTGTTTTTTCCCTTCGTTCCGCTGGGGCTGTAATAAAGCAGCCAACTGCGTGATCTCCCGGGAACCGGATCGTGAGCAGGCGCAAGGCCGTGCCGTTATTCTCCGTAACGGTTTGTAAAGAGGATAGAAAAATGGCCAACCCGCGGAAAAAGATCGGATGGATTGGCCTGGGGAAAATGGGTCTCCCCATGGCCGCTCGGCTAATCCAGGCCGGTTATGAGGTCACGGTATACAATCGCACGCGGACTAAGGCCGATGCCTTTCGAAGCCGGGGGGCGGTTGTGGCGGAATCACCGAAGGATCTCGGAAGGCGTTGCGACCTGGTCTTCACCATGATCTCCGATGATACCGCCCTGGAGGAAGTTGTCTTAGGTTCAACCGGGGTGCTGGAAGATCTTGCCCGAGAAACAATTTGGGTCGATATGAGCACTGTCTCCCCCCAAATCTCCTTGCGGGCGGCCCGAAGGGCCGCGGAAAAAGAGGTTTGGTTCTTACGGGCTCCCGTTTCCGGGAGCACAAAATTTGCGGAAGCAGGCACTTTAACGATTTTTGTCTCCGGCCCGAAGCAGGCTTTTGAAGAATGCCGGTCGGTCCTGCAGGTCCTGGGTCAAAAGTTCTTTTATCTCGGGGAGGGAGAAGAGGCTCGCTCTCTAAAGCTTCTGGTAAACATGATGGTGGGGACAACGGCGATGATGGTTGCCGAAGCCCTCATTTTCGGGAGGAAAAGCGGGATCGATTGGGCGACCATGATTGACGCGATCAACCAAAGCGTGGTGGCTTCCCCCTTGATCGGCTATAAGACCCAAACCCTGAAGGAACGAAATTTTACCCCGGTCTTCGCGGCGAAGCAAATCGCCAAGGATTTCGACCTGGCTTTAGAAACGGGGAAAGCGATGAATCTCCCTCTGCCGGTTACGGCCCTGGTTCGTCAGTTTTATGCCGCAATGGAAGCAAGCGGGAAAGGGGGCTTAGACTTTTTTGCCATAGTGACTTTATTGGAGGAGTTGGCGGGGATCCCGAAAGAGCGTTGATCTAAAGGGGAGGCGTGGACATGATTTCCGGAGTTCATCATTTCAGTTTTTCAGTCACCAATATTCGCCGGACTATTGACTTTTACACACGGGTATTGGGGGTAAAACTTCAATCCCAGGGTCGTAATAAGTACGAAACGCTTGGGACGGCCCTATTTGGAACGAAATGGGGGATAAACCAGCCCCAGGCCGATCTCGAACTCGCCGTAATGAATATCGGAGGCACAAGGGTCGAATTCATCGAATATAAGGATCCGAAGGCCCAGGCCTACCACCGGAATCCCTCGGTTGCGGGCTCGGCGCATTTGGCTTTACGGGTTGATAACATCGTGCAGACCAGAAAGAAATTGGAGGAAGCCGGGGTTGAGTTTCATTCTCCCATCAATACCTTTATGGAGTCGGGCAAAATCGAATGGAAGTGGTGTTATTTCCGAGATCCCGACGGGATTGTTCTCGAACTCGTCCAACAGAGTCAGGCTTGGGAATAGCTGTTCAGAAGCGCTTTGTTAGGGGATTTTTTGAAATTTAGATGCCGTGGTGTTGAGCCCCCAAAAAGGATTAGGAAACAAATCCATGAGAAAAGGCACCGTAGGAACGATGCAAGTGGATTATGAGGAGCGGATTAATTTCGACCGCTTGCGGCAGCAAAGGCTGGAAAAAATCCACCGGGCCATGGAAGAAACGAACCTCGGCTCCCTTCTGCTATTTGATCCAGGAAACAAACGCTATGCCACATCCACGGCCGTCGCTTCTCCGGAAGTGGATCAGATGGGACGATATGCTATCCTTCCGAGAGAAGGGAAGCCCTACATTTTTGGCTTCGGTTCAGAGGTGGCGGCGGAAAAACTTTATTGCCCATGGATCGCCGAGCGGGCTTTCCCTGCCCACACCACGATGATGGGCGCCCTTCCCGGACATTTCAAGGCGAGTGAAAGCTTTATTAAGGATGTTTTCATGGTTCTGAAAGAACACCAGGTCGACCAAGACCCTGTGGGCGTCGATATCCTGGATTCCCAATTAATATTAGCCCTGCAAGCCGCCGGTTTCAAACTGGGAGATGGCCAGGATGTCATGCTGGAAGCGCGCGCGATCAAGACGGAAGATGAAATCATGATCATCCGGCAGGCGGCGGCAACGGTGGATGCGGCGTTCGATCGCATGGCTTCGATTCTCAAACCCGGAATCCGGGAAAATGATCTCCAGGCGGAAGCAAGTTTTGTCCTGCATACCCTGGGAGCCCAGTGGGTCATCAATATCCAAATCACCAGCGGGCCGCGAACCCATCCTCATCCCCATCTAAGTTCGGATCGGGTTCTCCAGCCGGGAGACCTGGTATTTGCCGACATCGTTACCATGTTAAATGGATATCACACCTGTTATTACCGCACCCTTTGCTGTGGACCCTCGAATTCCAAACAAAGGGATATGTATCAACGCGCCTATGAGATGTTGCAGAAGGGAATCGATAAACTCCGCGCCGGGAATACTACGGCGGATGTTTGCAGAGCGTGGCCTCCAGCGTCCTATTGGGGTTTTCAATCTGAATCCCAGGCCTTCGGCCTGGCCTTTGGTCATGGCGTCGGGGTAGGGCTTTGGGAGAGGCCGATCATTCACCGGTTGTACAGCATGAACCACCCCGTGGAATTGAAGGAAGAGATGGTGATTGCTCTGGAAACGTATGATGGGGAAGGGATCGATGGAGCCCGAATCGAGGAAATGGCGGTCATCACCGAGGGCGATCCGGAAATCATTTCCAAATTCCCCTGCCAGGAATTGATCAGTTGCGGCGGCAAATATTGAATATGGTTCTTTTGAGAGTCGATCTGTCCAGCTCGACAGCGGGATTGGGCGGTAACTTCGTCGTGACGGCGCACCTGTAAGTGCGCCGCCTTCCCTAGATTTTGCGCGCCTTGACCCTCTTAGGGTGGGAGAACTTTTTACGAACCATCGTTCTGATGAATTTTGGCTAGATCCTCAGATTTTTGTACCCCTTTAATACGCCGGCCAGGCAACGGTATAAAGATGTTTTCCTCCTTTGAGAGGCCCTTTCAGAAGATCTTCGAGTTCTTTTGCGGAATATTTCTGGGTCACCAATTCGGCCGGAGGGAGTTTCCCCGGCGGAAACCGATCCATAATATCGCGGATCAGGGATTCCAGATAATCGAAGAAAGCCTCAAGACCGGCTCTCGCCTTCTCTCCATCGGCTAAAGTCGCTTTGCCCACCACGCCTTGCGGGGTCGCAATAATTTCAGCCGCTCCGCAACCCGCATGCCCGTACCAGGCAATCGGTCGCTGATAGATATTTCCCGCTTTATCGATATGCTCCGGAGAAATAAATCCGCGTGGTTCTCCGTCGACCGCGTCTTCCATATGGATCATCTCTGGAAACAAGGCCAGAGAATAGGAGGTTTCGGTTTCGTCGGCATGGATGAACGGGGTTTCGAAGGGACCGCCATGGGCCTTATCCTTCATAAACTGAGGAATTGCATAATACCAGTTCAAGTTGATGAAAATTCCCGGGACCTGGTACTTTTTTGCAAAGCGATGGATGGCTGTGGGAAGAACATATTCCTGGCCATGACCATTCAGAACAATCTGCTTCCGGAATCCCGCATTCCAGAAACCGGCGATCATTTGAGAGATATAGGCCGTGAAAATGTTCTCCTCAATCGGAATCGTTCCCGGCATGCCAAGGTGGTGGAAAGGATGACTTCCATACCAAAGAGGCTGGGATACGGTACAGCCGGTTTTCTTGGCAATGGTTTCGGCAATGCGGGTAACCAGAAATGTATCTTCCCCATAGCAGGCATGGGGACCGTGATTTTCGGTGCTTCCGATGGGAAGAAGGAGGAGATCACATTTTTTAAGCCGTTCTTCTACCTCTTTGGTGGTCATATTTTGGAAATAAATTCCATCGGCCAGATCCATATGCCCCCCTTTCGGGGGAATTTCCCATTTGCCCATCCAATTTCCTCCCTTTTCTATTGATTTTCAATAAGACAGGAGAAAAAACCTTTCCACAGGGAGGTAAATTCATCGAGTGGTTTTTACCCTTGGGAACACCGAAATCTTTCCAGGGTCGGCCCAAGCCCCTCCGCACCCAACCCCCCTGTGGAGCCACTCCAATTCTTTATTGATCTTTCATCCCAAAATGATAGCCGCTGAAAATCCTCCCCTCATCCGTTGAGATTTTCCATTTCCACAGAAACCGGCATTCCCGCAACCAAGTTCCCCCTCTTTATTTCTTTTCGGATACGAGGGTTCCTCCAACAGACCAGCTCTCCTGCGGCATCGGGTCAAAAACCACCCAGATATACTCTTGCGGGATTTTCGTCGCTTTGTGGACGACTTCCGTAATCCCCTTGGCGATTTCTGCCTTCGCCTCCTGCGTTTGCGGAAAACTTGTCACGCGCACGAACGGCATAGGTCTCACCTCCTTCCTTTTTTCATCTATCCCCCAACGATTAGGGTAAAAATCTTAATTTGATCCTGGTCGGCAACTGGGTCCGTCATCGTTTTCGGGATCCCATTGACATAAATACTCCTGGCTTCATTTCTTGACAAGTTCAGAATCTGCAGGAGGTCTTCAAACGAAGCCCCCTCCTTCATCTCTACCTCGATCCCTTTTCGCGGATCATAATCCGGGAAATTTCGGGTCAGGGTCGCAAATAGTTTAACGTTGACGCGAATCAAAATTCCTTTCCTTCTCAAAAATTAAACAATCGATCCAGTTCTTCATCGGGAACCGTGAAAATAACGTTGTGGGGAGGGATCTTCTCCTGCTTCATGAATTCCGGCAGGCGGTCATCCTCTTTGGTAAATCCGGCCTGAGCATTAAACTCACGCTCCAGTTTCAATATCTTTACCCCTAAGGCCTTGAGGTCATCAAGGCTCACCGGGGATCCATGAAGGGCGCCCATCATTTCCAGGAATGCCGGCCCTGCCTCGGGGGCGCCCGCCGTATCTCCGATGGCCGGATTGACGAAGTTGCAGAGACCGGTACTATCCATGGCCGCGACCGTAATCTGCGCTTCCCGAGAGGCATCAACTTGCCCTTCGGGTTTATGAGGATGCAGATCTCCGCCCATGGACGCCAGGTTGCGGCCGACAGTCCAACCTGCCGTGTGATCGGCGCCCATGGGGGTTGTGGCATAGGTCACCCCGATTCCGTGAATCGCCCGGGGTTCATAGGCCGCCATGCCCTGCCTCTTCACCGCGGGAACCCTCGTTATTCCGAAAACCTTGCCAGTAACCCAGGCGCCACTCCCCAGGATCCTCCCGAGGGCAGTCCCTTTCCCCACCTCTTCAAGCAGCTCCAAGGCCCCTTTGGCATCGCCGAATTTTTTGACGCCGGCCTCCATCGCCACCCCCAACGACTGCCCAATCTCTATTGTATCGATTCCATATTCGTCACAGAGGCGGTCCGCCCAGGCGATCGAGTCCAGATCCGAAACGCCTAAATTAGCACCCAGAGCCCAGATGGTTTCATATTCAAAAGAACCCGTGATATACTGCGCTTTTTCATCGACGTAAACCTTGGAACAATGGATAACACAGTTGCTGCACCCCATATGCGTGGGCTTTCCCCCCCTTTTGGCGATTACCTGTTGCATATACTCGCCGCTTACTTGGTCCGCACCCTCAAAGGTTCCTTCCAGGAAATTCCTCGTGGGATAGCCTCCCGCCGCATTGATCGGGGCGACCAAAAAGTTTGTCCCCAAGGTCTTCAAAACCCCGGAAAACGGATAGTCCACCACAGCCTTTGCAAACTTCTTGGCCGCCTCCCGGAATTTTTCCGGATGGGCAATGGATACCCCGGCTCCGCCGGCATCCTCCACGATAATCGCTTTCAATCCTTTCGACCCCATCACCGCTCCTGGGCCCCCTCTGGCTGCGTGCCGACAGGGGAACCCATCGACGTCCGTTGAGGCAACCGAAGCTGCGGCAAGTTTCATCTCGCCCGCCGGACCAATCGATAGAATACCCGCTTTCTCCCCAAATCGGGATTGCAGCTTTTTGGCCAGCTCATAATTTTTTAAACCGCAATACTCATTCCCCGGGAGAAGCTTTCCTCCCTCTTTCGTTAAATGCAAAATATACCATTTCCCCTGTTCTGGTAACCCTTCGATCACAAGGCCACTGAATCCAAGGCGAGCGATTTTCTGGGATGTATTTCCGCCCACATTACTTTCCTTGATGCCGCCGGTCAAGGGACTCTTACATCCTACGGAAAGCCTCCCGGAGTTCGCCGCACTCGTCCCGGAAAGCACCCCCGGAGCGATGACTAATTTATTCAGGCCTCGGAGCGGATCGCAGGCAGGAGGCACTTCTTTGGCGATGATCGTGGAGCTCAAGCCGCGCCCTCCCAATCCTTGATATTCCCCCGAATCCTCAGTCGTAACCCTTAAGGCCGACATATTGACGCGCATTAGTTTTCCCATTTTCCCTTCCTCCTCCTTGATTAAGATTTCGAAATCTTAGGTTTAGTGGTCTTTGGCGTTTCCTCTGCCGAATCCATCCTCTCAATTTGTTCAATCCGAAAAAAAAACAGCCATCCCCATGCGCCGGGCGTCGCCTTCCCCTTTATAACCCCGCTTACCGCCGCCCCCCGGGTCTTTGCCCGGAGGCCATTCCCGCTCCCCTCTTGCGGCCCTCCTTCCCCTAGGTGACAAGAAAAATAAGGATTGTCTCTCTTCTTGCCCGGACACAATTTTAAAGGGTTTTGCAGCCGGGATGAATGCCGATTGACGGAAATCCTGGTCAAACGTTTCCTTAAAAGGAAACTCCAAGGTAACTTTGCTGGATCTCAATATTTTTCACCAGTTCTTCTTTTGATCCATTGAATTTGATCTGACCTTTTTCCATCACATAGACTCTCGAGGCCACTTTTAGGGCTACATCGAGATTTGTCTCCACCAGCAACATCGTCAATCCGCTCTGCTGCAGTTTTATCAATCGATCCGCGATCACTTCAACCAGGGTCGGCATCAATCCCTCGGTCGGCTCATCGACCAGCATCAACTTCGGCTTCGCAACGAGCCCCCGGGCAATCGCCAGCATCTGCTGTTCTCCGCCGCTCAACGCCGCTCCCAGATTGTCGGCCCTTTCCCGCAAGCGAGGAAAATACCCATAGGCCATCTCCAACAGAGATTTTTCCTCCCCTTTTATCTTATTCTTGAGCATGGCGAGCTTCAGGTTGTCCCTCACCGTGATGTTCGGAATGATTCGACGGGTGTCCGGAATGATTGCGATTCCCTTCCTCACGATTTTATAAGGGGCCAGACCGGCAATATCCGTGCCTTGGAAGAAGATCTTTCCTGATCTGGGAGGAGTCACTCCGATGATGCTTCTCAACGTTGTCGTCTTTCCGGCGCCGTTTCGCCCCAGCAGGGCAACGGCCTCGCCTTCGTTGATTTCGAGCGATATCCCCTGCAAGATGTAGCTGAAACCGTAATAGGTATGGATGCCCTCGACCTTCAGCAACATAGCAGCTCCTATTTCTGTTTCCCAAGATAGACGGCCTGGACTTCTTCGTTGTTTTGGATTTCCCCGGGCAGGCCCTCAGCCAGGACCTTTCCCTCGTGCAAGACCGTGATCTTTTTTGAAAGGGCCATTACAAATTTCATGTCATGTTCGACCAAAACAATTGTCAGCCCCTTGGAGATCTGGTTGATCAACTCCATCATCCTCGCGGTCTCTTCTTTTGTCATCCCGGCAGTCGGTTCGTCCAGAAGCAGGAGGTCCGGGTGGGAAGCCAGGGCGATCCCGATTTCGAGATGCCTCTGCAGCCCGTGCGGCAGATTCATGGCCCGGGTTTCCTGTTGGTCGCTCAGCTTCAGCTTCTCCAGGATTTCCATCACCCTCCGGTTGATGTCGTCCATAAACATCACGTTTTTCCAGAAATTAACCGTTACTTCGACAGCCTGAGCGGCCAACCGGACATTTTCAAAAACCGTCAATTTCGGAAAAATATTGGTAATCTGGTAGGATCTGCCAATCCCTTTCTTCGCGATCCGATGAGGCGGGGTGTTGGTAATATTCTCTCCTTTGAACCAAATTTCCCCTTCCGTAGGAGGTAACCTCCCGGCAATGAGATTGAAAAACGTCGTCTTTCCCGCCCCGTTAGGCCCGATGATAGCCCTTACTTCCCCCTTGGCGACTGTAAAATCCACCTCGCTCACGGCGGTCAAGCCGCCAAATCTCTTGGTCAGCTTCTTGGTCTCGAGCAGATTCAAATCAGCTACCTCCCCCTTGGCCACGTCCGCCCCCGGCAGCCTTTTTCTCCCGGTTTGAGGCCACCCAATTTTCAATGGCCCCGACGATTCCCTCTTTGAAGAAAAGGATGAAGAAAATCAAAATCAGGCCTACGATCAATTCCCATCTGGTGAAAACGATCTGGAGATAATCGTGGATCAGGAGGAAGGCCGCTGACCCGACAATGGGCCCGAAAAAGGTCCCCACTCCGCCAACGATGGAAACAAAAATGACTTCGCCATTCATTGTCCAATATAAGAGATCTGTGGGGACATGCCGGGTATGGATAGCAAAAAGAGCGCCGGCGACCCCTCCATAAACCCCGGAGACAATAAAGGAGATGAGCTTTACCCTCTGGCTATTGAAGCCGCAGGCAATCGCCCGGTCTTCGTTCTCTTTTATCGCCCGCATGGCTTTCCCTAAAGGAGAACGGAGAAGGACCCGGGCAAAATAGGTCATAACGATGAAAAAAACAAAAGCAAAATAATACATATGGAGCGCCTGGCCGAGATCGATTCCAAAGAATTGAAAAACCGGAATGCCCCGCAGACCATCATCCCCTCCGGTAATCGACCGGAATTGGAACGCCAGGAAATACAAGATTTGAGAAAAAGCCAGCGTCAGCAGGGAAAAGTAGACATCGCTTCTCCTGAGAGCCAAATACCCAATGATCCAGGCGCCCAGGGTCGCCGCCAAAACGCCCCCGGCTATTGCCGCCCACAGAGGGGCCTGGAGCTTTACAATCAGAAGTCCGGTGCCATAGGCGCCGAGTCCATAAAAAGAAGCATGCCCGAAAGAGAGTTGTCCGGTATACCCCAACAGGATGTTAAATCCCGTTGCAAAGAGGCCGATGATCAGGATGTTTGTGGCCACGGCGTGGTAGGGGGTGAGAAAAGGAAGGATAATCAGAATAGGAATGGATATCCAGAATTGCCAGTCGATTGTTGCTTTCCGCGGATCGTTATTCACACCGCTCCCTCCTCATCCCTCACCAAAGAGTCCGGCTTTTCTTGTCAGAAGGACGACGACCATCAAGACAAAGATGGCTACCGTTCCTGCCTGGGGGTAGAACAGGTTTGTGACCGCGATTACCTGTCCCACCAGAATGGCCGCGAGAATGGAGCCGGCAAAACTTCCCATGCCGCCGATCACCACCACAACAAAGGCCTCAATCACCATGAACGATCCCATTTCGGGCATCACCCCGGTCAGGGGAGCAATCAATACCCCGGAAAGGGCGGCCATCGCGATCCCGAGACCGAATACAAACGTCCAGACTATCCGAATATTGATGCCGAGCATCTGCACCATCTCATTGTCTTTTGTCCCCGCCCGGACGATCATTCCGAGGTTTGTCTTGTTGATGAAAAGCCATACAAAGAAAAGAACAGCAGCCCCGATGACAATGATAAAGAACCGGTAGGTGGGAAACATCATGAAGCCCAGATTGAGCATCCCGTCAAGCGCTTTCGGGATGGAACTCCCGATCCCCCCCAGCCCGAAGAGGATCCGGGCAATATCCACAAAAACGTAATTGAGCCCCAGGGTGAGCAGCAGGGGGTTGAATTCCTCCGTACCGTAAAGGGGTCGAATTCCGCCGATTTCCACCAGCATGCCCAGGATCCCTACCAAGATCGACGCCCCCAGCAGGCAAATCCAAAAATTGCCGCCGAAGGAAATAAGATAAACAAGGGTATAAGCTCCCAGCATATAAAACGATCCGTGGGCGAAATTGACCACCCTCATTAAGCCGAAGATGAGCGATAAACCCGAAGCCATCATGGCGTAGATGACTCCCAGGCTGAGCCCAATGAATATTTGGAGAAGATAAACTCTGAGTGGAATTTTAAACCCCCCTAGAAGGACGAATCGTCATCTGTCCGAAAGGAGGCCGTCGCCAGGCCTCCTTTGGCAGAATGTCCCGATTTCAAATTTTTGAATTTATTGGATTCTTATCCATTTCCCCTGGGCGTCCTTCTTGTGGCCTTGATCTTCACAGGCCCGGGTGAGTTGTTCTCCCCCAATTCTATCAACGATGTCGAAGGTATCATATTTTCTCTTGGCTTTCTTCGCCCTGAGGATATAGATATCCTGAATGGCCTGATGATCGCACTCCCTCCAGTACTCTTCGGTCTTCGCCCATTTGAATTTATGGCCCTCTAAAGCCGCAATGATCTTCTCGGACTCAAGCGTTTTCGCCCTTTTCACCGCATCACAGAGTTCGCGCACGGATTCATATTGGGAGAGGGCATCGTCGGTGGGAGGCCTTCCAAATCTTTTTTCGAAGATATCCGCAACGGCCTTCGTCTCCGGAGCTTCCCACCAAAACGTCGCCCCCCCGTATCCTCCCATGACCACTTCCTCGCCGACCGCCCAAATCGTCCCGGGTTGGAAGAGGGCGGCCACGACTTTCATTTTATCAAATGCGCCGAATTCCCGGAGCTGCTTCCAGGAATTGACCTGGTCAAAACCGACGTTAATGGTGACCAGGACATCTGCCCCCGATCCCATCACCTTTCCAACATAGGGCGAGAAATCCTTTGTGCCCAGAGGATGGGGGGAAACACCAAGATTTTCTCCTTTTTCGT
>Ga0316613_10001999_pt1 | contig 13472 bp, 10 predicted proteins | sample OWC_soil_day10_C_2_FD_207647 | JGI IMG/M metagenome (GOLD analysis project Ga0316613, IMG submission 207647) | Wetland soil microbial communities from Old Woman Creek delta, Ohio, United States - OWC_soil_day10_CT_b | ecosystem: Environmental > Terrestrial > Soil > Wetlands | place: USA: Ohio...
CCTACGGTAATTTCCACTTTTTCCCGACTTAAATCTACTTTCTGTGCGCTAAGCTCTTCAAATCTGTCAATTCGCGCCTTTTGTTTGGTAGTCCGCGCCTTGGCCCCTTTGCGCATCCATGCCAATTCACTCTTCAGCAGATTTTGCCGCTTACTTTCACTGACTTCTTGATCAGCCTCCCGCTGCATCTTCAGCTCGAGGAATTTGCTATAATTACCTGTATAGCTATATAAGTTTCCTTTATCCAATTCTATGATCCGGTTAACAACCCGATCTAAAAAGTAACGATCATGGGTAATGAGTAGCAACGCCCCTCTGCGTTTATGCAAATAATCCTCTAACCAAGCCACTGTATCATTATCAATATGATTGGTCGGCTCATCTAATATGAGCAGATCAGCAGGATGGATCAAAGCCCCCGCCAAGGCTATACGCTTGCGCTGCCCCCCTGACAACTGACCCACTTGCGCTTCAAAGTCAGTAATGCCTAATTTCGTCAAAATACTCTTGGCTTCACTTTCAAGTTGCCATCCGTTCATTGCATCCATTTGCTGACCCAGTACAATCAGACGTTTTTGCATGGCCTCATCCCCTGGACTATGACTGGCAGCTAGCATTACCTGCTCATATTCCCGTAGCAATTTCATCAGTGGTGAATATCCTTTAAACACTTGCTCGAGCACCGTATCCTGGGGATTAAAATCAGGATTTTGGGATAAATACTGAATCTCTACAGCGCTACCAACTGTCACCTTACCCTCATCGGTCTCTTCCAAACCAGAAATTATTTTAAGAAAGGTAGACTTTCCTGTACCATTCACACCAATCAAACCAATTTTGTCATTGTCATCAATGCCAAAAGAAATATGATTGAATAGCCTTTTCATACCATAACTCTTAGATAAATTTTCCGCTGATAATATATTCATAACCAATCCTCTCATAAAAGAAATCTTACTAATACCATTATACCTAATGATAGCAAGTATGCAAAATATAACAAAAGACTTAGCTTACGCCAAGCCTTCTCAATGCTCAATCTTCGCTTCCCATAAGATAGCATCCATATATATTTTCTTTACATCTTCACTTTTTAAGCCCAACATCATGGAATAAATCGCACATCTATTTCCATCCCCCTGTTCATAAGCAATAACCAACTCCAGAATAGAAGTCAGAACACTTGGTTGTCGACGAAGGGTGGCAGCAATATCATCACTTAAGGGAAGTTCACTTAAAAATTTATCCATAGATCGATCAAGTAATGCTTCTACTAAAGAAAACATCCCTACTAAGAAAGCAGTGCTTGTCTGCCCCCTAAGGCCCAAACGAGTAGCAATTAATTCTGCGAACCGTCCACGGATAATGGATGTAACAATCAATTCACCAGGCTTATCGGCACTGAGACCTTTTAATAATACTAGTGTAATAAACTTCTCCATATTTTTTCTTCCAAGCATTGTTAATGCTTGTCTAACTGAATTAATTTTTGTACGCATCCCCAGAGCTGCAGAATTAATATATTTTAAAATTTTATAAGAAAGAGACACATCTCTCTGGATAATCTGCTCTAGCTGATCGAAACTAACCAAGGGATCATTCAGTTCTTTAAACAGTTGAAAATATACTAATTTATTGCCTTGGATATCCCAAGTGTTCAATACAACTGGTTTACAAAAAAAGTAACCCTGAAACAGAGAATATCCCCATTCTATCCCTTTGGAGTATTGATCATAGGTTTCCACTTTCTCCGCAAGAAAGATGAGATCTTTTCTCTTTGGAAAACGTTTAGGAAGAGCTTCGCACTCAGTAGCTGAATTTAAAAGAAAATCTACTTTTATAATATCCGCAATCGCAATAAATGGTTCAAATTTGGCATGATAAACAAAATCATCTAAAACAATTTTATAACCAGCTTCCTTGAGTTTTGTACAAGCGAACAAGCACTTTTCATCTGGTTCTACTGTCTCCAATATTTCAATAGCAATGTCCTTGTTCGGAAGGAATGTCATAACATCATTGATTAACAATTTGCGTGAAAAATTAACGAAGGCTGGTTTCCCCTTAGTCAGTTCCTCTAAACCAATCAAGAACATACTATTGACTAATACACTAGATGTGGCTTCATCTGGATCAAAATCAGAAGAATCGCTGATAGAAATTCTCCGAAACAAAAGTTCATACCCATATATTTTTAAATTAATATCAAAAATAGGTTGCCGTGCAATAATACATTCTGGCATGGTCCCCCCCCCCGGTCATCTATTGGTTTCCAAGGTTACCGACTTCTTCATTAGTATATTCTTGCAATTTCGACAATTATACTATTTTTTCCTGCATATTATTTAAAATCACTTTATAACTATGACGAATCAATCAAACATTGATAAAGAAAATAAGAACAACGCTAGCGCGTCCTTTTTTTGTTATTGCGAGTATAGCGAAGCAATCTCTGGACAAGTAGGGGATTGCTTCCTCGTACCTCGTCGCAATGACAGCCAAAAGCTTATACTTTCTGATTTCGTAAAAAAACCTCCGTATTTAAAAACGGAGGCTTTCATTACGTATATTAAATTAAAATTTGAGTATTCCTATGGAATTTAAAAATACCACAATCAACAATAATGGTGTAACATAGCGAATCAAGAAGAAATACACACTCACTAATTTGGCAATTTTCAATTTGCCATTATTGGATAATTCCATAACGACTTCCTCACGCTTGATGGCATAGCCCATCATTAAAGCAATAAAGAGTCCACCAAGAGGTAATAAAATATTTGATGAAATATAATCAAAGAAATCAAAGAAACCCATACCAAAGAAAGTAATATTTCCTAGCATACTAGCTTTATCAACTGACAAAGTAGCCAATACACCAATCACTGCAATAATTACGGCATTTACCACTGCTGCTTTTTTCCGCGGCATACCTCGTTCCTCAGACCAATATGCCACAGGTACTTCTACTAAGGACAACATGGCAGTCGTAGCTGCAATGGCTGTTAAGAAGAAAAAAGCTACTAATAAAAAACTACCAAAAGGCATTTGGGAGAAGACCAACGGAATGGTCATAAATAATAATCCCGGACCGGCACCAGGCTCCATGCCAAAGGAAAACACAGTAGGAAAAATAGCAAGACCAGCCAGCATGGACACCAATGTATCAGATAAAGCAACTTTTACCGCAGTACCAAACATATTATTATCTTCTGTAAAATAACTGCCATAAGTAATCATTGTACCCATACCAAGGGACAGCTTAAAGAAGGCCAAACCTAACGCTGTCAATATCGCTGCTGCCGTTAATTGATTAAAATCAACATGAAATAAAAACGTAACACCTTCTGCCGCACCAGGCAGAGTCAACGCTCGTATATCGCAAATAATAATCAAGACAAATAATAAGGGCATTAATGTCTTAGTGATTTTTTCAATACCTTGTTTTACACCCATCGCCAGAATACTAGCAACAACTGCCATAACAATAAACTGCCAAATAATTGGGGATATGGGTCCCATAATTACAGAACCAAACTGAGCCTTAGCAGTTTCCATAGTAATACCGATGAAATCACCACTTATTGCTTTAAAAAGGTAGAAATATACCCAACCTGCCACGCAACTATAAAAAAACATAATCATATACGCAGCGCCCACACCCATAATACCGATATTTTTCCATGATGTACCCGGTTTCAGTTGTTTCAATGCACCCACTGCATTTTTCCTTGCCTTACGACCAATATAAAATTCACCTAACATGATAGGCAAACCAACAAATAAAATACAGCAGAAATATACTAATAAAAAAGCGCCACCCCCATATTGCCCTGTCAAATATGGAAATTTCCAAATATTACCCAACCCTACAGCTGAACCTAATGTTGCAAAAAACACTGCCAAGCCTGACGAAAATTTTTCTCTGCTTTTAGTCTCTTCCATATACTCCACTCCTAGTTCCATTTATTGTTGCAAAGATCTGATAAGCACCAGAAGTTTTCTGTTACAAGACATATTATACTCTATGTACTCCTATATTGTACATCCTTCTGTTTTTCATTTCTATTAGTATTTATAATAATACTTCATAAAAACAAGAAATCGCTAGTTATATAGTATAACCAGCGATTTCCTATCCAATTATTATATTCTAAAATAGCTTACCCCAGCAGAAAATAGCTGCTGATCTTTGTGGCCAGGCACATTTTTCACCACATTAGTACCGATTCTTTCTGAATGGCCCATTTTACCTAGTATCCGCCCATCTGGGCTAGTAATACCTTCTACTGCATTGACTGAGCCATTAGGATTATAGCGGATATCATAAGTAGGCTGGCCATCTTTATCAACATACTGAGTGGCAATCTGCCCACTTTTGCTCAGTTTCTCAAGTACTGCAGGACTGGCAACAAAGCGTCCTTCCCCATGGGATGCAGGAATGGAATACACATCCCCCAACTCTACATTATTAAACCAAGGGGAAAGCTTGGATACAACTTTGGTTTCAACCATACAAGAAATATGCCGTCCAATTTTATTATATGTCAAAGTCGGACATTCTGGCGATAATTCAACAATCTCACCGTAGGGTACCAGACCTAACTTAATCAATGCCTGAAAGCCATTACAAATACCAAGCATGAGTCCGTCTTGTTTTGTTAAAAAGGTAGTCACTGCTTCTTTTATCCGTGAATTTCTAAATAGGGTGGCAATAAATTTGCCTGAGCCATCAGGTTCATCCCCAGCACTAAAACCACCTGGCAGCATAATAATTTGGGCATTATTAATTCTTTTCACCATTTCAACAATCGACTGTTCCAGAGCGGCTGGTGTAAGATTTCTTATGACCATAGTGTCAGCCAGACCACCTGCTGCTTCAAAAGCGCGAGCTGAATCATATTCACAGTTTGTTCCTGGGAAGACGGGAATAAATACACGAGGTTTAGCAATACTTAGGCGACCTTTTTTGGGGACGGCATTAAATGATTCTGAATAGGGTTTGCCCTCAATTTTTCCTGCCTGAGTAGGGAAAACTTGTTCTAAGGGCTGTTCCCAAGCTACCTGTGCTGCATGAATATCAATCGAACAACCGTTAATCTCCAGCACTGGTTTTTCCTGTGTATAACCAAGTCTTGTACATACCATGTCACCAACAACCTGCTGGACATCAACACCTGCTGGAATTTCCAGAACTAAAGAGCCATAGTCAGCCGCAAATAGTTTGCCTGAGGTTACTTCACTGTCAAAGACCATACCAATACGATTACCAAAACTCATTTTGCTGATCGTTGCTGCTAGTCCCCCGACTTTTACTGTATGTGCGGCAACTACTTTGCCTTCTGCGATTAATTGAGTAATCTTATCATAATTTTGGCCTAGTACAGCAAAATCCGGCAATTCATATTGATTGCGAATGAGAGGAACCAAGACCACCTGACTGCCTATTTGTTTAAATTCTGGCGAAATCACAATATTAGCCTTGACTACATTGACGGCAAAAGCCACTAATGTGGGCGGTACACTTAATTCTTTAAAAGTTCCAGACATACTATCTTTACCGCCAATAGCGGCAATACCGAACTGTTCCTGAGCATACAAAGCTCCAAGTAAAGCGCTGAAAGGTTTACCCCATTTAACAGCATCTGTGCCTAATCTCTCAAAATACTCCTGTAACGTCAGTCTGGTGTTATGATAATCACCACCCATGGCAACAACTTTCGCTACAGCTTCGACGATTGCGTATACTGCACCATGAAAGGGGCTCCATGTGGATAGCCTTGGGTCATAACCATATGTCATCAATGTGGCTGTATTTGTTGTACCTGCAAGTACAGGAATCTTGGCAGCCATACCTTCAGCAGGTGTTGATTGAAATTGACCGCCAAAAGGCATGAGTACTGTACTTGCACCAATGGTGCTGTCAAACATTTCAACGAGACCTTTCTGGCTGCATACATTTAATTGACGTAAATTTTCCAGCCAAGCCGTCTTTAAGTCACCCGCATAAATTCCTGTGTCCTTAAAATAATTTTGCTCTTCAACTGGTGCTGTTACCTTTACATTTGTCTTTTGTTGTATTCCATTGGTATCTAAAAATTCACGGCTAAGATCTACAATAGGCTGTCCCCGCCATAACATAGTGAGCCGCGCCTTATCTGTGACTGTCGCCACAACAGTAGCTTCCAAATTTTCCGCCAACGCATAAGCAATAAACGTCTTTACGTTCTCAGGGGATACTACCACGGCCATACGTTCTTGGGATTCAGAAATAGCTAACTCAGTACCATCAAGGCCTTCATACTTTTTAGGCAAAGCATCAAGATTAATCACCAAACCATCAGTAAGTTCCCCTATCGCAACGGCGGCGCCACCTGCACCAAAATCATTACAGCGTTTAATCATAACACTCGCTTCTGGACATCGAAGTAACCTTTGTAATTTCCGTTCAGTAAGGGCATTGCCTTTTTGCACTTCAGCGCTGCATGTTGCCAAGGACTCCTCAGTATGTTCTTTCGATGAACCTGTAGCACCACCGCAACCGTCCCGCCCTGTTCTGCCGCCTATCAAAATCACCACATCACCAGCCACAGGGCGCAGGCGTACTACATTTGCTTTAGGAGCAGCTGCAATAACAGCACCAATCTCCATTCTTTTCGCAACAAAACCTTCATCATATATTTCAGCTACCTGACCAGTAGAGAGTCCAATTTGATTACCATAGGAGCTGTAACCTTCTGCAGCCCTAATAGTTATTTTACGCTGAGGCAATTTACCAGGCAGTGTATCCTCAACTTTCGCCCGGGGATCACCGCTTCCTGTAACGCGCATAGCCTGATATACATAAGACCTGCCAGACAGAGGATCGCGGATCGCCCCGCCTAGGCATGTCGCTGCACCACCAAATGGCTCAATCTCTGTCGGATGATTATGTGTTTCATTCTTAAACATGACAAGCCATTCTTCGACGTTGCCATCTATATCCACAGGCACAACAATACTGCACGCATTGATTTCCTCTGAGTGATCAAGATCATTGAGTAGTCCTTGCTGCCTGAGATCTTTCATACCAATGACAGCAATATCCATCAGACAAACATCCCGGGGCACATCTTTGTACACCCTCGACCGAGCCTGCAGATATTCCTGATAAGCCTCCTCAATAGGCTGGGTAAAATGCCCTGCTTGTATGTCTACTTCTTCTATAGCAGTGGCGAAGGTCGTATGGCGGCAGTGATCTGACCAATATGTATCAAGAACGCGTACTTCTGTAACCGTCGGATCCCGATGTTCACCATCTCTAAAATATTGTTGACAAAAGGCCAGGTCAGCGACCCCCATAGCCAAACCCATATCTTCCAGCACGGCCTGCAACTGCTCAGTATCCTTATGAATAAAGCCGCTTATAGCAGCTACATCCTTTGGATGATCTACTGCCACAGCAAGACTCTCTGGTTTATCCAGTCGTGCTTCTCTTGCTTCAATTGGGTTAATAGCATAGATCTTTATCTTCTGGAACTCCTCATCGGTAATATTTCCTTGTAAAACAATCACTTTTGCCGTAAGAATTGATAGACATTCCTTTTGAGTTAGTATTTGCACACCTTGGGCCGCCCAATCAGCTCGCTGATCATACTGGCCTGGCAGATATTCCACGGCAAATACCCTATCCTCTTCATTGACAGGCAATATTTCGTCATATACATCATCAACAGTCGGTTCTGATAGCAAAATATGTTTAGCCTCGGCATACTCCTGCTCGGTAATATCTCCTATATCGTAACGATTTATAATACGCACGCCACTAAGGCCTTGTATACCTAAATTTTGCACCAGGTCAGCATACATCCCCTGAGCTGCAACTGCAAATTCTTTGCGTTTTTCAACAAAAATTCTTTTAACAGTGTTTTGCATGAATTTACCCCCTCTATCGTCTTCATACTATTATTGTAGTATAATATCATTGTTAATAATAATTAATAATTTTAATACTACTTATTAGGAGAATTTATATATGGACATTAATTTTGAGTTATATAAAGTATTTTATTATGTTGCTAAACACTTAAGTTTTTCGGCTGCAGCGAATGAACTTTATATCTCCCAATCAGCGGTTAGTCAAGCGATTAAACTCCTGGAAGAAAAACTGAATGCTAAACTGTTCGTGAGAAGCACGAAACAAGTACACCTCTCACCAGCTGGTGTACTCTTATTTACCCATGTTGAGCAAGCTTTTCAATTTCTAAAATTAGGCGAACGTAATATTAACGAGCTGCATTCACTAGAACAAGGTGAACTACGAATAGGTGCCAGTGATACCATCTGCAAATATTATCTACTACCTTATTTTAAACAATTTAATCAACTATATCCAAAAATCAAACTTAATGTTACAAATCGTCCTTCCCCTGTTTGTACTGAATTATTGACAAAAGGCTTAGTCGATATCAGTGTGGTTAACCTCGGGCCTGACGCATCCTACCACAATATGACTGTCAGTAAACGTAAGGCTCTCCATGATGTATTTGTGTCCAGCTCTACTTTTGCCAATCTCCAAAATCAACGTCTCTCCTTAGAAGACATCGCCACCCTACCGCTACTCACTTTGGAAAAAAACACAACAACCAGAAGTTTTCTTGATTCTATTTTCGCAAAGCAAAATATTCTGTTTCAGCCAGAAATTCAGCTGGGTAGTGTAGATTTATTGATTGAACTGGCCAAAATTGGCCTCGGTATAGCTTTTGTCAGCCGTGAATATATAAAGCAAGAACTGGCTGTCAATCAGTTATTCACCCTCACCCTCACGACAGAAATTCCTCCACGTGAACTTGGGATTATTACTCATGATTGCCTGCCAGTTCCACTTGCTGCTCAAAAATTTATTGATTTATTATAATTGTTCCGTCTTAAAGATGGGAATTGCTTATAGCCGCCATCTCCATCTACATTGCTTCTTCTAAGGTTGTAAAGTTAAAATGATGTTAGCATTGCGATGCTAAGGTCGCGACTTACACAAATCTTTTAGCAAAGATTTGGGCGAAGAAATGATGTTAGCATTGCGATGCTAACGAAGCGACTTACACAAATCTTTTAGCAAAGATTTGGTTCGCTGCTTCATTTTACTTTAGGAATATTACGACCCGCGAAAATTTCAGCCATTTCTTTTTTTACTCGTTGCTTGATTTTTTTCTTTTCTCCAGGTAAAAGTTCTTTTTTAGCTGTTCCAAATAAATAATTATCCATATCAAATTCTTTTAAAATCATTTTCGTATGGAAGATGTTCTCTTGATAGACATTCACATCAATCATCTGATAAAGTTCTCGAGTATCAGGATGAATATAATTTTGGATGGAATTTATTTTATGATCAATATAGAGTTTCTTACCAGTAATATCACGGGTAAAACCACGCACCCGATAATCAATAATGGCAATATCAGAACTAAAGCTATTAATCAAATAATTTAAAGCTTTAAGCGGTGAAATCTCACCACAAGTTGAAACATCAATATCAGCGCGGAAGGTACTAATACCCTTATCTGGATGGCTTTCAGGATAAGTATGCACCGTAATATGACTTTTATCCAAATGGGCAACTACAGCATCTGATTTAGGTTCCTGCAGCCCATCCATCTCCTCATCATCTTCATTTTCTGGTTGAGCAGCAATCAGTCCTTCAGAAATAAGCATGGTCACACTAGCACCCTGAGGATCATAATCTTGTTTGGCAATATTCAGAATATTGGCACCAATCATCCTTGCTACCTCTGTCAAAATACCTGTAAGCCTTTCGGCATTATATTCTTCATCAATATATTCAATATAGTCATGACGATGTTCTGGACTTGTAGCATAACATATATCATACATGTTAAAACTTAGAGTTTTGGTCAGGTTATTAAACCCATATAATTTCAATTTTTTTATTGATTTTATTTCCATATGCCTCTCCTTACTTCGCTCTATAAATTTTAATTATGCCCTGAAGAGTATATTACTATGACCTATTAGGAATATTACTTTTTTAAAATTGCAATGATTACATTATACTTCTAATATTAGATATTAACCTATTTTTTTTCTACTGTAAATAGCACATAATGCATTAACTAGAAGGATCTTTGACTACTATGGACTACAGAGAAGATTTTCGATATAAGTAAGCACAAAAGAGAACTTAGCAGGGCTAAGTTCTCTTTTGTGCTTACTTATATCGCTCACCCTGTAGCTCTACACGGCGCAATTCAGTTATTTTATTATCTGCATCTACCATAACTACTCTAGGGGAAAAGCACTCAGCTTCATCTTCAGTCATCATAGCATATGCTATGATAATGACCTTGTCACCAGGTTGGACCATACGGGCAGCTGCACCATTTAAGCAAATAACACCTGAATTCATTGCCCCTTTAATTACATATGTTTCAAAACGATTACCGTTATTATTATTAACAATTTGTACTTTTTCATTCGGTCTAATTCCTGATGCCGTTAGCAAAGCCTCATCAATCGTTATGCTTCCCATATAATTAAGATTGGCCTCTGTGACAGTGGCGCAATGAATTTTACCTTTTAATGTTGTAATAAACATATTATTTGACCTCCAAAATAGTATTATCAATTAAACGAGTTTTACCAATACGAACAGCTAACGCGAGCAATGCCTTGCCTGTTATGGCAGTAATCCCTTGCAATAACGGGTAGTTGTAGACTTCCACATACTCACAATCAGCCAGCTCTTCTGCCTGAATTTCAGCCATTACCTGTGACCGTATTTTTAGAGCATTGTCCTCTCCCTGAGCTACTAGCTCCTCAGCGAGTTTCAAACTACGAGACAATACCAGTGCAGCGCGACGTTCTTCAGCTGACAAAAAGGCATTGCGGGAACTCATCGCGAGCCCGTCTGCTTCTCGTACAATAGGTACTACTTCCAAGGTTATATTCATATTCAAATCAGCCACCATGCGCTGCAAGACAAGTACCTGCTGAGCATCTTTTTGACCAAAAAACGCCATATTGGGCTGAACAATATTGAATAACTTGTTGACAACAGTCGCCACCCCGCGAAAATGGCCAGGACGGGACAATCCACATAATTTTCCCGTAATACCTTCAACCTCGATGAAACTACTATAACCCTCAGGATACATTTCTGCGGCTTGAGGATGAAAGATTACTTCTACACCTACACTGGCTGCCTTTTTACTATCACCAGTCAAATCCCGAGGATATTTAGCAAAATCTTCATTAGGTCCAAATTGGGTAGGATTGATAAAGATACTAGTTACCACAATGTCACAGACCTGCTTGGCGCGCTGCATTAAGGTAAGATGTCCTTCATGTAGGGACCCCATGGTAGGTACCAAGCCAATACTCTGGCCCTGCCGCTGGGCCTCTGTGACAAATTCACGCATTTCTTTAATGGTTTCAATAATTTTCATGTTAATCTCTCCATTCTACCACTTAATATATCCCTAAGCATCGTTGCCTGTTGTTCATTAATCGTGGCCTTTTCTAAGGCAACACCTATTGTGTATAATCCAAGCTCAGCATATAATTTATTCTCATTCCTTTTTTTTAAGGCAGCCAAATGAGCCGCGACCGTACTACCATCCCCCCTACTTACAGGTCCAGTCAACGCCTCAGTTGGCCCTAACTGCTGAATATTATTTACCGTTCCCTGTACCAAAGGCATTAGCGCTGCTGCTGCTTGCTGAGGGGTTAGGCCAAAGACGCCATATATCTGGGTAGCCCAGTGCATCAATGACACAAAATAATTAGATACAATACAAGCCGCCCCATGATAAAGAGGCCTGTCCTTATCTGAAATGATAAAACTTTGTCCACCAAAATCTTTCACTATTTCCTCAGCTAAACGAACCGCCTGTTCATGCCCGCCCAGTGCAAAATATATACCAACCACAGCGTCAACACCACTTGACCTATTAGCAAAGGATTGTAGTGGATGCATACACCCCGTAAAGGCTCCTAAATCACTGGCTGGACTGAGAACCTCTATAGACACCCCACCTGAAGTATGCAGCACCAATTGGCCTTTTCTAAAGCCGCCATCCTGAGCAATTTGAATTGCCACCTGATCAATACATCGATCAGGAGTAGCAATCAATACGATATCGGCATATTGTGTAATATCTGCCGCCTTTGTCACTCCTGACACACCAAACTGTTTGGCTAATTTGTCTGCCGATCCAAGGGTTTTACTGGCTATTCCAACCAGCGGATAGCCCCACTGATTAAAGGCCTTGGCCAGAACACTACCAACTCTCCCAGCTCCAACAATAGCCACTGTCTGTTTTTGCACACTCATCACTCCAATTTAAGTTAGCAACCCATAGAAAAAGGCAAAATAAAAAGCCTTACGGAACTTGTCCGAAAGGCATAGCTTTCCCTACTACCTCCCGTCTCAGTCCAACATACAGATCTAAGCGGATCATGAAATATTAAAATATTGAAACTCACTCGTTCTACAGCTAATAGTTATTTTTTCACGGTATGGTTCATACTGATACCACCCAAAATAAACCTCGCTATAATAAATTACTTAAATGATAACACAAGCTATGTTTTAATAACAAGTTTTTTTTAAAAACATATCCATTAATGTACAAAAAAGCTTACCTAGGATAAAATATATCTAGGAGGTGTTTACATGAATACGATCACAGGGGAACAAAAATTCCTGGCGATTTTAGCTCATATCTCTTATTTTTTGGGCGGTCTGGGATTCATCATCGCACCATTAGTCATATTTTTGCTAAAAAGGGATGACTCTTTTGTCTATGAACACGCCAAGCAGGCACTTGTTGCCCATATTGCCATACTCGCCACATCATGTATTGTCGGGCTATCGTGCATGCTCCTAATCGGTGTATTATTACTTCCCGTTATCGGCATTCTGTGGATTGTACTCTTCATTACTTCGATAATCGGGGCTATCAAGGCACTTAATGGAGAAGTATATCAATATCCTTTCATCCAAGGGTTTGTGAATAAACTGTAACTTATTCTATTACCTCATCATGGCTAATTAGGTTAAAATAGAGAAGAAAGAGTAAAACAATAAAAACCCAGCAGAACCATTACTGGGTTTTTTGCAGATAAAAAGACCAAAGATGATGAATCTTAATAAATGACTATCTTAAATCGGAGGACGATATGAAAAAATTCCTTTGGAAATATCTTTGGGTTGCGCTTGGATGCTTAATTGCCAGTGCATCAATTAATCTTTTCTTGGTGCCTCATCACCTATTAAGCGGCGGCGTTAGTGGGCTGGCAATCATTTTTTATTTCTTGTTTGGCCTCCCAATCGGCCTACAAATACTGCTAATGAATATTCCGCTAATTTACGTTGCTTATAAACTCATTGACAAAGATTATGCGATTACAACCATCTACGGTACTATCGTGTTTTCAGTAGCGATCGATGCTACTCGATTTTTATCCAGTTTTAA
>Ga0316613_10002000_pt1 | contig 13469 bp, 14 predicted proteins | sample OWC_soil_day10_C_2_FD_207647 | JGI IMG/M metagenome (GOLD analysis project Ga0316613, IMG submission 207647) | Wetland soil microbial communities from Old Woman Creek delta, Ohio, United States - OWC_soil_day10_CT_b | ecosystem: Environmental > Terrestrial > Soil > Wetlands | place: USA: Ohio...
TCGATATATCCATGTGTGATACCACCATCACCACCTTCAGTGACGGTGAGATCATGATTCAGATCAATGAAAATGTAAGGGGGACGGACGCCTTTGTGATTCAATCCACCTGTCCTCCTGTTAACGACAACATCATGAAATTGCTTCTGATCATTGATGCCCTCAAGCGGGCATCTGCAGGACGGATCACGGCAGTGGTCCCCTATTACGGATACGCACGTCAGGACAGAAAGGTCCAGCCAAGGGTACCCATATCGTCAAAGCTTGTTGCGGACCTCATCACCGCAGCGGGTGCGAACAGGGTGCTTGCGGTGGACCTTCACGCAGGGCAGATACAGGGGTTCTTTAACATCCCGGTGGACCACCTCTACGCCTCACCGGTTCTCCTCGATTATATTCGTGGAAGGAATTTCAAGGACCTTGTGATCGTGTCACCCGATGCAGGGGGGGTGGAAAGGGCGAGGGCATTTGCCAAGCGGCTGCAATGTTCCCTCGCCATTGTGGACAAGAGACGTGAAGTGGCCAATGTATCCCAGGTAATGAATGTGATAGGAGATGTCAAAGGCCGTGATACCCTGCTCCTTGACGATATGATTGACACTGCAGGCACGACGACGCAGGCCGCATCAGCACTCAAAGAGCACGGCGCACACAGGGTATTCGCAGCTTCAACGCATGCGGTTTTGTCAGGTCCTGCAATAGACAGGATCAACAGTTCTATCATTGAGGAGGTTATTGTGGTGAACACCATACCCCTCGACAGCAAGAAAGAAAAGTGCAGCAAACTTACGGTATTGAGCATTGCGCCTCTGCTTGCCGAGGCGATAAAGAGGATTCATGAGGAGTCTTCGATAAGTTCACTTTTTGGATAGAGGAGGAGAGAATGGAAAGAATCACCCTTCGCGCAGAGATGCGAGACAAAACAGGAAAGGGAGTTGCAAGGTCGTTGAGAAGACAAGGAGCAGTCCCCGCGGTCATTTACCGTGGAGGGAGTTCCCTGCCTATAAAGATAAATAAAAGGGAGCTCATCAGTTTCATCCATGCAACTGCGGGCGAGCAGGTCATGGTGAACCTTCAGTTTGATGGTGGTGAAAACAAGGTTGCCCTCATGAAGGACTATCAGGTTGACCCCCTGAAAGGTGAGTTGCTCCATACGGATTTCTTTGAGGTCTCACTTACCGAGGAGATCCGTGTTGCGGTGTATATCACCACCACAGGCGAACCGATCGGGGTGAAGAGGGACGGAGGTATCTTGCAGCACGGAGTAAGGGAGATAGAAATAGAGTGCCTCCCCGATAAAATACCGGGACATGTAGAGGTGGATGTCTCTTCCCTGGAAATCGGCAAGGCGATCCATGTGGGTGATTTACCCCTCGGCGCGGGGATTAAGATTCTCACCGATCCCGGAGACCTCGTTGCAACCGTGGTGGCCCCCGTGGTCGAAGAGATCGCTGCGCCTGTTGCCGCAGCCCCAGAGGTTGCGGAACCCGAACTGATTAAGAAGGGCAAGAAGGAAGAAGAAGCGGGAGAGAAGGCGTAATTGTGGCTTATTGTTTGTCTTGGCAATCCGGGCAGGAGGTACTCAAGAACCAGACATAATGTCGGTTTCATGGTTGCAGATGATGTTGCTGGCAAGTATGGAATCGAACTAAAGACGAAAGAGTCTTATATAATAGGCAAAGGCTCCATAGAGGGTAATGATGTGATCCTCGTGGAGCCTTTGACGTTTATGAACAGAAGTGGCTTGGCGGTGAAAGAGGTCATGAAGAAATATCTTCTGGGACCGGAGAACCTTATCGTTGTCCATGATGACCTTGACATGGAGACTGGGAAACTGAAAATTCGAAAAAAGGGTTCCTCGGGCGGACATAGGGGAGTTGATTCGATAATAGAGAGCATTGGGACGAGAGAATTCATCAGGGTGAAAATAGGCATTGGACGGGAAGAGGGTGTGCCCGCAGAAGAGTACGTCCTCAGAAAATTTGGAAAAGATGAGATTCCCTTAATCAAAGCTGCAGTCGTAAGGGCTTTAGACGCAATCGCCGCGATACTAAGAGATGGCGCAGATAAGGCCATGAATGAGTTCAATTGATTCGCATAAGCCATAATAGATAGAATTATTCAGGCATTGAATTGTGACTGGAACAATTAATGATATTAACGGTAAAATAAAATCTGGTCTAATGGAAATAAAGAATCAGAAAAGGAAAGGATAAACGATGACTGAACTTTTGCGGTTTCGTATTAATGTCCCTAAAGTTATCCATGAAACAATTGAAGGAGAAACGGTATTGGTCAATCTCGACAGCGGTAATTACTACAGTTTGGATGGAGTAGGTGCCGACGTATGGGGGCTTTTGGAGCAGGGTGCTCATGTTGGAGGCATCATTGAGTGGATCGCCGATCGATATAAGGGAGAAAGGACGGATATAGAGAAGGCTCTTTGTCAGTTGATAGAGGAATTGAAGCGTGAAGAACTCATTGTCCCCGATGAAACAAGGGGATCTGGAAATGTTGTAGATCGCGACGGTCTCAGCAAAGTCAGTCCCGGGCTACATACAGCGATGTTTGTGCCTCCTGCGTTAAATAAATATACTGATATGCAGGACCTTTTGTTGCTAGATCCTATTCACGATGTTGATGAAACAGGTTGGCCGAGTACCAAGGCCGATTCTCCTATCAGTGAAAAATGAGTATTTGTACACATCTGTGAAGTGGAAGGAAGGCCGTGGATACAATAGAATCGGTAGAAGAGCAAGCTGCATTTTTTCAGAGCGTACGTGATCGGTATCTGGAAGCAAAGACCTCTGCTGGGGAGATTAATTCTTATTACAGGATATGTGACACCACGGTTTGTCTTTCTTTTGCCGGTGAAGCGTTAATCTCTCATATAACCCCTGCTTTGAGTCATTTGAGAATAACTGAAGCCGGGGCTCCCGACCTCACCATCTGCCTATGGGATAGCCACTCTACCAAGACGAGTATGATTCCACCGCCGTGGAAACGCGATCGATATACGTATAGGGGTGATATTTGGGGGTACAACAGCAATAGGATAAAAACCGCATTTCATTGGATCGAATTTTCCCTGAATATGTTAGACATGGAGACAAACACAGGGCTTTTTTGGGTAGAACATACCCAGAGTCTGCCTTTTTGGGTAAATGCATCACCTCTCAGGACCTTACTTCACTGGTGGTTGGAAAAGAACGACTGCCAGCTTGTCCATGCTGCAGCAATAGGGACAAAAGATGGGGCTGTCCTCATAACGGGTAAAGGCGGAATTGGGAAATCAAGTACTGCTCTATCTTGTCTGAAATCCGGGTTGTTTTATTTGGGTGATGATTTTGTCGTTACGCGCTTGAAACCAGAACCATTCGTATACGGTCTGTACAATTCAGCGAAATTGAATGCAGATCATGTAATGAACTTTCCTGAGTTTTCTCGCTTTATTTCCAATTCAGAAGATTTGAAAGACGAAAAAGCGGTCATGTTCCTTTATCCTGAATTCAGTGAACAACTTGCTGCAGCAATGCCCTTAAAAGCGATCATCGTCCCCCGGATAACTGGCGAAGGTAAGTCGCGGGTCACTCAAGCATATCCAGAGGACATTCTTCGAGCAGCATCCTTCACGACCATGACTCTCTTGCCGGGTTCCGGCATCAAGACTTATGAGTTTCTCAGTCAATTATCATCACGCCTGCCTTGCTTCACACTAGAATTGGGGCGTGATCTTGCACATATCCCCGCCACTGTTTCTCACTTATTCGAAACCCTTGTACATGAAAACGTGGCAGAGACTTCTGTGAGATGCCCTGATGCCGGAGAATCGCAGGTCACTCCCCGCACATGGCCGTTTGTGAGTGTCATTGTCCCTGTCTTTAACGGGGAGCGGTTTATTCGGAAAGCGGTCGAAAATATCCTGTCACAGGATTACCCTTCTCTGGAAATTATTATGATAAATGACGGCTCCACTGATAAAACAGAAGAGATCATCAAAGAGTTGCCTCTTGAGATTCGCTATCTGAGCCAAAAACATTTTGGCCCCTCAGCTGCAAGGAACAGGGGGATAAATGAAGCCATGGGCGAATACATTGCTTTCCTGGATGTGGATGACCTCTGGCCGAAAGAAAACCTCCGCATGTTGCTAAAAGAACTGTCGCAGGACAGGGATATTGACGTGGTGCACGGATATGCCCAGCTGGCGCATTATAATCCTGTCACCGACACATATGAATACCGAGGGAATCCCGCAGAATCATTCCCCTATTATATCGGAGCGGCGTTGTACCGGAGAACGGCATTCACAAAAGTCGGGTTGTTTGATCCGACCTTACACTATGGTGAAGACACCGACTGGTTTACGCGGGCAAAGGAGTTGAACGTAACTATTAAGAGATTGGAAGATGTAACCCTGATCGTCCGAAGACACGGGAAAAACATGACCTGCGGCAAGAATGTGGTGGAACTGAATCAGCTTCGTGTCTTCAAAAAGACGTTGGATAGAATAAGAGCGCGGGAATAAACTGACCACGTTTCTCCCCAAGATGATTATATGATCAGATCAACAGACAAAGTCGGTTTCAATAAGCTTCGAAAAAGGCGAGAGCGCGCTTTTACGTCAAATGGAAGAAGATGAGTCAACGTTCACTCAAGCAACAGGGCATTTATCGGCTGCTTAACCAGAATGAAGGCTTCGCTCCGCACACACAGAAGGGAAGTGCTCTTGATAACCAGGCACACTTGATTGCAGTATGAATACTATTCTCAGAGAAATACTTGAAACGAATTTAGTCTATACACCGAATAGAAAAGCTTTACGACTGCATTCCCATATTCCCCAGGCAGAATGTGAAATTATTCAACTATGGATTCATGAATACCAGCCACATAATTTGCTGGAGATCGGGCTTGGTTACGGAATTTCATCGTTGTTTATCTGTGATGCAATCAAAGGCATGCAGGGTGTAACCTATCACATCATTGATGCCTTTCAGGGGAGCAGCTGGGGTACAGTAGGTATCTTCAATCTGCAAAGGGCTGGATTTGAGACCATCTTTACGTTTCACGAGGAATTATCGGAGATTTGTCTGCCCGAAATGCTTAAACAAGGCATGACATTTGACTTCGCATTGATAGACGGTTTTCATACCTTTGATCACACACTAGTAGACTTTTTCTATATCAACAAAATGCTGAAACCAGGAGGAATTGTTGTCTTTGATGATATACAGCTCTCTTCGATAAGGAAAGTGGTTGAACACGTCGCCACGTATGAGTGCTACAAGCCCCTTTCATTCCCGGACCGCTTCTTAATGAGCGTCAAAGCAAGAGCCCGGCGGATGCTTAATATGCCGGAGTTTCGTATCCATGGCTTTCTAAAGACGATGCACGATAACAGAAAATCTGACTGATAGAAAGAGTGATAATTATTCACAGGACAGTTTATTATAATCTGTGATAATTGATTAAGAAAAGGTATGAACTTGGCCTGAAGAGGGGAGCTTACAAAGTGAAATGGCATGTCTATCATAAATAATCCCCTGGTAAGCGTAATCATTCCTGTTTACAACAGTGAGCGATATCTGGCTGAAGCCATTGAAAGTGTGCTTGCTCAGACTTATCGGCCGCTCGAGATAATTATAGTAGACGATGGGTCAACAGATGGCAGTGCAGATATCGCCAAAGGCTTCCACGATAATATCCGCTATGTTTTTCAGCCTAATAGCGGACCATCTGCAGCGCGCAACAGGGGGCTGGGATTGGCCCGAGGAGAAATGGTAGGTTTCCTCGATGCTGACGATCTCTGGCCAGAAGATAAACTTTCTCTTCAAGTTGCCTTTCTTGAGAATTCCCCCTCGCTTGAAATCATTGTAGGTCTCACCCAGAGGGTCAAATTGGGAGAGGCAGGGGGCAATGAATCCCGCTTTGAAAAATGGCTGGATCCCTTTTTCACGCTGTTGTTGGGTGCCGCGCTCTTCAGAAAACCTGTTTTTGAGAAGGTAGGTCTCTTTGACGAAACACTCCATTATGGCGAGGACGTTGACTGGTTCATGAGGGCGCGGGAGCAAAGTGCCTCGATAACCGTTATGGAGCATGTGATCCTTCTCTATCGTATCCACCAGTCGAACATGACCAGCAATGCAACAGTACGTGACAGCTATTTCGTTAAAACCCTAAAGAAATCCCTTGATCGGCGCCGAGTCGAAGGTGGCGGCTCAGTGGCACCCGTTCCTAAACTGGCTGGTCTTGAAGCGTTGATGAAATACCCTCCAAAAACAACAAGATATAGTGAAATCGAACGGGAATGAACAATATTATGAGCAATAAACAGATACCCCCGATAGATGTCAATAGGAGATTGCCATGACATCTCACTTGTTCTTTGTAAGCGCCATAATACCTGTTTACAATGGGGGGGCTTTTCTGAGGGAGGCTGTCGAGAGTATACGGCAGCAAGACTATGAGCCATTGGAGATCATAATCGTGGATGACGGCTCGACGGATAATACGAAAGAAGTCGCTGCCGGCTTTGGAAAGGAAGTGCGCTATGTCTATCAGCCCAACAGCGGGCTGCCCGCAACCCGTAACAAGGGATTGAAAATGGCCCGCGGGAACGTGATCGCATTCCTGGACGTCGATGATCTCTGGAGCAAGGATAAGCTAAAGATTCAGAACCCACTTTTGAAGGAGTCGCCCTTTACAGAGATTGTTTTGGGACATACGCAGATTCTGATGTTGACGGGCATTATTGATGGCAAGCATACATTTAAGGAGTGGTCAGACCCTGTGCTTGCTATGAGCGTATGTAGCACGGTGTTCAGAAGATCTGTCTTTGATAAGGTTGGTCTTTTTGATGAAACACAGCGATACGGCGATGACTGGGACTGGTTCATGCGAGCCAGGGAACTGGGTGTCGAAATGGTAATACACAAAGAGGTGATTCATTTATATCGGCGGCATGGTCAGAATATGACGAATCAGCAGGCATTAAACAATCATTATTTTATTAGGCTGCTCAAGAAATCACTCGATCGCCGCAGATTTCAGAGTGAGGGCATGGCATTACCATTGCTAAAGGTCTCTGAGTTAAGGGAAGAATCAGCCGAAAGGCGGTCAATTTCTGCAGAAGACCAAGAGGAAATCTGATTACATGACCAGGTCTTTGGTAAGTGTAATCATTCCTGTGTATAACGGTGAACGAAATCTGGCTGAAGCTATCGAAAGTGTTATAGCACAGATCTACAAGCCAGTTGAGATCATTGTGGTAGACGATGGCTCAGCAGATAAGAGTGCTGGAGTTGTAAGGCGATTTGACTCATCGGTGTCAGTTCCGGTAGGCTTCGAAAAACTCGACAGCACGCTTTTACGTCAGAGGGTAGACGATGAGTCAATGTTCACTTAAGCAACAGGGCATTCATCGGCTGCTTAACCCGAACGAAGTCTTCGATCCGCACAAACAGGTACATATCTTCTGGGAAGGTACCCAGTTTGCAATAAATTCTCTTTCTCTCGTAAATCGAGAATTGTGCTCGAGCATCATTGATACCGGTGTTGCTGAACTTACCATAGTCCCCTACGAGCCGGATCAGTTTGCCACGAACGGTAATCCAAAGCTGGAGAAGCTCTTGGCTCATGATATACGCACCAAGGGGTTTTCCCTGCGTGATCGTGCGAAGCGACCACATGTCTGGGTACGACATCAATGGCCCCCAAGGCCAAACCCGCCCGGTAAAGCCAAATGGATCATTATGTACCCCTGTGAATATTCAGCAATTCCGAAATATTACACCGACGTGTTTAAATTAGCTGAAGAAATCTGGACTCCATCGAACTTCTCGCGTAATGCTTTTGTCTCCTCGGGTATTGACCCGCTTAAAGTCTATGTCGTACCCAATGGCACGGACCCCGAGATGTTTTCTCCAGCTGGTGCATCGTTGGAGCTCCGGACAACCAAGCGCTTTAAGTTCCTCTTTGTCGGAGGAACTATCTACCGTAAAGGCATTGACATTTTGCTTGAGAGTTATTCCCGCGCCTTTACCCCACAAGATGATGTCTGCCTGGTTATTAAGGATCTGGGTGTGAATACTCTTTACAAAGGGCAGACTGCGCAGGATCTTATCAGAAAATACCAAGAAAGGAAGGGTGCTCCTGAAATCCTTTATTTATGGGAGGAATTCAACGAGAAACAAATGGCGGCCCTTTATCGGGCGTGCGATGTGTTTGTCTCATCCTACCGGGGTGAAGGGTTCTCTTTGCCGACCCTGGAGGCGATGTCCAGCGGTCTTCCGGTCATGGTCACCCGGAGCGGGGCCACAGATGATTTTGTAGATGAAGAGGTGGGATGGCTGATTGATGCTGAACAACGTGCTGTCGGCAAGAAGGTGTATGGCCATCTGCTTGACAAAGAAGCCTTTTTGCTTGAGCCGAGTAAACACCACCTTGAGGAGATTATGCGTATTGCGTATCATTCACCTTCTAAGATTGCGAGAAAAGGTATTCATGGTGCTTTGCGGGTGCGACGACATTGGACATGGAAGCATTCGGCACTTCGGGTTCTCTTGAGACTTGATGCTCTCTGCGGGACGACAATGGGCACTGAAGCAGAAAGGGACTTTGGAGATGCTGACGGAGATACGTTGTTAATAAAAAAGGCACTCGAGCAAAAACACGAAAAATATGGATAGACCTCTCGTAAGTGTCATAGTTGCCGTGTCAAACGGCGCACGCTATCTTGCTCAAGCATTGGAGAGCGTATTGTCTCAAACCTATAGGAGAATAGAGTTAATTGTCGTCGATGATGGCTCTGTTGACAACAGTGATAAGATTGCGCAGTCGCGCGAGGAGGTTCGCTACATCTCACAACATAATACGGGGCTGGCAGTTGCTCGTAATACCGGCGTTAATGCCGCGCAGGGCGAATTAATCGCCTTTATTGATCAGGATGACCTTTGGACACCAAACAAACTTGATTCCCAGGTTGATTATCTGCTGCAAAACCCTGAAATTCAGTATGTGAACGCATGGGTTAAGCTTTTTGTTGAACCCGGATCCCGTCTGAGGACAGGATATACAAAGGATTTCCTGGGACGGACTCATGCGGGTCGTACACCAGGCACTTTGGTTGCCCGAAAGTCGGTGTTCGATCTGGTCGGAATGTTTAGTGCAGATTTCAGTATCGCATGCGATGTTGAGTGGTTTAAACGCGTCAATGATTACAATATCCCCGCGTTCATTATCCCTGAGGTGTTGCTTCATAAACGCATTCACAATAATAATCTTTCATCTGATGTCAAGACTAACAGGAGGGAACTTCTTTCAATAATCAGGCGAACAATCGGCCAACGGCGAGATCGGGAAACCGGCAATTGTTATGATCAGTAAAGACAAACTGATAAGTGTCATTATTCCTGTATACAACAGCGAACTCTTCCTGGGCGAAGCGATCGAGAGCGTACTGGCGCAGGACTATCGACCAATTGAGGTGATCGTGGTCAATGACGGTTCCACGGATAATACGGAAACCATTGCAAAGCGTTACCGTGACCATATCCTGTATACCAAGCAGGAGAATCGTGGGCCGGCGGCTGCCCGTAATAAAGGATTAGAGCTGGCGCGCGGAGATATTATCAGCTTTCTGGATGCTGATGATCTCTGGCCAGAAAAGAAACTTTCGCTTCAGCTTGCGTGCTTGGCAGAGGATCCTTCATTGGAAATAGTTTTGGGCCTGAGCCAGGTTATGAAGTTGCAGGATGGCGATGACAAATTAAAATTTAAAAAATGGAATGACCCTATGTTGCTCTTATTGTTCGGAGCTGCGGTTATTAGGAAATCAGTATTTGAAAAAGTTGGTTTCTTCGATGAAACACTTCACCACAATGAAGACACTGACTGGTTTATGAGGATCAGGGAGAGAGGAATCACAATAACTCTTCTGAAGGAGGTCACTCTTTTGTATCGCCGGCACGAGTCTAACATGACTCTTGATTCAACGGCTCGGAACAGATATTTTGTAAGGGCCTTAAAGAAATCCATTGATCGCCGCCGACAGAAAGGGAGCGGGCAGGTAGCATCAGTTCCCAAGCTGCATAATCTTGAAAGCGTAACCGGATACTCTCAGGATCCCGCAAAATGCACTGAAATTAAGTGCAAAGGACAAAAGGAGACATGAGAGTAGAAGATATCAAAATACCACTGCGACGATTAGGCCGAACAGGGTTTGAAGTGAGTGTCCTCGGCCTCGGCGGGCACACATATCCGGTTGGAAGTGCCTCTGATCATTTTATGACCCCTGACAACCGCGCAAAGCTCATTCATTATCTCGTGTCTTCAGGCATGAATTATTTTGATACGACCGGGATAGAGGAAGTGGAAGTGCTTGCCGATTCTCTTAGACGGGCAAACATTAAGGAGGATGTGCTGATTTCCTTTCACGGAGGTTGCATCTTGGATGCACAATGGCACCAAAGGCTCCGCCCGGAAATTGAATTAAGACTCGATATTCTAGGGCATGCACGCGTGCCTTTGTTTCTCGTAAATGTTGGAAATGGGGATGCATCTTACGCCGAGGTGGTTTCGGCGTGTGAAGTAATGAAAAAACTTAAGGAGGAAAAAGTTGTTCAGAATATCGGGCTCAGTTGCCATACTATAAGCCTCTTCCCTCTAATCAGCAGGGCAATCCGCGAAACCGACGTCATCGACTATATCATGATACGGTTTAATTGGAAGTTTCAGCAGGCTAGTGAAGAACTGTTTCCGGTAGCTGAGGACCACGACGTCGGCATTGTGGTCATGAAAATATTTTGCTGGGATATTGAGTGGGACAGGAGAATCAGCGTTTTCGAGCCGGTGGATGGTGGGAATCGAACTGGGAACACGCCACCCCTTAGCTCCGCACAAAGACATCTTCTGTGGTGTACCCAAAATTCTCCCTGTGACGTTGTCGTTCCGTCGATGAATACCATACGGGAAGCTGAAGAAAATACCCAGGCCTTCAGGTCGATGAACACGAAGGTCAAGACGGATGATTTTGAAAGGTACGGCCGCAGACTATGGGACAGAAGGGAACTCAAAAAACTGGCTCTGCACGCAGAAAGCAGGACAATACGTGAGAAGGCTGAAGCTCTGTTGCACCCACAGAATGGCCTGAGGCATTTGTTGAGACGGACGCTCAAGGCACATTGCAAGATATTAAGAAATGAAGGTCTCTGGAAGTATATTCTACACTCCTATAATTACAGAAAAGGACAAATGCGTGGTTGGATCAAGAAGATTAAGGTATGATGAAATAACCCGTAATGAATAACTATAACAGTAACTGTGCTTGAAGGTCAGCAGATAGAGATATTAAGGCGGAAGCGTTGATGAAAGAAGAAGATCATTTGGTAAGCGTTATTATTCCGGTATTTAATGGTGAGAAATATCTGCGGGAGGCTATCGAAAGCGTGCTAGCCCAAACGTATAAACATACCGAGATTATTGTGATTGACGACGGCTCAACTGACAACAGTGCAAAAATAGCAAAACACTATAGTCCACCGCTAAAATACTTTTTTCAGCCCAACAGCGGTCTCAGTGCTGCCCTAAACCGTGGGGTAGAAGTGGCGCAGGGAAGCTTTTTCGCCTTTCTCGATTCGGACGACCTGTGGATGGGAGATAAATTAACTCATCAGATGGCGGTCTTTGAGAATAATACTGACCTGGACATTGTATTCGGACAAATCAAACAGTTTTTCAGTCCTGAGTTGGATGAGAATCAAAGAAAGAGAATTCGGATCCCTGCTGAAGTGATGCCGGGAATCTTTAAGGGCAGCATGCTTATCAAACGTGACTCCTTTTTTCGTGTGGGAGCGTTTGATACCACGTGGAAAGTGGGAGATTTTGTCTGCTGGTATTTGAGGGCAGTGGAAGCGGGCCTGAAGAGCGTGGTTGTGGATGAGATCGTTGTCCTGAGGCGCATCCATATGAACAATATGGGTATTCGCCAGCGCAAATCGCAGAAAGATTTTGTGAGAATCCTCAAGGCATCCCTTGATCGCCGCCGCAGGATGCAAAATTCAGATAGAGACATGTAATTCAGTATAAAATAGACGATGACATACTTGTGCAATTAATAGCACATTATAAGTGTAATATTTCATCAGGGATTTTATAATGGGTTTTGCCATGCCTTTTGTGAGTGTTATCATACCCGCATATAACTGTGAGAGGTTCATCGCCGAGGCGGTGGAGAGCGTAAGGCGACAAGACCATAGACCGATCGAGATCATTGTAGTAGATGATGGCTCGACAGACGGAACCTCAGCTCATGTAAAGAACCTTGGTAAGGATATACGCTATGTGCATCAATCGAACAGGGGCCCTGCTGCAGCCAGAAATAGAGGTATCGAAATGGCGAAGGGCGAAGTGTTCGCCTTTCTCGATGCCGATGACTATTGGCCTGAGAATAAATTGGAAATTCAGTTGGCACATCTGAGGAAATATCCGCGAATCGAAGTGGTTCTGGGACGTATCCAATTTACCGGGTCATTGACAGAGGCAGACATGAAAATCCGTTTTGAGGGGCCCGACAATACCATGGTCAATATCAACCTCGGCAGCGGTATTTTCAAGAGAGCGGTTTTTGAAAAGGTTGGTATATTCGACGAGTCACTTCGTCACTTTGAAGATCATGACTGGTTCTTACGTGCGAGGGAAAAAGATGTCTCTATGGTAATTCTTGAGAACATTACCCTTTATTATCGCAGGCACGAGAACAGCATGAGCAGCAGGAAAAGTGAAGACGATCCCACTATGATCCAGATACTCAAGAAATCATTAGACCGTCGCCGTCAAGACAACAAGGGTCTTGCCGAATTATTGCCAAGGTTTTTTGACTTTGATGACAGAAAGGGAACGCAGAAGCATAGAGAAGGGGACTCAGAATGATAAAAATTCTGTATTGGACCCCCTTTTTTTTGCCGGATATAGGCGGCATTGAGACATTAAGCGCCAAATTGCTGCCCGATCTCCAGAAGCGGAATTATGACATCGCTGTGCTGACTTCCCACGGAAGGTATGGTATGGCTGACAAAACGGAGTTTAATGGCATCCCGGTTTTCCGGTTTTCTTTTCGGGATGTTTTTGGGAATCACGACCTGCGCCAACTCTTCAAGCTCCGGGAACAAGTGATAAAGCTCAAACAATCCTTTAAGCCGGACTTCATACATGTGCACATGAGCGACCCGAGTGTCTTTTTCCATCTGAGTACGCTTTCTGCTTTTCCTGCACCTACAATTGTTACTATACACCATGACACAAAGCCTCCTGGGTTCAGAGGAAGGACGGACACATTGCTTGGGAATACGCTTCGTATGGCAGAGTGGGTTACCGCCGTTTCCAAGGCAACATTATCTGACTTGATACATATTGAGCCTGAAATAAAGAACCGCTCTTCCGTGATCTACAATGGGTTGGACTCGCTGGATGTT
>Ga0316613_10002004_pt1 | contig 13456 bp, 9 predicted proteins | sample OWC_soil_day10_C_2_FD_207647 | JGI IMG/M metagenome (GOLD analysis project Ga0316613, IMG submission 207647) | Wetland soil microbial communities from Old Woman Creek delta, Ohio, United States - OWC_soil_day10_CT_b | ecosystem: Environmental > Terrestrial > Soil > Wetlands | place: USA: Ohio...
TTTAACACCGGCGACCTCTGGTACCCCCATGTCTACATGACGGTCCAGAATCCGGATGACCTGACCGGCACGAACGCCTTCGGCCGCTGGCACTATGGTCCCTGGTTCAATCCGCCGGTCCCCGAGTGCGTCAACGGGGGCCCTGTGGGATGCATCGAGGTCGGGCCCGTTCCGAACGAGTACTTCGGCACCGCTCCCTGGGAGCCTGCATTCAGGCCAGGCGTGCCGAACCCCTCCATGCCGGGCGAGTCCTTCCTGGACACCCAACTCGTCAACGGCACCGTCTACCCATACCTGGAGGTGGAGCCCAAAGCGTACCGGTTCCGCGTCCTGAACGCCTCCAATGACCGGTTCGTCAACCTCCAGCTCTATATAGCAGCGGACAAGACCACTCCGACTACGCCCGATACAACTGGCACCTTGCTGTGCGATCCAACATCCCCTTCCCCTTCACCCGGACCGGTTGAAAACTGCACCGAGGTCAAGATGGTACCGGTCAGCGTGGCGCCGGCGAACCAGTATGCGGATACGCCGAGCGGCATTCCCGACCCGGCAACCAAAGGACCGGACTGGATCCTGATCGGCACCGAAGGCGGATTCCTGCCGAAGCCGGTTGTGGTCCCCCAGCAGCCCATCGGCTACAACCTCGCCGCGGCTTTCTTCAATTTCGGCGTGGTCAACCAGCACTCGCTTTTCCTGGGATCCGCGGAGCGGGCGGATGTCGTGGTCGATTTCAAGGATTATGCCGGCAAAACCCTCATTCTCTACAACGATTCCCCGGCGCCTGTCCCGGCGGGCGCATCGCAGTACGATTACTACACAGGCAGTCCGAACCAGATGGATTCCGGCGGCGCACCCACCACGCAGCCCGGTTACGGCCCCAACACCCGAACCATCATGCAGATCCGGGTGGCGGGAAGTGCGACAGGGACGCCTACACCGGACGTGACCCTTGCGAATCTCCAGGCCGTCTTTGCGAAGACCGCCTCGAAGCGGGGCGTGTTCGAGGTCACCCAGGACCCGATCATCATTCCGCAGGCCGCCTACAACTCCGCCTACGACAACACGTTCCCGTCGGACGCGAGCCAGTACATAGATATCGCGGACACACAGAAGACCTTCCAGCCCATCAACGAGAACGGACAGCTTCAACCTGCCGTCACGTTGCCGCTGGAGATGAAGGCGATGCACGACGAGATGGGCGGCGTGTACGACACGCTGTTCGGCCGGATGAGCGGGATGCTCGGACTCTCGAACCCGCTCTCTCCTGTCCACGTGTTGATTCCCTACGGCCTGGCGAGCCCGCCCACCGATCTCGTCAAGGGCTCGGTGGAGGGGACCCCGATCGGGGTGATGCCCGATGGGACGCAGATCTGGAGGATCTTCCACAACGGCGTGGATACCCACACCATCCACACCCACCTGTTCCATACCCAACTCATCAACCGCACTGGCCAGGATGGCCAGTGGTACAACACCGATAGGGTAGACCCTATCGAACTGGGCTGGAAAGACACCTTCCGGGTGAACCCGCTGGAAATCACATACCTCGCGATGAGACCGACCGTTCCGACTCCGGACCTGGTCCCGTTCGAGGTGCCCGACAGCGTCCGCCTGATCGACCCGACGCTGCCGGAGGGGGCCACGCTGATCCCACCGCCGCCCGCCGGTTGGTTCGACCCGGCCGGGAACCAGATCACGGAAATCCTCAACCACACCGTCAACTTCGGCTGGGAGTACGTGTGGCACTGCCACATTCTCTCCCATGAAGAGATGGACATGATGCACACGCTGGTGTTCGCGGTTCCACCGCAGGCACCTACGGACCTCACCTATACGGTTACCGGCAACCTTAACAACCCGACAGTCAACTTGACCTGGTTTGACAACTCCGCGAAGGAGACCCAGTTCACCATCGAAAGGGCTACAAATGCCGGTTTCACGACGGGACTGACGACATTCACCTACGCCAACCCCGATCCCACCACGAAAGGCCTGGTGACGTTCCCAGACGGAACCGTGGCGAACAATACCAGATACTGGTACAGGGTATCGGCAATCGGCCCTACAGTCGGCGACTTGGCGACGCCGGGCTTCCCCACCATGTCCGCAGACTCTGTTTCCAATACAATCGATGTCACGCTCGGGACCCTGCCGACAGCGCTGGCGGCTCCGACCAACCTGACGGCAACCCCGCAAGCAGGGCCGCAGGTGAGCCTGACGTGGAGGGACAACGCGACCACCGAGACCGGCTTCGTGGTCGAGCGTTGCACGGTGGTACCACCGGCAACCAGTTGCAGCAACTTCGCACAGATCGCCACGCCGGGGCCGAGAAACAACACGGGCAACGTGACCTACCTCGATACCACGGTAACGGCTGGCAACACCTACAATTACCAGGTGAAGGCGGTTAGCGCCGGTGCCGGCCTCGAGTCGGCTTATTACCCCGTCCCTCCAGTCACAGTCGCCGCGAGCGTGCCCGCAATCCCGCCCGCGCCCACGAACTTCTTGGTGTCCGCCGTGAAGGCGAATGGCAACAATTACACTGCCACGCTGACCTGGACGTCCACCGTCATTCCAACCAACTTCACGATCCAGCGCGCCACGAACCTCTCGTTCACGACCGGCCTGACCAGCTTCACGCCTGCGGGCACCGCCAGTAATCTCACGCAGACCGTGAATCGCAACGCTGTCTACTACTACCGGATCCGGGCGAACAACAACATCAGCGGCTCGTCCGCCTGGACGAACGCCCTGCCGTTCCCCATTCGCACGGGTCCGTAAGCAAGCGGGAAAGGTTTTCCATCGGGGAGGGAGCAATCCCTCCCCGATTTTTTTCATCCAGGGCGCGTGCTGTTCCACCGGGCCGGACGGGACACTCGTCTTCGAGGTGTAGCTCCCGGCGATCAAATGACCCAAGGGGGTGAGCCATGCCTTTTTTCCCCAAGATCCCCAAGATCCCGAAGATCCCGGTCCTTTTCTTGCGATAATATACCCCCATGGGCGATCCGGTCCCCATCAGCCGAAGGTCGTTCAACGAGAGGCTCCTCGAGACCCTGACCGTCCCGCAGGCCGAGCGGGAAGGGCTGCTCGACCAGGCGCGCAGGGAAGGCGCCGCCTTCGCGCGCGGGCTGGTCTCGCGGGGCCTGCTGACCGCGGAAGCGCTTCGCCGTGCGTATGAAGAGCTGTGCGGCGTTCCTGCGTTCCGCCGGGATCCGGAAACGGAGCGCCCCCTTCCCGGGGTGGCCCTCCCCCTCTCCTTCCTGCGGGCGAGGCTGCTCCTCCCCGTCGCGCTCTCGGACGGCACGCTGACCGTCGCGATGGCCGACCCGCTCGACGCGGACGCAAGGGAAGCGGTGGCGCGGGCGACGGGGAAGCGCGTGGAGGCGCAGGCCGGGACGGAGGAGGAAGTCCGCGAGGCGATCGAGAAGGCGTACGGCGACTCCGGCGCCTCGATGGAGCGGATCGTCGAGCAGGTCTCGGACGAGGTGCCCGAGACCGTCGCAGGCGACGAGCGGGTGGAGCAGCTGATCGGGGTCGCCTCCGAGGCCCCGATCATCCGGCTGGTGAACTTCGTCATGGCCCGCGCCATCGAGCGCGGCGCGAGCGACATCCACCTGGAGCCGTACGAGAAGGCGCTGCGCGTCCGGTACCGCATCGACGGCGTCCTCGAGGACGTGGAGTCCCCTCCCCGCCGCCTCCAGACGGCGATCATCTCCCGCATCAAGATCATGGCGCGCCTGAACATCGCCGAGAGCCGCCTTCCGCAAGACGGGCGCGTGAAGCTGCGGATCGGGGGGAAGGAGATCGACTTCCGCGTCTCCACCATCCCGACGCTGTACGGCGAAAGCGTCGTCATCCGCATCCTGGACCAGTCGTCCGTGCCGCTGAACATGGAGACGCTGGGGTTCGCCCCCGACACCCTGTCGACCTTCCGGCCCATGGTGTCCGCGCCGTACGGCATGGTCCTGGTGACGGGCCCCACGGGGAGCGGGAAGACTACCACCCTGTACGCCGCCCTGCAGGAGATCAAGTCCCCGGAGCGGAAGATCATCACCATCGAGGACCCCGTGGAGTACCAGATCCCGGGGGTCATCCAGATCCAGGTCAAGCCCCAGATCGGGCTGACGTTCGCCTCCGGCCTGCGCTCCATCGTCCGGCAGGACCCCGACGTGATCCTCGTGGGCGAGATCCGCGACCGGGAGACGGCGGAGATCGCCATCCACTCGGCGCTGACCGGCCACATGGTCCTCTCCACCCTCCACACCAACGACGCCCCCGGCGCCGTGACCCGCCTCCTCGAGATGGGGGTGGAGGAGTACCTCCTGCCGTCGTGCCTGATGGGCGTCCTCGCCCAGCGGCTGGTGCGCACGATCTGCGACGCGTGCTCCGCGCCGCGGGAGGTCCCGCAGGCGCTCCGCGAGGAGGTGCTCCGGGAGACCGGTGCCTTCCCGGAAGGGGACCAGCGGGCCGGGCGCGGGTGCGAGGCGTGCGCCGGGACCGGGTACCGCGGCCGCAGCGGCATCTTCGAGCTACTCCCCGTCACGGACGGGGTGAAGGAGCTCATCCTGTCGCGGGCCGACTCCGGGACCATCCGCGAGAAGGCGGTGGGAGAGGGGATGCGGCTGCTGCGCGAGGACGGCTGGGAAAAGGTGCGCCGCGGGGTCACCACCATCGAGGAAGTCCTGCGCGTCACCCGGATCGGGTAGGGGCGGGGGCCACTAGATGGCGGTCTTCGGGTACCGGGTCACCGACGGCTCCGGCAAGGTCACGGAAGGGGTGATCGAGGCGTCCGGGGAGCGGGCCGCGACGGACCGCCTGCGGGAGATGGACCTCGTCCCGATCCGCGTGTGGCCCGCGGCGGCCGGCGCGGAGCGCAAGGGAGAGGCGGCCCGCCCCGGGAGCGGGGCTCGCGCGGCGCGCAGGGACCTCCTCCCGTTCCTCCAGGGGTTCAAGACGCTCCTCTCCGCGGGGATCCCGATGGACCGGGCCCTGGAGATGATGGCGGAACTGTTCCGCGGGGGGCCGATGGGGGCGGTGGCGACGGCCCTCCTGCGGGACGTCCGGGCGGGGAGTTCCCTCTCCGACGCGATGCGCAAGGCCCCCGGGAATCCCTTCAGCCGCTTCCTCGTCCAGATGGTCCAGGCCGGCCAGGCCACCGGCCGCCTCGAGGACGCCCTCGACCAGGCGTACCGCTTCATGGAGCGGTCGCGGGAGTTCCGCGCGAACCTCCTCGGGTCGCTCCTCTATCCGGCGATCCTGCTCGTCGCCTCCCTCCTCTCTGTCGTCCTCCTCGTGGTGTTCGTCGTCCCGCGCTTCGCCGGCGTCTTCGCGGCATCGGGGGTGCTGCTCCCGCTACCCACCCGCGTCCTCCTGGGGGTCAGCACCTTCCTGCGGGAGTACGCGGTCTACCTGGTTGCGGTCGGCGCGGCCGCCTGGTGGCTCGCGCGCAGCGTCCTCTCCCGCCCGGAGGCGCGACGGGACTGGGACCGCGGGAAGATGACCTGGCCCCTGGTGGGGGGAACGCTTTCGGCGATGGAGACTTCCCGCGTCGCCCGGTCGCTCTCCTCGCTGCTCACCGGCGGCGTGCCGATCCTCTCCGCCTTCGTGATCGCCCGCGAGGTGAGCGGGAACGCGGCGGTCCGGGAGGGGATGGAGGCTGCGAGGCTGCGGATCCAGGGGGGCGCCAAGGTGGCGCAGGCCCTCGGGGAGACGACGCCGTTCCCGCCCCTCGCGCTCCAGATGATCGCCGTGGGGGAGGAGACCGGCCGCCTCGAGGCCATGCTCGAATCCGTGGCGGACAGCTACGAGGACACGGCGCGGCGCAGCCTGAAGAACTTCCTCACGCTCCTCGAGCCGGCGGTGATCCTGGGGATGGGGCTGCTCGTGGGGTTCATCGTCCTGTCGATCTTCCTCGCCATCTTCCGGCTCAACGAGGTCCCGTTCTGATGCGCCGGCCCGCGGGCTTCACCCTGGTCGAACTGATCGTCGTGCTGGCCATCCTCGCGGCCCTCGCGGCGCTGGCCGCCCCCTCCTTCTCCCGGACGATCGCCTCCGCGCGGCTGCGCTCCGGCGCCTCGGAGGTCCGCGCCACCCTCGCGCGAGCCCGCTCCCTCGCAGTTGCGGGAGGGCAGGTCCGATCGGTCGCCTTCGACCTCGAGAAGGGGGAGTACGGGATCGACAACGAGGCGTCCCTGCGGCGCCTGCCGGACACGGTCGGTTGGGGGGGGGTGCGGGTCGTCGGCGACCGGAAGGAGCGCGGCGGTGCGCGCGTGCTCTTCTTCCCGGACGGCAGCGCGGAAGAGGCCGAGGTGACGGTGACGCTTCCGGACGGCGGCCGGATCCGGGTGACCGTGGACCCCCTCACGGGGATCGTGGAGGCGGGGACGTGACGGCGCGGCGGGGGGCGGAACGGGGATTCACCCTGCTCGAGGTGATCGTAGCGATGGCCCTCTTCGCCGCGGGGATCGTCGCCGTGTTCCAGCTGTATTCCGGCGCGCTGCGCCTGGCCGCGGGCTCGCGCGACGCCTCGGCGTCCTCCATCTACGCCCGCCAGCGGATGGAGGAGGCGCTTCTGGTCCCCAACCCGGTCGAGGGGGTGGAACGTGGGGCCTTCGGGGACCGGTACCGGTGGGAGGTCGCGACGTCGATCATGCCGCAGGTGGAGGAGACACCGTACGACGAGGTACGGGTCCGCGTCACCGTGTCGTGGAGGGACGGCGCGGACGAGCAGGCGGTGCACCTCTCCGCGACGCGCTGGCACCGGAAGGAGCAGGGCGGTGGAGCGTAACCGGCGCCCGCGGGGCAACGCCCGCGGCTTCACGCTCCTGGAGCTGGTCGCGGCCCTCGCGATCCTCGCGCTGATCGCGGGGAGCGTGGCGGTCGGGATCCGGCTCGCCTCGGGGTCGATCGAGCGGGGGGAGGCGGTCGCACGGGATGCGTCCCGCCTGCGCGCCGCGGTGGGGATCGTGGAGCGCGCCATCCGTTCGCTGGATCCCATGCCGCTCGCTGCGGAGGGCAAAGCAGCCGTCTACTTCTCCGGCGAGGGGAGGAAGCTCCGGTTCCTCACCGCGCTCGCCCCCGCCACCTTCGCAGGCGGCGGGATGCGGCTGATCTCCTTCTTCGAGCGTTCCGGCGAGGGCGGCGGGCTCGCGGTGGCGACGGCGTCGCCATTCCGCCCCGGGGGAGCGGAAAACTGGGACGGGACGGAGGGGGCGCGGATCCTGGTCCCGGGGGCGACGGAGGTCTCCTTCACCTACTCCGAGGGGCCCGCGCAGGACGGAACGTGGGAATGGCTTCCCGCGTGGGAGCCGCAGGAGCCCGGCCGCCTCCCCGCAGCCGTGCGGCTTACGTTCACCGCCCCGGGGGATGACGGCCCCCGGGAGAACGCCTTCGTCGTCCCGATCCCCGCGGGGGGAGGGTTCGGCGGATGAGGGGGAAAAGGGGGATCGCCCAACTGCTGGTCCTGTGGGCCCTGCTCCTCCTGGGGACGCTGGCGCTGGGATTTTCCCTCTCCATGCGCACGGAGGCGCAGGCGGCGCGGAACGGGGTGGACGACGTGCGGGCGTATTTCCAGGCGCGCACCGGCGTGATGCGGGCGGTCGCGCTCCTGTCCACCGTCCCGGCGGACAACGTGATGCGGACGGAGATCGCGGGGGAGGAAGGGGACTCCTCCTACGTGGTCCGCGTCGAGAGCGAGAACGGGAAGGTGGACATCAATTTCGTGGCGGAAGGCGTGCTCCTTGAGATGCTGCGGAAAGCGGGCCTGCCGGACGACGGGGCGGAAGGGCTGCGGGACGCCATCCTCGACTGGCGGGACGATGACGACAATCCGCGCGCGCGGGGGGCGGAAGCCCCCGACTACGCGCAACTGCCGGAGCCGCTGCTGCCGAGGAACGGGAAACTCCTCTCGATCGATGAACTGCGGTTCGTGAGGGGGGTGACCCCGGAACTGTTCGACCGGTTCCTCTCCCGCGTGTTCACCGTGAACGGGACCTCACCGCAGGTCAGCTACCTCCTGGCGCCGGAGGTCGTCCTTCGGTCGCTGCCCGGGATCACCCCCGAGGGAGCCGCGCAGATCGTGGAGCGGCGCGCCGCGGACCCCCCGCTCTCTCCCGCGGGGCTCGCCGCGATGGTGGGGGAGGGGCTGCTGACCTCGCAGGGGCTGGCGCTGATCGCGGGGAGAGGGGCGTCGAACCGGTACACGATCACCGCGACGGGCCGCGCCGGGGCCGGGATTTCCCACGCCGTGCGGTGCCTCGCGGAAATTTCCGGTGGGGGGAAAAAAGCGGTTAATATACTGGGATGGCTGGACCAGGCCCCGCGGGAGGTGGAGGGGTGAGACGGTTCCAGGCGGTCGTCGGGATCGACCCGTCCGGAGGGCGCCTCTGCGTCGTCGCGGTCCGTGTCGGGGTGGGCGGCCGCACCGTCGCGCTCCCGCCGCTGTCGCACGACTTCCGCGCCGAGCGGGAGGACGCCCGCTTCGGGGAGGCGGAAGGCGTGCTCGGCGACTTCGTCGCCCGGAACGGCCTCGTCGGCGCCCGGGCGTTCCTGGTCCTCCCCGCGGATCGCGTCCATATGGCCCGCGCCGCGTTTCCCCCCATGCGGGAGAAGGACCTCCGCGAAGCGGTCGGGCTGGAGCTGGAGCGGCTCTTCCCCCTGGCCCCGGCCGCGATGCGCCACGCCTACCGAAGGCTCCCCGAAAAGGCGGTGGACGGCAGGATCCGCCTCGTCGTGGCGGCGGCCCCGTTCGACTGGATCGACCGGTGGGAGGAGACCGTTTCCCGCGTCGGCCTGACCCTGGGTGCGGCGGTCCCCGCCGGCTGGGCAGTCGCGGCCGCCGTGTCGCGCTTCGGCGGTCCCCAGGCGACCGAGGGCGGGGGGCTTTCGGTCGTCCTGCGCTGGGTCGAGGGGCGGGTGGAGGGGACCGTCCTCGCCGGGGGAGAGGCGGTGTTCTGCGGCAGCCGCACGGCCACGCCGGCGTCGGCTCCCCCGGAGGGGCTCTCCCTCGCGCTGTCCGGCCTGACCGACGTTCCCGTCCCCGCGGAAGAGGCGCCCGTGGATCTGTTCGCCCCCGCCGGGTGGTTCCCGCCGGGCGAGTTCCGGCCCGGCGCGGCGGGGTTCTCCTTCCGGGTGCGGGAAGGGATGCCGCAGGCCGTCGCGGCGCTTTCCGTTGCCGGGGGGCAGGAAGGCCCCGCGGATCCGCTCCCGTTCCTCTGCGCCTACGGCGCCGCCGTGGCGGGGAGGAGCATGGACCTCCTCTCGCCGCATCGCGCGGGGGAGCTGTCCCGGCCGGCCAGGGCGGCCGTGGCGGTCTCCGCCGCCGCCGCCGTCGCCCTTGCCATGGCGTGGCCGGCGGCCGTTGCGTGGAAGACGGAGTACGATCTCCGGCGGCTCGACGCGCAGATCGCCGCCCTGCGCCCCTACGCGGAAGCGTACGAGGAGACCGTCGCCGACCTGGACGGCATCCAGGCGAAGGTGGCGGTCCTGAGGGAGGAGACGTCCACCGCCGGGGAGACGCTCCTGATCCTGAAGGAGGTCACGGACCGGGTGCCGAACGGGTCGTGGATCCAGTCGCTGCGCCTGGAGGGGCACAAGGTCGACCTGGAGGGGCATTCCTCCTCCGCCTCCGAGATCTTCCCTGCGCTGACGCGCGACGGCCGTTTCCGTTCCGTGGAGTTCGCGGCCCCCATCACGCGGCAGGCCGACAACATCGAACGGTTCAAGATCCGGGGAGAATACGTGCCGCCGCCCGCGGTCCCGCCCGCCCCGGGAGGCGCGAGATGAACCCGCTCGGGGCTCTCACCGCGCGCTTCCACGCCCTTTCCACCCGGGAGAGGGCGCTCGTGGCGGCGTGCCTCCTGTGCGTGGCCGGTTTCGCCGGGGTGAAGTGGGGCGTCCTGCCGGCCCGTGCGGAGTACCTGAGGAACCGCGCGGCCATCCCCCAGCGGCTCGCCACGATCGCGCGCTACGACGCGATCCGCCAGGGCCAGGAGCGGATCGACGAGGAGCTGTTCCTGCAGCTCCAGCAGTTGGAGAAGTGGGAAGACGGGCTTCTCGTGGGGGAAACCGCCTCGGCGGCGGGCGTCTTCCTCCAGGGGCTCCTCAGGCCCCTGACCCAGGGGCTGGACACCCGGGTGACGTCGATCCGCGGGCTGACGCCCGCGCGGAAGGGGGCGTACACCGAGGTGGCGGTCCAGCTGGAGATCCAGACCTCGACCGAGGGGCTCGCGCTCCTTCTCGCCGACATCGCGAGGCAGCAGAAGATCCTGCACGTCCGGAAGCTCACCGCCAACGTCGGGACGTTCTACGCCCCGACGATGCAGCAGCGGAAGGAAGTCGTCTCCGTCTCGATGGTCGTCGCGGGGCTCTCCACGGCCCCCGCCGACGAGAAGGCGGGGGGGGGCGAGGAATGAGGAAACCGTACCTCCTCGCGCTGGCCCTGGCCCTGCTGGCCCTCTTCCTCGGGTGGCGGACGCAACAGGCGCTCGACGCCGCGCCGTCGGCGGGGGACAGCGTCGCGAGGCACGCCGCGACTGGTTGGCAGCCCGGCGCCCCGGCCCCAGATCCTCCTCCTCCCCCGGACACGGCGTCGGCGGTCGCGGCCGTGAAGAACCGCCCGCTGTTCCGGTCGGACCGGCGGCCGTACACCGAGGCGGCGGGCGCCCCGGCGCGGAACTTCGATGCGGAACTGGCCCGGCTCTCCCTGATCGGGATCATGGCGATCGGGGACGACATGAAGGGAATCGTGGTGAGCAAGGGGTCCTCCAACACGGAGCGCTGGGAAGTGAAGGTGGGGGACGACCTCCCCGGATTCAAGGTGAAGGCGATCCGGACCGAAGGCCTGGCCGTGACGGCGGAAGGCCGTGAGTTCCTGTTGCCGCTCTACGCCGGCCCGCCAACCGCCGCGGGAGGCGGCCCCGTGCGGACCGAGGTCACACGGAAGGAGCCGGCCCCGGCGCAGCCGAAGCCGGCCACTGCCCCGGCCGCGACCCCGGCTCTGCAAAGGCCGGTTCCCCAGCCGGCCGTCGCGCCCCCCACGGGTCCGGCACAGCCGGCTCCCGCAGCCCCGCAGTATCCGCGCTACACCCCGAGAAGACGGTGACGTTCATGAAGCGGTACACAGGAGAAGAGGCATGAGACAGATCGCGTGGGGAGTCTTCGTTGCGACATGGACGGCGGGAATCGCCCTGGCGTCTGGCAACAGCCCGTCGCGTTTCCCGGAAGCGGAACGGTGGAGGCCCGCGCCCGTGATCCTGGCGCAGGAATCCGCGCCCGCAACCCCGGCAACGCCGGCCGCAACGGTACCGGTACCGGAACCGGAACCATCCACCGTGCCGGTACCGTCCCCGGAGCCTCCCGCCTTGCCGGAACAAGCGCCGCCGCTGCCGGCCGGCCCGGCTTCGCTCCCGGAACATCCCGACGTTCCGGTCCCGGTTCCTGCGCCGCCCGCCGCTCCTCCCGTGCCGGAATCCGCCCCGGTTCCACCGGCCGCCCCGCCCGTGCCGGGTCCCCCTGGCAGCCGGCCCGCGCCGTTCCCGCCGGGCGCTCCCCCCGTGCCGGCCCCCCCTGCCGGCCGGCCCGCGCCGTTCCCGGCGCCGGCCCCGCCGGCCGTTCCGGCCCCGCCCCCTGCGCGCCCCGCCGTCCCGTTTTCGCCGGCAACCCCGGCCGCTCCGTCCGGCACCGGCTTCTTCGTCAAATTCAACAACGCCGACATCTACGAGGTCATCCACACGCTGGCGCGTACCGCGGGGATCAACTACATCATCGACCCCCGGGTGCGCGGCGTCGTGAACGTGCACACCCAGGGCGTGGTCCGGAAGGACGGCGCGCTCGACCTGCTGTTCGCCATCCTGCGGGTCAACGGCGCGACGGCGGTGAAGGAGGGGGACACGTACCACATCGTCCCCATGTCCGAGGCGAAGATGGAACCGCTGCTCCCCTCGTTCCCGGGGGACAAGGGGGCCAAGGGAGCGCCCAACCAGGTGATCCTGCGCGCCTTCCCGCTCCAGTACATCGGGGTCGCCGAGATGGCGAAGGTCATCAAGCCGTTCCTGTCGCAGGGGGGCGAGGCGGTGGAGATCGCCCGCGCGAACATCCTGCTGGTGGCCGACACCGTCGCGAACACCGAGAAGGTCGCGCGGCTGGTGGAGCTGTTCGACTCCGAGGTGTTCCGCGCGGCGGGGATGAAGCTCTTCAGGCTGAAGGTGCTCGATCCCGAGGAGATGGCGAAAAACCTGGACAACATCTACGGCGCCCTCGACTTCTCCGGCACGCGGGGCGCCAAGCCCGCGGGGATCAATTTCGTCCCCATCCCGCGGCTGAACTCCCTGCTGGTCGTCAGCGCCTCCCCCCGGACGATGGAGGACGTGGAGAAGTGGATCGGCGAACTGGACCGGGAGGGGTTGGCCGCCTCGCGGCAGATCCACCGGTACCCCGTGAGGTACGGGCGGGTGAAGGACCTCGCCGCCGTCCTGGAGAAACTCTACCCGAGGAGGACTTCCCCGGTGGTCACGGACAAGGCGACGGAGTTCAAGCCGATCGTGGGCGTCGGGATGCCCGGACAGGCGTCCTTCCCGTCCCAGGCGCAGCCGTCCGGTCAGGCCGGGCCGGCGGCGGGGCAGGCTGCACAGGCGGCGCAGGCCGGGGCGAAGGCCGCGAAGGGGGAGGCGGAGGGCTCCGCGCAGCCGTTCGACATCATACCGGACGAGGCGACGAATTCCCTCATCCTGCGCGCAAGCCTGTCCGAGTACGCGGACGCGCTGTCGATCCTGAAGACGATCGACGTGTACCCCCAGCAGGTGCTGCTCGAGGTGCTGGTGGGGGAGGTGAACCTCAAGGACGACCTGAAGCTGGGGATCGACTGGAAGTGGCAGGGGACCAACGACGGGGTCGCCCAGACCGCCACCCTCGCACCCGGCTTCCTGCTGAACAACTTCAGCTACCTGATCGAGAAGACGAACCGGCTCACGGCCGCGTTCCGGTCGCTGGCGGAGGACGGCAGGGCGTCGGTCATCTCCTCCCCGAGCGTCATCGCGACGAACGGCAAGAAGTCGAGGATCAACGTCGTGGACCAGATCCCGATCGAGACCTCGACACTGGTTACCAACTCGAATCCGCCCGTGACGACCACCACCGTGGAGTACCGCGACGTGGGCGTCATTCTCACCTTCGTGCCGTACATCAACGACCTCGGACTGGTGACGCTGGAGATCGAGCAGGAGGTGAGCGACGTCAGCACCATCGGCGCGGGATCGAACCCGACGTTCTTCAAGCGGAGCATCTCGACCAACCTCGTGGCCTCCCAGGACCAGAGCATCGTCCTGGGCGGGCTGGTGAAGGAGCGGAAGTCCCTGGACCGGAGCGGCCTGCCGTGGTTCTACAAGATCCCGGTGTTCGGGTGGCTCTTCGGCTCCCGGGAGGACAGCGTCAGCCGGAACGAGCTGCTGATCTTCAT
>Ga0316613_10002006_pt1 | contig 13451 bp, 11 predicted proteins | sample OWC_soil_day10_C_2_FD_207647 | JGI IMG/M metagenome (GOLD analysis project Ga0316613, IMG submission 207647) | Wetland soil microbial communities from Old Woman Creek delta, Ohio, United States - OWC_soil_day10_CT_b | ecosystem: Environmental > Terrestrial > Soil > Wetlands | place: USA: Ohio...
TCCCGTCGATCCCGTCGGTGTCGGCAGCCAGGGCGTGGACGCCCGGCATGGCCTCGAGCTCCGCGGCCAGCGACAGCAGGAACTCGCTGCACCGACCGCCGCGGCCGCGCGTTCCCGGCGACAGCGTAACCGTGCACTCGCCACCGGAGATCAGCGCGACCGGTCGCGGAAACGGTGCGTCGTGCGCACGCAGCTCGCGCACCAGCGCCGCATAGACCTTCGCGACTTCGCGCGCCTCGCCGGTCACCGTGTCGCCGAGCATCACCGGCGTGACGCCGGCACGGCGAAACACGTCAGCGGCCGCCTGCAGCGAACCGCGCGCAGTCGCGATGATGCGATTCTCGACGCCCGCCAGCCGCGGATCGCCGGGCTTCGGTGTCTCGGCGATTTCGCCGCGCTCGCCGCGGGCCAGCCACGCAGCGACACTGGCCGGTGGCGTGACGTTCCAGCGCCGCAGCACGGCCAGCGCATCGGCATACGTGCTGGGATCGGCCGCACAGGGCCCCGATGCAATGTCGGCCGGCGCATCGCCGGTGACGTCCGAGATGATCAGCGCGAGGACCGTGGCACCGCGCGCCGTCGCGGTCGCAGCCAGGTGTCCGCCGGCGATCCGCGACAGGTGCTTGCGCACGACATTCATCTGCTCGATCGGTGCGCCGCTCGCGAGCAGGTCGCGCGTGACGCGCTTGAGGTCGTCCATCGAAACTTCGGCCACCGGCAGCGAGAGCAGGCTCGAGCCGCCGCCGGAAACCAGCACCAGCAGCAGGTCGCCAGCCTGCAGCGTGGAAGCGCGCGCGAGGATTTCCGCGGTGGCGGACTCGCCCGAGGCATCGGGCACGGGGTGCCCGGCCTCGACGACGCGGATGTGCCGCGTCGGCAGTCCGTGCGCGTAGCGGGTGATGACCAGTCCGTCGAGCGCGACTTCGGGCCAGGCGCGCTCGACCGCAACCGCCATGCTCGCGGCGGCCTTGCCAGCACCGACGACCAGCGCGCGCGCCGGCGGCGTCGGCAGGTGGAGCTGCAGTATCTGCAGCGGATCGGCGGCCGCCACCGCGGCGTCGAAACTCGCGCGCAGCAGCGTCAGCGGATCCATGAGGTCGGGTTTAGCGAGGGACATACGCAAATCTACCGCGCTTGGTGCGGAAACCGGCGCCGCAAGCTAAAACGCACCCCGCACAAGATTGCTGGGCCGGCCAGCGACGAAGTTCTCGACGTTGTCCATCAGCTGGTCGGCCAGAGCCTGCTGGGCCTCGTCCGAGGCCCAGGCGACATGCGGTGTCACGATGACATTGGGCCGTTTCGCTGCGCGCATCAGCGGATTGTCGGATGACGGCGGCTCGCCAGTGACGACGTCAAAGCCCGCGCCGCTGATCAGACCCTCGTCGAGCGCACGCACGAGGTCCGCTTCGTCGACCAGTCCACCGCGCGCGGTGTTGATGATCAGCGGCCGGCGCTTCATCGCACGGAACTCGGGCATCGCGATCATGTTGCGGGTTTCGGGCGTCAACGGCGAGTGCAGTGTGATGATGTCGCTCGTTTCCAGCACTTCCTGCCAGGGCGTATAGAGCGGGCCCAGCCCGCTGCGGCCCTTGTGGGCGGCGAACATCGGCACCATTCCGAGCGCGCGCGCGATCTCCGCGACACGCTGTCCGAGCACCCCCTCGCCGATGATCCCCAGACGAGCGCCCGCGAGATCGTGGATCGGGTGGTCAAAGAAGCAGAACTGGCCCGACTCCTGCCAGCGGCCGGCGATGACATCCTCGCGGTAAGCGACGACGTTCCGGCGCAGCGCGAAGATGAGCGCGAACGCGTGCTCCGGCACGGTGTTCACTGCATAGCCGCGGATGTTCGACACCGCGATGCCGTGCGCCTCGCAGTACGTCTTGTCGACGCAGTCGGTACCGGTCGCCGCCACCGCGATCAGCCGCAGATCCGGCAATTGCTGGAGGACGGCAGCCGGCATCGGCACCTTGTTGAGGATCGCCACCGTTGCACCCTTCAGCCGTGCGACGACCTCGTCGGGCTGCGTGTTCGCGTGTTCGACCAGCTGGTGCTCGAAGGCCGGCCGCCGCAGTCTTATCTGCGGCGCGATCGTGGAGCGGTCGAGGAAGACAATCCTTTGCATAACTGACCCCGCTATGAGTGGCGCTGCTGGAGACAGCGCTTCGCTTCGGCCACGATCGCTGCCGGCGTGATGCCGAAGTGCTCGTACAGCGCATCGGCCGGGCCCGAAGCACCGAAGCCGGTCATGCCGACGAAGCCGCCCTGCTCGCCGAGGTAGCGATCCCAGCCGAAGCGCAATGCCGCTTCAACACCGACCCGCACGCAACCCTGTCCCAGCGTCGCCGCGCGATAGGATGGATCCTGCAGCTCGAACAGTTCCCACGACGGCATCGACACGACCGCGGTCGAGATGCCTTCGGCCTGAAGACGCAATCGCGCCTGCACGGCGAGCGTGACTTCAGAGCCGGTCGCGAGCAGCGTGACCTGCCGCGCCGTGCCTTCGCCTTCGCCTTCGGCCAGCACGTAGGCGCCCCGGCGTGAGAGGTTTGCATCACCACTGGTGCTGCGCACGAGCGGCAGTTCCTGCCGCGCGAACACCAGGCTCACCGGCCCCGTGCGGTGCTCGAGCGCGATCTCCCAACACTCGGCCGCTTCGACGGCGTCCGCGGGTCGCAACACCAACATGTTGGGCATCGCGCGCAGCGACGCGAGAATTTCGACCGGCTGATGGGTCGGCCCGTTCTTGCCGACGCCGATCGAGTCGTGGCTGAAGACGAACTTCACCGGCAGCCCCATCAGCGCCGCCATGCGCATTGCGGGGCGTTCGTAGTCGGCAAACGGGAGGTAGGTGACCGCGAGCGGGATCACGCCGCCGTGTGCCGCCATGCCGTTGGCCATCGCGCCCATCACGTGCTCACGCACACCGCAGTGGACGTAGGCGCCGCTCCGGTCGTTTGCGGTGAACGCCCGCAACCGGCGCTTGTGGCTGGTCGGCGCCTCGAGGTCGGCGCAGGCCACGATGCGCTCGGGCAACACATCGGTCAGCAGGTCGTTGATCTCCGCGGAGATCATGATCCCGCCCTGCGGCTTGCCTGCGTTGACGGCGCGCCGCTTGTAGTCGAGCAGGACCTCGTGCCAGCCGGCGGGCAGTTCGCCGCGCAGCACGCGCTCGAATTCCGCGCGCTCAGCGGCCGGCAGCGCTGCCACGCGCTTGGCCCATGCAGCGTGTTCGCGATCGCTGCGACGCCCGGCAGCGCGCCATGCAGTGAGTACATCCGCGGGGATCTCGAAGGACGGATGCGGCCAGTCCAGCGCCTGCCGGGCCGCGGCGGCGTCTTCCGGATGCAGTCGCCCGCTGTGACCACCGCGCTGCCCCTGCAGACGTGCGATACCCTTCGCAATCACCGTGCGGCAGGCGATCATCGACGGTCGCGGATCCTTCTTCGCCGCAGCGATCGCGTCCGACACGGCTTCAAGATCGTGGCCGTCGACCTCGACCACGTGCCAGTCGGCGACGCGAAAGCGCGCGGCGACGTCCTCGCTGATCGACAGCGTCGTGCTGCCGTCGTCGGTGATGCGGTTGTCGTCCCAGAAGAGAATCAGCTTGCCCAGCCGCAGGTGGCCAGCCAGCGAGATCATCTCCTGGCCGATCCCCTCCTGCAGGCAGCCGTCGCCAACGAACGCGTAGGAATAGTGGTCGATCAGCCCTGGGCCAAAGCGGGCATTCAGGTAGGCCTCGGCGACCGCCATGCCGAACGCATTGGCGATGCCCTGCCCCAGCGGCCCGGTTGTCACCTCGATGCCGCTCGCAGGGTCGAACTCCGGATGACCTTCGCAGTGCGAGCCGAGCTCGCGGAAGGTCTTGATCTGGTCGATCGAGATCTGCTCGTAGCCGGTCAGATACAGCAGCGAAAAGAGCAACATCGACCCATGGCCATTGGACAGCACGAAGCGGTCGCGGTCCGGCCAGGTCGGATCGGCCGGATTGAACTTCAGGTGCCGGGTGAAGAGGGCGGTGGCGATCTCCGCCATGCCGAGCGGCACGCCCTGGTGCCCCTCGGTCGCGCGCACGATCGCGTCGATCGAGACGAAGCGGATCGCATGGGCCAGGCGCTGCAGATCGGCGCTGGCCTGCACTGGCGCCTTGGTGGCTTCGATGGTGCTCATGACGTATCCCGTTCGAAAGTCCGGACTAGCGAATCGTCAGCGCCGGCACGTAGCTCATTAGCAGGAGCACGGCAAGCGCCACCAGGTAGAACGGCGTCATCGCCCGCACGGTTTCGCCGATCTTGACCTTGGCGATCGAGCTGGTGATGAAGAGCGTCGTGCCGACCGGCGGTGTGTACAGGCCGATGGCCAGGTTGACGACCATCATCACGCCGAGCTGGACGGTGTCCATACCCGCCATTGCCGCCAGGGGAACGAAGATCGGCGTCAGCAGCAGCACGGCGGCCGGCAGGTCGATGAACATGCCGGCGACCAGCATGATCAGGTTCATGGCGAGGATGATCAGCCAGGGATCCTGCAGCGTGTTCTTCGCGAATTCGGCGAATGCCACCGGCAGCTGCTCGAACGTGATGATCCAGCCCATCGCGCTCGACGCCATGATCACGAGCAGCACGACGCCGGTCGCGAGTCCCGATTCCAGCAGCGCCGCCTTGAGCCGCACGAGCGTCAGGTCGCGGTACAGCAGGACCGAGACAACGCCGGCGTAGAGCGTGCTGATGATGCTGACCTCGGTCGGCGTGGCGATGCCGAAGCGCAGGAAGATGACGATGATGACTGGTAGCAGCAGTGCCGGTGATGCGTACCCGACTTCGCGCAGGACGACGCCCACGCTGATCGGTCGCGTTTCACGCGGATAGTTCTTGGCGCGCCCCACGAAGTAGCAGACCGCCATGAAGCCGAAGCAGAGCATCAGGCCCGGCAGGATCCCCGCAAGGAACAGTGAACCGATCGACGCACCGGAGGCGAGTGCGAAGATGATCAGCGGAATCGACGGCGGAATCAGGATGTCGATCGTTGCCGCGGAGGCCAGCGTGGCGGCAGAGAACCCGCCCGGGTAGCCCAGTTTCTTCTGCCAGGGAATCAGCATCGAGCCGATCGCCGATGCGTCGGCCACGGCCGATCCTGAAACGCCGCCAAACAGTGTCGACGACAGCACGCCGACTTGCGCCGGGCCGCCGTGGAAGCGGCCGATCAGCGTCGTCAGCAGGTCGATCAACGTCTTGCCGAGTCGACCGCCCATCATCAGCGCACCGGTCAGGATGAAGAATGGAATCGCAATGAGCGGAAAGCTCTGCACCTGCGACACCATCTGCTCGACGACCAGGCTCAGCGGAACGCGATCCGAGGTCAGGATGCCGCCGATCGCGGCGAGCACCAGCGCGTGGGCGATCGGAATCGCCGCAATCGCGGCCAGCGCAAATATGAGTAGTGCGACGGCGCTCATCAGAAGGCTCCGGTGACTTGCTCGTGACGCTCGTCGCTCCAGTGCAGCAGTTCGCCGAGGTGGACCAGTGCGATCAGCACGAAACCGATAAACAGGCAGATGTAGGTGACTGATCCGGGTACGCCAAGAATCGGGGATCGTTCGTCGGCGACGATCGGTATCGCCTGCGCGGCGACCACGGCAAGCAGCCCGTAGGCGGCAACGATGGCCGCATGGCCCACGGAAGCGATGAAGCGCCGGGCCGTTCCGTGCACCGCGTCGGCGAGAAACGTCGTCGCGATGTGCGCACCGTGCTGCGCGGCGAGGACGACGCCGGCCATCACAAGCCACGGGAACAGCAGCTCCGGAATCTCGGACGCCCAGCGCAGGCTCGAACCGGCGAAGTAACGCAGGAACACGTCGGAACATAGAATGAAAAAGATGGCGCCGAACGTGATGTAGAGGATCACGGCGCACATCCACGCGATGCCGCGACTGAGCCGCCCCGCAAGCACGGATGCCATGGTTGTCTCCTTTGGAAGTTGCGGACCGGCCCGTGGCCGGCCCGCTGCTTACGTGCGTGTTCCGCTTCTTCTTATTTGGCGCGCGCTGCGGCGACGACCTTCTTGACGTAGTCGCCGATCGGGCCGCTGGTCCACTTGGTGGTCACCGACTCGGTCGCCTTGGCAAACTGCGACTGGTCAACCTTGTCGATCTTCACGCCTTTCTTCGGCAGTTCGACCATGAGGCGGTCGTCCGCTTCACGTGACAGCTTGCGCTGGACGGCCGTCGCTTCATTGGCGGCTTCCATGATGATCTTGCGGTCGGCTTCGGACAGGCGATCCCAGGTGCGCTTGCTCATCAGCAACGGGTTCATCTCGAACTTGTGACCCGTCAGCGAGATGAACTTCTGGACTTCATAGAGCTTGGAGGCGTCGATGTTGGCAAGCGGGTTCTCCTGGCCGTCGACCACGCCCTGCTGCAGGGCGACATAGAGCTCGGCGAACTTGATCTGTTGCGTCTCGGCGCCAAGCGCCGTCATGATGTCAATCGTCACGGCGTCCGGCGGCGTGCGTATCTTCAGCCCCTTCATGTCGGCAGGGGTCAGGACCGCGCGCTTGCTGTTGGACACGTGGCGAATGCCGTTGTCCCAATAGCCCAGAACGATCAGGTTCTTGGCCGCCGACTTCTCGGCGAGTTCCTTGCCGAGCGGTCCGTCGAGCAGCTTGAACGCCGCCGTCGGGTCGGAGAACAGGAATGGCATTCCAAACGCGGCGTACTCGGGCACGACGACCGACGCGGCTCCCTGGCTGTTGGCCGACATGTCGAGCGTGCCGGAACGCAACGCCGTGATCATCGCGGCGTCGTCACCGAGCTGCGCGGAGGGCGCGACCTGGACTTCGATCCTGCCGCCGCTTTTCTGCTTGACCGCGTTGGCGAAGGCCACCGCCGCCTCATGGCGCGGATTGCCCGGCGCGGCGCCGTGGCCGAGCGTGAGCTTGGTCTGGGCGTAGGACGTGCCGGCTGCAAGCGTGAGCGCGGCAGCGGCCAGTAACGAAGTGAATTTCATTGGAAGTCTCCTGGGTTGAAGTAGGAATTGGGTGACTGCGCCCTTCGGCGATGTCACCTCTGCGGATCAGTTCAACCAGCCCTTGATGGACTGGATCATGGCAACTGTTGAAATGCCGTACTTGTCATGCAGCGTCGGCAGCGCGCCGGCGTCGAGGAAGGCGTCCGGCAGCGCGATCTGGCGGAACGGCGGCGTGACACCTGCGCGCAACAGCACACCGGCCACCGCTTCGCCCAGGCCGCCAACGATCGAATGGTTCTCGGCGACGATCACGAGGCGTCCGCTGCGGCCGGCTTCGCGCACGATCGTTTCCTCGTCGAGCGGCTTGATCGTCGGTACATGCAACACGCCGACGTCGACGCTGTCGGACCGCAGCTTCTCGACCGTTTCCAGCGCGCGCATCGTCATGAATCCGCTGGAAATGATCAGCGCGTCCTTGCCGTCGCGCAGTAGCTGGGCCTTGCCAAGTTCGAAGGTGTAGTTGTATTCGTCGAGCACCACCGGCACCTGCCCGCGGGGCAGGCGCATGTACACTGGTCCGTTGTGCGCAGCCATCGCCGGCACGGCCTGCTCGACGTCGACTGCGTCGCACGGATCGATGATCGTCAGGTTCGGCATGCCGCGAAAAATGGCGAGGTCCTCGGTGGCCTGGTGACTTGGACCGTAGCCTGTGGTCAGTCCCGGCAGTGCGCAGGCGATCTTGACGTTGAGGTTTTCCTCGGCGATCACCTGGTGGATGAAGTCATAGGCGCGGCGCGCGGCGAACACTGCATAGGTCGTTGCGAACGGGATATAGCCTTCCTTCGCCATGCCACCGGCGGCGCCCATCAGCAGTTGCTCGGCCATGCCCATCTGGAAGAAGCGCTCTGGAAATGCCTGCGCGAAGATGTGCATGTCGGTGTACTTGGCCAGGTCGGCGCTCATGCCGACGATCTCGGGCCGATGCTGGGCGAGCGCCACCAGCGCATTGCCGAACGGCGCCGGCCGCGTGCGCTGTCCCTCGCCGGCGATCGAGGCGATCATCGCCGACGTCTTCAGGCGCGGCTTGGTTGCAACGGTGCTCATGGTTCAGCTCCTCGCCGCGTGCGCGGCATCCAGCAGTTCAATGGCGTGCTGCCACTCGGCGGCGGCAACCTGCATGAAGTGATTCTTTTCGCGCGCCTCGAGAAAGGGCACGCCCTTGCCCATCTTCGTGTCGAACAGGATCACACGCGGCCGCGGCTGCGCCAGGTTGCGCGCCTTGTCGAAGGCGGCGAGCACCGCCGGCAGGTCGTTGCCGCTTATGCGCTGCACGTGCCAGCCGAACGCCGCCCACTTGTCCACCAGCGGCTCGAAGCCCAGCACCTTGGTCGATTGACCGTCGGCCTGCTGGTTGTTGACGTCGACCAGCGTGATCAGGTTCGCGAGTTGAAAGTGGCTCGCCGACATCGCCGCTTCCCACGTCGAGCCTTCGTCGAGTTCGCCGTCCGACATGCAGTTGTAGACGAAGGCCGGGTTGCCCTTCTGGCGCAGTCCGAGCGCCATGCCAACCGCGATCGGCAGGCCCTGGCCCAGCGATCCGCCGGAGATCTCCATGCCCGGCGTGTAGGTCGCCATGCCGGACATCGGCAGGCGGCTGTCGTCGCCACCGTAGGTTTCCAGTTCCTCTTCGGGGACGATGCCGGCCTCGATCAGCGCCGCATAGAAGGCGATCGCGTAATGCCCATGCGACAGCAGGAAGCGGTCGCGACCTTCCCATTCGGGATCGTCCGGCCGCAGCTTGAGCGCATGCCCGTACGCGACGGCCAGGATCTCGGCCATGCCGAGCGCCTGACCGATGTACCCCTGTCCCTGCACTTCGCCCATCCGCAACGCATACCGGCGGATGCGGTAGGCGCAGTCGGCAAGTTCGGAAAGCTTGTCCGTCATCTGAGGTCCTTCGACAGTGAGTGACATGAGTTACGCCCCGGTCAGTGGATCAGCATTCCGCCGTTCACATCGAGCGTGACGCCGGTCAGGTAGCTGGACAGGTCACTCGCGAGGAACAGGCAGCAGTTCGAGACATCGACGGCATCGCCCAATCGATTCAGCGGTATGCCCTTGAGAATTTCCAGCTTTAGTTCTGGCGTCAGCTTGCCGCCGGTGATGTCGGTCTGGATCAGTCCGGGGGTCACCGAGTTGACGCGGATGTTGTCGGGTCCGAGCTCACGCGCCATCGCCTTGCCGAGGCCGAGGACGCCGGCCTTGGCGGCCGAGTAATGCGGCCCGCCGAAGATGCCGCCGCCGCGCTGCGCCGACACCGACGACAGGCAGACGATCGAACCGGCCTTGCGCCCGCGCATGTGCGGGATGACGGCCTGGCTCATGTAGAGGGTGCCGCGTAGCGAGACGTCGGTGACGGCCTCGTAGTTCTCGGGCTTGATGTCCATCAGCTTGAGCGGCTGCGTGATACCGGCGTTGTTGACGAGGATGTCGATGCGGCCGAGCTTCTCGATCACCGTGGCGGCCGCGCGCTCGCAGTCCGTCTTGCTGGTGACATTGCACGCAATGCCGATGTGGCCGGAACCGATATCTGCGGCGGCCTGTTCGGCGGCCCCGGCGTCCAGGTCGAGGATGGCGATCCGGGCACCGTGTTCGGCGAATAGCCGCGCGGTGGCTTTGCCGATGCCGCGCGCGGACGCGGCCCCGGTGATGATTGCGACTTTGTCCTTCAGCAGCATGGCGGTCTCCAGCGCGGTTTGAATGTGGACGCATGTTGCGTTTGCGCTTGATTGCCAGCAAGCTTCTCTGTCTCATACCGCACTGAATTAAATTCATGCTGCGATGCAACTGCCTCCCTTGAAGGGAATCATTGCGTTCGAAGTCGTCGCCCGCCTCGGCAGCATCAACAAGGCGGCCGACGAACTGAACGTCACGGCGTCCGCCGTCAGCCACCAGATCGCCAACCTGGAAGGCTTTGTCGGCCGGAAGCTCTTCGAGCGAACCTCGCGCGGGCTGGTGCTCACGCCGGTGGGTGAGCGCTACCAGAATGACGTGACCGGCGCACTGGCGCTGATCGCGAGTGCGGCACATAACGCGCGCCACGCCGAGGGCGTCGAGGTTCTGCGCATCCACGTTTCGCCGAGCTTCGCCAGTCTCTGGCTGATGCCGCGGTTGCCGGCGTTCCTGTCCGAGCATCCGGACCTGCGCATCCAGCTCTCAGCGTCGCACACGCATTCCGATTTCTCGCGCGGGGATGTCGACCTCGATATTCGCTACGGCGCGATCAAGTGGGGCGAGTTGCACGTCGAGACGATCTTCGACGAGGAGATGTTGCCGCTGGCCAGTCCGACCCTGCTGGGGCGCGCCGTCATGCGCAGCCCCGAACAGCTGCTCGCGCAGCCGCTGATCTTTTCCGACATCAACGTCGTTCAATGGCCGCGCTGGTTCGCGGCCCACGGCGTTCCGCTTAGTCCTGCCACTTACGCACTCCGATTCGATCGCGCGTACCTGGTGATCGAGGCAGCCATACAGGGACTGGGCGTGGCGCTGGAGAGCGCCCGCCTGTCCGAGAGGGCCCTGCGAAACGGCGATCTGGTGCCGGTCTTCCCCGATCGGAAGGGAATCCAGGTCCACGCACACCACCTTGTCTACCCGGAATCGCACGACAAGTGGAGCAAGGTCGTGCGGTTCGTCACCTGGCTGCGCAGGGAAGCGGCGGTTCAGGCGCCCGCGCCAAAGACAAGGTCAAGACGCCGCTGATTTCCCGTCGATAGTCACACCCGGCCTACTTGAGGATGCGAAACAGGTTGTGGTGTGCGTCGGTGAAGGTCGCGAGATCTGGGCGATCGGCGATCGGTGTCGTGACGTAGCGCAGCGCATCGGACTCGAGCAGCCGGCGATCTCGGGTCACCAGAATCTGATCGGTGGCCGACAGCCAGTAGTCCGGGCCGTTGCCGGCATCGGAAGGCACGTCGGAGACCAGCACGGCCTCCATACCTACTTCATTCGCCAGTCGCTTAACAACCGGGAACAGATCGATGTAGCGATTGGTGGCCTGGAACACGATGACGCCATCGGGTGCAAGGTGCCGTTCATACAGCGCCATGGCTTCGCGGGTCACGAGGTGCATCGGAATCGAATCGCCGGAGAATGCGTCGATGCCCAGCACGTCGTAGCGCCGTGGCGCCTCGCGCTCGAGCGACAGGCGGCCGTCGCCGAGAATCACCTCGACTTGGGCAGGCGTATCGCGCAGGAATGTGAACTCGGTGCCGGCGACGTCCACGACGCGCGGTGAGATTTCGTAGAACGTGAAGGTATCGCCGCGACGGCCGTAGGACGCCACGACGCCGGCACCCAAGCCGATGATGCCGATGCGCCGCGGACCGGGTTCCACGTCGTTCAGGGCGGCGAACAGGCGCCCATAGCCGGAGCCGGGCCCGAAGTAGTCGCTCGGCGTGTTGCGGAAGGCGTCGCCCAGCAACTGGCCACCATGGATGATGCCGCCGTGGAGCATCGCCCGATAGGGTACCGGCTCGGCCGAGTCGCGTGTGCGCACGACGCCGTAGAAGTCGCGCTCCATCACGCGCAGGCCCCTGGAATACTGGTACGCGCCCTCGATCGAGAAATACGCCGTGACACCGACGACGGCGACACCAATCAGGCGCTTCCAGCCAGGCAGTTGCAGCAGGATCAGCAGCGCCAGCAGCACCAGCGCGATGTTGACTTCGAAATAGCCGCGCAGCGTCAACGGCGCAACGATCGCAATCAGTACGGCACCGAGCGCACCGCCCACCGAGATCATCAGGTAGAAGCGTGTGAGGTGCCGCGGGTCCGGACGCAACCGCGCCAGTTCGCCGTGGCAGAACATGCAGGCGACGAACAACCCGACGAAGAACACCGAGGCCGCCAGCTTGAGGTTCAGCGACGGGATCAGCCACGCCATCGCGGGAACCGCAATGGCAACCGCGACCACGAAGAGCGTCCGTCGATACCAGCGCGGGTGGTCGAACGCCAGCACGAAAGTGAGCAGGTAGAGGGACAGCGGCATCACCCACAGGAACGGCACGCTGGCGACGTTCTGCGTGACATGGTTGGTGACGGCGAGCAGCATCACCGAACCCATGGCCGCGAGCGCCAGCCAGCGCAGTTGCAGCGAGAGCGTCAGTACCGGCCCCGCCGATGCTTCCGCGCGCGGGAGGTCGCGCGCTTCGCCGGCATGCGCGGCACGCAGTGAGAGCCACGCGGTCGCTGCGCAGATGAGCACGAATAGGCTGTACAGCAGCGACCAGGTCCAGCCAAGCTGGGGCAGGGTCAGCCATGGCTCGAACAGCACCGGGAAGCCGAGCAGCGCCAGCAGGGACGCGAAGTTGGAAAGTGCGAACAGCCGGTAGGGGACTTCTGTGCGGAACCGTCGCCAGTACCAGGCCTGCATCAGTGGTGTCGTTGTCGAGAGAAGGAAGTACGGCAGCCCGATCGTGACGACGAGCAGCAGCAGGATGCGCACGATCGGCGCCTCGTCGCCCTGCGGCTTCCAATCCGACGACGCGAGAATCGGCAAGGTCAGCAAGGACAGCAGCAGCAGGCCGACATGCAGCAGCGCCTGGCGCCGCACGCCCAGGCGCTGCGTCAAATCGGCATACGCGTAACCGGCAAGCAGCGTCGACTGGAAGAACACCAGCGCGGTGGTCCACACCGCCGAGGATCCACCGAACCACGGAAGGATCTGCTTCGCGATGATCGGCTGCACCAGGAACAGCAGGAATGCCGACAGGAAGATCGTGGCCGCGTAGGGCAATACTGCGGTGCGCGCTGCCGGCACGACGGCCGGATCGATGACTGACATGGAAGCAGGGGCTGCGTCGGCGAAAGCGCGATTATCGGTGATCGCGGTCACAGCGGCGCCTCGCGCGACCGATCGCCGCCTAATCGGACCTCACGTTGTCGGATCCTCCGCATGGCAGAGGTGGCTTCTGCCAGCGCGCTTCGACCTACGGGCCTTTACTGTGCATCCACGTCGCAAGCAACCGCTTCGGCGCTCATTCAGAGATCAACCTTCCCTTAGCGGGGTTCGGAGAGGTGAAAGATGAAACGCCACGAGAAAAGTTCGACCCAGCCTTCAATCTATGCCGCCATCGGCGCGGCGCTGCTCGTCGCCGCATTGGCGGGCTGCTCAACCGTCCCATCGTCCGACTTCGACAGCATCGCGACGTCCTCGATGTCCGGCGAGTACCCGAGGGTGGGCGAAGGCTGAGCTTGGCCAGGATCTGCGTGCGCCAGCGTTTTGCTGACGCACGCAGCCACATCGAAACTACAGCAGCGGACTGACCAGCCGCATCAGGTTCTGCACCAGCTGCTCATGGAACGGGCGCTGGCGCCAAGCCTCCAGCAACACCGGCTCCGAACCGCGGATGTAGCCCTCCTCGATCGCCTGCAGCCGCGTCGCGATTTCCCGACTGTAGAAGAGCGCGATCACCTCCTCGTTCAGTT
>Ga0316613_10002010_pt1 | contig 13443 bp, 14 predicted proteins | sample OWC_soil_day10_C_2_FD_207647 | JGI IMG/M metagenome (GOLD analysis project Ga0316613, IMG submission 207647) | Wetland soil microbial communities from Old Woman Creek delta, Ohio, United States - OWC_soil_day10_CT_b | ecosystem: Environmental > Terrestrial > Soil > Wetlands | place: USA: Ohio...
AGTGGCAGCCACAGGTGTGCATGGTGCCAATCGACTTGCCAGCAATTCCTTACTGGAGGGTGTTGTCTTTGGACGCAGAATTGCCCAGGTGATTAATCAGGATTTCCCTGTCAATCATCTGGTGGACGGAGAAGCAGCTATTGAAGGAGAAATAATGCGTCATAGGTGTGATACTGAGAATTTAGGTATCGATTTAGATAGAGTTGCCGGAGTGGTGCGCGAGGGAGAGTCTATGAGTTCGGTGCTGATGGGTTTGCAGCAAACAGTAGAAGATTCTAGTTTACAGACAAGTATTCAGGAATATCACGAGTATAATACATGGCAGCTGGCACAATTAGTATTAAAAGCAGCTTTGCTTAGATGTGAGAGCAGGGGGACACATTATCGCGAAGATTATCCTGAGAAAAATGATGCTGATTTTTCAAAGCATATAGTTCAACAATGGGGAAGGAGGACTGCGTTACATGAACAAATTAGCTTTAGATGATTTACTGCAAAGATCCTTACGAGAGGATATCGGTTTTGGTGATATTACCAGTGAGGCTATTTTTGCTGAAAATCATAAGTCGGAAGGCTTTCTTCTGGCAAAGCAAGATCTTGTTTTGGCGGGAATGGAAGTGTTTGCCCGAGTTTTTGCCTTACTGGATCATCAGATTCAGATAAGTCCTTATTATACAGATGGTACATTAGTACCCAAAGGAGAAAAAATAGCAGGTATGACAGGGTGTACCCGCTCCTTACTGGCAGGAGAAAGAGTTGCTCTTAATTTGCTGCAGCGAATGTCAGGAATAGCAACTCATACCAGGCGTTATGTCGAAGCAGTGAATGGCTTGTCGACGATTATTGTGGATACACGAAAAACTACGCCTGGATTACGTATGTTGGAGAAATATGCTGTGACGGCTGGCGGTGGGAAGAATCACCGCTATGGGTTGGATTCTATGGTATTAATAAAAGATAATCATATTCAGGCTGCTGGTGGTATTTCTACAGCAGTGCAGCGGGTACGCAATCAGGGGGCGTGTTTTAGAAAAATTGAGGTTGAGGTTGAGAATTTGCAGCAAGTACAAGAAGCCTTGTCAGTAGGAGTCGATATTATTATGTTGGATAATATGCCTATCCAGATGATCGAGCAGGCTGTAAAGATGATTGATGGGAAAGCTTTGGTTGAAGTTTCAGGGAATGTGGTCTTAGAAAGAATTGCTCAATTAGCTGCTGCTGGAGTTGATATTATTTCCAGTGGTGAGTTGACTCATTCTGTAAAGACAGCTGATATCAGTATGCGATTATCTTAATAGATATATATATATGAAAACAGTGGCAGATTCAGCTTTTTGTAAAAATGACAAAACTATAAAAAACGGGGTCAATAGCAGAAATCTATTGACCCCGTTTCTCTTACGAGTATAGAAAGTATAAGTTTTGCTAGTCCGCGCAGGATCCATATTATTAACGCTTCGCCATTGTCATTTAACCTTCGCTTATAATAATATGGATCTGCGCTTGGGCTGATACCTAAGAGGATGTGCAGCATTTTTCTTAATTAAAGTTGTCTTTAGATAAAGCCCCCGTTAATGCGAATGGTTTGCCCTGTAATCCACTCAGAATCCTTGCTGGCCAAGAATAGCACGACGCTGGCAATATCTGTAGTTTCGCCTAAACGTCCAAAAGCATTCATTTTGCTAAGGCCTTCAATTTGTTCTTTTGTCTTTCCCACAGTGAAAAGTTCTGTATTAATGGGACCGGGGGCAACTGCATTGATGGTAATGCCTTTTGGCCCATATTCTTTTGCCAGTTGACGAGTGAACTGTTCGACAGCTCCTTTTGTGCCGGCATAAACACTGTACATGGGAAACATTGTGCCGACAACCGAAGTAGAGAAGTTGATAATTCGTCCATTCTGGCTCATATGCTTAGCTGCTTGCTGGCAAGCAAAATAGGTCCCTTTCACATTAATTGCCATCATTTTATCGAAATCTTCTTCTGTTACATTGGTAATCGGTTTTGTGATCATAATGCCTGCATTATTGACCAGAATATCAATTTGGCCATACTTTTCTATCGTTGTTTCAAACAGTCTTTCTAATTCTACAACTCGGCTGATGTCCGCCTGGACAGCCACTGCTTCACCGCCTTTTTCGATAATGCTAGTAACAGCCTCGGCGGCTTGCTTCGAGTTGTTGGCATAATTAATAACGACTTTGGCTCCTTGCAGAGCCAGTTCTTGTGCAATCGTTTTGCCGATGCCTCTAGAAGCACCTGTTACTAAAGCTACTTTTCCTGCTAGTTTTTTTTCTTGAATATGATCCATTTCAAAGTCCTCCTGTATTTTCCTTATCTTTTATTTGAGCCTATTTTCAGGCTAGTCCACCAAGTAATACTTCAATTAGTTTATGCAATAATGGTTCACGATTTTCGTCTTTATGATCCAGTACCATGCGTGGATGATGGAAAGAAACAGTAGCTTCCAATAGGATTTCAACCATTTTTTCGGGCAATTCATTGTGAATTTCTCCGGCAATGACTGCTCTTTGAACGAGCTCTAGAAGCTGGTTGTTCAGATTCAGCAAATGGTTTAAAATAAAGGGTTTTTCTAATTCTGCTGCCATGTTGAAAGACTTGAAAAGCTCAGGATCTTTTAGAACTTTTTCTCTCTTAAGTTCGTGATATTTTAAAAACCATGCTATGATTAATTTTCGCGGTGAAGTCTTTTGTTTGACAATACATCCCAGCGTATGATCCATTCGTGTCAGCCAGCGCTCAGAAATGGCATCAAGTAACGCCGATTTATTAGGAAAATGATTGTAGAGAGCCGCGTGGCTCACTTTAAGCTCCTTGGCAAGATCTGTTAGTCGGAACTTTTCAAATCCATGATAACGAATTTTTTCCTCTGTTATTTCCAATGCTTTCTCTTTAATTTCTTCTGAAGATAATCCGGTTTTCGGCATAGTAGTTTACCATCTCTTTCGCTATACTAAAAATATCTTAGTGTTCAATTTTCAACATTGATTTTTTTATTACATGTTACTAAAACTATAATATGTAATTAAAAAATAGTCAAGAAAAAGGAATATGGTTCTGATGTTGCTAGTTTTTGTTAGAGCATTAAAACAAAATTAGCAATAAGTAGAGTCTACACATAAGATAAAGAAGAATAGAATTTTTTACTTTATAAAAAATCAAAAGGGAGGGGCTCATTAATGTTGATTCCAAGTGGTGTACAAATTTTCCTTTGGCTCGCAGGAGCACTGCTGTCGCTCAACTTATTGGCAATGGCATTATTCGTACTGTTTGCTAGGTTGCTTGAAAGCAGACTAAAAGAAAGGATTCGGAGTAGCATTTTGCAAATGGATAAATTTACGGATAAAATGGATAACCGTGAAAAACGAAATAGAGTACTACAGCAAACTAGAGAAATTTTAGGATGGGGACAATGTATGATTCCGTCAGAGCTCATTGGTTGGGTTATAGATATGGAGGTTGCTGCTATTCGCAGAATGCAGGAAGCGATAAATTCATCTAATAGAGCAGCCGCGAGATCAATAACCTTGGCAGAGCTCAAACAACTGGCGTTAGAGAGCAAAAGTAGTCTTTGGTCTGCTGCTCAAGGCATCGGTAGGGATGTAAAATTATACCTGCATTGGTCAGCCGCCCACTATGGCCAATTTTTTGATGATTATCATATTAATATTGATCAGGACGGCAGTGTTTATATTACTACAAATGATTTTTCTGAAATTAAATCTCATACTTATAAACGGAATACAGGTGCCATCGGCATTTCATTAGCTTGTTGTTATGGTGCCACTACTGATAATCTTGGCGATGAACCGCCAACAACCATACAAATAGAGGCCATGAGTCAAGTGGTGGCTGTGTTGTGCAAAGCATTGGATTTGACTGTTGATATTTATCGTGTCATGACGCATGCAGAAGCAGCTAACAATCTTGATGGTCTTAATCCCGATTACGAAGAAAATGGATATCCGGATGGAAAATACGGGCCTGGTTTTAGCTGGGAACGATGGGATTTATGGTATATACCTGGTGTTGCCGAAGGGGAAGGCGGTAATGTTCTGCGGGGCAAAGCAACCTGGTACCAGCATAATGGGGTAGGTGCATAGAGCAGCAAGTTGCAGATAGCTTGATGACAAAAAAACAGCGGAAAAATCGTTGTAGGATTTTTCCGCTGTTTTAACATTTGTGCTTTAACGCAATAATTTTTCAAGCAGCTTATCGGTCATGACCTGTTTTAATTCTCCCTTGGAAACTGGTACATTCTGCTCTTTCAATCGTTCTAAGGCTTCCTGGCTCAGTTGTTCAGGATAGAGAGTTCCATAGGCAGTTTGAATGGCGAGACCTGAAATATCGTTTGTAGTTCCTTTTTTTACGAATAAACCTGTCATCTTTTGGAATGCAATCCCGTAGGTTTTGCCATCGTGTATAGTGAAGTTTCCTCGAGTTACCGCCACTTCGCCCTTGCCGCTGACGTGACCATTAAAGGCAAGGGGACCCTGGACATCTTTGTCAGTTAGGCGGGTACTATTCAAACCCTGTCCGCTTACGTCCAGTTCATAACTTTGATCGTCCGTCACGACTGACCCATTAGCCGCTAAATTTCCCTGGTACGCCGTACCCTGCACCTGCTGTAACAGGACCTTGTTGCCAAGATAATGAAAGTTGCCAGCTACGCTATCGACGGTCATACTACTGAAGGTGATTTGGGGCAGGCTGAAACTGCCTCCAATATTCGGCTCGGACACTGGTCCGTTAATTTTCACTTGCAGCGACAGCGGCCTAGCAGCCGTTAATCCTGACATAAAAGCTGCGGGATCAGCATCTGGAAAATTCAAAGTAAAATCAAGTATTCCCTTACCATTATTCCAGGAAACATTGCCCTGACCTTGGGCCGGCTGACCAGCAATTAATAGCTGCAAATCCTCGAATGTTAACTTGGTTTCGTCACTGCTGAATTTGCCTTGCCCTTCCCGTACGTCCATCTTGCCATTCATCTTTAAACCGGAAAAACTGCCCTCAGCTTGATAATGGAGTGTTCCTTTGGCATCTTGCTGCACATTAACAAGTAGCGGGTGAATCGTACCTGCTTCCAGGGAATAACCTGTGCCAGCAAAAAGTTCATTAAATTTGATTATATCTAGCGTGTCAAGTTGAATTTTGAAGTCACCGGAGCGGTTTTCTCCCCATTGTCCGTTCATATCCACTACGCTTTGATCGACATTGCCTTTGATGGCGATTGCCATATCCGGGGAATTTTGCCAATCGATAACACCTGTCGCATTTTCTACCACTTGGGAAAACAAGGCGGTTTCAATATGTAGTTTGCCTTCTTCCAATGCGACCTTACTGCGAAACTTTGTGGTTTCATCTTGCTCATTTTTGAATAAGTTATCCCAGTTAAAATGGTTGTTATCTTGTTTGAACCAAAGTTCCGCTCGCTCTAAGATTACAGTTTCAACTTTTGGCAGGCCAAGACTGCCACCCGTCAAATCTGACCATCGATATTGCAATCTGATCTGGGGAATTTGGGCCAAAAGAGATCCCTGCTGATCATAAAGGAATACATCATGAATTCTTATATTGCCCGATAATGACAAATCAACATCTCCTACCAGCAGCGTTCCGTTTATTTGCTGACCAATGCGCTGAAGGACCGTAGCCTGTATATCTTTACTAATTTTTGTGGAGAACATTTGCCAGAGTAGCAGCAATACGCAAACTATACTCAGTGAAATAGCAACTATTTTTTTATGCTTTATCAACCTTTCTTTCATTTGTCCTCCCGCGGCTTTCATGGTGCCTGTTTTGATACTATATTTTACTTGTCTTCGTGCTTCTTCCTCAAAAATCCTCTTTGCCGTTGCCGCGGCATAGCAAGACAACTGGAGTGATTTGCAGAAGTTGGAAGGATTCAGTTTAGCGAGCAAGTTTAAAGAGATCAGGGATAATGGGGCAGATTTAATGAATTACTGGCATTAAGGCAAATGAGCTAGTTATTTCATCGGTAGGATGCATATCCTTTTGTTTCCAGAGGGAAAAAATAAGAGAGGAAAGTTGTTTTACAATTTTCCTCTCTTATTTTTCCTAATAATTCCTCAGCGTTTTTTTCAATATACCAAAAATATTCACATTCTTTTTATGAAGCTTTTTTCTGGGATATTTATTATTAGCAGGAACGAGTTCTAAAAAATCATCATCAATGGAATAGATATATTTTAATGTTGCATATAATTCGGGAGTATCTCCCATAATCCCCACGGCACATATTTGTCCATTATCAAAGGTGAGTTGTTTTTGAATAAGCGCTAGATCACCGTCAAAGATTTTGGCACCTTCCATGCTGTCACCTTTCACCCGTAAAATAAAAAAGTTGTGAGGGTCTCCATTTAACCACTTACGTGGTAGATCTTCGTAATATTCAACAGACTCACGGACCAAGCAGGGGACACCGGCAGGGATATGGCCTAATACAGGAACCGCAAAGGTAGAGGAGAATTCCATTGCGTTTACCGGTAGCACAGTTTGCTGGTGAGCGTTATAAGTAATAGGAATATAGCCTGATTTGATCATTAAATCCTCGAATGAGCAATTAAGATATGGCGCTAGTTTTTCTAAGGTTTTGGGGTTGGCTTTTTGCTCTCCAGATTCGATTCTAGAAATAGTGGTATTGCTTACAGAGGAAATTAAAGAAAGTTGACGTTGACTTTTATGGCCACTTTCTTCTCTTAGTTTTGAAAACCATAGTCCAAATTCTTTTAGTTGTTTTCCAGCATTATCAATCATTGAAAGCACCTCATATTTAGTATAAACTTTTTTGTTTCGTAGACGCAATAAAAATAATGTTGCGGCAACGAAAAGTTTTCTGAAAACATGTGTTGCGTGCTCGCTGAAGTCGTGTTACTATTATGTTGCGATAACGATACAGTAAAGGGGGTGGAAGTTTTGAAAAAAGGGAAAACCTTAACTATTAAGCTAAATATAAAAGCCTTTGAAGAAAATCAAACTAAATATAAATTGAGTGAAGAAGGTAAATGTGCCGAAAAAATGGAGATTAGCTCATCACAGCTTTGGAAAGTTAAAACTGGTATCCATGACCCAGGTAAGGCTTTTATTGCAGGTGCATTAAAAGCTTTTCCCAATACTTCTTTTGATGAATTATTTTTTTTACCTGGTGTGTTGCGAGAAAAAAATAAGTTCCCAAAACGTAAAGCTGGTTAAGGAGGTGATGATAGTAAGAGGTTATTCAAAATGATGGTAGGTGAGTTGATTTGATTGTTTCGTTAAATACAGAGCAGACTCGGGATCTGTTTCTGTTTATTGCTAAGCAAATGATTGTACATAAGCCATTGTTAGTGGAATTAGATAGTCATCGCGGTGGGGGCGCTTATGGAGTAGAGATGGCAATTGGTTTTACCGCTGTTGCAGAAAAGCTGTTGGTGCACAAGCCTTTGCACATTAATGATATTTTTAAAACTAGTGGAGTGTCTATCTTGACATCAATAGGAGGGTTTTCTGGTGCTATATTTGGGACGCTGTTTTTAGGTGGTGTAAAGGGAATGCCAATCATAGAAGAGATGAACGTAAAACAGCTGGCTATTATATTGGCAAACTCGTTGAAAATTCTTAAATCCCGGGGTGGAATTAATCGAGGTGACCAGATCATAATTGATGCTTTTGAACGAGCTGTGGCTGCTTTTGGTTATAGTGTTAAAAAGGGTGATACTCTTCTTCAGGCTTTGCACGTAGCTGAATTTGGTGCTCAGGAAAGTATGGAGAAGCTGATAACGAATCAAGCTGGGTTCAATTCCATTACGCTCTTGCATGAGAAAGCATTTCCTTCTCAAGACCCTGGTGCCACTTCTGTTTGGTTACTTTTCAAATCTATGCGAGAATGGGTTGCATCTTTAGAAAACAATACATGGTAAAATGAAGAGCGATGCATGATGAGTGGCTCTATGATAAAGGAAGGAAATTAAAGATGGTGTTTTTTGTGTAACTCTCTGTTATTTGAGTAAGCAGAGAGTTTTTTCTTTTGTTAAAAGAACAAAAGACAGCAATAAGGTAAGCCCCTCGTGCTCTTAGATGAGGCTTACCTTATTGCTGTATAATTGGCAAAATCAATACGAATATGATATAGTAAGGAATACATAAAAGCAATGGAGCTCAAGGATGCATTATCCTTGGGCTTTTTCTATTTACTAGTGACTTAGTCAAGTAATTCATTTTACGAGGAGCGAGAAGATGTCAAAATACGGAATTTGGTTTTTATTGGTGATTTGCAATTTATTCTGGGCAGGCAATTATGTGTTTGGCAAGTATGTCATTAGAGAGATGTCCCCACTTTGGATTACTTTTTCTCGGTGGACTTTGGCCATGTTTTTCTTATTTCCCATTGCCCATTATATAGAAAAACCTGTATGGCATAGGGTAAGAAAAGAGTGGCTTTTATTATTATGCATGGGGATATTTGGAATTATAGGTTATAATTTGGTTCTTTATTCGGCTTTAGAATTTACAACGGCCACTAATGCTGCGTTGGTGAGTGCTTTGAATCCTGGGGTTATTGTTATCTTTTCTATGATCTTATATAGCGAGAAACTTTCTCTTATACAGGCATTAGGATTTTTGATTTCGTTAGCAGGTGCTTTAGTAGTTTTAACAAATGGTGAATTTGAGCGAGTATTGCAAGTGCAGTTTAATGTAGGTGATTTACTGATGATTGGGGCCGTTGTAATGTGGACATTCTATTCGCTGTTGGGGAGAAGATTATCGACTCCCCCGATTACAGCAACTGCCATATCAACAGGATTCTCCGTACTATTAATGGCACCATTCGCATTTGCTCAGGGTATTGATACTGCAAGACTTGACTCATTAGCGATTACAGGTATCCTGTATATGGTTTTATTCCCATCATTAGGTTCCTTTGTTATCTGGAATTTGTCGGTGCAAAAAGTCGGCGCCAGTAAGGCAGGAATATTCTTGAATTTAATTCCTGTTTTTACGGCGCTTATCAGTGGCATACTTGGTGAAAAAGTCACTGGGGCCCAAAGTCTGGGCGGATTTCTAGTATTTTGTGGTGTCTATCTGACTACAGGCATGCTAGAACAGACATTGAATATCGCCAAGGCTCCAAAAACAAGTAAAGACTGTCTGTAGTTGAAATTAATCTTTTTATTGGACTGTTACCCAAAGATCAGTAGCTCTATCTAAATCAGTCGTGTTGGGAATCACAGTAAGCTTACCTTTACCAGGAGCTATTGCTTTAAATACTGCTTTTGTAGTATCTGGTCCCGTTTCTTGTTTCATTACATCGCTGAAAAAGTTTTCACCTGATGAGGTAAAGCGAGTATTTTGAGTAAGACCTGGTCCAGGCTGCAGAATCAGCCTTTGGCCTACTTTTAATGTCAGGTTATTGTCTGAGAGTTGGACTTTACCTGTATCACCATATTTATAGATGACGGTAACATCCTTCATATCGTTTGTTGATTTGGGGGGAGCCGTAGGAGCAGGAAGGGTAGGGGGATTAGAAGAAGGTGTAGTAGGAGCAGGTTGGGGAGTAATGGGGTTAATATTGGTACACCCTCCTAGCAGTAGAACGGCGGATAGGCATAACCCAAGGAAAACCATGATCCATTTTTTCTTTTGTGCAATTTTCATAAGAACCTCCTCTTATCATTGGTAGAGAATTTTGTTTAGGTTTCACAGAAAAGTTTGTTCATAGAAATAAGATGCATAGATAATTATATCCCTTATGACATAGCTTGGCCCTTTGTTTTTAAATTATGCATAGGAGTAAGTTTCATCAGTATTGTCTAGGGCCTAAAGGATGTATCAAGTCATTTCTCATGTATCTTATAGGATGTATGCAGGTGATTATAAATGGAGGAAGAATATTATAAATTAGATAATTCTCAGATTGCTGTGATTGTGCTGGCGGGAATAGTAGGAATATTTTTTGCCGGTGAAATAAAGATAAGTGAAGCTCGAGAAGTAATATTTCCGGTAAACCGGCGTACAGCTGTTTTTTTATTATGTCTGTTAGTCGGTTTATTATTCAGTTTACCACTGCTGCGTCAGGCCGTTGGTGGAGAGTGGCTTGGGATTTTTGACAGTTTTTTTCGTATTGGTTCTTTAGTCTTTGGCGGCGGGCATGTGGTGTTGCCTATGCTTGAAAAAGAGATGGTACCTAGTGGATGGGTTGATAGCAGCCATTTTCTTATGGGGTATGGTCTGGCGCAAGCAGTGCCGGGACCATTGTTTACTTTTGCTGCTTATTTTAGGTACCGTTATCCATGGTTGGGCTGGCGCAATGGTGGCAACCGTGGCCATCTTTCTCCCCTCTTTTTTATTGGTTTGGGGTGTTATGCCCTTTTGGAATGAAATTCGTATACATTCTCAGTTCCAAAAAGCATTGTGGTCTGTAAATGCTGCTGTTGTTGGCATATTGCTGGCTGCCTTGTATAATCCAGTATGAATAAACTCCGTTGAAAAGTCTAGAGACTTTGCCATTGTCTTGTTATGTTTTTGTTTATTGCAATTTTGGAAGATTCCCCCTTGGTGTGTAGTTTTATTGTCTTGTATCCTATCTATATAATAGGTAAATAGAGTGAAATATAATTTGAAGGAGGAAGAACATTATGGTTCGTTTCGGTGTAATTGGTACCAGCCGGATTACGGATGACTTCATTCGGTGTGCTAGCCTGCATAGTGAATTTTCATTAGAGGCTATTTATTCCAGGACAGAAGAGCATGGTAGAGTTTTTGCTGACAAACATGGGGTAAAGCGTGTTTTTACTGATTTGCAGGAGATGGCTAGGTGCAATCGAATCGATGCAGTATACATTGCTAGTCCTAACTCGCTTCATGCTAGTCAAGCAATACTCTTTATGTCGCACGGTAAACATGTACTTTGCGAAAAACCGATTGCCTCTAATTGTAAAGAACTATCTATGATGGTGGAGGCTTCAAGGAAAAACCAAGTATTATTAATGGAAGCTATGAAAAGTACCTTTATACCTAGCTTTCAGGCTGTAAAACAAAATATCCATAAGATTGGGACGGTAAGGAGATTTTTCTCAAACTTTTGTCAATATTCTTCTAGGTATGATGGATATAAGGCGGGAGAAGTGCCCAATGCTTTTAACCCTGTGTTTTCTAATGGCTCTATCATGGATATTGGTGTATATTGCGTCTTTCCTGCTGTCTATCTCTTTGGTAAACCAAGTAAAGTTTCGGCCAATGCCATTATGCTCCATTCTGGAATTGACGGTGCAGGCAGCATTGTTCTTCATTATCCTGAGATGGAAGTCATCATATCTCACTCTAAAATCACGAATTCTGAAGTTTTAAATGAGATACAGGGGGAAAATGGTATCATTGTAATTGATAAAATATCAACCCCAAAAATGGTAAAAATTATCTATAGAGATGGGACAAGTGAAGATATTTCCCAAGAACAATGTAATGATTTTATGTATTATGAAGTAGAAGAGTTTATTCAGTTAATAAAAAATAATAAAATCGAGTCTAGTATGAATACCTTGCAGATTTCCTTGGATGTAAGGGGAATTATTGATGAGTGTAGAAGACAAATCGGTCTTACCTTTCCTGCAGATGATGAATTTTGCGAAGACATTCGTGCCTAATGAGAAGATCCTGCCTTTACAGTTTGGTGTATTTGTATTATATTATCTTTTATACCCTTGTATAAAAGATCAGCTAAGGGCAGCTTACATTATTCCAATTTGTAGGTTTATAGTGTGTACACTTTAGAACGTTAATTGTCCTTTAGGTATAATTTTCTGATTCAGGTAAAGGGAGTACATAGTATGATATAAGAAATGATGGAGGTGAAAGACATTGGCGATTAAAACAATAGGAAAACGTTGTAAAGGCTGTGGCGTTTGTGTTACTTTCTGTCCTAAGCAGGTACTAGGGCTGGATGCTCTTGGGAAGATTACTGTTGTTGATGAATCAAAGTGTATTACATGTAAGCAATGTGAAATGCGTTGTCCTGATTATGCAATATTTGTAAAGAAAAGCGAGGAGTGATTTAATAGTGGGAAAAGTACTGCTCTTGCAAGGAAATCAAGCATGTGCTGAAGGTGCGATCGCTGCAGGCGTTACATTTTTTGCAGGGTATCCGATTACACCATCAACGGAAATTGCTGAGATAATGTCAAAACGTCTGCCAGAAGTTGGTGGCAAATTTATTCAAATGGAAGATGAGATTGCTGGTATTGGAGCTGTCATTGGTGCTTCGCTAACAGGTAAAAAAGTGCTGACTGCCACAAGCGGTCCTGGTTTCTCTTTAAAACAAGAATTTATTGGGTATGCAACTATCGCAGAAATACCCATTGTTATAGTTAATGTACAGCGGGTAGGTCCAAGTACTGGACAACCAACATCTCCTGCACAAGGGGATATGATGCAGGCAAGATGGGGAACGCATGGTGATCATCCTGTTATTGCCTTAACGCCAGCTAGTGTACCTGAGTGTTTTTCGCTAACGATTAAGGCTTATGAATTATCTGAGAAATATCGCATGCCAGTTCTGTTGATGTTTGATGAGATCATTGGACATATGCGTGAAAAAATAGAAGTTCCTGATTATGATACGATTACAAAACCAGTTCGCAAACGTCCAAGAGTAGGACCTAGTGAGTTTAAAGCGTATCAGGCAGATAGTGATGGCGTACCACCTATGGCTGATTTTGGTACAGGATATCGGCAGCATGTGACAGGTCTGGTTCACGACGAAACCGGTTTTCCTAATGGCTCGCCTGCAGCAACGGAAGCTTTGCTTAAGAGGCTGCATGATAAGGTAGAACGCGATATTGATAACATTACCATGTATGAAGAATATAATCTGGATGATGCAGAAATTGCTATTGTAACTTATGGCGGAACAGCACGCTCTGCTTATGCAGCGATTGATATGGCTCGTGAGCAAGGTATTAAAGTAGGTATGTTCCGATTGATTTCCGTATGGCCTTTCCCTGAAAAAGAGATTGCCAAATTGGCTGAAAAAGTCAAAGTGATTGTTGTTCCAGAGCTTAATTATGGTCAAATGGTCGGTGAAGTCAAGAAAGCGGTGGAAGGGAAAGTCCCAGTGAAACCTATGTCTAAATATGACTCCGAACCGATTTCACCGAAAGAATTACTATCATTTGTGAAAAATCTTTAATCTAGGGAGGTACAATAGATGGAAAAATTAATTGAAAAATATTATCGCCCTCGCTTGCCCCATATTTGGTGTCCAGGCTGTGGCAATGGTATTGTTACTAGTTCAATTGTCAAAGCCATTGATCAACTAGGTCTTGATCAAGATAAAACCATAATTGTCTCAGGTATCGGCTGTTCTTCAAGGGCATCAGGGTATCTGAATTTTGATACAGTTCATTCTGTTCATGGCCGTGCTTT
>Ga0316613_10002011_pt1 | contig 13438 bp, 11 predicted proteins | sample OWC_soil_day10_C_2_FD_207647 | JGI IMG/M metagenome (GOLD analysis project Ga0316613, IMG submission 207647) | Wetland soil microbial communities from Old Woman Creek delta, Ohio, United States - OWC_soil_day10_CT_b | ecosystem: Environmental > Terrestrial > Soil > Wetlands | place: USA: Ohio...
AGATCGGACTGGTGGTAGGCGCGACCTTTCCGCAAGAACTCGCCGAGGTCAGATCGATCATTGGCGAGATGCCCTTGCTGGTTCCCGGTATTGGTGCGCAAGGCGGGGATATCCAGGCAACCGTCCATGCCGGCAGGACGGCGAACGGAACCGGTATGATGGTCAATTCTTCACGCGCCATCCTTTATGCCACGCCGGAGTCTGACGAAAATTTCGCCATGGCTGCGCAACGTGTGGCAAGAGATACCCGTGATGCGATCAACCAGTACCGCGCCGGATAAAAGACGGGCTGCATGAAGAGCGCCAAGCGGCAGATTGATCGTTGATGCGGCGCAACCATTTCGCCTGAATCAAGAAGAGCCTGGCTCGGACGCGTACAATCGCTAAAGTGCCTTTCAGAGGCGCAGCGGGTTAACATCCCTTGAGTCGAGGTTCTTCATGAAGCTTGAGAATGAGCGCGAAAGCGACAATCTGGTCGACCGGCGCGGCGGTCTTGGCCGTGCTGGCGGATGGGGAATTGGCGGTGTTATCGTCGCGTTGATCCTGAGTTATTTCCTGGGAATTGATCCGCGAGTGCTCCTTGGCGTTGCGGACAGTGCTCGAGGCGGTCAGCAGGATGGCGCGCCGATCGATCCATCTGTCGACCCGCAGGCGCAACTGGTTTCCGAGACACGGAAAATCTTGGCCAAGACGGAAGACACCTGGAGTGTCCTGTTCCGCCAGATGGGTGGGCAATACGCCAGTCCCCAACTGGTACTTTATTCAGGAACGACGCAGACAAGCTGCGGTCTGGGCCAGGCCGCCATGGGCCCGTTTTATTGTCCCCAGGATCATCGGGTATACCTGGATCTGAGTTTCTTCAACCAGATGGATCGCCAGATGAAGGCCGGCGGCGATTTTGCACGCGCTTACGTGATTGCTCATGAAGTTGGCCATCACGTGCAGAATCAAGTCGGCATTACTCGCCGCACGCAGGCTTTGCGTTCCCGGATGAGCGAACGCGAGTACAACAAGGTGTCGGTGCGGGTCGAATTGCAGGCAGATTGCTTTGCCGGCGTATGGGCTCACCACGCCAACCTTGAAAAGTCGTTTATCGAGCCGGGCGATATCGATGAGGCAATCAGGGCTGCCGCCGCTGTCGGGGACGACAGATTGCAACGGGCCTCGCGCGGTACCGTGGTCCCGGATTCCTTTACGCATGGGACGTCCGAACAGCGCGTAAGATGGTTCAGGACTGGATTTGAGTCCGGGAGCATACAGGCTTGCGATACCTTCTCTTCGCCAATATAGCGAAGAGGTGATGGTGCGCCTGCAAATTCAGGAATGGCTCAGGGCGCTCGACAACAGCTTGGCCGTGATGTCGACAATCGGAATGACACGCTGGTATGCCATCCGCGTCGGCCCGATCACTCCTAAGGTGCCAACAATCTTGCCGTTCACCTGGTAGGGAGCGGTAACGACGCTCATCTCGTCCATCGGAACCAGTTGCGATTCGCCGCCGATGTAGATCTGGATGCCGCTTGCCCTGCTCGAAACGTCCAGCAATTGCATCAGTTCCGTCTTTTTTTCGAACATGTCGAACATTTTGCGCAACGATTTGATGTCGTCGGCCAGCTCGGTGATACCCAGGAGATTGCGTTCGCCGGAAATAACCACGTCGTCATTGCTGTCGATCATGGCTTCGTTGCCAGCCTCTATCGCTGCCTGCATCAGTCGGGTCAGGTCGTTGTGCAGTGCGCGCAGTTCCGCCTGCAGACGTCCCTTGATCTGCCCGAAGCTCAATCCGCTGTAGTGATGATTGATGTAATTGGCCGCTTCAACCAGTTGCGACGGAGTATAGTCCGTCTCGGTCAGCAGCAGACGGTTCTGGACATCACCGCCGGGTGTGACAATGACCAGCAGGATCCTTTTCTCGGAAAGGCGAAGAAATTCAATTTGCTGGAACAGCGATTCATGACGCGGAGTCAGTACTACGCCCGCAAACTGAGATAACGAAGACAGCATCTGAGCTGCATTCGTAATGATTTTTTGCGGCTGATTATCCTGAATGCGCGGCTGAAGCGACGATTCAACGGTGTCTTCATTGATCGGCTGGACTGTCAGGAGCGAATCGACGAAGAAACGAAATCCCCGCGGTGTCGGGATGCGGCCGGCCGATGTATGCGGACTTGCTATAAAGCCCATCTCTTCCAGATCGGCCATGATGTTGCGGATTGTTGCCGGAGAGAGTTCCAGCCCCGACAATTTGGAAAGCGCGCGCGAACCGACAGGCTGGCCTTCGGCAATATACCGTTCGACCAATGTCTTCAAGAGAGTCTGTGCGCGCGCTTCGAGTTGCATGACAGTATTGTATGTATCGGGTTTTGGCTATTCAATAGTGTACGACAAACTTGCACCGGTAAAGATGCGGAAACCGTCTCAGGGTGCCAGCCAGCCAATCAGACCGTGCAGATCCGTCAGTATCGCATCAGGCTGAATATGGGGCGGCATTTCCCTGGGCCGCAGGTCTCCTCGGACCATCCAGGCGGCGCGCAGACCGGCGAACTGCGCGCCAGCAATGTCCGATTCGGGATCGTCGCCGACATAGACCGCTTCGGACGGTTTTATTTTCAAGGTATCGCACGCGGCATGAAAGATCTCTGCATCCGGCTTGGCATAGCCGCATCGGTGCGCTGCAATCGAAACATTAAAATGATGGGCGATTCCTATCGCGTCCAGATCCGCGAATCCATTGGAAATCGAGCCGGTCGCATACCGGCTTTTCAGCTTTGTCAGTGCCGGGATGACATCGTCATACAGTGTGACTTCATTCCTTGCATGATCAAATACAGCCATGGCTGCTTCGACCTTGGTTCCGTCTTCTCCGGATTCCAGAAAGGCCTCTGCAAGACTGGCCTGACGGACAGCACGCAATTCGATCCGGTAACGCGGGTTTTTTTCTGCCATGGCCAGACGTCGCTTTCGTAGTGAGCTTATCGAAAATCGCCGCGCAACCCTGGGTGCATGAATCGAAAGCCAAGCATGCAATGTCGCTTCTGCTTTTTCGATAACCGGGTTAACGGGCCATAACGTATCGTCCAGGTCGAACAGAACAGCCTTGATTGAGTTGGTCATGGAAGCAAATAAATTTGCAAAATTGAAACACCCTGATTTTGTGTCGCTGAAACACGGAACCGGTTTCCGTTATATATAATTATTCTACGGCAAAAAACCATAACCCTTCTTCCGCCCGATTTATCAGGTCCGCCGGGTTTTTGGAAAACATGAATCAAAAAACGCGGAAATTGGTGTAATCTGCGATCTATTGTCCAGAAAGACCTTTAATAATAATGCAATCAAAACAAAGAATCTTTGCACTTGTGGCTCGAGTGTACCCGGACAGCATCGTGACATCGTTGAGAGAGATCGCGCGTTATCTTGTAGATGCGGGCCATCTCGTCGTTTTTGAAGAGGAAACGGCAGCAAACATATCGATGCCGGATGTGCGCACGATGAGTCTTGAAGAGATCGGATCGAGGGCCGATGCGGCAATCGTCCTGGGCGGCGATGGAACCATGCTGGGCATTTCGCGCGACCTGGCTCCCTACAGCGTTCCGATTATCGGAATCAATCATGGCCGATTGGGATTCATGGCCGACATTCCGCTGAACCGGATGCTGCCGGTGCTCGACGATATGCTGAAGGGTAAATTCGTGGCCGAACAGCGTTTTTTGCTGGAGGGCTCGATTATCCGGGAAGGCGAAATCATCTATCAGACAAATGCCTTCAACGATATTGTGGTCTGCCGGGGGGCGGGGTCGGGCATGATCGATCTGCGAGTCACGGTGGATGGGCACTTCATGTATCAGCAACGCTCGGACGGATTGATCATTTCGACGCCGACCGGTTCGACGGCTTACGCGCTTTCCGCCGGGGGGCCGATGCTGCACCCCAATTTGGGAGGCATCGTGCTGGTCGCGATCGCGCCGCACACGTTGTCCAACCGCCCGATTGTCGTGCCGGATACCAGCGAGCTTGTCATCGAGATCGTTGCTGCCAATCGGCCTGGCGTCAACTTTGATTCGCAGACATTCGCCAGTCTCAAACTTCATGATCAGATCGTCATCAAGCGATCCGCAAACACGATAACCTTCCTTCATCCGCAGGGATGGAGTTTTTACGATACCTTGCGCAACAAGCTTCACTGGAACGAGAGCTCCCGTAACGTCAAGGGGAGCGAGGCGGGCGCTGATTAACAGGAAAATATCGGGAGATGCGAACAGCCTGCCCGGTTGATCGCGCCTCTTGTACGGAATTCACTTATGCTTCGCACCCTTTCCGTCCGTGATTTTGTCATTGTCGACTCAATGGAACTTGAGTTTGCGCCCGGATTCTCGGTTTTGACTGGAGAAACCGGCGCAGGGAAATCGATTTTGATCGATGCGCTGGCCCTCGCGTTGGGCGGAAGAGGGGATGCAGGCATGATCCGTGAAGGGGCGGCCAAGACCGACATCAGCGCTGAATTCATGGTGAACGATCAGGCCGGCGAGTGGCTGTCGGCCAATGAAATGAAAAGCGATGAAGGCGGTTTGCTGTTGCGCCGCGTCATCGATTCGACAGGCCGCTCGCGCGGGTTCATCAACGGATTTGCGGCGACAGCAGCGCAAATGAGGGAGGTGGGAGAAATGCTGGTGGATATCCACGGCCAGCATGCCCATCAGTCCCTGCTGAGGGCGGATGGTCAGCGCAATCTCCTCGACAGGCATGCCGGTCTCTTGGGGGATGCGGCTGCAGTTGCGGCCGCATTCAAGGAGTGGCAAGCCCTTGTCAGGCAGCGACGCGAGTTCGAGAACAATGCCAGAAATCTTCTGCTGGAGAAGGAGCGGCTCGAATGGCAGGTCGGCGAGCTGGAAAAGCTGGCGGTCAAGCCTGGCGAGTGGCAGGAGATCAGCAGTGAGCATAGCCGCCTGGCCCATGCGGCGAGCCTGATGGAAGGGGTGCAGGAAGCCGCTTCAGCCATATCCGAATCCGATCATCCCATCGTGTCGCAGCTGCATTCATTGCACCAGAAGCTTTCCAAGCTGGCCGATATTGATCCCGGACTTCTGCCGGTAACAGAACTGCTCGATTCTGCGCGCATTCAGCTTCAGGAGGCCGGCTATGAGCTGAATGACTACCTGAGCCGTATTGAGCTCGATCCTGACCGGCTAAGTCAGGTTGAGGCAAGGCTTGAAGCCATTCATTCCGCTTCACGAAAATTTCATGTCGCCCCCGAAGCGCTGCCGAATGAACTGGATATGTTGAGTGCCCAATTGCGACAGTTAGCCAACATCAGCGATATGGAGGCACTGCAGCAAAAGGAATGGGTTGCCGAGAAAGCCTATTTCAATGCTGCAAAAAGCTTGTCTCGCAAGCGTTCTGCAGCGGCAAAGCAGTTGGGTGAAGCGGTCACCTCCGCCATGCAGGGATTGAGCATGGCGGGAGGGCGCTTTACGGTTGTCCTGAATGCGTGCGAGCCTGGCAGTCATGGGGGCGAACAGGTCGAATTCATGGTGGCCGGCCATGCCGGTACCACTCCCCGCTCGCTGACAAAAGTGGCTTCGGGCGGCGAGCTTGCGCGCATCTCGCTCGCCATTTCGGTCATTACGTCGAGTGCTACTGAAACGCCAACCTTGATTTTCGATGAAGTCGACAGCGGTATCGGAGGTGCAGTGGCCGAGGTTGTCGGTCGGTTATTGAAGCGGTTGGGTCAGGACAGGCAAGTTCTATGCGTAACCCACTTGCCGCAGGTGGCCAGCCAGGCAAGCCAGCATTTTCTGGTTTCCAAGACTGAATTAGGTGGCAACGCCGCCAGAACCGTTTCGCACATTGCCGCGCTCGATTCCAAAAATCGAATTGAAGAGATTGCGCGCATGCTGGGTGGTATCGAAATCACCGATACCACCCGACGGCATGCTCGAGAACTGCTTGCCCTTTAGCAGTGCGCGGTGCTTTCGGAATCGACCAAGCAGCAGATCGAGTCCGAAAGCCATATTCCCAAATTGGTGCATGCTGGAAAGCATGAGGACGTTGTCGTCAGAGAACGGTTCCTGATGCGTAGCAAATCCACGCTGCGGCAGAACATGTGTAGGTGACGACGGATGCCGCGATAAGAGAAATTTTCATACCGATTACCTCTCCTTTCCGTTCAGCAGGCATACGCCTGTTTTCCAAACAAAAGAAGCTCGAAACAAAATGATGAAACGTTTTACTGAAACGAATGTGCAATTTGCATGCCTACGCATAAATATGATTTATGGCAAGCGGCTAAATTTGCAAGGGGATGGATTGTACTCTTTTGAAAAATAAATGTCTTGAAATGCTATTGAGCATCCCCATTTGCACAAGACTGGCAATTAATCGGAGGACAAGGTGCAAGACGAAGAAAAACAAAATGCGGAAGAGATGACGCCAGAGCAGACGGCACCGGAGCAGGCTCCGGCATCTACGGGCGAGCCTTCCATGGAAGAGAGGTTGGCCGACGCGGAGAAAAAAGCTGCAGAGATGCAGGACGCTTATTTGCGAGCCAAGGCCGAAGGCGAGAACATTCGCAGGCGTGCCCAGGAAGATATAACGAAGGCGCATAAATTTGCCATCGAGAATTTTGCCGAGTCCGTAGTGGGGGTCAAGGATAGCCTGGAGATGGCTCTGAAAGTGGATGCTCCTTCGGTTGAGTCGATCAAGGAAGGGGTTGAGGCAACTCTCCGCCAGTTGTCCCAGGCTTTTGAGAAGAACAAGCTGATGGAAATTAATCCGGAGCAGGGCGAGAAACTCGACCCCATGAAGCATCAGGCCATATCCATGGTGCCAGCGGATCAGGAAGCCAATACCGTCGTCAATGTCCTGCAAAAGGGTTATATGATCGCGGACAGGCTGTTGCGCCCGGCTCTTGTGGTTGTGGCTGCAGCAAAATCGGCTTGAAACTGGCCAAGGCGGCTCAATATAGGGAACAAGGATTGATTGGACAATTCGAAGAAACAGGTTTGTATGTGCCCGTTTTCTTCAAGAAGAATGTCTGATTACAAAATTTAAGGCATCGAAAGGAAAGAAAATGGCAAAAATCATCGGTATCGACTTGGGCACGACCAACTCATGCGTCGCAATCATCGAGAACGGGCAGCCCAAGGTGATCGAGAATTCGGAAGGCGCGCGTACGACCCCTTCCATTATTGCCTATCAGGAAAATGGTGAGATCCTGGTTGGAGCGCCCGCCAAGCGCCAGGCAGTAACAAACCCGAAAAATACACTGTTTGCAGTCAAGCGTCTGATCGGCCGCAAATTTGGCGAAGATGAAGTTCAACGCGATATCGGCATCATGCCGTTTTCTATCGTCAAAGCGGACAATGGAGATGCATGGGTGTCCGTGCTCGACAAGAAACTGGCTCCGCCGCAGATTTCCGCTGAAGTGCTGCGCAAGATGAAGAAAACCGCTGAGGATTATCTCGGCGAGGAAGTGACCGAAGCGGTCATTACCGTACCGGCGTATTTCAACGATGCTCAGCGCCAGGCGACCAAGGATGCCGGCCGTATCGCCGGACTGGATGTCAAGCGCATCATCAACGAACCGACCGCAGCGGCATTGGCTTTCGGACTGGACAAGTCCGGCAAGGGGGACCGCAAGATTGCCGTGTACGATTTGGGCGGCGGCACGTTCGATATTTCCATCATTGAAATTGCGGATGTCGAAGGCGAGAAGCAATTTGAAGTGCTGTCAACCAACGGCGATACCTTCCTGGGCGGCGAGGACTTCGATCAGCGCATCATTGATTTCATCATCGAAGAATTCAAGAAGATCAACGGGCTCGACCTGAAGAAGGACCCGATCGCGCTGCAACGCATCAAGGCCGCGGCGGAACGCGCCAAGATCGAACTTTCTTCGTCTCAGCAGACTGAAATCAACGAGCCGTACATTGCCATGGCCAATGGCGCCCCGGTCCACCTGAACCTCAGAATGACGCGCTCCAAGCTGGAGTCGCTGGTCGAAGAGTTGATCGGCCGCACGATCGAGCCGTGCCGTATTGCGCTCAAGGACGCAGGTCTGTCGGTTTCCGATATTGACGACATCATCCTGGTCGGCGGCATGACCCGTATGCCCAAAGTCCAGGATAAAGTGAAGGAATTCTTTGGCAAGGAGCCGCGCCGGGACGTCAATCCTGACGAAGCGGTTGCAGTCGGCGCTGCGCTTCAGGGCTCCGTTCTTTCCGGCGAAAGGAAGGACCTGCTGCTGCTGGACGTGACTCCGTTGTCTCTCGGTATCGAAACCCTGGGCGGCGTGATGACCAAGATGATCCAGAAGAACACCACGATTCCGACCAAATTCAGCCAGGTCTTTTCGACTGCAGACGATAACCAGCCTGCAGTGACGATCAAGGTCTACCAGGGTGAACGTGAGATTGCATCTGGCAATAAGGCACTCGGCGAATTCAACCTGGAAGGAATCCCGCCGGCTCCGCGCGGACTCCCTCAAATCGAAGTGACTTTCGATATTGACGCCAACGGCATTCTGCACGTCAGTGCCAAGGACAAGGCGACAGGCAAGGAAAACAAAATCACGATCAAGGCCAATTCCGGTCTGACCGAAGAGGAAATCCAGCGCATGGTCAAGGATGCAGAACTGAACGCTGCCGAAGATCACAAGCTGAAAGAGTTGGCCGACGTGCGCAATCAGGGCGATGCACTGGTGCACAGCACGAAAAAATCGCTCGGTGAATACGGTGATAAGCTGGAGGCTGGCGAAAAAGAAAAAATTGAAGCGGCGATCAAGGAATTGGAAGACGTTCTGAAAGAGAACGATAAAGATGCAATTGATGCGAAAATAGCGGCTCTTGGCACCGCAGCCCAGAAACTGGGTGAAAAGATGTATGCCGATATGCAGGCGCAGCAGGGTGCTGCGGGTGCGGCCGGCGCAGCAGGTCAATCGGAGTCTGCTTCGGAATCCAAGCCCAAGGAAGATGATGTAGTTGACGCCGACTTCAAGGAAGTCAAAGACAAGTAATTGTCAGTCGGCTAAGTCCTCGAGTCCGCCGAGCAGGAACGGCCCGTCCAGGTCTCCGCTCGGCGTTCTCGTTTACATAATGTGAATAGAAAAAGATGGCGAAGCGCGATTTTTATGAAACTCTGGGGGTAAGCAAAGATGCCTCCGAAGACGAAATCAAGAAGGCTTATCGCAAGCTTGCGATGAAGTATCACCCTGACCGCAATCCGGACAGCAAGACGTCCGAAGCTAAGTTCAAGGAGGTCAAGGAGGCCTACGAAATGCTTTCCGATGCGCAGAAACGGGAGGCATATGACCGCTTCGGCCACGCAGGCGTCGACCCGAACATGAATCCGGGCATGGGGGGCGCGGGCATGGGAGGATTCGCCGATGCGTTCGGCGATATTTTCGGCGATATTTTTGGAGGCGGCCGTGGTTCACGCGGAGGGCCGCAGATGTATCGCGGCGCGGATCTGCGCTACAACCTCGAAATTACGCTGGAACAGGCTGCCAACGGTTTCGATACCACTATTCGTGTGCCTTCATGGGATGTATGCGATGTCTGCAGCGGCTCGGGCGCAAAACCGGGCACCTCTCCGACAACCTGTACGACGTGCGCCGGACAGGGGCAGGTCCGCATGCAGCAGGGTTTCTTCAGCATCCAGCAGACGTGCCCGACTTGTCATGGCACCGGCAAGATCATCAAGGACCCATGTGTCCAGTGTCACGGCGCAGGCAGGGTCAAGCGGAACAAGACCCTGGAAGTCAAGATTCCGGCAGGAATCGACGACGGCATGCGTATCCGTTCTTCCGGCAACGGCGAGCCCGGACAGAACGGAGGGCCTCCGGGCGATCTGTACGTGGAAATACATATCAAACCACATCCGGTATTCCAGAGGGAGGGAGACGATCTGCATTGCGAAGTCCCCATTTCCTTTGCCAAGGCAGCATTGGGTGGGGATATCGAGGTGCCGACTATTGGGGGAAAGGTCTCGTTCACCGTTCCCGAGGGAACTCAGTCTGGCAAGGTGTTCCGGGTACGCGGCAAGGGGATCAAAGGTGTCCGTTCAGGCCACCAGGGAGATCTTTTCTGCCATGTGTTCGTAGAGACACCTGTCAGACTGACTGATCGTCAGAAGGAGCTTTTGCAGGAACTCGAAAAACTCACAACGGAAGGTGGGGCTCGCCACAGTCCTGAGAATAAATCCTGGACCAGCAAGGTGAAGGAATTCTTCGGTTGATTCGATCTGCTCGGGTCTTCGGACTCGAGCTCTCTTCATGTTTTTGCCCGGTTAACCTATTTGCGCGCAAACGCGGGCAGTTCCTGCTTGAATTCAGAGAGATATTTTAATTCTGAGCAAGCGCACTGAATTTTTTCGCGTAATTCTCTTTGAGCGCTCTTTGCTGTTGGCGAGGTGAGCGCTTTTTTTCCTTCAGGCTATCGACGGCGCTAGGTTTTCCTGCGCTATCCGCCAAATTGCTCGCGGACACTTTTGCAGATGCTTGGTTTTGACCGGAAGAAGGATTGCTTGCTCCGAAAGCCGATGCAAAGGACTTTTGAGCCAGGCATGGAATGGCGATTGTCGCAACAACAGCGATAGCCAAGAACGTCTTCCAGGTAAGCATTGCAAATCCTTCCAATTATCCTTCAGCCTGTAATTCCGCATTCGTTTAAATGCAGCTCGATCTTATACGATAATTGCAAATTTGCAATCCAGGTGTAACAAAACGTAAAATTTTTTAACAGATCGTAAAGACAGGCGAAAAAGGGCTCTTCTGTATGCCGGCTGGCCGCTCCTGGCAGCAAAAGCGCGCTCTAGCTTCCACCTGCAAAATCATGTTGCCGCCATGCCTCATAAACGACAACTGCAACCGAATTCGAGAGATTGAGACTGCGATTGTTCGGCCGCATGGGAAGCCGGATGCGCTGATGTTCGGGAAAGCTGTCTCTCAGTGAGGGCGACAGTCCTCTCGTTTCCGAGCCGAATACGAATACATCGCCGCGTTGAAATTCCACCGTGGAGAATGATCTCGACCCATGAGTTGTCAATGCAAACAGACGTTCCGGGTCCGGGTTCATCGCTTCAAGATAGGCGGTCCAGTTATGGTGAACGCGCATCGTTGCATATTCATGATAGTCCAGCCCGGCGCGCCGCATCTTTGCGTCGTCGAGAGGAAAGCCAAGGGGTTCAATCAGATGAAGGTACGCGCCGGTATTGGCGCACAAACGGATGATATTGCCTGTATTGGGCGGAATTTCGGGTTCAACCAGCACTATGTGAAACAATCTCTTCTCCTATTTATTTCCGGGGCTGCATGATCATCATTGAGGCGGGTGGCATGCTGCAGGAAGCATATCCATGCCTGCGCCCGGGAAAAGGATGATTACCAAATACGATGAAATAATCAAGCGGGAGTCCGTGCGAACACCAGGCTGGTGACGCTTGCCGCGCCGAATCGCTTGAATGTGGCGGCCAGTTCATGCAGCGTTTCCCCCGTTGTTATTACATCGTCGACGATGCCTATATGTTGGTCCTTGATGGAAGAAAGCGCATCATACGGAATGACAAAGGCATTCCTAACATTCTTGCGCCGTTCCTTTGGAGGAAGAAGTGCCTGAGCGCTGGTTTCTCGTGTACGTACTGCTAGTTGAGGAACAAGCCGTATGGATAGTCTTTTCGAAAGCGCCTTGGCAATTTCCAACGATTGGTTGAAACCGCGTTCTTGAAGACGCTGTTGCCCCAACGGCACAGCAGTCAGGATGGAAGGCATTCTCATTGTTGATCCGCTGGCCAGTACTGCATCAGCCAGCATCGCCGAAAATAGCGGGGCCAAAGCCAGATTGGCTCCGAATTTCAACGACTGAACCAATTGATCGACTGGCGGAATGTAATCTGTTGCGGTAATGGTCGCATCGAAAGCAGGCGGATTCTTCAGGCAAGTACCGCACAATGCAGGCTCATCGTTGACTGTTTGGTGCATGATCCCTGCGCACCGAAAGCATCGTAGCTGGTTTGGGTTGAAGAAAAGGCTGCGGCAGTTCGGGCAAATTCCGGAGCTGCACTGTGCCTTGCAGAGTGCGCATGATGATGGAACGACCTCACTGAGGAAGGTCCCAAATCGGTAGAGGCAACGATGCAGGCTGGTCAGCATGTCCGGCGCGAGAAAAACGATTGTGTTCCAGGAATCGCTAATTGGCAAAACACCATATAAACTGACGACATTATCTCACTGGTTGAATTGATTGCCGCAAATGCCTATTCCGGAATCCTCTGGCGTGACGGGAGTCGGACTTATCGATCCCGGGCGTGTTCGCAGATTGTTTGCCGAACCGGGAAAGATTACCGAATCCGATTTCCTAAGACGTGAAATCGCCGATAGGATGAGGGAACGCCTGTCGCTGGTCAAAACATCGCCACGGCTCGTGCTCGATGCCGGTTGTGGAGAAGGACGCGACCTCTCCGAACTGCAGAGCATGTATTCCGATGCCAATGTAATCGGGATTGATAGCTCCTACGGGATGCTCCGGGCATCCCCCCTGCGTTCGGGACAGTCCAATCGCACGAGAGGATTGCTGGATCGCTGGTTCGGACGCAGGGAGATTCCCGGTTTCGGGCTGGTTTGCTGCGACTTTTCCAGGCTCCCGTTGAGGGCCGGTAGCGCGGATATGATCTGGTCGAATCTGGCATTGCACTGGCATTACAGGCCGGAACAGGTCTTTTCGGAATGGATAAGAGTGTTGAAAAAAGAAGGCGTACTAATGTTTTCCTGTTTCGGCCCGGATACGCTTCAGGAATTGCGCGCCGCGTTTGAGCGGGCAGACGATTACTCACACGTTCTTCCTTTTACGGAAATGCATGATTTGGGCGACAGGATGGTGACGGCCGGTTTTTCTTCGCCCGTCCTGGATCGCGAAGTCATTACCGTGACATATGGCAATGTGGAAAAGCTGGTCGCGGATGTCCGTGCCTTTGGAGGAAATGCCCTGGCAAACCGTCGGCGCGGGCTGCTTGGAAAGGAAGCTTGGCGTCGTGCCCGTCAGGCCCTGGAAGAGGGAAAAAACTCGGAAGGAAGAATGTCGCTGAGTTTTGAAATCATCTATGGGCACGCTTTCCGCACGGATTCCGGCAGGACGGCTGATGGAGAGGCAATCGTCCGTTTTATGCGCAAATAGAGCCAGAATCCGGACGATCTGTCCCGTTTCGTGGGAAGGAGGACAGCGCGGGTGAAAAATGGCACTTCGTAAGCCCAAAAAAGCAACAAGGCGCCGTAGCGCCTTGTTGCCTGCTTCTCCGGATGAATCAGACGAAAGCCGATAGCGTACCCTTCATTTTTTTGAGGGCCGCAGCTTCGATCTGGCGGATGCGCTCGGCCGACACGCCAAATTCGTCGGCCAGATCGTGCAGGGTTGCCCCTGAACCATCGTCGTTGGCGAGCCATCGCGCT
>Ga0316613_10002013_pt1 | contig 13430 bp, 10 predicted proteins | sample OWC_soil_day10_C_2_FD_207647 | JGI IMG/M metagenome (GOLD analysis project Ga0316613, IMG submission 207647) | Wetland soil microbial communities from Old Woman Creek delta, Ohio, United States - OWC_soil_day10_CT_b | ecosystem: Environmental > Terrestrial > Soil > Wetlands | place: USA: Ohio...
ATCTGAAGGTCTCCCTGATAGTTCTTTTCAATAAAATTGTTAATCTTATCCCTTTTCTCCCCATCCCCCTGAATCAAATGGTTCGTTCTTTTGATCACGTTGAAGCAGACGGCGCAGAGGGTGGTCAGGGCGGTCCCTTCTTCTCTCGCTGTTGCCAGAATCCTTGAGGGAGGAAGAAGAGCCATGATGTTATCGGTAGCCAAAGGAAAGGTCGCTCCGCAACAGGTCCAATTCTTGAGTTCCTTTAATTCAAAACCAAGGAGACGAGAACAGTCCCGAGCGGTCTGATCAAAATTCTTCGCCTTGGTATAAAGCGTGCATCCTGGGAAGTAGAGATAATCCATGTCACTCCTCTGAAAACGCATAGCGCAAAGAGCATGGCGCATAGCGTTTCTAAGAAAAAACAAAATTCCAAATTTCAAAATCCAAATGTCAAATCAATGTCAAATGACCAAATGCCAAGAAATTCTTAACATTTGAACTTTGGATTTGATTTGAACTTTGAACTTTGACATTTGCCATTATTCTACGATAAAAACTTCCTGAACCCGCTGACAAAGGCTATCTGCGGGACTTTCTCCAGGAAACCCTCTGGAAATTCAGGAATCCGAACGTGGTCTTTTCTCTCTTTCTTTCTCAACACCACCGTTCTCAACGCATCCATCACCCTGGCGATATCGATTCCCTTGGGGCACCTTGACGTGCATTGAAGGCAGGAAGCGCAAAGCCAGAAGGTATTGACTCCCAGAGCCTCCTCTTCCAGACCGAGCAGCGTATATCGAATGACCTGGTGCGGACCGACTTCCATCCCGAAAGCAACCGGGCAACCAGCCGTGCAATTCCCGCATTGATAGCAGGCAAATAGGTTTTGCCCGCTGATCAATTCCACCTTCTTAGCAAATTCATTGTGTACATTCTGTCTCGTGAGTTCGATTTTCATCATTGATCTCCAGTATCCCCACCGAATCCTCCTTTCCTTAGGGAGAGGAGGGCTAGGGGACATCTCCTTTTACACCAACATCGCGATGACATAGCCCATCGCTAAAAGGGCTTGTGTTCCAAGGATCGTAATGACATTCACGCCCAATACGGGAACCAGTTTCTCAGCGTTGTCGTAATATTTCAAAGCCCCTTTCGCAGCCTTCCACCCAAACCCCATTGTCCCCAGACCGATGAGGGTCACAACGGGCATCATCTTTGTCAGCACTCCAACGATAATGCAGAGATAAGACACGGTGAGAAGGGCCACGAAGAGGTAACTTGCATCCTTTTTCCCAAGAGAGATGACAAAATGCCTTCTCCCTCCTTTCCTATCTGCCTCCCAATCCGGAAACTCATTCAGAAATAGAAGATTCGATGTGAGTATCCCTGGTGCAAGGGATGCAACCAGGGCTTCCCAGCTATATCTTCCCGCCTGCGCATAATATGAGCCTAAGACGAGTAAGGGACCAAATCCAACGCCTGCAAAAATTTCACCCATAAACCATTTGGAAAGGTAAACATTATAGAAGTAGGCAGCAAACCCCGCGAGGAGAAGAAGAGGGAAGAGAGCCCAGCCTTTGACCATCACAAAATAGAACCCGATGACCATGGCCATGAGCAGACAGATCGTTCCAAACCAAAAGGCCTGCCTGGGTTTCAAAAGACTAAGAGGAAGCACGCCGCTCCCTCCGCTGAACGGAGTCCGTTGAGTGTTTAGATCAATTCCGTCCACATAGTCGTGGTAATCATTGATCACATTGACGGTCATGTGAACCAGAATAGAACCGAACATGGCCAGAAGAAAATGACCGAAGCGGAAATAACCTTCGTAGGAAGCAATCGCTGTTCCCAAAGAAACCAGGATGATCGTGAGCGGTAGGAACTGGAAACGAGGAAGCATCACCCATGCTTTCAATGATCCAGGATTGACCTTTTCCATGATTTTCCCCACCCGCATTTACTCTTTCCGGTATTTTTTCTCGCCTTCAATATACAGGTCATTCCCCCTGACATCATTGACGACAATCACGGGAAGGTCTTCTACTTCGAGTCTCCGAATCGCTTCGGGACCCAGTTCTTCATAAGCGACGACCTCAGCCTTTTTCACCCGTTTGCCCAACAGGGCCCCCGCCCCTCCTGTTCCGGCAAAATAGACTGCTTTGTGCTTTTTCATCGCCTCCTTCACTGCCTCGGATCGCATTCCTTTCCCAATCATTCCTTTCAGGCCTCTCTCGATTAACATTGGAGAGTAAGCATCCATGCGATAGCTGGTCGTCGGACCTGCCGATCCGAAGGCCCGACCGGGTTTAGCGGGTGTGGGCCCCACATAATAGATAATCTGACCCTTAATATCAAAGGGGAGGGTTTTCCCCTCTTTCAACAAATCGATCAGTCTCTTGTGGGCCGCATCCCTTCCTGTGTAGATCACTCCCTGGATCAGGACACGATCCCCGATCTTCAATTTTTCTACGTCCTCATCTTTTAGAGGCGGCTTTAATCGAATAGACTGACTCATAGCACTCCTTTGGGGAGGTGAGGTGATGAAGAGTTGGGGAGAAGGCAAAACCCAAAACCCTCATCTCCCTAGCTCCTTATCCCCTTATCTCCCTAAATTTCTGTTTCTTTATGCCGTTGTGCGTGGCACTGAATGTTTACGGCCAAAGGGAAACTCGCAATATGACAGGGCATCAGTAAAATGTGAACGGCCAGAGAGGTCGTTCGTCCTCCTAATCCTTGCGGCCCGATACCGAGACGATTGATCTCGGTCAGGATCTCGGATTCCAATCGATCCAGCTCCGGGTCCGGATTCTTGCTTCCGACGGGCCTAAGCAAACTCTTCTTCGCAAGGAGTGCGGCTCGTTCAAAAGTCCCTCCGATCCCCACCCCCACGATGGTTGGAGGGCAGGGATTCGACCCCGATTCCCTGACTCTCTGAACGACATAACGCTTGATCCCCTCGATTCCATCGGATGGAGTGAGCATGACCACCCGGCTCATGTTTTCACTGCCGCCGCCTTTAGGGGCTACAATCATTCTAACTTTATCTCCAGGCACCACTTCCGTATGGATGATCGCGGGGGTATTATCTCCGGTATTGGCCCTTGTAAAAGGATGGCAAATCGATTTTCTTAAATACCCGTCCCGGTATCCTTGTCGAACGCCCTCCTCGATGGCTTCATTCAGGTTCCCGCCAACCAGATGAACATCCTGTCCCAATTCCACAAATACCACGGCAAAGCCCGTGTCCTGGCAAAGGGGAACACTCTCTTCTCTTGCAATCCGAGCATTCTCCTTCAATTCTTTCAAAATCTCTATTCCCAGGGAGGATTCCTCCTGCACCATGGCCCGGTCAAAAGCCTGCAGCACATCCTCTCCGAGATCGGTGTTGGCCTTCATGCAAAGGTCTCTCACCTTCTCCGTCATCAGCTTCACATCGATCTCTCGCATGTTTTCTCTCTACCCTCTCCCCTCAGAGGCTGTCTCATCATTAACGAAAAGTCACTTCTGTCTAAATCTTCCTCATCATGATTACAACGCAGTCCCCCAGGGGGAGGGGTGCGTAAAGGGGGTTACAACTTCAGCTCCGTAATGCTCTTCTTTACACTCTCTGCGGACTTGGCAAGCAGTTTTTTCTCTTCCTCCGTCAACTGGAGTTCGATGATGGCCTCCGCACCGCCGGCCCCTAATTTAACAGGAACGCCAAAGTACATGTCTTTCAATCCGTATTCTCCGTCGAGATAAACACAGCAAGGGAGGATCCTCTTCTTATCTTTGAGAATCGCCTCTGTCATCTGGATGGCCGCTGCAGACGGGGCGTAGAAGGCACTTCCCGTTTTCAGAAGGTTGACGATCTCTCCGCCACCCTTGCGAGTCCGATCGACGAGCCGATCGATGGTCTCCTTCGGAAGAAACTGTGAAAGAGGAATACCGCTAATACTAGTATACCTTGGGAGGGGAACCATCTCATCCCCATGCCCTCCCAACAGGAGCGCCTGGATATCTTCCACCGAAACACCCAATTCCATCGCGATGAAGGCCTTGAACCGAGCGGTATCAAGAATCCCCGCCATCCCCATGACTCTCTGCTTGGGAAACCCGCTCTTCTTGAAAGCCAGATAGGTCATCGTGTCCAGGGGATTGGTCACCATGATCAGAATAGCCTGTGGAGATCGTTCAACCACTTGTGCGACCACCGACTCGATGATCTTCTTATTGATTTCCAACAAATCTTCCCGGCTCATCCCCGGTTTTCGAGGAACGCCTGAGGTGACAATGACCACATTAGAATCTTTTGTCTCGTCGTACCCGTTGGAGCCGATGACCCTTGCGTCGAAACCTTCGACAGGCGATGCCTCAAAAAGGTCAAGTGCCTTTCCTTGAGGAATCCCCTCAAGGATATCCACTAACACCACATCACCCAGTTCTTTCTCGGCAGCCCAGTGGGCCGCTGTAGCTCCTACAAATCCTGCACCAATAATAGAAATCTTATTCCTTTTCATGAAATCCCTCCTCTCAAAGAAGTTCAAATAAACAATGGACGGTGAACGTTAAACGATGAACAAAAAGCTTAGCGTTCATAATTCACGGTTCAACGTTCGTAGTTCATCGTTCATCGTTACTTTTTTTGGATTCGATTTGATATCCCGTCAAACGGAAACCGCAAGTCTTTCGAATAATCAGTTCCGGCTCTAAAATCATTTCCTCCCCCGGCCCACCCGCTCTGCCCTCGACCCTTTCAACTAATTTTCTCACGGCCAGAGCACCCATCTCATACTTCTTCTGGCCGATCGTCGTCAATTCAATCCCCTTCATCGACGTAAATTCGATGTCGTTAAACCCAACCAAAGCGATTTCCTCCGGAACCCTTATCCCCTCTTCCAGGATCGCCTGATAAGTCCCCAATGCCATGTAGTCGTTCGTAGCAAATATGGCGGTGGGAGGCTTTTCCATTGCAAGAAATCTCTTACCCCCCTGGTAGCCGGATCCTCTTAGAAAATCCCCTTCCAAAAAATAATCCCCCTTCACTTCCAAACCGTAGGCCGCGAGTGCCTTCTTTCCACCCTCCAAACGTTCAAATCCAACAGAGGATTCACTCGATCCGCCGATCACTCCGATCCGTTCATGGCCGAGTTTGACGAGGTGCTCAACGGCTAAAAAACCGCCGCGGAGATTATCCACACCGACGTAATCGACTTTGTTCTTCACGGTGGGATGATGGGTTTTCCGATTGACCAGAACCATTGGAAATCCGTCTTCTGCCAATCCAACGATATTGGGGTCACTTATGTGGGCAGATGTGAAGATGATACCGTCTACCCCTTTGCTTCGCAGCATATCGATATACTTTTTCTCGGTTGAAAGGTCGTAATTGGTGCTGCACAGGATGATATTGTACCCCAAACGGATGGCCGTTGATTCGATTCCTTGGGAGAGTTCCGTATAGAAGGGGTTCGAAATGGTCGTGATGACAAGACCGAGTGTCCTGGTTCGCTTCATCACCAGGCTCCTGGCAATGAAGTCCGGACGGTAGTTCAATTCCTTGACAATGAGGAGAATTTTTTCCTTCGTCTCGCTCTTGATGCGGGATTTATCATTAAGGGCCCTTGAAACAGTAGTATGAGAAACATTTGCCTTCCGGGCAATATCCTTGATTGTAATCTTTCTGTTCATTTTGCGTTAACGGTAACACAAAAACTTAAATTTCTCAACAAAAATACAAATTATTAATAAAAATTAAATAGTTACATTTCAAACCAGAAGGTATTTATCGAGGCCGATGTTTGTAGGCCTCTGTCTCGCCCGAGACAGAGGCCTATTTCTCTCTTAGGCTGTTTTCTTCTGGGCTTCAGCCCTGGCTTTGGCAATGGCTTCATCCTCTTTTTTCACGTCTTCGAGGGTCTTGGGTTTCACTTTATCCGGCTTAGGCTCTAATCCGTATTTCCATTTCAAAAACTCTTTTCCCGTCTGAGGAAAAAGTGCATAAACGAGCGTATCACAAACATCTCTCGCCAAACCCTCCGTCTCTTTTTTCACCTTGTCCATCTCCGGCTCTATTAAGTCCGCGGGCCGGCACGTAATGGGTTCTTTGCCCTTTTTATACCCTTTCAATACCAGTTGTTTGATCTCGTCCGGGATCGGTACGGGTGACCTCCCGTAAAGACCATAGACATAGTCCTGCGTCTCCTTCGATACCATCTTGTACCTGCCAAAAAGAACATTCAGAACCGCCTGCACCCCAACAATCTGAGAGGTCGGCGTCACCAAAGGAGGATAGCCCAAGTCCTTTCTCGTCTGTGGAAGTTCAACATAAACCTCATCAATACGATTCAAAGCCTTCTGCTGCTTGAGCTGACTGACCATGTTTGAGATCATTCCCCCGGGGATTTGATGCTTCAGCACGCTCGTATCAATCACTGCCATCCTGGTCGTATCCAGGAAGTCACGGTATTTAGGCGCGACGCTCTCAATATAATCCCCGAGTTTCAAAAGCTTGTCGAGATCCAGCTTCGGATCCCATGGCGTGCCCTCTAAGGCGACTAAAATTGGCTCCACTGCAGGCTGCGAAGACCGAAGCGCAAAAGGCGCCAGGGCCGTGTCGATAATATCCACCCCAGCCTCAATAGCCTTAAGATAGGTCATCGATCCCATGCCGCTCGTATAGTGCGTGTGAAGCTGAATGGGGATTTTCACCTTCTTCTTCAAAGCCTTAACCAATTCATAAATATCATAAGGAGCCAACAGCCCGGCCATATCCTTAACACAGAAGGAATCCGCCCCCATCCCTTCCAAAATCTTTGCCTTTTCAACATAGTAGTTGAGATTATAAACCGGCCCCCCCATCCTTCTCTCAGTCAAGGAATAACAGACCGTCCCCTGAATATGTTTTCCCATCTTTTTGATCACCTTGAAGGCCGTCTCAAAGTTTCGCTCATCATTAACCGCATCAAAGCAACGAAAGATATCAATCCCCACCTCAGCCGACTTCTCCACAAACGCCTCCACCAAGTCATCCGGATGGTTCCGATAGGCCACCAGGTTCTGGCCCCGAAGAAGCATCTGAAAGGGGGTCTTGGGCATCAGCTTCTTTAACACTTTCACCCTTTCCCAGGGGTCTTCTCCTAAAAACCGATGGGCCACATCAAAGGTCGCTCCTCCCCAAACCTCCACAGAGTGAAACCCCACCTTGTCCAGTTCCTCGGCAACCGGAAGCATGTCCTCCGTTCTCATCCTCGTGGCTAATGTCGATTGATGCCCATCCCGAAGGGTCGTATCCGTAATCTTTATTGGTTTCTTCGGTAACTTATCCATCCCCTCCATTCGTTCATCCTCCTTTCAAAAATTGGCTTTTTTAATACTATCAAATTATGTCATTAAGAATTTACCCCGAAGAATTAATCGAGCTCCTCAACGACTCTAAATTTTTGATAAGTGATCTAAATATATTCTAAATGTAGTTTATTTTGCTTTGGCCAGGATATGCGTTAACGTTAACACTACTTCGTAAATTAAAAGACTTTTAAGCTTTTGTCAAGGAGAATAATTTGGCCGGAACGTGCCCGGGAAGCTCTTCGACAAGCTCAGAGCCGTGAGTTCTGTCGAACGGCCCCGCCGTGCCTGCCCCGTCTTAACGCGGTGGGCTGGGAGCTTCACTTTTGGCGAGTTATGATAAGTCTGATGAATCGTCCAAACGCTCCTCCCATGCAGAATGGTTTGCTTTGGGTGCAAGAGCGTTAGTGGACTTTTTTCTCATAGCCTTCCCAGTACTTATCCCTTAAATTTTTCTTGTGAATTTTTCCGGAGCCCGTTCTGGGAAGGACGTCTACAAAATCAATCGATTTAGGAGCTTTATAGTGAGCCATCCTTTCCTTGCAGAATTGAATGATCTCTTGTTCAGTCGACCTTTGCCCCGGTTTCAATACGATGATGGCTTTTACAGCCTCGCCCCATTTTTGATCGGGAACTCCAACGACCGCGCATTCTAAGATGGCCGCATGCGTGTACAGGACATTTTCAACTTCGGTTGAATAGACATTTTCTCCGCCCGTCAGGATCATGTCCTTCTTCCGGTCGACAATCGTGACATACCCCTCTTCATCGATCACCGCCATGTCCCCGGTATAGAGCCAGCCTTCCTTAATGGACTTCTTCGTCTCCACAGGCAACTTCCAGTATCCCTTCGTGACAATATCTCCTTTGACGATGATTTCTCCGACCTCTTTTTCGTCCTTCTTGATTTCCTTTCCCTGCTCATCCACCACTTTCAGACTCACGCCGATGAACTCCCTTCCGGTCTTGGACTTGAATCGAAGTTGATCGTCGTCGGATAGTTTCCTCAAGTGTTCTTTCAAAATAGAGAGGGTAAGATAGGGGCTGGTCTCGGTCATGCCGTAGGTTTGGATATAGTCACATTTGAAGGTCTCCACGACCTTCCGGACCACTTCCGGGGCAATCGGCGCCCCTCCACTCAGGAGAACCCGGAGACTGCTGTAATCAAACTTCCCTGTATCCGGATGATTGACCATCAGGTTGAGCATGGTGGGGATGAGATTGGTCAGTGTGACTTTCTCCCTCTGGATGGTTTCCAGAACCGCCCTGGCATCGAACTCCCTCACCAAAACATGGGTCCCTCCCACCCATGTCACGGCCCAGGTGGCCCAGGCATCGGCGAGGTGGAAAAGCGGTGCCACGTGAACCCATACATCGCTATCCGTCAGATGAACTTCTGCGATGGTGCCAAGAGCATGAGTCGTCACATTCTTATGAGAGAGCATCACCCCTTTGGGACGACCTGTCGTGCCACTCGTATAATAAATCTGCGCGATATCCTCACCGTCAAGAGGAGGGGCGGGAAGAGCGCTGGCATCTTCATCCTGCAACGCTTTCTCATAGTTCAAATCGATCGAATCATCCATGCGGGTCCGCCCGTGGGGATCCGGCGGGGAGGCGTTACTCGGGTCCTCACCCGTCCAGAGAATTTTCTTAATCCCTCGGATCTCTTTCCGGATCGGATCCAATTGATTCTTAAACATCACATCCGCAATCAATACCTTCGATTCCGAATCCTGGAGGATGAAGGCGATCTCTCTGGGAGAAAGTCTCGTGTTGATGGGGACGGAGATCGCTCCGATCTGCGGGATGGCGTAATAGGCTTCTAGGAAAGTGTGACAGTTGGGATGGAGGATGGCAACCTTATCCTCCTTCTTAAGCCCAAAACTCTTCAGACAACGAGAGAGCTGATGAATTCGGCCGCAAAATTCCTGATAGGTCCAATGCTTGTTCCCGCACACGATGGCCCGTTTTTGGGGAAAAAGCTTGAGCGCCCTGGCGAGCGTATCGGTTAGAACCATTTTCCCCTTCGATCCTTTCTGTGAAGCTCCCCGCCCACAGGGCGGGGCTTCCCGGCAAGGAAGATTCGTTCATATTGTGCCCCTTGACCCCGCCTACGAGCCACGTTCCGGCCAAACTAACCTTCCTCACTCTTGGTCAAATCCTCAAATCGGATATCTAACCCCAGAATGCCTTTGATCTCTCCCACCTCATTCCGGATCGGCCCGGAGACAGTAATACAGAGAGCCCCTGTGATCTTTGAAGAATAGAGATCTGTGACATGAACTTTGCCGTCTCTCAGGGGTTCGATAAACCAGGAACGGTTCGAATAATTTTCTCCCATTCCCACATGCTCATACTTGGCCTGGTCCACAGCCTGGCAGATGTTTCGGGTGACCTTTGTCCCTTGCATATTCACGACGTATGCAAACTGGATGTAAGGGTATTCGTCCACCAGCGACTGCAGAATCGGCTCCATCTGCTCAGCCGTCATGGCTTTCATCCCGGATTCTTCAATCACCCGTTCAATAATATGCGCAGCCATCTCATGGGCCCTGGCCTTCAGCATGTCGAACTCAGAAACGAAGGCCTCAGGAAGATACTTGCGAGCCACCTTCTCCATTTCCTGGTCCGAAATGGACGTTGCCCTGCCTTCCTCATATTGTTTGGTGACCCACCGATTGATCTTGGCCACTCCCGGATGGGTCTTTTCGACCCGATCCTTCCCGGTCAAAACAAAATGGGAGTTGATCCACTGGGCAATCCCTGCCAATCCGGACTTATCGTTAACCGAGATGGAGATGGGGCGGTTCAGAATCTTGGCCGTATTAAAAATATTGTAGATCTCTTCGTTTTTCAGGATCCCGTCCGCATGAATTCCGGCGCTCGTCGAATTAAAATTGGCGCCCACCAGGGGCATATTGGGAGGGATGGGAACACCGACCGCCCGCTCCAGGTAGTTCCGGATTTCTGTGATCATCGTCGTATCGACGCCGTTGGTCTGCCCCATCAAACTGATATATTCGATGACCAGGCCCTCGATGGGCGGGTTTCCGGTTCGCTCACCAAAACCGAGAAGCGTCCCGTTGGCGGCAGCACATCCATAAAGCCACGAGGTCGTGGCGTTGATGAATGCTTTGTGGAAATCATTGTGGCCATGCCATTCCAGGTATTCGGAAGGAACGCCCGCATCGTCAATCATCGCCCGGACGATTTTGGGCACGCAACGGGGAAGCGCGGCGCTGGGATAGGGCACTCCATAACCCATAGTATCGCAGAGCCGAATCTTGACTGGAAGCTTGGAATCTTCGGAAAGACGCATGATATCCTGAGCGAAGGGAACGCAGAACCCGTAAATATCTGCGCGGGTCACATCCTCAAAATGGCACCGGGGAATGATTCCGAGGTCCAGTGCCGCAGAAACAATTGAAAGATACTCTCTCATTACCGCCCTTCGATTTTTCTTCAGTTTCAAGAAGATATGGTAGTCCGACACGGAGGTGAGAATGCCCGTTTCCTTCAACCCCATCTCTTTCACCAGCTTGAAATCTTCCTTCACCGCCCGGATCCAACCTGTGATTTCCGGGTAGCGGTAATTCCTCTCCTGACACTTCCTCACCGCCTCTTTGTCCTTGTCGGAGTACAAGAAGAACTCACATTGCCGGATCACTCCGTTGGTGCCCCCCAGCTTATGAAGCATGTCATAGAGGTCAATAATCTGCTCGACGGTGTAAGGAGGTCTGGCCTGTTGCCCGTCCCGAAAAGTCGTATCGGTGATGAAAATCTCTTCAGCCGGATCGGAATAGACAAACTTATTGTCAAATGTGACCCGGCAAACCTCTTCGTAGGGGAAGACGCTTCGATAGAGGTTTGGCTCCTGGATGTCCAGAAGGGGAAAGGGCTCCACGGCGTGTTTGCTCTGGAACGGTCTCTTCCTTCGTGTGATGCTCATAGCCTCTCCTTGTTCTCCTGTAAATTACTTATGGTGAATGCGTGAGACATGGGTCCCGATTCCCCCCCGAACCGGAACAACCTCCGACAACTTGGCCCTTACGAATGCGAATTGCCATATTCGGCTAAACCTCAGCCTCAACCTTAACCTTATTGTTCTTAAACCTTTATCTCCTTGATCTTGATCCAAAGCTCATCCAGCTGTTTGGAATCCACTCTCGAAGGCGCATCGGTCATTAAACAGGTGCCTTTCTGGGTCTTTGGAAAGGCGATGACGTCCCGAATTGACTCCGAATGACTGAGGATCATGGTGAGCCGGTCCAACCCGAAGGCAATGCCGCCGTGCGGAGGAGTCCCGTATTCGAGCGCTTCTAACAGGAACCCAAACCTTTCTCTGGCCTCTTCCTCTCCCATCCCCAATTTTTCAAAGAGGAGCGACTGTACATCTCTCAGATGGTTTCGAATGCTTCCTCCCCCGATTTCTGAGCCGTTCAAAACCAAATCATAAGCCTTGGCTTTGACCAGTTCCGGATGATCCTTCAGCTTAGGGATGTCCTCATCTCTGGGGGCAGTAAAAGGGTGATGAACCGCCACATAACGCCCCTCGGCTTCATCGTACTCCAGAAGTGGAAAATCGAGGATCCAGACAAACCGGTATTGATCTTTGGGAATGAGCCCTAACTTTTCACCGAGATGAAGGCGAAGGTTGGCTAAGGATTGATTGACCACTTTCGGCGGTCCTGCCACGAATAGAAGGAGATCGTTCTCCCGGGCTTCCAGGACATCGTCCACCGCCCTCCGCTCTCCCTCCGTGATAAACTTCTGAATCGACGACTGCCATCCGTTCGGGCCTACCTTTGCCGAGATCAAACCCTTTGCACCGAAGTTCTGGACAAAATGGGTGAGGTCCTCAATCTCCTTTCGTGAGAAAGAACTTCCTCCCTTCACATTGATCGCCTTGATGATGCCCTTGGCGCTCGCCGTATCCCTGAACACCTGAAAGGAAGAACCGCTCAACGGCTCCGTCACATCTCTCAATTCCATTCCGAATCGGATATCAGGCTTATCGACTCCATACCGGCCCATCGCCTCATCATAACTCAAGACCGGAAAGGGAAGTTCTAGGGTGGTGCCTAGAACTTCTTTAAAGACATGGGCCATCAACCCTTCCATGGTTTTCTGGATATCCTGGACCGTCACAAACGACATCTCCACATCGATCTGGGTGAACTCAGGCTGGCGATCCGAACGAAGGTCTTCATCCCGGAAGCACCGTACGACTTGAAAGTACCGGTCGAACCCGGAGACCATAAGAATCTGCTTAAAAAGCTGAGGAGACTGCGGCAGCGCGTAAAAATGGCCCGGGGTGAGCCGGCTGGGAACCAGAAAGTCTCTTGCTCCCTCAGGTGTACTTTTAGTAAGCATCGGGGTTTCAACTTCCAAAAACCCCAAGCGATCGAAGTAATTTCGAACTTCCCTGGCAACCTTGTGACGGAGGATCAGATTCTTCTGGAGCCCCGGCCTTCTCAAATCGAGATATCTGTACTTCAGGCGAGTATTCTCCGCCACCTCTTCCTCATCCTCGATCTGAAAGGGAGGAGTTTTAGAGACGTTAAGAATCTTGATCTCCTTTGCAATGACCTCGATCTCTCCTGTGCTCAATTTCGGATTGGCCGTGCCTTCCGGCCTCATGACCACGGTTCCTTGAACCCCCAGGACATATTCACTTCTGACGGACTGTGCCTTCTCATGGGCCCGCGGATTGATCTCCGGATTGAAGACCACCTGGGCGATCCCCTGCCGGTCTCTCAACTCGACAAAGATGAGACCCCCGAGATCTCTTCTTCGCTGAACCCATCCCAATAGAGTAACGTCGCGGTTTACATCTTTCTTATTGAGATCCCCGCAATAACCTGTTCTTTTTAAATCTCCTAAAAGGTCGATCATCATTCGTGGCTCGTTCATCGCTCCCCCTCACCCTAACCCTCTCCCACAAAGGGAGAGGGACTCATTTTATTTCCCCTCCCTTGATGGGAAGGGATGCAGGGAAGGGTGAATTATGTCAATTTCCTTAAGTCGTTCACTATAATAATGGATATGCGTCTTGGCTGTCGGCGATAGGCGAATGAAAACGAATTACGATTCACCAACACGGCTCACAATATAAGAAC
>Ga0316613_10002016_pt1 | contig 13416 bp, 9 predicted proteins | sample OWC_soil_day10_C_2_FD_207647 | JGI IMG/M metagenome (GOLD analysis project Ga0316613, IMG submission 207647) | Wetland soil microbial communities from Old Woman Creek delta, Ohio, United States - OWC_soil_day10_CT_b | ecosystem: Environmental > Terrestrial > Soil > Wetlands | place: USA: Ohio...
AGTACGGCGAGAGGCATACTTCAATTGAAGGCAGGGAAAATCGTTCAGGCGAAGACGGATGAAAGTGGTGTCTTGTATTGGCTGAGCATGTCGACATCCGAAAACAAGGATGGCCCCGTCAGGGAAATTGTCGTTTCGCGGGCGGCAAGCGGGTTTACCGCATCGAATACGGAATCCGAGCTGGAACGCCGCATCGAAATGCGTACCGGGTATATCAATTCATCACTGTTTGCCGCAACCGATGCGGCGCAGATCCCGGATTCGGTAACAGGCAAATTCGTCGACATGTTCTCGACCAACGTTGACTTCCGCTCCGATCTTCGTCGGGGAGATCATTTTAATCTCGTCTATGAGACGTTTTGGCAAAACGGTACGCTTGTCCGGGCCGGGCGGATTCTCGCCGCCGAGTTCGTGAATGGCGGAAAGACCTATCAGGCCATCTGGTTCGACGATCCAAACAGCGACCAAGGGGGCGGATATTATTCGTTCGATGGCAAGTCGCTGAAAAAGGCATTCCTGAAATCCCCTCTGGAATTCACTCGAATTTCATCCGGTTTTTCGATGCGCGTCCACCCATTGACCGGGGCCTGGAAGCAGCATAAAGGTATCGATTTTGCCGCACCGACCGGAACGCCGATCCGTGCCGCCGCCGATGGAACGATCGACTTCATTGGACGTCGCGGAGGGTATGGTAATTTCATCATCGTCAAGCATTGGAACCCTTATTCGACGGCTTACGGCCACATGAGCCGTTTTGCAAGCGGCATGCGTTCCGGGACCAAGGTGAGACAGGGTGACGTCATCGGCTATGTCGGAACGACGGGCTGGTCCACCGGTCCGCATCTGCACTATGAATTCCGCGTCCACGATGCTCAGCAGAATCCGCTTAATATGGATATGCCGAACGCGCGTCCTCTCACGACCGCCGAATTGCAGAAATTCCGGGCTGTCGCTGCCGACATGGAACACCGCTTTGCCTTGATGAATCCAGACAGCGAAAAAGTGGCTGCGAGCGAATAACGATTTAACGAGTCTTGTCCAATTCAACGTCCAATAATGTCTCGCTTTATATCGGCCTGATGTCCGGCACCAGCCTGGACGGGGTCGACGGGGCGGTTGTCGCCATTCCCGATGGCTATTGCGGCGGTTCGCTCTCGATGCTGGCATCGGATCATGTCGAATTCCCCTCCTGGTTGCGCGCCGAGCTCATGGCATTGCAAGCCGCATCGATGAATGAGATAGAACGGGAAGCAATAGCTGCAAACGAATTGGCTCGTCTTTACGCTGTCTGCGTCGGGCGTCTGATCGACAAGGTGAATGACGTGCCTGGTTCCATTCGCGCTGTGGGTGTCCACGGACAGACCATACGTCACCGGCCGGATCTGGGATTTTCATGGCAGACCAACAATCCGGCTTTGCTGGCTGAACTGGTAGGCATCGATGTCATTGCCGATTTCCGCAGCCGGGATATCGCAGCCGGCGGGCAGGGCGCACCTCTCGTGCCGGCATTTCATCAGGCGGTGTTCGGTCAAAGCGGCGAGACGCGCGTCCTGGTCAACATAGGCGGCATCAGTAATATCAGCGTCCTGAACGCGGACGGGAGCGTGATCGGATTCGATACCGGGCCCGGTAATGTCCTGATGGATGCCTGGATAGCCAGGCACCTGGGGCATGGATACGATGCCGATGGGGCATGGGCTGCCAGTGGAAGGATTGTGGACGACCTGCTTCAGATGTTGCTCGCTGAACCGTTCCTGTCGATGGCTCCGCCCAAGAGTACTGGCCGTGATTTGTTCCATATGGATTGGCTGGCCGGCAAGTTGTCGAACCTGTCAGCATTTTCCCCGAAGCCCGAAGACATTCAGGCCACGCTGGCAGAATTCACGGCATGTTCCATTGCCGATGCGATTGCCATGTCGGCGCCGGGTGCTGCGAGGGTATTTGTCTGTGGCGGCGGAGCATTCAACTCGTTCCTGCTCAAGCGCTTGGAACACGCCTTACGGGATCGCATGCCAGGCATTTCATTGGGCACAACCAGTGCGCTGGGGGTGTCTCCGAATCATGTTGAAGCGATGGCGTTTGCCTGGCTCGCGCATCGTTTCTGCATGCGTTGTCCAGGAAACCTGCCGTCTGTTACGGGCGCTCAAGGCTTGCGGATTCTTGGCGCCCTGTACCCCGGAAACTGACCGGCACATCGGGAGCGGTCAGACAGAGGCGAAAGCAAAATGGCAGCGTAAGCTGCCATTTTGCTGATCAGTGAGGTATTCGATCAGGGTGCGAAGGAAGAGCCGCAACCGCAGGTCGATGAGACATTCGGATTCTTGATCACGAATTGTGCGCCCTGTAGATCTTCCTTGTAATCGATTTCGGCACCGACCAGATACTGATAGCTCATGGCGTCAATAAGCAGCTGCACGCCGTTTTTGACCATGGTGGTATCGTCATCGTTGACCACTTCGTCAAAGGTGAAGCCGTACTGGAAGCCGGAGCATCCTCCGCCCTGAACAAAAACGCGCAGTTTCAGTTCCGGATTGCCTTCTTCGGCGATAAGTTCGGCTACCTTTTTTGCCGCGTTGTCGGTAAAGTTGATCGGTTCCGGCGTTTCGGTAACGGTTTCGGTGGCTGCATTCATAGTTGACTCCTGCAAAGTAGATGCTGGTCATTATAGACATCTTTTATCTTGCCTGCATCGGAGCAGGTCGGAGAGCCTTTTGACGGGATTCAGGAATAGTGCTTTCGATTCGGAAGTTGAGTTTATCCGCTTGCCTGCATGGAAAAGTGTTGGATGGATGAATCAGGAAACGGAAATGCATGCGCGACGCCATGGTCTGTTGTTGCAAAAAGCCTATTTTTGATCAAAGATGAAGATGGTCGTTCTGCTTCAACCGGGCGTCTTGCGACTAATTTATCAATGATGCAGACTTTTGCATGCATCGACCGGGTTAAGGAAGACTTGTTGTTTCTTTGCCTGTTCTTTTCGATAACGGACAACCTCCTCCTTCAAGAGCATCGGTGGATACTCAGGATTAGCATTTCAACTTTATGAGCATTGCTATGATTATTGTCGCCCTCGTGATTGTGTTTGTATTTGCCGGCTTTCGTAAGGTCTATGAGTATGAACGCGCCGTCATCTTCCGTCTGGGCAAGCTCCAGGGCATTCGCGGCCCGGGACTCTATTGGATCATTCCCGCTATCGAATGGCAGAAGGTGGTTGATCTTCGTACGATTACTACTTCCGTCGAGCAGCAGGAAACCATCACCAAGGACAATGTCCCGGTAAAGGTAACGGTCGTCATTTGGTATTCGATAACGGACCCGATCAAATCGGTAGTCGAAGTCGTCGATGTCGACGGTTCGGTTGTGCAGGTGGCGCTGACGTCGCTTCGCAATATCATGGGCAGGCACACTCTTGATGATGTGCTGAAAGAGCAGGAAAGACTCGGTGCGGATATGCGCCAAACCATTGATGCAGCCACCGAACCATGGGGCGTCAAGGTTTCCCGGGTGGAAATGCGGAATGTGGAAATTCCGGAATCCATGCAGCGCGCCATGGCGCAGGAAGCCGAGGCCTTGCGCGAGAAACGCGCCAGGATCATCAAGGCGGAAGCGGAACTGGAGGCATCAGACAAACTCAGGGAAGCAGCCATGCTCATCATGGAGAATCCGGCCGGATTGGAACTCAGACGGATGCAGATGATTACCGAAGTCGGAGCGGAACAGAACACCACGACGATTATCATGATGCCGAGCGAATTCGTCTCGATGGCAAGGGGAATTTCTGCCTGGGCCGAGCAGGTTGGTGGAAAAGCAAAAAGTTGAATCTGCTGAAAGCATGTAGTCCCGCATTTCTGAATCATACTTTGTGCTTCCGGCAGGCAGGTTGCGGCGCAGCCTGCGCTTCTTCATTACCGACATCTTGCGCAGCATGACTTCGGCTCCGGTTCTATTCTGATGGGGCCCTTCGCGGGCGCCTGATGAAGCGTGATCTCCATTAATTGTTATTTATCTTTTTTCATGCTTGTCCGCATGTCCTGACGCAAATGTAAGAAGTTGTTAAGCTTGGTCAAAGTCCTGAATATAGATCTTGGCAGAATCAGCTTCAAAGGGAAGTACCCAAGGGGTGGGCACATTGCCTCCAAAGCAGTGTTTCGTGGTTCGAGTCCATGCTTCCCTGCCAGATTGCCAAGCCAGTGAGATAGCTGGCTTTTTCATTATCGAAGTTTCGATTTGCCTCATTGGTCGGCAGAAAGAAACTGGCAAGATATGGTATGAAATGTCCTGTGCAAATAACCGTGCTGATGCGGAACATCTATTTGAGGGGAAAACTTTGAAGCTGAATCATGAAAGCCTGAACCTTTCTGAGTTACGCAACGCCAGCTACGACACAACACCGCAATACGGAATAACAACCCAGCTCTATGAAAAAGCAGTGCCGGCCTTTGTCGCATCAGAGTTGGACTGCCTGTATGAGAGCCTTTATTCTTCAATTGGCCAGATAAAAGGCCGGCAGCACCTTCTCGATTCGTCCATAGATACGTATGTGGTCCGAGACAAGGGAAAGGCGACTGTCATTCTTTTGGTAAGAAGAAGAGGAAATATAGCGGAAGTTATGAATGAGGTTTTGACGCTTGGCCAGGAAACCATAGCCGAGTTTGCCAAATGCATTTTCGATGCGTTTCCATCGATTTCAGTTATTTCCTTTCACGCCATAAATACCGATATCAATCGCATTCATTATCCACTCCAGCGTTTCAACATACTGGAAGATGTCGTATTGACATTGCCGTCCAGCGAAGAGGAATACCTCGCCAGACTGGGACGGTCTACACGGCGTACTATCAAGTATTACAAAAACAAGCTCCTGCGCAGCTTCCCCTCTTTCGCGTATCAGGTTTATACGGGCGAAGCCATCTCAAAGGAGCAGATCCTCGCCATCATCAGTATGAAAATGCGGCGGATGGAACAAAAAAACAGGGCGGCATTTATTCCGGAAGAAGATTTGAACGGCATGTGGGAGCTGATCGTCCAATATGGAATCGTCGGCATCGCCACTATCGATGGAAAGATTTGCGCAGGATGCATCAGCTACCGTGTGGGAAGGAACGATTTCATGAATGTGCTTGCACACGATCCCCAGTATGACGACTACAGGCTGGGAACGTTGTGCAGTTACTTTGCCGTTTGCGACTGCATTGCCAGAGGCAGCGCGGAGTGCCACTTCCAATGGGGACAGGATGATTACAAGTTCCGTCTGCTTGGCGTCACCCGTCTGCTCGATGATGTTGTCATATATCGCTCTTTTTTGAGCATGCTTGCCAATCCTTATGTTGTGTTGCGTGCATGGCAGAAAAAAATGGAAAGAAAGCTGAGGCTTCTGGTCAAGGCGATGAGGGATGGGGACATGCATATCGTCTCTTCTGAAAAGAGCGTGGTCCAGAAGGCAGCCATATCATGAGCACTCATCTATCATGGGATGGCTTGTTTGCAAGAGGCAGTCCGGTCTGTCATTCACCAAGCTGTACCGGCCCCGGAATATCCATGGGTCGTTTCGGAAAGAGCGATGATGCTCGGTTGAGAATTCTCAACGTCCGTTTTTCCTGCCGCGCCAGTATCGCAATCAATCCGCTGAGCAGCGTAGCGCGAGGTTCTCCGCAAATCTCGGCACCTGTCCCTCAGAGTGCATGCCCCCTTCGTAACGGCCAATGGAATGCAAAGATTGCTTTCTTCGCTGAATGCCCTTTTCGTCACGCTCGTGAGAACCGTGAAAATACCAGCCCGCGCCGAGAAGATGACGCTGTTTTCTTTGTGCCTGAGTGCAATCGCGCTTTTTGCCTTCATTGAAATTGCGGAAGATGTGGTTGAAGGCGACACCGGATCATTCGATGCCGCCATTCTGCTGGCGTTCCATGGCGGGAACGCTCAGTTGAACCCGATAGGTCCTCCATGGTTGGAAGAGACCATGCGCGATCTGACGGCGCTCGGCAGTTCTTCAATTCTCCTCATCATTATAGCGACTACTATAGGATTTCTTGCTCTGACCCGGAAGTGGCATGCAGCCTGGATGGTGCTGTGGTCGATTGTCAGCGGAATTGTCCTCAGTCTGCTGATGAAACTGGGTTTCGATCGGCCTCGTCCCGATCTTGTACCCCACGCAACAGCGGTCTATACACAGAGTTTTCCTAGCGGACATGCCATGCTTTCGGCAATCGTTTATCTGACGCTTGGCGCTCTGCTGGCGCGTACCCAGGCTGAGGTTCGGGTAAAAATCTATTTGCTGTGCGTTGCCATGCTCCTGACTGTTACTGTCGGCATCAGTCGGGTCTACCTTGGCGTTCACTGGCCTTCCGATGTATTGGCGGGATGGGCTGGCGGTGCAGGCTGGGCGCTATTGTGTTGGGTGGTCATGATCTGGCTTCAGAGCAAAGGGAGGATCGAGCCCCCGACTGCTACATCGGGCCGGAGCGACCAGTCCTCGCACATCCGGCAGTGACGGCAGTCTCAATGATTCTGGGTAGAGCGCTGAGAATGGTCAGTTCGAGGGAAAATGCGCAGCCGAGATAAGGGCACTCAAGTCTTGGACTTGGAGTCGGCCCGTACATTGAAAGTGTCACCGGTTTTTCGCATCCGCTTTCAGATTGATATGTTTCATACCTCCCGCTTTATTCTGTCTGCAAAATAGACGCGTAGTCCCTTTTCTTTTGGCCCGCCGCGTAAAGCGAGCGGGCCTTTTTTGCATTGCACCATTCGAAATCAAAAAACCGGATCGACCCGAACCGGCTTATTGGTCGGATTACGCCGGTTCCCGAAAAGTCTGTTTCAGAAACCTGCATGGTGTCCTTTCGTTCATTGCGGCGGCGGCGATGATTCGCGAGGAATGGTGCCGCGCCATGCTCCGGTCTCGTGGCCGCGTGATTCGATAAAGTCCTTGAAGCGTTCCAGGTCGTGTTCTATCCGGGCGGAAGCGGCGGCTTCCCGATTGCCGGATCGTTCCGCGTACTCATCGGCATAATAGATCTCCATCATTACCCGCGTCTTGCCGTTGCCGGTCTTGTTGAAGATGACAAGACCGTTCATCGGTGCGCCGGAGGTGCTGCGCCAGGCAACGCGCTCATCTGGGATCTGCTCGGTCAGTTCAATGTCCCATTCCTTTTCTACGCCATCGATGTCGGCTCTGAAGTGAAGATTCTTGTCATCAAGTTGCCTGACTTCCTTGACACCCTCCATGAATTGAGGGAAATCTTCAAATTGCGTCCACTGGTTGTACACAATTTGCACATCCACATTGATATCGATTGATTTTTCAATGGTTGCCATGGTTCTCTCCTTTGGTTATTCGCTGCCCGCTGCACGATCAGGCGAAGTTGACTAGTCATCTGTATCAGACATGCGCAATCAGGTTAAGTTTGCAAAAAGTCTGATACCGGATAACACGCAGTGCGAATGAAATAACCGATGGAAGGCTTGCAGAAGAGAAAAGGCTGTTGAACCGGCTTGCCGGATGGAAGACGCAATGGATGCGGTAACGATCGGAAAAAGGAGGGCTACCGCTATTGGGCTTCCTTGTTTTCCGGCTTGACCACGGTTACCGTGTCGCCGTCGGCAAGTGAGTCGGATGGATTGAGAATCAGATTGTCGCCTGCCGCTATGCCGCTCAGTATCTGAACGCTCAGGCCGTAGTCCTTGCCGATGGTGACAGGCTGAAGATGGACGGTTTCATTGTTGTCGACAACACCAATGCGCGGTCCTTCAGGCCGGAACAGCAGCGTGTTGGTCGGAACGACCATGTCGTCGGATGCCGAAACCGGCAGCGATACGGTGACATAAGCCCCCGGAAGCAACTTGCCATCCGTATTCGGCAGGATGATTTCTGTTTGCAGGCTGCGGCTGGCTACGTCGATGGCGCCAGCGGTGCGGACGATTTTTCCCTTGAAGGATTGACTGGACAGTTCCGCTTGCATGATCGTTGCCACGGTTCCCTGCCTGATTTGTGGCGCATAGCTTTGCGGTACATAGACATAGACGCGCAAAGGATCGGTTTGAGCCAGCGAGAACAGACCGCGTCCAGTTGTGCCGCCAGTCTCGATCAGGTCGCCGATATTCACGTTGCGGCGCGTGATCAGACCTGAGAAAGGCGCCGTGATGCGCTTGAACGATTCCAGTTCTTTCAGCCGCCGGATGTTTGCGTCTGCCGCTTCGAGGGATGCCTTCGCTTGTAGATACGCGCTTTGACGCTCGTCATATTCCTGCTGGGATACGGCATTCTGCGCGCGCAGGCTCTTCCACCTCTCCATCGATACCTTGGCCAGGTTCAAAGTCGACACCAGCTGCTGACGAGCCGCTACCGCCTGGGCCAGTTGCTGATCCGTTTCGGGATTGCTGATTTCCGCCAGCACCTCTCCCTTGTTCACGCGACTGCCGATATCTTTGTTCCAGCGGATCAGATAGCCGCTGATGCGCGCGGAAATCGGCGCCTCGACGTATCCCTGAAGCGTTCCAGGTAGGGATAGTGTCTGGCCGTCCGTGCCTTTTTTGGCCTGCACGGTCAGCACATATTGCTTGCTCTGGAGGTTTGAATTGGTTGCGGCTGCTTTTGCCTGTGAATAGCGGATCGCGAATGCAATGGCCGCACCGACCAGCAATACTGAAAGGACAATCAACGCGGCGATTCTGATGCGCCTTGCCAAAGGCGCGTTCTGCTTGCCTCTATTTTCTTCCGTGCTGGCTTCCACAGAGTCATGTTGTTCTTCGGACATGGCTATATTTCCTCAATCATTTGATGCGCCGGCAGCCGGTATGGAGCGGCTACTCAGGCGACGCTGTTCCAGGCGTCTGTGGACTGCTGCAAAAACGACTGGAACAAAAAACAAGGTAGAAACCGTGGCGAACAGGAGCCCGCCGATGACCGCGCGGCCAAGCGGCGCGTTTTGTTCGGCGCCTTCGCCCAGACCCAGCGCCATCGGAATCATGCCGATGATCATGGCAAGCGCTGTCATGAGCACCGGCCGGATTCGGGTAGCGCCCGCATCGAGCGCGGCTTCAAGAGAGGACGCGCCCTCAAGCAGCCGCTGCCTGGCGAAGGAAATCATCAGGACGCTGTTAGCCGTAGCAACACCCATGGTCATGATGGCGCCGGTCAGTGCCGGAACACTCAGGCGGGTTCCGGTAAGCAGGAGCATCCATGCGATGCCTGCGATAGCGGCAGGCAACGCGCTGATGATGATGAGCGGATCGATCCATGACTGGAAGTTCACCACGATCAACAGGTAGACCAGTACGATGGCAACCGCCAGGCCGATGCCCAGCCCGATATATGACGTACGCATTGTTTGCGCCTGGCCGCGAATGGTGATCTTCGACCCTCGTTGAAGCTGGGGCTTCATTTCATCCACGATCCTGTTGACGTCGGCTGTCACGCTGCCGAGATCGCGGCCTTGCACGCTGACGTACAGATCGATGACCGGGGCAATGTCGTAGCGGGACGCTACCGCGACCTGAGACGCCGGACTCACCTGCACCAAGTTGCCAAGCAATTGGGAGCGTGAGGTGTTTCCCGCATTGACCGGTGTGCGCATCAACGCATCGAGCGAGTCGATCCGGTACTGCGGCGTCTGCACGGCAATGTTGTACACCACGCCGGTCGTCGGATTCAACCAGAATGCCGGGGATGTCTGGAAACTGCCCGACAGGGAAACCAGAACGTTCTGTGCCACATTGTTCGCGTTCAGGTTAAGTTGTTGCAGTGCGGTCCGATCCATGTCCAGGCTCAATGTCGGCAAGTCCATTCTCTGGTGGATATGCGTATCGACCGTTCCGGGGATTTCCCGGATACGCTTCATGAGCTTGCCAGCCATCTCATGACTTGCTTTTACGTCCCGGCCCGATATCTGTACATCGATGGCGGCAGGCAGGCCGAAATTGAGGATCTGCGTGACGATGTCGGCAGGCTGGAAAAAGAATTCGACGCCGGGGAACCGCTTCGGCAACTCTTCTCTCAGGCGGCTGATGTATTCCTCGGTCGGGCGATGCCCCGGCTTGAGCGAAATCTGGAATTCTCCGTCAAGAGTGCCGATCGTGCCCGCATTGCTGTATGACAGGTTGATGCCGCTGTTGGGAAGCCCGAGGTTGTCCAACAGGGCGTCCAGATCCTGTTCGGGGATGACTTCGCGGATGGTTGCGTCCACGTGATCCGCGAGGCGAGCGGTCTCTTCGATGCGCGTCCCGGTCGGCGCACGCATGTGCAGCTTTATCTGCCCGGCGTCGACATTGGGGAAGAAATCCTCGCCCAGCACGAAGAACAGGCCGCAGGAAAGAAGGCAGAATCCGAGGAAGGCAGCACTGAAGAAACGGCGGTGTTCCAGCAGGTTGTCCAGCACGCTTGAATAGCCGGATCTCAGTTGTTCGAAGCGGCTATTGAACCGAACGTAGATGCGTTGCAGCAGGCTGGATTTGACTGCAGCGCCGTTCTCATCAGAGCCGGCAACTGGTTTCATCAGCAGCATGACTAGCGTCGGCACCAGCGTACGCGACAGTACGTAGGATGCCAGCATGGCGAAAACGACCGCTTCCGCCATGGGTACGAACAGGTAGCGTGCCACGCCGTTCAGAAAGAACATCGGCAGGAATACGATGCAAATGCAAAGCGTGGAAACAAAGGCCGGTACGGCGATTTCACCGGCACCGTCCAGAATGGCGGTCTCGAGATCGGAACCCAGGTGCAGATGGCGCTCGATGTTCTCGATTGTCACGGTCGCATCGTCCACCAGGATGCCGACAGCCAGCGCCAGACCGCCCAGCGTCATAATGTTGAAGGTTTCGCCAAGGGCGTGCAGCACAAATACGGAACAGAGAATGGACAGCGGGATGGATACGGCAATGATGCAGGTGCTGCGCCAGTTTCCGAGGAATATCAGAATCATCGCCGCAGTCAGGCAGGCGGCGATGATCGCTTCGTGCATGACGCCTTCGATGGCCGATTTGACGAAGATCGATTGGTCGAACAGCGGCGTTATCTGGAGATCCTTCGGCAAAGACAGCGCCGTGGCGGGCAGCCTGTCACGGAGCTGATTCACGATTTCCAGCGTGGAAGCATTGCCGTTCTTAAGCAGAGACAGCAGGACCCCGCGCTGGCCGTTCTGCTTGACGATGTTGGTTTGCGGCGAGAAGCCGTCCCGGACATGGGCTACTTCCTGCAGATAGGTAACCGCGCCGTTGGTCGTGCGCACAGGGATGCTGTTCAGGGCGGGAATCGCATCCGGCGAACCGTTCATCTTGACGTTGTATTCGGTTGCGCCGATCTTGGCCGTCCCACTGGGAAGGGTCAGGTTTTGCGCATTGACGGCGGTAACCACGTCCGATGGCGTCAGACCCTTGGTCAGCAGGGCCTGCGTATCCAGGTCGACCGAGATGACCCGGGTTTTTCCGCCATAAGGATAGGGAATTGCCACGCCGGGAATAGTGACCAGTTGCGGGCGCAGGTTGTTGATGGCCAGATCGTTGAGTTCCTGTTCGGACAGGGTAGGGCTGGAAAGCCCAAGCTGAATGACCGGGATGCTGGATGCGGAATAACTGATGACGAGCGGCGGGGTAATGCCGGTGGGAAGCTGCTTCAATTGCGCCTGGGTGATGGACACGACCTGGGCAATCGCCGTCTGGATGTCCGCGGTAGGCTGAAAGAAGACCTTGACGATCGAGATGCCGCCCAGCGACTGGGACTCAATATGTTCAATATTGTTGACGGTCGTGGTCAGGCCGCGTTCCGATACGGCGGCGATGCGCTGCCCGACTTCTTCGGCCGGCATGCCGTTGTACGTCCAGATGATACTGACGACCGGAATCTTGATTTCCGGAAAGATATCCACAGGCGTGCTTCGCAGTACGAATGGCGTCGCGAGTAAAATCAGCAAGGCCATCACGATGAATGTGTAAGGGCGCCGCAGCGCGATCTTTACAATCCACATCAAAAGCTTCCCATAAGGAAAAAAGTAGATTTTATGCGGATTCGAAATGAATTAAAGTGGGTAAAGTGAAATTTACAGGAAATTTACAAGGGGTAATTTCCAAGCGACAGCTGGGCGGTCAAACGCATGAGCGGGGCTGGCTAACCTCTGAAAATATCGAAGGGTTCTATCCGTAACACTTTTCGTACGCCGATATAGCTTGAAATGCCGGCGATCAGAAGAACCATACAGAATGCAAGCCCCAGGTTGGTGAGCGTAATCAATGATGCGTAATCCGGCAGCCTCAACTTTGCCAGTGAGATCAGCAGGGTACAAAGGCCGACGCCGAGTCCGTAACCTGCCAGCGCGGTAAAGGTGGCCTGGAACAGGATCATGTAGATCAGCTCCCTGCCTTTGGCGCCGATAGCCTTCAATGCGCCGAACTTTTCCAGGTTTTCAAGGATGAAGGTGTAAAAAGTCTGGCCCGAAATGGCGAGCCCGACGATGAAGCTCATGACTGTCATTAAAAGAATATTGGTTCCGATGCCGGTCTGGTATTTGTAGAAGTTGCTGATCCGCTGGATGAACTCCTCCTTTGTCAATGCAAGATAACCGAAGCGTTCGACCTCCGTCTTGATGGCTGAAATGTCCGCTCCATCCTTCGGTTCGACCAGAATATAGGAAGTTGTGTGCCGCATCGAAGGAATGTACTGAATGGCTCTGTTGTAGGTCGTGTAAAGGGTAGGGACTCCGAACAGCCCTCCGGACTCGACTTTTGCAATGCCGACGATCACGCCGCGATGATCGTTGATCTCGAACTCGGTGCCGATTACCGGACTTTCAAGTTTGCGGTACTCTGCATCGCGGACCACGATAAAGCCGTTTTCGGCGTAGATGTCCTGAATGTTTCCCCCCGTGAGAACCGGCCTGCCGAACAGGCTGGTATCGTCAAGTCCGATGACCGTGACGGACTGATAGGTTCCGCTGCCGAGTTTCACCAGGGCGCCGCCCGAATACATGGGCACGGCATAGCGCACGCCTTCCATGCTGCGAACCGCGCCGAGCAGATAGTCCGGAATAGGGATGGTGTTGGCAACCGTATTGACGGCTGGGTCCATGACCCAGATGCTGGCGCCGATATTGGTGACGGTAGCCGATGACCGTTTCAGGATGCCAGAAAAGACGGAGGTCATTTGCACCATCAGGAAGACGGCAAACGTGATGCCGACCAGCAGGGAGAAGAACTTTCCCCTGTCATTGGTGAGCAGCTTGTATGCGATGAGGAGAATGCCGCCGATCTTCATGGCTGTTTCTCTCCTTCGACGGCAGGATGTTCGGGGCGCCCGATCTTCTGCAACCCTTTGTCATTCCACCAGCCGCCTCCCAATGCAACGAACAGTGCTGTCGTGTCCTGGAAGCGCTGAGCCCTGGCTTGCAGGTAATTGATTTTTGCCTGCTGAAACTGGGTATTGGCATTCAG
>Ga0316613_10002022_pt1 | contig 13400 bp, 13 predicted proteins | sample OWC_soil_day10_C_2_FD_207647 | JGI IMG/M metagenome (GOLD analysis project Ga0316613, IMG submission 207647) | Wetland soil microbial communities from Old Woman Creek delta, Ohio, United States - OWC_soil_day10_CT_b | ecosystem: Environmental > Terrestrial > Soil > Wetlands | place: USA: Ohio...
CTGCATGCTCAAGATCCGTCAGCGCATGGATTTCGTCGGCGGGTTGAGTGCTGAAGCGATGGTGCACCTGCTTATCGACAATTTCCTGCGCGGATTTGGCGGCCAGGAAGCGGAGTCCGGTTGCGCCGTATTCAGAGACGATCCGCAATGAAGCGCGCCAGCGCGGGGCCGGTAAAGACGACGATCAGCAAGCGGGCGATCTGGAATGCCATGACGAAGGCGATGTCGACTCCCGAGGATGCCGCGATGACGGCCACGGAATCGAGGCCTCCCGGACTGGTGGCCAGGTAGGCGGTCAATGGGTCGACATCGGCAAGAAGGGTCAGCCCCCACGCGATTCCGGCACAGACTGCGACCAGGCAGACGATTGAGACGGTCATCGCCGGCAGGGCGCGCGCGGCCTGGACCAGCGCATGGCGTGTAAAGCGCAAACCGATGCTCCAGCCCAGGGTGATGTAGGTGGGGGCGAGAATCCAGGGGGGCAGGACGATGGTCATGATGCCGTTGGCTTGCATGGTGCTGCCAATGATGAGCGGCAGGAGCAACGAGCCTCCCGGAAGCTTGAGATACTGGGCGAGGATCGAGCCGGCGCTGGCAAGAACGAGTGTTCCCGCCAGATTTGTCCAGGAGATGCTGACAAACCAGTTGGAGAAAATGCTGGACGACGCGCCCGTGTCGCTGATCCACAGATGGGAAACAACGGTCGCCAGAACGGTCACGATGACCACGCGCAGGTATTGCATGACGGCGACCAGGCGCATGTCCCCGCCGTGCGCGTCGGCCATCAGGACCATCACCGAAGCGCCTCCCGGAGAGGAGCCCCATACGGCGGTTGTCCCCGGAAGTATCTTCTTGCGCGCAAGAATCCAGCCCATCAATGCGCACGCGCAAACGACAATCACCGTGACCGATACGAAAAGCAGCCAGTCGCGTCGTAACGAAACCAGGATGTCCGGCGTGATGCTTCGCGCCACCAGGCAACCCACGATGCCCTGCGCCACCACGAACGCCTTGCGCGTGATGCGCGGCGCCCCTTCCGCGACGGCGACGAGAATGGCGCCCAGCATCGCGCCGAGCAGCAGCGCGGCGGGCAGGTGGATGGTGTCGAACAATCCGGCGAAGATTACCGAAAGCACGAGCAACCAGCTCCATTGAAGAAAACGGGGACGTCCACCCAGCGATGGGAATGTGAATTTGGGGCGTTGCATGGTTTGGGGAGGAAAAGGTCTGTCGGGGTGCCGCAGGATCGGCGCGTAGTGTACAGCAAGTCGCCAAACGCCGCAGAAAAGCGGGATTCCCCCGCATGGACCGGCCAACAATGCGCCTGGGCGCAGGCGCAAAACGAATGGCTTTCCGTCGATTACAGATACCGCGTCATCTCCTGGAGATTCAGCTTCTGCGGCGGTGGAATCTCTTCACGGTCGACGAGCGTGACGATGAAGGCGCGGCGGATCGGATTCGGCCCCTTCAGTTCGATGATCGCAAAATCGATGTCTGCGCCAGTGTCGGTGCTCGATTCATCCAGAATGATGTTCATTGGGTTCAGGCGCAGGTGCATGGGAGTGATCGAGAGGTAGTCCTGCGGGTGCTCAAGCACTTCCTTCAGTGAGGTGAATTCGCTTTCCAGCAATGACTCGCCGCCGCCCAGAGCTTCCAGCTGGCGTTCGTTCTCAAGTAGTTCCTGCTGCAGACGCTCCTGCTCGCTGGCTGTTGCCGGAGCATCGCCCAGCATCGCTCCGAGACCGGGGCCATGCTGGCGTAACAGATTCAGTCGCGCCCGGACAAGCGATCGGGCGAGTCGGAGCTCCTCGCGTTCGTTTCGCTCGGTGCCTATATCGGCCAGCGTACGTGAAATCAGGTGCTCGAAAACTTCGACGCCGACGGTCCGCCGCAGCGTCAGCTCGTCCTTGCCGCACAATCGCGTCTTGTGATCGGAGAAGCACACCGTGGTTTGTGCCACATCGCGTGCAACGATGCCTCCTTGCAGAGCCATGCCGAAAGTGCGCTGTTCGGAATAGGCCATGCCCAGAATGGCGTAGGCGCGCTCAAGTCCGGGCGAAGTCGCGAACAGCTCGCGCAGGTCGTCGGCGCGGCCCAGAACGGATCCGACATCGGGCGGTGAGACAAAAAAAGCGCGCAATACCGGGTCGCCCGGCCACGACTTTTCCGAGAGCGGGTGCGCGACGGGGAAAACCTTCACCAGCCCTTGCAGGAACTTGATCGTCGTGACCACCGCGGGTGTCAGGCGCTGTCGGTGATTCCGAACCAGCTTCAGCCGCGGGTTGGTGAGCGCAATGGCCTTGCCCAAGGCAAGTTGTATCAGATCCTCGGAAATCCGCTCGGGGTCGAACTGGTCGGCCCTGTTCTTGAACCAGTCGAGAATGCTCATGGTCGTCTCCGGAACGTCGTGACCGGCACGGTCTGTGTCTTCATGATAGGCCGGGAGAATGCGGCGTGCGGAGCAACGTCGCATGGCGAACGTCGTGTGTTGAAGTTGCGGCCCCGCTCGTCCTCGCCATGGCTTGATTCCATGGGCGATTCAACTAGTCTTAGTACGAGCGCGGTGCTCGCAAGATGTTCACTTGAGAACAGGAGGATCGGACATGTTGAAGGCGATAATCAAGAGAACCGTTCCTGTCGGCAAGGAAAAAGAGATGTTGGGCCTGATTACGCAGATGCGGACGATGGCAGCCTGCCAGGCTGGCTACATTTCGGGAGAAACGCTGCGCAGCACGGAGAATCCCGAGCAGCTGATGGTCATCAGCATCTGGAGTTCGGAAGATGACTGGAAAGCATGGCTTGCCAGCGACGATCGGAAGGAGATCCAGGCAAAAATCGACAAGATCAGCGGCGCCGAGACGGTGTACGAAACCTACTACTACCCGCACATGCCACATGCCGATTGACCCGGTTGGAAGCTCGGCGGGCGCGTGATTTCGCAGAGCGGGTGTGGCGAATGCCCGGGGCTGGAACGTGCGCCATGCAGCGGGAGGCCGAGTGTCCGCGATGAGGGCGCGAGAAGACCCCGCGAGCGAGCAGGGCGTGCCGACTGAAGATGCCGCCGCGTTGCAGGAGCGGCTGATTCGCGCGTGGCCGGCCGGAGGCGCTCATGCCACAGTTCGCCACGTGGAGACGCACATCTCTCACGTCCTGCTGGTTGGCCGTTATGCCTACAAGATAAAGAAACCGGTGAATTTCGGCTTTCTCGATTTCAGCACACTGGAAAAGCGGCGGCTGTGTTGCGAGGAAGAACTTCGGTTGAATCGACGCCTGGCGCCGGAAATCTATCGCGCCGTGATTCCGGTCACGGGCACGCCCGATGCGCCAGTGCTCGGAGGCGATCGGGGAAACAGCCGCCCCTTCGAATATGCGGTGAAGATGCGCCGCTTTGCCCAGTCGGCGCTGCTTGACCGCTTGCTGGCCCGAAAGGCCCTCGGTGCCGGGGTGATCGATGCTCTGGCCGACCGGGTGGCGGTGTTTCATGCGCAGGCTCCGAAGTGTGCAAAAGCATCGGACTTCGGCTCGCCCGAGGTCGTGTGGTCCGCCGTGTCCGCCAACTTTCGCCAACTCAGGAAATGCCTGTCCGGGTCCGGGGCATGCGCCAGTCTTGACCGGCTGGAGCAGTGGAGCACGGAGCGCCATGCCCGATTGAGCGCGACCATCACGGAGCGGCGTGCGGACATGGTGCGTGAGTGTCATGGCGACCTGCATCTGGGCAATATCGTGCTCATCAAAGGCCAGCCGGTGATTTTCGACTGCATCGAATTCAGTCCAGGTCTGCGCTGGATCGACGTGATCAGCGAGATCGCGTTCATGGTGATGGATCTGGAGGAGCGTGGCCGGCGCGACTACGGACACCGTTTTCTCAACCGTTACCTGGAACAGACGGGCGATTACGCGGCCTTGCCGTTGCTGCCGTATTACCAGGTTTATCGCGCCCTGGTGCGCGCCAAGGTGGCCGCGCTTCGGGCCGGGCAGGAGGCAGAGAAAAACGCGAAGCACGAACTGGCGGTGTGCAATCAGTACCTTGCGTATGCCGAACGTATCATCCAGCCGGTGCCGTGCAGCCTGACCTTGTTTCACGGCCTTTCAGGATCGGGGAAAAGCTGGGTGGCGCAAATCATGCTGGAGGCAACGGGCGCGATCCGTTTGCGCTCGGATGTCGAGCGCAAGCGGCTGGCTGGATTCCGTATCGATGGCAAAACCCGTTCGGAAATTCATGGCGGCATCTACACCCGTGAAGCGACGGCTGCTACCTATGCCCGCCTGGCTGAGTTGGCGCGCGAGACGCTGGGAGCGGGGTACCCGGTGCTGATCGATGCCGCCTGTCTCGAAGCATGGCAACGGGAGATGTTTCGTGCCCTGGCGGAAGAATCGGGCGTGCCGTTCGCGATTGTTCATTGCCGTGCCCCGGAGGAGGTGCTACGCCGGCGGCTTCTGGCAAGGGAACTCTCTGGAAGCGATGCGTCCGAAGCGGATGCATCTGTCCTGGAGACACAGATTGCTTCCCAGGAGCCTCTGACGCGGGAAGAGCTGGCGTACTGTAGGAGCGTCGATACCGATGGCTGCTCCCCGTCGCGCCTGCTGGAGCAGTTGGCCCCGGAAGCGTACAGCGACGTTTCCGGGGAGCGTGCGGGGGTTAGCCCGGGAGGTAAAAGAATGCGAGCCCGAGGATCAGGTATACCGCGAGCAGCATGACGCCTTCCATCCAGTTGGACTCGCCATCGGAGGCGATCAGCACTACGATCCAGGCGGAGGTGGCGACCGCCAGTACCTCGAAGGTGGTGAACAGCAGGTTCATCGGCTGTCCGAACAGGTAGCCGCAGAACACCAGCAGCGGAGCGACGAACAGCGCGATCTGGATGCTTGAGCCGATGGCGATGTTGATGGCCAGATCCATCTGGTTCTTCATGGCCATCATGACCGCCGTGCTGTGCTCGGCGGCGTTGCCGACGATGGCCACCAGGATCACGCCGATGAACACGTCGCTGAGTCCCCATGCCTTGGCGGTGTGCTCGACCGCCCCGACCAGGAATTCGCTCATGACGGCCACCAGCGCCGAGGCAATGAACAGGACGATGACCGACTTCGTGCGGCTCCAGGTTTCGACGCCCAACGCTTCCTCAAGCGCCTCCTCGCTCTCTTCCGTCGCCTCGCCGACATAGAGGTGGGCGTGGGTGCGCAGGCTGAAAATCAGGCTGAGGATGTAGCAGACGAAAAGCACGATGGCGATTTCCAGGCTCAGCTCCTGTTCATGCGGTTCCGGGAGTCCCGACACCATCATGTGATAGATCGCCGGAATGATCAGGCCGATCGTGGAAAGGGCCAGCAACGTTGTTCCGACTGAAGCCGCCGTGCGGTTGAAGCGCTGCGTTTCGAACTTCAGGCCGCCAGCGACCGCGCTGGCGCCGAGGACCAGAAGAACGTTGCCAATGATCGAGCCGGTGATTGATGCCTTGACCACGTCGAGCAGGCCGGCCTGAAGCGCCACCAGTCCGATGATGAGCTCCGCCGCGTTGCCGAAGGTGGCGTTGAGCAAGCCGCCGATGCCCGCGCCGTAATGTTCGGCCAGATGCTCCGTGGCCGTTCCCATCACGCCGGCCAGCGGAATGATTCCAAGGCCGGCTGTGACGAACACCCAGGCCGGGTCAGCGTGCATCAGTTCAAGCACGGTACATGTCGGGATGAAAATCAGCATCGCTGACAGAGGAGTAATTTCTACTGATCCGATTCGCATATTTGTTTCTCAGATTTGACGTCAGAGGGAGGCTGCTGCCTGGATGGCGGAGCAACCGGGAATGAGGGTTGCGGAGAAGGGAAACATACCACGGGATAAACCGGCGCGCACTTCAATCGTTGTCCGATGGAGACATGCCGGGGCTGTGCTCCCCCGCCTGGCGCCAATCGCACGCGCGCCTTGGCGCAACGGCTGGCGTGGTAAAATCGCGCCCCATGGAAATTCTCATCAACGGCGAGTGCCGACCACTTCCTTCCACCATGACCGTGGCCGCATTGGTCGAATTGCTTGGCTATGCCGGCAAGCGCATTGCAGTGGAGCGCAATGGAGAAATCGTACCGCGCGGCCGGCACGCAGAGACCGTTCTTTCGGATGGCGATCGGTTGGAAATCGTTGTCGCTGTCGGTGGGGGCTGATCCTTTTGCCTTTCTCCCAAGCTTTTCTCTTACTGGAAATGTCATGGATAATCAAATGCACAGCCTGACGATTGCAGGCAAGACCTACCGTTCGCGCCTGCTGGTCGGTACCGGCAAGTACAAGGATTTTGCCGAGACGCGCGCTGCGATCGATGCTTCGGGCGCCGAAATCGTCACCGTGGCTATCCGCCGCGTCAATATCGGCCAGGACCCGAGCCAGCCGAACCTGCTCGACGCGTTGCCGACGTCCGAGTTCACCATTCTTCCCAACACCGCCGGCTGTTATACCGCCGAGGACGCCATCCGCACTCTGCGCCTCGGGCGCGAGTTGCTTGACGGCCATGCGTTGTGCAAGCTCGAAGTGCTGGGCGACCCGACCAACCTCTTCCCGAACATGCCGGAAACCCTGAAGGCTGCGGAAGTCCTGGTCAAAGACGGCTTCCAGGTCATGGTGTACTGCTCGGATGATCCGATCCAGGCCAAGATTCTCGAAGATATCGGCTGCGTGGCGGTGATGCCGCTGGCTTCGCTGATCGGCTCGGGCATGGGGATCGTCAATCCGTGGAATCTGCGTCTGTGCATCGAGGCGCTCAAGGTTCCCGTGCTCGTCGACGCCGGCGTTGGCACCGCTTCCGATGCGGCGATTGCCATGGAACTCGGCTGCGACGGCGTGCTGATGAACACCGCCATTGCCCATGCCAAGAATCCGGTGCTGATGGCCAGCGCCATGAAGAAGGCCGTCGAGGCAGGGCGCGAAGCCTTTTTGTCCGGTCGCATGCCGCGAAAATACTATGCGGCTGATCCGTCGTCGCCGACTTCCGGTCTGATCGGTTCGTGAGCGAGGTTATCTTGAGCGAAAAGCAGGAGCGCGACGGGGACGGCGAAGGCGTCTACACGGCCGGGCGGGCTGGGCATATCCGCAGTTTCGTGCTGCGCCAGGGGCGCGTTTCCAATGCGCAACAGCGCTACTACGACGAGATGATGGCGAAAATCGGTGTTCCCTACGCCAATTCGCCGCTTGATCTGGATGCCGTTTTCGGTCGCGTCGCGCCGCATATCCTCGAAATCGGTTTCGGCATGGGAGAAACCTCGGCAACGATCGCCGAGACCAATCCGCAGAACGACTACATCGGCGTAGAGGTTCATACGCCCGGTGTCGGAAGCCTGTGCAAGCTGATTGCCGAGAAGAACCTTGCCAACCAGCGCATCATCCAGCACGACGCGGTTGAAGTGCTGCGCGACATGATCGTGCCGGAGTCGCTCGATGGCGTTCATATCTTCTTTCCCGATCCCTGGCCGAAGGCGCGGCATCACAAACGCCGCCTGATTCAGCCGCCGCTGGTCGCCATGCTTGCCAGCCGCCTGAAACCCGGTGGCTATATTCACTGCGCGACCGACTGGGAAAACTATGCCGAACAGATGCTTGAGGTGCTTTCGGCAGAGTCATCTCTGGAGAATACGGCCGAAGCCTATGCACCGCGTCCCGATTACCGTCCGTTGACCAAGTTCGAACAGCGCGGATTGCGCCTCGGGCACGGCGTGTGGGATCTGGTGTTCCGCAAGCGCTGAACCGGCGCCTATTGCAGCTGGAAAACCACTGGCAGGATCAGTTCGCGTGACGTGGCGCCGGGAACCCGGCCCATTGCGTAGGCTGCCTTGATGGCCGCATTGTCGAGAATCGGGTGGCCGCTGCTGGCGGCGATGTGCACCTCTTCGACGCGGCCGTCGGCGGCGAGCAGAACGATCAGACGGACCTCGCCTTCCAGACCGCGCGCGATTGCTTCGGCCGGATAGAACACGTGTTCCGAAAGCTTGCGCTGAGCGGCGCGTGTTTCGCGTTTCGCCTCGGCGCGGCCGGCCTGCGCGGGTTTGGGGGGGCTTGGTGGCGGAGGCGGTGGCGGCTCCGGCTTTTCAGGGACGGGCTTTTCCTCGTCGAGCGTGTTCTTGAGCAGTTCATCCGGCGCTGGTGGCGGTTCGGGAATGCTGACCAGATCCTGCGGCAAGCGCAAAGTCGCCTGCAAGGCGGGCGGAGGCGGTGGCGAGGAGCGATCGCGCGCGTTGCTGAGCAGCAGGCTGCCGTGCAGGACAAATGAGAGCGCAAAGGCGATAATCAGGCGTAGCGACATGTATCTGGTATTGTGCAACAAATGCGAAAGTTCCGCTGCTGGGGCGGGCGAGGAGTCTCTCGATGCGTAGTTTTTTTTTGAATGTGAAGGCCCTGATTGTCGGTTGCTGTCTGCTTGCCGGGTCGGCGTTGGCGGCCTTGCCCGATCCTGTTGCCTTCAGTTGGGCGGTGGAGCGGGGCGACATCAAGGCCGTCACGGCGTGGCTGGATGAAGGGCTCGACCCCGAGTACAGCGGCGGTCCGCTCGGTACGGGGTTGATGACGGCGGCGTGGAACGGCAACATCGAAATGATGAAGCTGTTCATTGCGCGAGGCGCCAACCCGCGGCGCGCCAACCGCAACGGCGAGCAGGCGTTGCAACTGGCAGCCTGGAATGGTCATGTCGACGCCGTGAAGTGGCTGCTCGAAAACGGCGCGGCGCTGAATCGGGAAGGCAACTACTGGGGGGCGCTGCACTACGCGGTATTTAATGGTCATCAGGAGCTGGCGAAGTATCTGATCGAGCGAGGGGCGAGCGTCAATGCACGTTCGCCGAACGGCTCGACGCCGCTGATGATGGCTGCGCGCGAAGGGCGCGAGGATCTTGTCAAGGTGCTGCTTGAGTCCGGGGCTGACCCGCGTTCGAAAAACGACTGGGGCGACACGGCGCTGACCCTGGCCATGCGTTATGACCATTATCGCCTCGGGAAAATGATTTCCTCTCCGGAAGAGTTCGAGATCGCCGTCAAGGCACCCAAGGAAGACTTTGGTGTGCCGGCGCGTTCGGCGTCGGCGCCCAGCGAAATCGAGGAATTGCTGACCAAGATACGTGAAGCCGAGGCCCAGGGGTTGCCCAGCGAGCATCTGCATGCTCAGTTGCGCGAGCGGGTGGCAGCCATACGTGCCCAGGCATTTGCCAAACGTGAAGCACGACGCGCGACAGCCATGCCGTCTCCGCCAAAATCGATCGTGATCACCGCCAAGCGCAATCAGTTCGGTGGCGAACGAGCGCAGGTTACCGCGATGCAGCCGGCCGGAAAGTCGAGCCCGCCCTCTGCGGCGAAAAACGCCAAAGGCCTTCCGGTTGCCAAGGCGGCGGAGGTCGAGCGGCAGATGCAGCAGGCGCGGATCGCCGAACTGATGCGCCAGATTCGCATCGAGGAAGCCCAAGGCAGACCGTCGGAGGAATTGCGGCGGCAACTCTACGAAGCGGTGGAAGCGCAAAAATAGCCGGCGTCAGTTCCGATTCCGGGAGGCGCGGAAAGGCCGTGCCCTACTCCAGAAACATTTCCAGAAGCCGGTTAAGGAAGCGTTGGCCGTGTTTGGTCGGTGCGATGCGTCCCGCCTCACGCGCGATCAAGCCTTCCGACTCCGCTTTCCGCAGGATGGAGACGATGGTCGATAGACGCTGCGCTGTCCGCGCCTCGAACAGGCTTGCATCGAATCCCTGATTGAGCCGCAACGCGTTCATCATGAACTCGAAAGGCAGGTCGCTGGCCGGTACGACGAACTCGTCCTGCAGCGGAGCGGCTTCGCCCAGCTTTGCCAGATACTGCTTCGGCTGCTTCCAGCGCATCTGTCGGCGCACTTCCCACGATCTTCCATCGTGCAAGGTCAGCTTGCCATGTGCGCCGGCGCCGATTCCAAGGTAATCGCCAAACGTCCAGTAATTGAGGTTGTGGCGGCACATTCTGTCGGGGCGGGAAAACGCGGATGTCTCGTAATGGACGAACCCGGCGGCGGCAAGGCGGGTTTCGATCGATTCCTGCATGTCGGCGCAACGATCCGGGTCGGGCAGCGATGGCGGCGCTGCTGCGAAGGCGGTATTCGGCTCGATGGTGAGCTGGTAGCACGACAGGTGCGTGGGAGCGAAAGTGAGCGCCTGCTCCACGTCGGAAAGTGCCTCGTCGATCGTCTGTTCCGGCAGTCCGTACATCAGGTCCAGATTGAAATTGTCAAAGTGCCGCGTGGCAATTTCGATGGCTCGCCGGGCTTCCTTGTCATCGTGGATTCGGCCCAGCGCTTTGAGGTGCTCCGGATTGAAACTCTGAATGCCCAGTGACAGGCGGTTTACTCCGGCTGCGTGGAAGGCTGCGAACTTGCCAGCTTCCACCGTGCCGGGGTTGGCTTCCAGGGTGATCTCGGCGTCGGGCAGAACCGGCAGGCGGGTGCGGATGGCTGTGAGCAAGGTATCGATCCCTTCGCCCGAGAGCAGGCTCGGCGTCCCTCCGCCGAAGAAGATGCTGACGATCTTCCGCCCCCACACCTGCGGCAGTGCTGACTCAAGGTCGGCGATCAGGGCGGCGATGTAGTCGGCTTCCGGGATGTTCTCCCGAACCTGATGCGAATTGAAATCGCAGTAGGGGCATTTCTGCACGCACCAGGGAACATGCACATAGAGCGACAACGGCAACGCGGTCCGGAATTCAAGCGGGCCTCCGGCGTCCCCGATGTCGCTTTCGGGGAGGGGCGCCGGTACGATGGGGATGACCCGGCGAGACTTGGGTGGAATCATGCGCGCCGGGTTTTCAGGCGTTCGACAAGCTGCGCGAGCGCCTGGCCGCGGTGGGAGCGCCGATTCTTCTCGGCGGCATCGAGTTCGGCCGATGTGACGCCGGATTCCGGGAGATAGAAGTAAGGGTCGTAGCCGAAGCCGCCCTGGCCGCGCGGTTCGTCAACGATTTCTCCGTGCCATTCGCCTTCGGCGATGACCGGCTGAGGATCATCGGCATGGCGCACGAATACCAGCACGCAGACGTAATGGGCGCGCCGATCGGCTTTCCCGGCCAGATCGGCAATCAGTTTCTGGTTGTTGCGCTCGTCGGATTTTGCTTCGTCTGTCGCTGTCTGGGCAAAGCGTGCCGAATAAACGCCTGGGGCGCCGCCGAGCGCGTGCACGCACAGCCCGGAGTCGTCGGCGAGGGCGGGCAGGCCGGAACAGGCCGAGGCATGGCGCGCCTTGGCCAGCGCGTTCTCGACGAAGGTGCAGTGTGGTTCCTCGCATTCCGATACGCCGAGCGCCTTCTGCGGGATGGTCTCCCAGCCCAGCGGGGCAAGCAGTGCGTCGAACTCGCGCAGCTTGCCGGGGTTGTTCGAGGCGACGACGAGCTTCATGCGGCCAGTGCCTCTTTCTGCTTGGCGATCAGCTGCGCGATGCCGGCTTCGGCCAGGTCGACGAGTTGCCCCATCTGTGCACGGGTAAAGGGTTCTCCTTCGGCGGTGCCCTGGATCTCCACAATGCCGCCCGAGCCGGTCATGACCACGTTCATGTCGGTATCACACTCCGAGTCTTCGGGATAGTCGAGGTCGAGCACGAGTTCGCCCTGGAAGATGCCGACCGAGACGGCGGCGACATGATCGCGCACCGGCGTGGCGGGCAGTTTCCCCTCGGCGACCAGCTTTGCACAGGCGTCGTTGAGCGCCAGCCAGGCGCCGGTGATCGAGGCGCAGCGCGTTCCGCCATCCGCTTGCAACACGTCGCAGTCAAGCGTGATCTGGCGTTCGCCGAGCGCGGCGAGGTCAGTCACGGCACGCAGGGAGCGGCCGATCAGGCGCTGGATTTCCTGGGTGCGGCCCGATTGCTTGCCCTTGGCAGCTTCACGGGCGGTACGCGTGTGTGTGGAGCGCGGCAGCATGCCATATTCTGCCGTTACCCAGCCTTGCCCTTTGCCGCGCAGAAACGAGGGGACGGATTCTTCGACGCTGGCGGTGCACAGTACCTTGGTGTTGCCCATTTCGATGAGCACGGAGCCTTCGGCATGGCAGGTGAACTGACGGGTAATGCGAACCCCGCGCAGTTGCGCGGGCTTTCGTTGACTGGGACGCATGCGGTTTCCTATTTCGAGTATTTCTGGATGGTGGAACGGATTTCTTCGATGGCGCGCTCGATCTCGTCTTCCGTGAGTTCGGTCTTGTACTTCGGATTGCGGCCGAACTTGTCGAGCTTGGTGGTGATGGAGCCGAGCGGCATGGTTTGCGTGTGGACCACGGATGAGGCCTCGGATACCGGGTCGATGTAATTGTCCTCCCAGCGCACGGCGACGATCGACAGGTTGTCGGCGCTCGGGCCGCCACGCTCGTCAGCCTGATCGAGCAGGTCCGGAATCGTCTTCATCAGGTTGTCGTTCTTCAATGCGCTGGCCAGCACGTCGTCCGAATAAAGCCCCCACAACCCGTCCGTACAAAGCGCCAGGATGTCGCCTGCCTCCAGCGGAGTCTTGCGGGAAAGCTCGATTTCCGGCTCCTGGCGGCCCCCCAGGCAGCTGTAAACCTTGTTCCGCTCGGGGTGGTAGGCGGCCTGCGCCTCGTTGATCACCCCCTGGTCGATCAGCATCTGAACACGCGAATGGTCGCGCGTGCGGGTCATCACCTTGCCGCCGCGAATCACGTACAGCCTGGAGTCTCCCGCATGCGCCCAATAGGCGATGTTGTCCTGGATCAGGCAGGCAACGCAGGTGGTGCGCGGCGAGTCGTCCAGCTTGTGCGCGTCGGTGAAGTCAAGAATGGCGCAATGCGCATTGATCATCGAGCGGTTCAGGAAACCGAAAGGGTCGTGAATCTTGGGATTGGCCTCGCGCTGGAATGTCTCGGTCAGGCACTGCACCGCAATCTGCGCGGCGATTTCGCCATAGTAGTGCCCGCCCATGCCGTCGGCGATCACCATCATCAGCGCATCGCGTGAATAACAGTGCGCCAGCCGGTCTTCGTTGTTGGGACGCTTTCCGGGGCGACTTTCCTGGTAGATGGTGAATTTCACTTGGTTTCAGCCTTTCGTTTGAGCTTTCCGACCACGTGATCGAGCCATGTCTTCTTGTTGATGGCGGCAGGCGGGGGCTCGGGAGTCTTGGGTCTTTCAACCTGTTCGGTCAACGCTTTCTGCAACGCGAAGACGCTCTGGGGGCGATAGAGATGGTTCAGGCACAGGCACCAGTCGATGGTTTCCAGCAACTGGTCGGAATACTGGCCTTCCCAGCGCACCATGGCGGGGACGAGCCGATCCTTCTCCATCCGGCTGTCCGCGGCCTGAGGCGACGTGGCGGCGAGGCACGCGTACATCGAAGCGCCGACGCTGTAGATGTCGCTCCAGGGGCCGAGCAGCTCGCGCTGGTGATAGTGCTCCGGCGAGGCGAATCCCGGCGTGTAC
>Ga0316613_10002023_pt1 | contig 13397 bp, 14 predicted proteins | sample OWC_soil_day10_C_2_FD_207647 | JGI IMG/M metagenome (GOLD analysis project Ga0316613, IMG submission 207647) | Wetland soil microbial communities from Old Woman Creek delta, Ohio, United States - OWC_soil_day10_CT_b | ecosystem: Environmental > Terrestrial > Soil > Wetlands | place: USA: Ohio...
CTTCCAACGCTCCCACATCACGGCCTTCTGGGTTTCAGTGTAATAAATCCTCGGTCTTTGCTTCATCCGCAACACTCCTTCTGCTTACGCAGAGTTTAATGTGTTGCATCGACCGGTTGAATCCAAGCTTGTTAGCGGATTACGCTTGCGAAGCAAGAACCGGCTGAATAGAATAAAGCCGCTAGTCGATTTTTTTGAGTTCTTCCATGTACCAACTGCTTTGTTTGACGTAGTGCGCAGCGGCGCTCTGCATATTTTTGACTTCTTCTTCGCTCATGATGCGCGCTACTCTGGCGGGAGCACCGAGGACGAGCGCATTTTCCGGCATGCTCTTGCCCTCGGTAACCAAGGCTCCTGCGCCTACCAGACAGTTGGATGCAATGATCGAACCGTTTAATACGGTTGCGCGGATGCCAACCAGAGCGCCATCGCCGATCGTGCATCCGTGCAGCATGGCCAAGTGTCCGACCGTTACATTTCTGCCGATAGAAAGCGGATAGCCCGGATCGGCATGAAGCACGGAGCCATCCTGGATGTTGCTGTTGGCCCCAATGGTGATGCGATCGTTGTCAGCGCGGACCGTGCAGCCGAACCATATCGAAGCGCCTGCTTCAATGACAACGTTGCCAATAATAGTGGCGCTTTCGGCTACGAAAGCGGATGGGTCGATTTGCGGGACATGGTCTCCAATCTGATAGATGGGCATGGGTATCGTCGATAAGTACGGAAAACATTCTATTGTACAAGCCCTGTTCATTAAGTAAGGCATGCATTTCCCTAAAGAAAGGCACGCCATATATAATTTTCGGTTTTACCGATATTCCTGTCTTGTTGAAGAGGCCATGAAACCATCTCGATCCGAGTTCATCCGGATACGCAATCTGCGTTATCACATTCGTCATTGGGGCCGCGAAGACGCGCCCATACTGTTCATGCTTCATGGCTGGATGGATATGTCCGCCTCGTTTCAGTTTATCGTGGACAACTTGCAAAAGGACTGGCATGTGGTCGCCCCCGACTGGCGCGGCTTCGGCTTGTCGGAATGGTCAGGCAACGGCACGTACTGGTTCCCCGATTACCTGGCGGATCTGGAAGCTATTCTGGATTATTACTCACCCGATAGCCCTGTCAGGCTGGTCGGTCATAGTCTGGGCGGCAATGTCGCCAGCATCTATTCGGGAGTCAGGCCTGCGCGAATCGCCAAGCTGGCCAGTCTGGAGGGAGGGAGTCTACTGAACTGTACTCCGGAGCAGGCTCCGTCGCGCTACGCGCAATGGTTGGATGATGACCGTAATTCTCCCTTTTTAAGGACCTATTCAACGTTGGAAGACGTGGCTGCGAGGCTACGCAAGAATAATCCCCGGCTCACCGAGGAGCGCGCTTCTTTTCTGGCCCCGCAATGGGCGGCGAAAGGCCAGAAGGGAGAATGGGAAGTTCAGGCTGACCCGGCCCATCGGCATATATCGCCTTCTCTTTATCGCCTGGACGAAGTCTTCGCTTGCTGGAAAGCAATTACAGCACCCGTGCTAATGATCGTCGGAGAGTTCAATTTGCTGGGAGTCAGATTGGGCGGCAGCCAGGCCGGGTTTGCCGAATATGAATTTCGTACTGCGTCGATCCCGAACGCCCGGATTGCCACGGTTGTCGGGGCAGGGCACATGCTGCAGCATGATCAGCCGGAGGAGGTTGCTCGTCTGATCGATGATTTTTTTACCGAGTGACAGTAAGGCTGAATATCCCATTTCCAAACTATTTTCCTGCCAGCAGCTTTTTGCCAGGCGGCGTAAAATAGACCTTGTTTAATCCTTTACCCAGTTGGCTATCACGCATGCAGAACCTGGATCTTCACTGCCATTCAAGTATTTCAGACGGTACACTGACCCCTGAACAGGTAATCGCTCGTGCCAAAGCAAACGGAGTCGACGTTATTTCCCTGACCGACCATGATGAGGTGAGGGGTATTGCACAAGCGCGAGAAGCCGCGGAGCAGCTGGGTATTCGATTTGTGCCGGGGGTCGAGATATCGATTACTTGGAGTGGAGAGACAGTCCATATTGTCGGCTTGCAGATCGATGAGAAGAACTCGTCACTGCTCAAGGGGTTGGCCGAAACACGCAGCGGGCGTCTTCTTCGCGGACGCGCAATTGCGGGAAAACTGGATACGCTGGGAATTCCCGATGCATTTGATGGTGCCATGAAATACGTGACCAATCCGAGCATCATGTCGCGTAAGCACTTCGCACGTTTTCTAGTCGAATCCAAGGTTTGTGACAGTATTCCGCAGGCGTTCGATAAGTACCTGAAGCAGGGCCGTCCGGCTTTTGTTCCGCATCGCTGGGCAAACATTACGGATGCGATCAACTGGATTCATCGGGCAGGGGGCGTGGCCGTTGTTGCGCATCCGGGGCGATATAACTTCAGCGATATTGCCTTTTCCGCCTTTCTGGACGAATTCAAACAGCTTGGTGGGAGCGGCATTGAGGTTGTCACGGGAAGCCATACCGTCGATCAGTACAAGAAGTATGCCGGTATTGCAACCCGTTATGGTCTGTTGGCTTCGGTCGGTTCTGACTTCCATACGCCGGGGGAATCTCACATCGACCTAGGTTCGCTGCCGCGTTTGCCGGAAGGAGTGGTTCCGGTTTGGCATAACTGGTTCTGACGACGCAATCCCGTTGATTCATTCAGGTTCGCAACGGACTTGATGCACCGGGAAAGTGAGATTCCCGATATGACGCTGGATAAGGCTTGATTTGTCGCAAGATACCCGCATATGGCAAAGTGATCCCGTGCTGGCATCAGGTGGTTCACTTTTCAGGATTGAACGGGGTATGTGTCCTGAACATGACCCGGTTCCTTTCTTTTGGGTTATGTGAATTGATATTGAGCGTAAAAGGCAGCTATTCATGGCCTGTGCCGGTTGTCAATGCTACGCCCCGCTTTTCTGGCAAGCCCTGGCAAATCCGGGTAAAATAATTTCCATATATGTAAAAGACCAAGGTGTCTAAGGAGCATTCGTGAACAACATGTTTGGCAGAGCAGCGATCTGGGTGGTGATTTCTTCGATCATCCTTATCGTTACAGTCAGATTCTTCAATGATCGCTCGGCATCTGCCGGCGTTACGCCAATCTATTATTCCGAACTTCTGGAAGAAGTTAAGGCCAAGCGCATCAAGGACGTTGTCATTGATGACCGTACGATCATTGCGAATTCGACAGACGGTAAGAAATACAAGACCGCAGTCACCTATCTTGATCGCGGGCTGATTGCCGACTTGGTCAATAACAATATCAAGTTCGACGTAAAGCAGCCGGAAGAACAATCCTTCTTCTCGCAGATATTTATTTCCTGGTTCCCGATGCTGTTGTTGATCGGGGTCTGGATATTTTTCATGCGCCAGATGCAGGGTGGCGGAAAAGGTGGCGCTTTTTCGTTCGGCAAGTCCAAGGCGCGCATGACGGATGAGAAAAGCAATACAGTCACGTTCGGCGATGTCGCCGGTTGTGACGAAGCAAAGGAAGAAGTGGGGGAGGTCGTCGACTTCCTGCGCGATCCGGGTAAGTTCCAGAAGCTTGGCGGACGTATTCCGCGTGGTCTGCTGCTGGTCGGTCCTCCGGGAACGGGTAAGACCCTGCTTGCACGTGCAATCGCCGGTGAAGCGAAAGTGCCTTTCTTCTCGATTTCCGGGTCCGATTTCGTTGAAATGTTCGTCGGCGTGGGCGCATCGCGCGTACGCGACATGTTCGAAAACGCCAAGAAGCACTCGCCATGCATTATCTTCATCGACGAAATCGATGCGGTCGGACGTCATCGCGGCGCAGGCATGGGTGGCGGCAATGACGAACGCGAGCAGACGCTGAACCAGTTGCTGGTCGAGATGGACGGTTTCGAGCCGAACTCCGGCATCATCGTCGTCGCGGCAACAAACCGGGCCGACGTGCTGGACAAGGCGTTGCTTCGTCCGGGGCGCTTCGACCGTCAGGTCGTGGTTGGCTTGCCGGACATTCGCGGACGCGAGCAGATCCTGTATGTGCATATGCGCAAGGTGCCGATTGCTTCCGACGTCAAAGCGGAAATTCTTGCGCGCGGCACCCCCGGTTTTTCCGGTGCCGATTTGGCTAACTTGGTCAATGAGGCTGCCTTGTTCGCAGCACGGCGCAGCAAGCGCCTGGTCGAGATGCAGGATTTCGAGGATGCAAAAGACAAGATCGTGATGGGGCCGGAGCGCAAATCGGCCGTCATGCGTGAGGAAGAACGTGCCAATACCGCCTATCATGAATCGGGCCATGCGGTCATTGCCAAGCTGCTGCCGAAGGCTGATCCGGTGCATAAGGTCACGATCATGCCGCGCGGCTATGCGCTTGGTCTGACATGGCAATTGCCTGAGCATGATCGCGTCAATATGTACAAGGACAAGATGCTTGAGGAGATTGCCATCCTGTTCGGCGGACGTGTTGCGGAAGAACTCTTCATGCATCAGATGTCGACAGGCGCATCCAACGACTTCGACCGTGCGACCAAGCTAGCCCGATCGATGGTTACCCGCTACGGCATGTCCGAATCGCTCGGTACGATGGTGTACGAAGACACCGAGCAGGATATGTACTACGGACGAGTATCGTCGAAGACGGTTTCCGAGGCAACACAGCAGAAAGTCGATACCGAGATCCGCGATATTCTCGACCGTCAGTACGAACTGGCGCGTACCTTGCTGGAAGCGAACCGCGACAAGGTCGAGCTGATGGCCAAGATGCTGCTGGAGTGGGAAACTCTCGATTCCGACCAGATCAACGACATCATGGAAGGCCGGGAACCGCGTCCGCCCAAGTCGTCGCCTACGCAGGTATCGGCAGGCAATGAACCAGGAGGCGTTTCTCCGAATGCGACTGCACCGGCCTGATCGTCGAAAGGGATTGGTCAAGCCGGGTATAACTTCACGAAAAGGGCGAGAAGCGATTCTCGCCCTTTTTTCATCCTATTTTGTGTGAACCAGAATGACAGATTATTTTCAATGCGGACCGTTTCGATTTGATTTGCGCGGAAGCAAGTCCAGGCCGCTTGTCATGGGTATACTGAACATCACGCCGGATTCGTTCTCTGATGGAGGACGTTTCTTTTCGCTGGATGCAGCCCTTACAAGGGCGGAGAGCATGATTGCGGAAGGTGTCGATATCATCGACATCGGGGGTGAATCGACCCGTCCGGGGGCGAGTCCGGTATCTCTTCAGGAAGAATTGGATCGGGTAATGCCGCTGGTGTTTGCATTGCGTGATTGCGGAAAGCCGCTTTCGATCGATACGTACAAGCCGGAGGTCATGCGCGAGGCAATCTCTGCCGGAGCGCATATGATCAACGACATCAACGGCTTTCGATCGCCAGGCGCCATCGAGGCCGTGGCCGGCAGCGATTGCGGCTTGTGCACCATGCACATGCAGCGCGATCCCGTTACTATGCAGATCGATCCGTTTTATGACGATGTGGTCGCGGAAGTGACGGTATTCCTGAAAGACAATGTGGCGATGCTGGAATGCGGGGGCATCAAGCGCGAACGAATCTGCATTGATCCGGGTTTCGGCTTCGGCAAGACGTTGGAACACAACCTGCTGTTGCTGAAGCATATCGGGGAAATTCAGAAGGAACTGGGATTGCCCTTGCTGGCCGGCCTGTCGCGCAAGTCCGTCATTGCAGCCCTGACGGGCAAGTCGCCGGAAGACAGGCTTGCAGGCAACCTTGCCGCCGCGCTGGCCGCGATATATCATGGCGCGCACATTGTGCGTGTGCATGAAGTCGCCGAAACGGTGGATGCAATAAAAGTCTGGCAAGCGGCTCAATAACTGGATTGAAGAATGGCTCGTAAATATTTTGGAACTGACGGCGTGCGTGGCGAAGTTGGTCTTGCCCCTATTACGCCTGACTTTGTGATGAAGCTCGGTTATGCGGCCGGCAAGGTACTGGCTAAATCGAATCCCTCCGGCGCCAACCCGACGGTTCTGATCGGCAAGGACACGCGCATTTCCGGCTATATGCTGGAAGCGGCGCTTCAGGCTGGTTTTTCTGCTGCCGGGGTCGATGTGATGTTGTCCGGGCCGATGCCGACGCCGGCAATTGCCTATCTGACACGAGCCTTGCGTCTCTCCGCTGGTGTCGTGATTTCGGCTTCCCACAATCCTTACCAGGACAACGGAATCAAATTTTTCTCTGCCAGGGGCAATAAATTGCCCGATGAGGTGGAGCTGGAAATCGAGGCGACGCTGGATGAGCCCATGCAATGCGCTATATCGGAAAGGCTTGGTAGGGCAAAGCGTCTGGATGATGCTTCAGGGCGCTACATCGAGTTCTGCAAGAGCACTTTCCCGACAGAGCTGGATCTGCGCGGCCTCAAGATCGTGGTCGACTGTGCGCACGGGGCTGCCTACCATATTGCCCCGCATGTCTTTCACGAATTGGGTGCCGATATCGTCTCGATCGGCACTCAGCCCGACGGAATCAATATCAACGATGGTGTCGGCGCCACATCACCCCAGGCGCTGGCAAAAATGGTCGTTGACAGCCAAGCCGACCTTGGCATCGCGCTGGATGGCGATGCCGATCGGCTGATCATGGCGGATGCAAAGGGCCACATCTACAATGGCGACCAGTTGCTGTACCTGATCATCAAGGATCGTATGGCATCAGGGCAGGTGACGGGCGTAGTTGGTACATTGATGACCAACATGGCTCTGGAGCTTGCATTGAGCCGGATGGGAATTGATTTTGTCCGGGCGAAGGTCGGCGATCGTTATGTGCTCGAAGAACTGCAGGAACGCGGATGGATATTGGGCGGCGAAGGATCGGGACATCTTCTCTGCCTCGACAAGCAGACGACGGGCGACGGGATCGTGTCCGCGTTGCAGGTCCTGTCAGCGTTGCGCCGCAGCGGGTCGACCCTGGAACAGTGCACGCAGGAATTGAAGCTATTCCCGCAGACGCTGGTGAACGTCAGGGTGGCTCCGGGGTTCAATTGGCAGAAAAGCGAACAGATGGTGAGAGAAAAGGAACAGGTCGAGAGAGAACTCGGGGGTAGTGGCCGTGTGCTGATACGCCCATCCGGCACCGAACCCCTGATTCGTGTCATGGTCGAGGCGGAAAATGAGGAGCATGCCGCGACCATGGCAAAGCGCATCGCCGAGAAATGCGTTTGCTGATTATCGTTTTTTCCTGTGAAAGGATTTGACCAGAGTAGGACGTGCCGGTATGATGGCGTTCTTCGGGGCGTAGCGCAGCCTGGTAGCGCAACTGGTTTGGGACCAGTGGGTCGGATGTTCGAATCATCTCGCCCCGACCATTTTTACAGGCTGTCCATGACAGCCTGTTTTTCATCAAGGAACACTGCTTTAGACGCAAGTGTATTATGACAGCAGGCGATAATCTGCCTGAACGGTCGATCTGCCCTTAGCTCAGCTGGATAGAGCAACGGCCTTCTAAGCCGTAGGTCACACGTTCGAGTCGTGTAGGGCAGGCCAGAATTATGAAAAAGCCCGGTTTGAATGCCGGGCTTTTTCGTTTCATCGCCAATCCTAAATGCTTTCGACCTGCATCGGATTTTCGGGCAGTATGCTGTTCCCGTCGGTAGAAACCGGATAGGGGCCATAGGAGCATAAAAAGTCCAACTGGGCCTCTCCGCCAGAACCGGGAACGACCTCTTCAAAATCGATGTCTGCAATATCAAGAGAGGAAGAATCTGCTTTTCCCGCTCCATTCTGCTTCAGAAAATAGATGACCCTTGAGATGCCGGCCTTTCTTTTTGCACAAGAAACATATTCGAGTGTAATGATCGACTGGAATAAGGCCGGGCTTGAATCTCGGGACTGTGGCTTGTTGAAGTTGTAAAGGAACCAGGCTTTCCTGAAAGGCCCGTCCTGCGTGATGGACTTTAAATCGACAAGGACTTCTATGTCATCAGTCGCATCAAACATCGCCCAGTCAGAAGCAAAAGCATTGACTGAGAGAAATGCCATCAGCAGGAACGCTTTTTTCATGTTGCTCTCCAATTGCCGTGCAAAAGAATGTAATCAGGTTACAAAAAACGGCCAGGCAATCATTGAGCGTGCGCAACCTCGGCGCTGGCGATAATCAAGAGCGGATACGTCTTCAGATCGGAGGTGTTTTACTGCTGATCGAATAAAAATGGAAAATACTCTGTTTGATGGGAGCCATTCTTTGTCAGACCGGTGCTCCTTTTTCCGAATAACCGGATGTCAGTAAAACCAATGCATGTAGATTGAAGGTCAAAATCAAAGAGACTGGCAAGAAATAGTCTTCTATTTCTTTTTTTATTGCAAAATAATCATGTTTCTGTTTGTCAACCTACGTTGTCATGAATATAATAATGTACGTGCAAGAGATGATCAGTTCCCCGACTGGGGTGTTTGCTTTTTGAAAGAAATACAAGGTAGCGGTCCAACCCGATGCCGACACATCTTGACTAACACATTTTCAGCACTGTCAGTTTCTTCCCGCCTGCTGATCGTTGATGACGATGCAGGAACCATTTTGCTTCTCAGGAAAATCCTGAGAGATATTGGTGAGATATTCTTTTCCAAGAATGGAACGGAGGCGCTGTGCATGATCGAGGACAAAAAACCGGATATTGTCCTGCTCGATGTTCAAATGCCTGGCATGGATGGCTTTGACGTCTGTGCGGCAATCAAGATGAATAAAGCCAACCAGGATTTACCGATCATCTTTGTTACGTCCGATACCGGTACCAAAAGCGAGATCCGCGGTCTGGCGTTGGGTGCAGTCGATTTCATAACAAAGCCTCTCAATCCTTCCGTCATCCGTTCGAGAGTAAAAACGCATCTGGCATTGAAAAAGCGCAACGATGAATTGTATTCGATCATTATTGAACGTCAGAAGATGGAGGAAGAACTTCAGAGAAACCATGATCGGCTCGCAAGCCTTGCCTCGCAAATTCCAGGAATCGTTTACCAGTTGCGCCTTTATTCAGACGGCCGGGTTGCTTGTCCATTCATCAGCGATATTATTTCCGATATCTGCGGCCTCGATCCAGAACAATTACAGGAAGATGCCACCCCCTGGCTGAATCTTTTTCACCCGGATGACAAGGACTGGGCAATAAAGACTATCCTGGATTCCGTCCGCACATTGCAGCCTTGGAAACAGGAATACCGGGTTATTTTTCCAAAGACAGGCATAAGGTGGATGCAGGGCGAAGCGATGCTGGAAAAGATGGAAGACGGGAGCGTCCTCTGGCATGGCTATTCACGTGATATTACCGAAACCAAGAAATTTGAGGAATTAATCTGGAAGCAGGCGAACTTCGATTCGCTGACCGGCCTGCCCAACCGACGCATGCTTCTTGAGCAGCTCGAGAAAGAGATCATGAAGGCTCAGCGTACAAACATGCCGCTGGCGCTGATGTTCCTGGACCTGGACTATTTCAAGGATGTGAACGATACGCTCGGTCACGGCAAAGGCGACTTGCTGCTGGAAGAAACCGCGCGACGCCTGATCGGGTGCGTCAGGAAGACCGATGTCGTGGCTCGGCTGGGGGGTGACGAATTCACCATCATCCTCCCATGCCTGACGGATTTGAATAGTGTAGAGCGTATTGCCAAGGAAATCCTCGACAAGCTGTCGGAACCGTTCAAGCTGGAGGATGAGGTTGCATATGTGACCGCCAGCATTGGCATGACGCTTTATCCGAATGATGCGGCGGACAGCGAGAGCCTGCTCAAGAATGCTGACCAGGCGATGTATGCCGCCAAGGAGCTGGGCCGCAACCGTTTCAGCTATTATGACGTGACCATGCAGGCCGCCGCACTCAACCGGCGTCAGTTAATCAGTAATTTGCACGGAGCGCTTAAAAACGAGCAATTCCGGGTCGTATACCAGCCGATCGTGGAACTGGCTACCGGTGTGATCCAGAAGGCGGAGGCACTGGTGCGCTGGCATCACCCGGAGCGCGGCCTGGTCAGCCCCATCGAATTCATTCCGATTGCCGAAGAGATCGGAATGATCCACGACATCGGTAACTGGATGTTCCGCGAGGCGGCGGAGTTGGCGGGCAAAATGAGAGAAGTGCATCATCCCGGTTTTCAGGTGAGCGTGAATATTTCGCCTATGCAGTTCAAGTTCGATGGTATCCGGATGGCACCTTGGTTTACCAGGCTGAAGCAAATGCATTTGCCAAAGCAGGGAATCGTGGTCGAGATTACGGAGGGATTACTGCTGGATGCCGGCAAACAGGTGAAGGACCAACTGCTGGGTTTGCGCGATGCCGGGATCGAAGTAGCGTTGGACGATTTCGGCACGGGGTACTCATCGCTGTCATACCTGAAGAAGTTCGATATCGACTACATCAAGATCGACCAGTCCTTTGTGAGCAACCTGACGGCGGAATCCGACGACTTGGCATTGTGCGAAGCGATGATTGTCATGGCGCACCGGCTCGGCATCAAAGTCATCGCCGAAGGCGTGGAAACGGAACAGCAGCGAGACCTCTTGCTGGCCGCAGGGTGCGATTATGCGCAAGGATTTCTCTTTTCACGGCCCATTTCAGCTATCGAACTGAGCGACCTGGTGATTATCAGGCCGAAGCGAACGTTACTGACCCCGTTCTTGGGGAAGGAGAAACACTAGTGGGAGCGTTATCTGGCAGTTTGGCTGCGTGGTGGAATAATCGCTAAGGAAGATTCGAACGAATCGCCATTGAGTGTTCTGCCCGAAGCATCAGTTGCTTGTGGAAAGAATCTCAAGGATGAAATACTCTCGTCGGGATGGCCTTGTTGTCATCTCCAAGGCATCAACGTTGCCGCGCAAGCGGCTTTCGCAGACAGCCTTATGCAGCTTTGGGCCAGTCTGGCTCCTGGCCCGGTTTCTTCAAGGCCAAGCCAATCTGACCGGCGCAGAGCAAAATCGCTTCCTGGGCTTTTGCAAACAAAGTCTTGTCGCCTTCGGTAAGAACCTTCAAGACTTCGTATTTTTCTTCCAGATAGGTAAAGGCAAACTGTGCGTCGTATTGGGCGATGCAGGATACATTGTCAAGCAGATCGGCAAGCTTGATCGTTTTGACTTCTGCAGGCGCTCTTGCAATACGCAGACGGTTCTGCTCGATTCGAGCCGCCCTGTTACCCATTGTCGGCCTGACGTCTGTCAACCATTCAACCATGGTGGCAACCGTGTCTCCGAATTCCGTTTTCAGATCGTCGAGGGTAACCCAGGTATCTTCAATGGTATCGTGCAGCCACGCTGCAGCCAGCATCTCTTCGGTGTGGGGCACAGTTGCGACCTGAGCAGCCACCCTGTATGGATGCATGATATAGGGTTCGTACGTGTATTTCCTGCGCTGTTTTACTGCAGCATGGGCGTTTGCCGCGAACAGCCTTGCTTTTGTGACGAGTAAAGTCATGATAGTTTACTTTGCTTCCGTTTTTCGTATAGCGAAGGCGTCATAGCCTTGTGAGCCGGGCCGCCGAACCATCTACTGCTACGCTGCATGTTGCCGAATATTTCGGAAACCTGCGCGTTAACGATAGTATATTCCTAATCGCAATAGTTGGCTTCACATCGATTGCGCCGCATGCCGCAGATCAACCTATCCCAGTTCCATGCTTTCAGAAAGTGCAAGGGATCATGGAATGCGTTCTACCGTAAATTTTGCTCTGGCGCAATACAGACAGAATGGTATTTTGCGGCTTGCATTTCTGCAAGAGCATTTTTAGGTATTTCGCTAAAAAACACCGTCCCCATCAATTTTGCGCACTCTCTTTTTTATTCCAAACTTCCGTTCTTTATTGCTTTGACAGGCTATGTGACTGTTTGTGCCTGTAGTCGTCTTAGATGAGGCGTTTATTTATTCAGCCATTGCTCTGGATGGATGCGAGCACCCTCTATGGCGTCAAATATCCAGTGACTTCATAAGAGCCAGAAAATTTTTTTATGATAAGTGAGGTTTTGCGGATGCATGTGCATGTGCATGAAAAGAAGGGAGGGAATTTTTCCCATGCCGCGGGATACGATAAAAACCCTCCGCGCGTCATGACGGATGCAGAGTAAATGTGAGGAGAGATAATACGTTTTGCTAGATACGTCGTCGTATATTCCCTGCGGACAGCACGCGGTTGATGACGTCTTGCCCAATGTTGCGCTCTCTTAAATATCTGGTTGCATACATGCTTCCATACATGTTTTTGAATCCGACACCTCTTTCCACGATGTCTGCCGTCAACTCATCTTCACGTAAAAAGGCCCGTTCATCATCTTCGCGTATATAGGATTGCTCGGGATATAGCAGCCTCCTGTCTTTCGCAGAGTGATTCTTGCGCATAACTTCCCCCTGTGAAAAGTGATATGGTTTGCAAGCTCGTGCAAAAAAATTATGGCGTATTCCTTATCCGGTTTGACCACGAACGGATCAAAAGATTCTTTGGAAAAACGGAATAATAAGGAGGCTGAAAGAATGAGACCGCCAAGCGCTAACAGCGTTAATACAGGTATGTTTTTCGTTATCTCAAATGTTTCATGAGTCTACGAAACCGCAGGAGAAAGAGTGCCTCTAATTGATAGGTGCATGAATTGGGAGCAATGATGAACCCGGGTTTCAAGATCGTAACGAAAGGCACGATAGCAGGAATAATGCTTGTGCTGGCTGGGTGTGCCGCCTATGGGCCGCCCCCCGACTCGGTAAATGGCAACTATTATGACCAGTATGGACCCGACTATTCGGGTTATCCAGGGCAGAGCGGGTATTACAGTTATCCGTATCAGCCGGGTTATTACGGCTATCCCTACCCTGGAATAGTCGGTCCTTCGCTCTATTTCGGAGCGGGACGGTGGGGCGGTTCAGCGGGTGGTGGCTTCGGAGCAACATTCGGCTTTTGATATGGACTTTATCGACAGGGTTTCGTTGAACGAAAGCGTATTCTTCTCAAGCCGATTTGATCCCGCTATGCGCCTTCAGGCGGGGCAGGATCGATGTCTCCGATATCTTCGCTAGCTTCATCGCGGTCAAGCGAACGGTTCAATTCCATTTTGTGCATCGCCATCGACACCTCATCACTTTCCTCCATTTTTTCTTCTTCTGTGATTTCTCTATCCAGCATGTCCGCATTCAAGATTGGTGCGGACTCCGGATGGCGCTTGATGCGGTTTTTTTCTCTTTTCTGGGCCATGACTCCTCCTGATGACGCAAGAGTGTTTGTTTGTTTCAGTCATCCGCTTGGCAATCGCTCTATACGATTGAGGCTTCGGAATGATTGCGTAGCAACCGTTTGCTATGGTCGATCTACTTCAAGTCAGAAAAAAGCCCGCGCAAGTGATGTGCGCGGGCGAAAGTCGCAATATTTTGGAGTTACAGAGCTATATTGCGGGAGCATTTATTCAATGGATTGAC
>Ga0316613_10002024_pt1 | contig 13397 bp, 13 predicted proteins | sample OWC_soil_day10_C_2_FD_207647 | JGI IMG/M metagenome (GOLD analysis project Ga0316613, IMG submission 207647) | Wetland soil microbial communities from Old Woman Creek delta, Ohio, United States - OWC_soil_day10_CT_b | ecosystem: Environmental > Terrestrial > Soil > Wetlands | place: USA: Ohio...
CGCCGAAGCGGCCAAGAAGGTCGCTGCGCAAACCGCGAGCGACAAGCCCGCCGAAGACAAGACGCTGCACAAGCCGGTCGCCAAGCCCGGCGCTGCCGACAAGAAGCCGGCCGAGAAGAAGGGGCAATGGAAGAACGAGGGCGCCAACAAGCGTCCGGGCCTCAAGACCCGCGGCGCGACCGGCGGTACTGGCTGGCGCGACAACAAGCACGGCAAGCGCGGCAGCCGGGGTTCTGAAGTCGAGGAGGCGCATTCGTTCCAGGCGCCGACCGAAGCGGTGGTGCACGACGTGCATGTGCCGGAAACCATCTCGGTCGCCGATCTGGCGCACAAGATGACGGTCAAGGCGACCGAAGTGATCAAGACGCTGATGAAGATGGGTTCGATGGTCACCATTAATCAGGTGCTCGACCAGGAAACGGCGATGATCATCGTCGAGGAAATGGGCCACAAGGCGTTCGCCGCCAAGCTTGACGATCCTGATGCCTTCCTTGACGATTCGGTGCATACCGATGTGCCGCTGGAGCCGCGTGCTCCGGTGGTCACCGTGATGGGTCACGTCGACCACGGCAAGACTTCGCTGCTCGACTATATCCGGCGTACCCGGGTGGCCTCGGGCGAAGCGGGCGGAATCACACAGCATATCGGCGCCTATCACGTCGAGACCGATCGCGGCATGGTGACCTTCCTCGACACGCCGGGCCACGAAGCCTTTACGGCGATGCGCGCTCGCGGCGCCAAGGCCACCGACCTGGTGATCCTGGTCGTCGCAGCCGACGACGGTGTCATGCCGCAGACGCGCGAGGCGATCCACCACGCGCGGGCCGCCGGCGTGCCGATCATCGTGGCGATCAACAAGATCGACAAACCTGATGCCAATGCCGACCGGGTCAAGCAGGAACTGGTTGCCGAACAGGTGATTCCGGAAGATTACGGCGGCGATTCGCCGTTCATCTCGGTTTCCGCCAAGACCGGTTTTGGCATCGATGAGCTGCTCGAAAATGTGCTGTTGCAGGCCGAAGTGCTTGAACTCAAGGCACCCAAGGAAGCGCCGGCCCAGGGTTTGATCATCGAAGCGCGGCTCGACAAGGGGCGCGGCCCGGTGGCGACCATGCTGGTGCTGGCCGGAACCTTGCGTCAGGGCGACGTGCTGCTGGCCGGTCAGGTGTTCGGCCGAGTGCGCGCCATGCTCGATGAGAACGGCAAGTCGATCAAGGAAGCCGGTCCGTCGATTCCAGTCGAGATCCTCGGTCTGTCGGACGTTCCGGCGGCCGGTCAGGATGCCGTGGTGCTCGCCGATGAGCGCAAGGCGCGTGAAATCGCTTTGTTCCGTCAGGGCAAGTTCCGCGACGTCAAGCTGGCCAAGAAGCAGGCGGCCAATCTCGAGACCATCCTTGACCAGATGACCGAAGCCGAGGTCAAGATGCTGCCGCTGATCATCAAGGCCGACGTTCAGGGTTCTCAGGAAGCGCTGGTTCAGTCCTTGCAAAAGCTTTCGACCGACGAGGTCAAGGTCAATATCATTCACGGCGCGGTCGGCGCCATCAGCGAATCCGACGTGCATCTGGCGCAGGCCTCGAAGGCCGTCATCATCGGTTTCAATACGCGCGCCGATGCCGGTGCACGCAAGGCGGCCGAAAGTGTCGGCGTCGATATTCGTTACTACAACATCATTTACGATGCAGTCGATGAGGTGAAGGCGGCGCTGTCCGGAATGCTGTCGCCGGAAAAACGCGAGGAAGTGACTGGTCTGGTTGAAATTCGCCAGGTCTTCCGCGCCACCAAGATCGGCACCATCGCCGGCTGTTATGTGCTCGAAGGCGTCATCAAGCGCACTTCGCGCGCTCGCCTGCTGCGCGACCATGTGGTGATCTGGGATGGCGAACTCGAGTCGCTCAAGCGCTTCAAGGATGACGTCAAGGAAGTCCGTTCCGGCTTCGAGTGTGGCTTGTCGCTCAAAGGTTATAACGCCTACGAGGAAGGCGACCAGCTCGAAATCTACGACGTCACGGAAATTGCCAGGACGCTGTAAGTGACGGCGAACAAGAGTTTTTCGCGCAAGGACCGGGTTGCCGAGCAGATCCGTCGCGAGCTGGCTGAGCTGATTCGTACCGAGCTCAAGGACCCGCGTGTCGGCATGATCAGCATCACCGAGGTCGAGGTGACTGCTGATTATGCCCACGCCAAGGTCTTCTTCAGCACCTTGGCGGGTAGCGAACACGTCGCCGAGGTGATGACTGGTTTGCAGAAGGCGTCCGGCTTTCTGCGCCGCGAATTGGGCAAGCGTATCAGTATTCACATGACGCCGCAGTTGCACTTCGTTTTTGATCAATCGCTCGAACGCGGCGCCGATCTCTCGCAGTTGATCCAGAAGGCCGTGGCCATTTCGGACAGCACTGCCCCGACGCCCGAAACCGATTCTGGTGAATAGCAGCAGTCCGCGTACCAAGCGCAGTTGGCAACGCGTCGACGGCGTGCTGCTGCTCGATAAATCGAGCGGAATGACGTCAAATTCGGCGTTGCAAAGCACTCGCCGACTTTTCTCGGCAGCCAAGGCCGGGCATACCGGAACGCTCGATCCGCTGGCCACCGGCCTGTTGCCGCTGTGTTTCGGCGAAGCGACCAAGTTCTCTGCCGATCTGCTCGACGCTGACAAGACCTACGAGGCGCAGCTGCTTTTTGGCGTGACCACCGATACCGGCGACGCGCAAGGCGCCGTACTGCTCGAGCGCCCGGTTGCTTTCGCGCGCTCTGATCTGGATTCGGCCTTGTCGGGGTTCCGCGGTCCGATCAGCCAGATCCCGCCGATGTATTCAGCGCTCAAGCGCGACGGCAAGCCGCTTTATCAACTGGCTAGGCAGGGCATTGAAGTTGAGCGTCAAGCGCGTGCGGTGACGATACACGAACTGAGTCTGCTCGATTTTTCTGGCGACAGCTGCCGATTGCGTGTCTGCTGCAGCAAAGGCACGTATATTCGGACGCTGGCCGAGGATATCGGCGAGGTGCTCGGCTGTGGCGCTCATTTGACCGCCTTGCGGCGAGTGGCGGTGGGTGCCTTGTGCATTGCCGATGCGGTCAGTCTCGATCGGCTCATTGAACTTGCCGAAGATCAGCGCGCCAACCTGTTGTTGCCCCCCGATGCCTTGCTGCAGACGCTGCCGGAAGTTCATCTCGACGACGAGGCGACGCAGCGCTTCGCGCACGGCAATCCGGTGTCTGTCCCGGACCTCACTCTTGCGTCGGGAAAGTGCCGCGTCTATGGCGCGGCTCGCCTGCTTGGCCTGGGCGAAGCGGACGGCTTGGGATCGGTCAAGCCGCGCCGTCTGGTTTGCGCCTGAAGCCGCTCGCGTCGATAGTGCGGCGTACGCCGTAACTCCCGTTTATCTAAGTTCCGAGCGCAGTACTTAAATTCTGATTGACAAAGCAGCGCAATCGACTAAAATTCATAAAAATTAGATCGATCCATATTTATTGGCGCTGATTCGAGTCGGGGCGTGGTCGGCACGGCATGATGGCGAAATTGGCGCTGCCTGGCGCTCGGAAGTTCGCGAGGCAACAGTTCGCCGGGCGTTGATTTCGGTTGGTTGAGGCGAAACTTGCCTGATGGTCGATCTGGTCTAGGCGGTGGGGAAGAATTCAGAGTAGCTTGGCAGTGGGTATGCGTTAAAGTTATTCAATTTAGATCGATCTATATATGGATCGATCTAAACGGTGGTCTATCAATTCGTTCTTACATGGAGAGACGTCGCATGAGCAGCAGTGCATTGACTTCTGAAGCAAGAAATTCAAAATCCACGCCGGTTGTCGGCGTCATCGAGCCGGGATACGCTGACTACAGCACCGAGCGTCGTGTGTTGGCGCCGCTCGGTGCCGAGGTTCGCAGTCTGCAGTGGGGGGGGGATCGTTCTGTCCTGCTCAGTCTATTGCGCGGTGTCGATATTGCGCTGGTTCGTGATACCCAACTCGATGCAGAAGCGATTGCTCAACTCAACAAGAACGGCGGGATCGTTCGTTACGGCGTCGGGGTCGACACGATCGACCTCGACGCCGCCAAGCGGCTCGGTATCCGCGTCGCCAACGTACCTAATTACGGCGCCGAAATCGAAGTCAGCGACCATGCCGCCGCCCTGACGCTAGCGCTGGTCCGTCGTGTCGTTTCACGTCACGAGCAGGTTAATAACGGCCAGTGGGGTATCGGGCAGAATGAACCGATTTATCGAATCGCTGGGTCGACGCTCGGTCTGCTTGGCTTCGGAAAAATAGCGCGCGCTTATCTCGAGAGAATGCGCGCCTTCGGCGTCGGCGAGGTGCTGGTTTGTGACCCATATCTGCCTGATTCGGTGATTGACCAGTTCAAAGCCACACGAGCGAGCTTCGACGAGATCTGCACTCGCGCGCAGATCATCTCGCTGCATGCGCCGGCGACGGCCGAAAATCATCACATCGTCAATCAGCGCAGTTTGAGCTTGATGAACAAGAAGACCTGTCTGATCAATACCTCGCGTGGCGGACTGGTCGACGTTCAAGTGCTGGCCGAGGCGTTGAAGTCGGGAAAAATATTCGGTGCGGCGCTCGACGTTCTCGACCGTGAACCGATCGCCGACGATTGCCCGCTGCGCGGTCTCAAAAACGCGATTCTGACCGATCACACCGGGTGGTACTCGGAAGCTTCTGTCGAAACATTGCAGGAAGGTGCCGCGCGTGGTGCCTATGAGATCCTGACGACTGGCAATCCTACTCATTGGGTCAATAAGTGGTAAGCGGATTCAGATCGTCGCGGCGAGAAAATTCATCGTGCGTGAAAATAAGGACAGCTCAATCATGAAAAGCATTATCTACAGTGGCGCGCGGGACGTTCGCGTCGAAGAGAAGTCGCTGCCGGAAATCGGGGTGGGCGAGGTCTTGATCAAGGTGGCGTATGTCGGCGTTTGCGGTTCCGACATGAACATCTATCAGGGCGTTCATCCGCGCGCCAAGGCGCCGCTGGTGATGGGGCACGAGTTTTCGGGGACAATCGTCGCCGGTCACCCGACCTTGCCGGAGGGAACGCCGGTCACCGTTTATCCGCTGCTTTCTTGCGGCCACTGCGAGCCGTGTCTTAACGGATACGCGCACGTTTGCAACACGCTCAAGCTGATCGGAATCGACTGCGACGGCGCCATGGCGCAATACGTCAAGGTGCCGGTCGACAAGGTGATGGCGCTACCCAAGACGCTCTCGCTCAAGCTCGGCGCTTTTCTCGAACCGCTGGCGGTCGGCGTTCATGCTGTACGCCGTTCGGGCTATCGGCCGGGCGACCGTGCCGTCGTCTTCGGCGCCGGGCCGATCGGCCTGTGCGTCGCTTCGTGTCTGAAGTACTTCGGCGCGCAGGTGATCGTCGTCGAAGCCAATCCCTACCGTCTGGGCGTCGCCAAGAAGCTCGGCTGCACGACGATCGACGCGGCTAACGAATCGATCAGCGACAAGGTCAAAGAATACACCAACGGCATCAACGCCGACTTTGCCTTCGACTGCGCGGCGCATCCGAGCGTGCAGACGCACCTGATGGACGTGCTCAAGGTGCAGGGAACGGCGGTGATCGTCGGCTCGTACAAGAAGCCGCCGGAAGTCGACCTGCTCAAGGTCGAGTTCAAGGAGCTCTCGATGATCGGCATCCGCGTCTATGAGCGGCGTGACTTTGAGATCGCCACCGAGATGCTGCAAAGCGGCGCCATCGATTTTGAGTTGATGCTCAGCGAATCGTCGCCCGATGCAGCGCCGGAAGTGTTTCAGGGGCTGCTCAAGGGCGGCAACACGATCAAGATGCTGTTCAAGATGCAGCCATAACAAGGGATTGAACGATGCTCGAACTATTTAGCTTGAAAGGGAAGGTCGCGCTATTTACCGGCGGCAGTCGCGGGCTGGGCAAGGCGATGGCGATCGGACTGGCGAAAGCCGGCGCCGACGTCGCGGTGGTCGGCCGCAAGCTCGACCAGGACGTGATCGATCAGATCAGCGCGCAGGGCGTACGCGGAAAGTTCTACGAATTCGACCTGGCCAACGTTGACGGGATCGCCGCGCTGGTCGGCGAGGTTAAAAAGGATTTTGGCCATATCGACATCCTGGTCAATAACGCTGGCGTGCAAAGCCGGCACAAGGCAGTTGATTTTCCCAAGAGCGACTGGGATTTCGTTCTTAACGTCAACATGAGCGCGGTATTCTTCATGTGTCAGGAAGTCGGTCGGCTGATGCTGGCGCAGGGTCAGGGCAAGATCATCAACATCGCCTCGCTGCTGTCGTTCCAGGGCGGTCTGACGGTTCCGGCGTACGCCGCGAGCAAGGGCGCGGTGGCGCAGTTCTCCAAATCGCTGTCGAACGAATGGGCGGGCCAGGGGATCAACGTCAACTGCATTGCGCCGGGGTATATGGCGACCGAGATGAACACCGCGCTGATCGCCGATGCGACGCGCAGCCGGCAGATTATGGACCGCATACCGGCCGGACGCTGGGGCAAGCCCGAGGACATGGTCGGCGCCGCAATCTATCTGGCGTCGAGCGCCTCGGACTACGTCAATGGCAGTACCATCGTCGTCGATGGCGGATGGATGGGACGTTAGTAAAGACGGGTCCGTGCTTTCCGTAGAGCAAGCTGGGCTCAACGATTTTTTTAAAATGGAGGGGTAGCATGTTTACACGATTACTTGTGCGCGGCCTGGAGTGGGTATTGATATTCATCCTCGGCTTCATGGTTCTTCTGGTTTTTGGCAATGTGGTTTTACGCTACGGATTCAATTCGGGAATTATGTTTTCGGAAGAGGTTTCGCGCTTCCTGTTCGTCTGGATGGTCTTCCTCGGCTCGGTGCTGATGCTGCGCGACAACGGCCACCTCGGCGTGCATACGCTGACCAAGATGTTGCCGTTGGCCGGCAAGAAGTTCTGCAAATTCCTTGGCGATGCGTTGACGCTGGCGTGCTGCGTCATGTTGACCATCGGCGGCTGGCAGATCATCGGTCTGAACATGGCCAATATCGCGCCGATTTCCGAGATTCCGCTGGGCGTCGTCTATATGGCGTGCCTGTTCTGCAGCGTCGGGATGGGCGTCCTGCTGATTGGTTCGCTCTACCGCCTGCTCACCGGTCAGATGACCGAGCAGGAAATGTGCCCCGATTTCGACGACGCGCTCTGAGCCGCGCGATACAGAACCAAGCCAAGGAAAACCAATGACCGTAACTATTTTTCTGGCGTCGCTGTGCGGCGCCATGTTCATCGGCATGCCCGTAGCGTTCGCGCTGCTGGTCTGCGGCGTCTCGTTGATGCTTCACCTGCATTCGTTCGACACCCAGATCCTGGCGCAGAACCTGGTTTCGGGCGCCGACAACTTTCCACTGATGGCCATTCCCTTCTTCATGCTGACCGGCGAGATCATGAACAAGGGCGGCGTCTCCAACCAGATCGTCAAGGTCGCCACCTCGATGATCGGCCACGTCGAAGGCGGCCTCGGTTATGTTGCGATCGGCGCGGCGCTGATCATCGCCAGTATTTCCGGTTCGGCCGCTGCCGACAGCGCGGCGCTGGCGGCGGTGGTCATTCCGATGATGCGCAAGTCGAACTACAACGTCGGTCGCTCGGCGGGTCTGATCGCCGGTGCCGCGTGCATCGCGCCGATCCTGCCGCCGGCGATGCCGCTGGTGCTGTTCGGGGTCGCTGCGCAACTCTCCATCACCAAGCTGTTCTTCACCGGCATTGCGCCGGGGCTGATCATGGCGCTCTCGTTGGTGATCACCTGGAAGTACGTGGCGCGCAAGGACTTTGCCGGGGCACCGAAGCAGACCTTCAGCCTGCCGGTGATGCTCAAGTCGCTGCGCGAAGCGATCTGGGCGCTGCTGTTGCCGGTGATCATCATCGGCGGCATGAAGACCGGGATGTTTACGCCGACCGAAGCGGCGGTGGTTGCCGCGGTGGTGGCGCTGCTGGTGAGCGTCTTCATCTACCGCGAAATGAAGTTCTCCGATCTGCCGGCGATTCTGCTGTCCTCGGCGAAGACGGCCAGCTCGATCATGCTGATCGTCGCCGCGTCGATGGTCTCGGCCTGGCTGATCACCATCGCCGACATTCCGTCGCAAGTCACCAGCATGATGGCGCCGTTCATGGACAACAAGCTGTTGCTGATGGCGATCCTGATGGTGCTGGTGTTTGCGGTGGGTACCGCGCTCGATCTGGCGCCGACCGTGCTGATCCTGACGCCGGTGCTGATGCCGCTGGTCAAGGAAGCCGGCATCGACCCGTACTACTTCGGCATCATGTTCATGATGAACAACGCCATCGGGCTGATCACGCCGCCGGTCGGCACCGTGCTCAACGTCGTCTCGAGCGTCGCGCGGGTCAATCTGGATACGGTGATCAAGGGCATGTGGCCGTTCCTGATCGCGGAAACCGCGGTGATGTTCCTGTGCGTGCTGTTCCCCGAACTGATCACCGTTCCGGCGCACTGGTTCTATTGATCTAAACAGAGTTGTCGAGGTTATTGCAGTTTTCTAAAAAAGGAGAAGTAAAAATGAAACTGAAGAAGGCTTTGTTTTCATCGCTGCTGGCCGCTGGTCTGCTGGCCGGTGTAACGGGAACGGCGCAGGCGAATACTTTGCGCTTCGCTTCCGAAGCGCCGCGTTCGGACACGCAGTTCATCGCCGGCGAGAAGTTCAACGAACTGCTCAAGGCCAAGACCGGCGGCGCGCTTGACGCCAAGGTGTTTGCCGATAGTTCGCTGGGCGCTTTCCAGGCGGCGATCTCGGGTGTTCGTGGCGGCACGATCGACATCGCCGTTTCCGGCTCGGCCAACTTCAGCGGCCTGGTTCCGCTGCTCGGTGTCTTCGATATCCCGTTCATGTTCAAGGATTCGGCGCACGCCTATCGCGTTCTCGACGGCAAAACCGGTCAGGAAATGCTCGATAAGCTCGGCGAGTTCGGCATGAAGGGCCTGGCTTTCTGGGACAACGGCTGGCGCGAGTTGACCAACAACAAGCATCCGGTCAAGACGCCTGACGACGTCAAGGGCCTGAAGGTCCGCACCACCGGCAGCCCGGCGCACATCGAAGCGTTCAAGCTGCTCGGCGCCAACCCGGTACCGATGCCATTGGCCGAGCTCTACACCGCGCTCGAAATGAAGACGGTCGATGCCCAGGAACACCCGCTCGGCGTGTTGTGGTCGGCCAAGCTCTACGAAGTGCAAAAGTACCTGACGCTGACCAACCACGCCTACAGCGCGTTGATCGTCGTCATGAACAAGGCAAAGTATGATGCACTGCCGCCAGCGCAGCAAAAAGCGCTGGTCGACGCGGCGCGTGAAGCCGGCCAGTTGCAGCGCAAGCTTAACGCCGACAACATGGCGAAGATCGTCGCCGACGTCAAGAAGGCCGGCATGCAGGTCGTCGAGTCCGTCGATCCGGCCGCCTTCCTGGCAGTGACCAAGCCGGGCCGCAAAACCTTTACCGACAAGTTCGGCGGCGACAATTACATCAAGGAAATCGACGCCGTCCGCGACGTCAAGTAAAGTAGCTTAAGGGATCTCCCTCTCTCTTCGCTGTCCGCTCGTAATGCCCCCGGCTTTGCCGGGGGATATTTACCAATTTCCCGACCTACGGCCGGTGAACTTTTCATCGCGGTGGTGGCGCAGACCCCCAATGACCGCACCGATGACCGGGCCAACAACTGGCAGGGTCGATCGCCCGGTTTCGGATGAGTTACCCGCCGCTCAGGTTGTTTAATTCTTCGGGCCGGTTAAGGCCGGACGGAGGCCGTTCAGCGACCTTATCAATAGCCGAGTTCAGGCTTCAGACAGAGGTCAGTGCTGTTCTTGTGCTGCCAACTGCAACGCACCATACACGGGATGTGAGATATGGATTACGCAGCCCGCAGGAGTGCTGCGGGCTTGGCCGATTCTTCGACGCGTTCTCGCATTTCCTTGCCGGCCTTGAAGTGCGGGACATATTTCGCGTGGACGGACACGGCTTCACCGCTCTTGGGGTTGCGACCTTTCCGTGCTGGCCGGTAATTCACGCTAAAACTACCGAAGCCGCGGATTTCGACGCGACCACAATGAGCCAGCGAATTCCCAATAGCGTCGAGGATTTCCTTGACGACAATTTCGGCATCTTTGGCCGTCAAATAGCTGAAACGGGCGGCGAGTGCGGCGATGAGGTCTGAACGCGTCATTAAACAGCTTCTGGCATCTGCGGTGAGGGCGCTGTCATGGCTACCTGGGGCGCACGAGAAACGCAGAGAGATTCTTCGCTGCACATTTCGTTACGTAAGCACTGAATAGTTGCAACAGACACGCCTGCTCAATATTTTTATTATGGCCACGTTGCTTCAGCGTCCCCCGCTGGCAATGTTTGACCCCTCCTTGATCCATCGCAACGATGAGATCTTTAATCCCAGGCCTAACCGGCTTGGGATTTTTTTTGCGTTTCATTCTGCGGCGATTATTGCATACTTCGAAGCGCTCATTGCGAGAAAATCGTAAGCTCAGGTTCGGGCCGTTGAGCGACCGGCCGACACGCTCAGCAATCCAGCCGTTGTCAGTTTTAGCACCCCACCAAGTACATCGGCTGCTGGCCGAGAGCACTCATCGAACAAGCTTTCCGCATAGCGGGCCGAGGGGTCGCGTCGCCAGCCTATCTAAAGTCACCCGATAATCCACTTGCTTTGGCCAGCGCACCCCTGACAAATCGTTCCTGCGGGAAACTGTTAAGAATTTGTTGAATACACTCCAAGGCCGATGCCGTGCCATGCGCCGTATCTGCAGCCTGGAGTGTCAGATCGTAGGCCCTCTGGACCTCGCCGACCGTGGCTTCATACGCGCGACCTGCACAAATCCAATAGAGTGCCAGCAGACCGCTATTGAGCGCGAAGTTGGGCTCCGTCAGGACGAAATCCTGCGCGCTACGAATCAGCGTGCGGTGATCAACCGGCGACCTCAGCGCCAATTTCAACGCCAAGTCATAAAGCTTCGCGTCTTTAGCCGCTGCAAACCACTTCCCCTCGTCGCCCGGGGTGCTCGCCACAAGATTGCTCAAGACATCTTCGGGGGGCTTGTGTGGGTATTTCCGGCAAATGGCACGGAATGTCGCGAGATAGGTGCCCGCGCGGTTTGCGTCCAGCGCGTAGCGTTGATACGCGTCATCGGCCAAACCTGACGATAACAAGATCGCTTCGCAAGCTTTGGCAATTAGCTCCGAAGGTTCATTTAGCCCTTGCGTGGACTCGGCATAGTGCAGGGCTTCAGTCTTCTTGCCCATGGCGACGAGCGCCTTTACGCCCCATTGGCGGTACGTCCAGGACGGATACGGACATTTATCGATTAATGCCAGTAACGGTTCATTCCGTTCTGCGGCAAGTAATGCGGACAAGCACATTGGCGTCGCGTGGAAGAAACCATACTCCCTTGGCGCGCGGTCCCAAACTTCTTCCACGGTTTCGATTAGCCGGTCAGCCCATTCCCCGGCGAGGTCCGCTGAGGCGCACAACTCGCCCCAGTAATCACCGAGGCTTTCGATATACGGAATTTGATCGTCGGCATGCGCCTGGTATAACTGCTCCAGCCATTTACGTCGGGTTGCCTGATCGGCGCGGGCCTTGGCAATGATTGGCACGAGGACATCAATCGCCCGATTGACGGCCGTGCCAATCGCCCCCGAGGAACTGTCAATGTTCTCAAGTGACGGGGAGAGCTTGATCAGAAACAACACCGCGCCTTCGGCAGCGAGCATCGGCTCCTTACGATTGACCGCTTTGATTTCAGCGAGTGCTTCCTTTATGCGAGTAATGGCGGGGTCGGAGCGCCAACCAAACGCACCTCGGCGAAAGCGCGAGGCAAACGTCCACACGTGCTTGCTGGAAGCTTTACTCATTGTCCGCAGACTCGGTCTGGGCGGGCAAGATATCGAGTTCCTGCAGTTCTCCCGATGAGGCACTGCCGTCAACAACGCGATGGAGCAGACCGTAGGCCACGCGCCACTGCTGCTGGCCACACATCAAGGTGACGGTCTTGTCGTTCAATCGCAAAATTCGCCCACTACGCTGCTGGTGGTTTCGATCCATGAACCCGACCATATCACCGGTAGCGACTTCGTTGCGCCCAAGTCCCTGTCGGGGCTTCTCCCGGATTTCAACATCTGCCCCATCAAGGTTGATGGCCGCGTACGAAATCAGCCAGCGTTTTTGCGTCGCAAGATCAAGAACCACCGCCTGCTTCCGTCGCAGTTCCAACACCTGTCCTTGCTGGGAGCGGTTCGCGGCAGCGTCGAAGTATTGAATAGCCTGGCCGACACGCAAGCGCGACCGAACGGCATCCATCCAGCCCGTTTGATCAAGAACACGATCGATGGCGGCCCGCAGACGAAACAGTTCAAAGGCCGAGGCGCTGTTGAGGGTGGCAATGGTTTCGGAGAAATTCATCGGTATTGGAAGGGAGTAAGTTTCTGTGGGCGGGACGAGCCGAGCTCAAATTTTACAGTGTTGCCGAAGCCAAAGAGGGGGTTGGTAACAGTTTCCAGCGTTTGAGGCATGGGCGGCAAATCAGAAGCAAACAAATTCAGGGGCGGTCAAGTACGACTCGACAACGTAGCCCACATAGTTCGGTGGCTCCAATGGCGGTCAATGACAACGGCGAAGCAGCGGTGCCTGCCTGTGGACTGGGCCACAAATTACGAACGAAAATACCCGAATGTGCGACGACGTTGAAATACAATCATCGGTGCTGGGCACCTATACCGCAAGGCAGGGGCAGTACCTTGCCTTCATCTACTACTACACAAAAATTCACCGGCAGTCGCCGGCTGAGGCAGACATACAGCACTATTTCCAAATGTCGCCACCGGCCATCCATCAGAGGATAGGGAACCTGAAGAAGTTAGGACTGATCGTAAGAATCCCTGGGAAAGGCCGCTAAGTTGCTGTTGCCCCGAGAACTGTTGCCCGACTTGCTATGCGCGCGTGACAAGCCATGGGGATATTGTGCCGCGTGTATCTGCTCGACCAGGACGACACGCTTTATCGCCTGCCGAGCGTCAAGTTTGACCAGATGCTCAGGGATCCGACATGCTGTCGCCTCCCCCGTTTTGCCGGGAGTCGGGTACGCATGGCCGACGTCACGGTAGAACTTATTGACCGTCGCCCGAGTCGCGTCATTTGGATTACGTTCGGATTTCTCGCCTTCGATGATGAAGGATACTTTGACGCCAGCGCTTTTGATCGCCATCAACGTGCTCGCGCGGAATTGACTTTGGCCGCACCGAGCTTGGAGTCCAAAAGCGGAGGGGTACTCGTCGATGTCGCCAGTCGTTTCGTCGCCCAAGGCGGTCTCTGGACGCCATCAATAGCGTTGCAGCGACGTATTGACGCGGCAGCAACGAATAAGGTTA